>Ga0187855_10001036_pt1 | contig 22649 bp, 17 predicted proteins | sample June2016WEW_8_10_2_FD_132969 | JGI IMG/M metagenome (GOLD analysis project Ga0187855, IMG submission 132969) | Peatland microbial communities from SPRUCE experiment site at the Marcell Experimental Forest, Minnesota, USA - June2016WEW_8_10 | ecosystem: Environmental > Terrestrial > Soil >...
ATACTGGCCCATTCTGCTGATCCTGGCGGGCGCCTACATGCTCTTCGTGCGGGTGGCCGGCGACGGTACGATGCGGCAAGAGGTGCGCCATGAACGCCAATGATGCCAACTTACTCCGGGCCATTCGCTGGCCGGTGACTCTGATCACGCTGGGCTCGCTGTTCGCCCTGAACAATTTCACGAATTACGGATTCAATCAGACTTGGCCGGTGCTGCTGATCGTGTTCGGATTGTTGAGCCTGCTGGGCCGCACCACCAGTATCCCGCCCGCGGGGGCGCCTCCATCGGGGTCGAGTCCCGGAGCAGGAGGCGCGCGATGAGACGCCGCTCGGTGACCGGCCCGATCCTGCTGATCCTGCTCGGCGCCGCATTCCTCCTGTACAATCTCCGGCCGGATATCCAGCTCTTCGACCTGCTGGCGCAGTACTGGCCGTTTCTGCTGATCGCCTGGGGCTCGCTGCGCCTGGTCGAGATCCTGGTGGATTATTTTCGCGGCAGCCTGCAACACGCTTCCGGCTTCAGCGGCGGGGAAGTGGTGCTGATCGTTTTCATCTGCTTCATCGGCTGGGGGGCTTTCGAGGCCCATAGCCACGGCGTACACTTCCGGCCCGCGTGGGAGGCTTTCGGCGAGCACTACGATTACAATGTCGGAGACCAGAAGCCGGCGGGCAACGCCACTCGCGTGGTGTTCGAAAACAACCGCGGCAACCTGAAGGTGGTCGGCGCCGACACCACCGAGGTCAAAGTCACTGGACGCAAGACCATCCAGGCCATGAATCAAACCGAGGCGGACCGGGGCAACGACAGCACGCCGCTCGAGATCGTGACGCAAGGGGACACCATTACCGTACGCACCAACCAGGACCGCAATCCCACCAGCGGCAAGATCTCCGAAGACCTGGAAATCACCGTTCCCAGCCGTGTCAGCGTGGAAGCGCACGGCAACTACGGCGACTTCGACGTCAGCGAAGTGAACGGCAGCGTGGTGCTGCAGTCCGATCGCGCCGATGTGCGGCTGAATAAAATCGGCGGCGACGCGCGCGTCGAGATGCAGCGCAGCGACCTGGTCCGCGCGGCGGATCTGAAGGGCAATCTGGATTTGCAGGGCAAGGGCTCGGATATCGAACTGGAAAACATCGCCGGACAGGTGACCATCAATGGCTCCTATTCGGGCAACCTGGAATTCAAGAACGTGGCCAAGCCGCTGCATTTCGAATCGCCCAACACGGACCTGCGGGTGGCGGCGCTGCCTGGACAGATCAGCATGGATCTGGGAGAACTCACCGGCAACAACCTGGTGGGGCCCGTGCATCTGGTCACCAAATCCAAAGATGTGAAGATCGAAGACTTCACCAACTCGCTGGAGCTGGAAACCGAGCGCGGCGACATTGAGCTGCAACCCAAGCACATGCCGCTGGCCAAGATCGATGCGCGGTCGCACAGCGGCCAGATCAGCCTGGTGCTGCCGGATAAAGCCGCCTTCCAGTTGGTCGCCACCACCGATCACGGCGAGGCCGTGAACGAATTCGGCTCGCCCATTCAGAAGGAGACCGATGGACACTCGTCGTCGTTGAAGGGGACTGTCGGGCAGGGGGCCAGCATCCACGTGGTCACCGAGCGGGGCACCGTTACGGTGCGGAAGGCCGGCTCGGAGAACGAAGAACCGGAAAAGCCGGAGAAGGCGGAAACATAGCCGGATCAGCGGGACTAAAGCCCCGCGCGGGCTAAAGCCCGCCTTCCATGATAGGCTAATGTTTCGGGGGGGCCTTTGTATAAAGTAAGCGAGCAGGTGTCGCATTCCGGTCTGTATCGCTGCACGACGTGTGGCGTGATGATCCCCCTCAACGCCGGGGAGACTCTGCCCACATGTCCTAGCCGCTGCGCGGATGCCATCTGGAGCTTCTTCAACGAAAAGTGGAGCGCTCCGCCCGGAGAAATCCGCGAAACCGCCGAGTCCTTTCCAGCCCATAACCTGAGCGGCGATCCGCGGCAGATTCCGGTGGGCGCCCGGCTGACCGAGGTCCATTTAGGGCCGGAGCATGCGGGTCTTCCGCGCACCGATCCCAATCTGGCGGCCTTCCACTTTGACGGCCAAGTCTACTTCGGCAGCGCCGAGGAACTGTTTCACAAGACTCGCGTGGTTCGGTAATCGTAACGAGCCGGTGGGAGTTTCCAGTCATTTTCCTTGGGCCAGCGGATTGTCGAAATCGAACCCGAACAGCCGCGGATTCTCGCCGATCACGGCGGCGGAGGCTATATAAAAGACATAGTCATAAGTCTCTTGTGGGATCTTAGCGCGATGGGCAGAGAGTAATTGCCAAAAGTTTCGCTCCTTGGGATTGGCGGGCATGCTGCGAACGAGAGGAAGAATCCGATCTTCGCCCCAGTTGTAACACGCCATCACCAGGAAGCCCGAGGCCTGGGCGTCGGTGCTGTACAGATCTTTCAGATAGCGGGCTGCCGCTTTGGTTTCCCGGTCATAGTGGTGGCGGTCGTCGCCCGGATCGGGCCGCCTGAAGTCGACGAGCGGGCCAACGCGCAGGCCGTACTTGATGGCGGTCTCGGGAATGAACTGCCACATGCCTTTGGCGATTCCTTTCCTGGTCATCGGGCCGCTCACGTATTGGTCGAAATCGCTCTCCTGAAGCGCCAGGTAGAAGAATTCGGGCGGAAGGTCCTGCGCTAATAGTTCTTCCGAGATCTTAGCGGTATAGCCATTGTCCCGCGCGGTCCGGATCGCTCTTGCCAGCCTGCCGGACGATTGCCATTTCTTGATGTAGCTCTCGATTTCCGTCGCGAACTCGGCGGGCATGGCCAATTCACACTCTCCAAAGACGCGCGCAATCCGTAAGATGAGACGCCGCTGTTCCGTCATTTTGACATCGTACACGTGGAGTGTCGACAGGAATTGATCGTAGCTCTTGAGCATCTCGGTCCGCCTGCTTTGGTACTTTCGGATCTCTTCTCTTCCTTGCTGGTTGTTCGAGTCCAGGACCAACTGCTCCACGTTGGCGATATCCAGGTCCATCGATTTGATGGCGTAGAAGAGGTCTTGCGCCATGGCTGTTTGCTTGCGCACCTGCAGGTGCAGGTACAGTGCGTAACCTCCGGCGGCAAATACGGCAATTCCAAGGATTGCCATGATTTTTCCGTATCTCCGCTTTTGTTTGTTCTGTACTTGCTTAAAAGCCATGCGGACCATCGCCGTATGTTCGCCGACGGGCTCGCCAGGCGCCAGGTTGCCGAAGTAGCGCTCCATGTAACGAGCCATGTTGGCGTCGGGTCCGCCAGGAGTTTTTGGTGCAGGGGGCTTTGGCTCGGGCGGTTTTGGTTCTGGCGGTACGGGCTTGACTCCGAGGTAAACCTCGGGTCCGGCGATGCCCAGCCTGACGATCGTCAATGCGCCTATGGCAGCAGTCTGAACCAGTTGGCCGTCGACAAAAATGCCGTTGCTGCTGTTCAGGTCGCGCACCCACCATTGGCCGTTCTCAAAAACCACCTCGGCGTGCGCGCGGCTCACATATTCATTCTTGATGCAAACTTCGCAATCTTCGACGCGTCCGATTCGAAATGCTTTCAGGAAGTGGAAATTCCGCCGGTCTTCCGGTGTCGTCCCCACGCTTACGCGCAGCAAAGGCGGGGATGGAGACGGTGGTTCAACGCTGGCGCCCACCAGAACCGCCTACCGGCCTTTGGCCCGCCTGGCGGCGATCGGGCAGATTATCGGAAGTTGGCAGCGTCTACGATGACGGAACCTCGACGGCTTGGACAATATGACCTCAGCCTCCAGTGGCCTTCAGCTTATCCCAAAGTCCATTGCGCGCGCAAGCAAACGGGCGCCCCGGCGTACCCACGCTCGGGCCGCTCGGGAGCCTCGGAGCCTGGGATACGGCAGTTGCGTTCGAAGCCGGATTCGATAGAATAAAGGACGGCCAATCGGCGGGAGGCATTCGCATGGCAATGCAAGTTTGCATGGGAGCATCGATGATGTGCACCTTCGGCATGGCGCCGAGTTCGCTGGTGGTGCTGCCGGTGAACAAGACGTTCACGGACCAGGTGCCGGACGCCAACATCATGGACCACGTCCCGATGGAGAACATTATGCCCTTCGGCATGTGCATGTCGATCGCGAACCCCGAGGTCGCCGCGGCGACGGCAGCCGCGCTTGGGGTGCTGACGCCCATGCCATGCATACCGAACACACCGGCGCCATGGGTTCCAGGCGCGCCTACGGTGCTGTTGGGGAACATGCCCACGTTGGACAACACGTCTGAACTGATGTGCATTTGGGGCGGCGTGATTACGTTTGTCACGCCGGGGGAGTTTACGGTGATGGTGCCGTAGGCGCACTCCCAGGCTTTCCGTGCGCGGGCGGCAGAGATGGCCCCCGTTTTCGGCCGCCGGTTGCGATAGAGGATCTGGCCAGGATGGCAAAACGGAGATCCTCATTCGCGTTGGGGGTGGTGTGACGACGCGTCACTGCGCCGGTTTCCGGGGGCTGCTCGGGGCGTAGCAGTCCAGAACTTGTTTGCCGTGCCGGGCGGCTTCCGCTTCGACAACCGCCCGCACGCTATTCGAATCAAAGGGCACATCGGAGCCGACCGCCCTGCTCGCGACGGGCGCATAGCAGTAAGTCGTGCCGTGCCCCGGGTTGGACAGGTATACGGCGCCTTCGGAAACCGTGACGTCATAGCGGTTGGATGGAATTTCCACTTGAAACACCAAGTCGGGTATCCCGTCGCGATTGACATCGACGGCCGCCATTCTCTGCATTCCCCGACAATTGTCGTGGTCGGCACTCACCGGAAGGGGTACAAACTCGGCATGTGCGTTGCGTGGGTTAACTACCGCCAGCCTGCAATAGGAATTGCCCAGGCCCTCGAAGCGGATGCGGACTGGAATCAGCACACGCGATTCGCCGCCGATGCGCACTTCGATCGCGCCGCCGCCCGCCAGTTCGATTCTGGCTTTGGCAGTATGCGGAAAAGGTTCCTGCGTCCTGACCAACTCAGCGATCGCCGGAATCAGTTTCCGCGCATCGCGAAAAGGGATGGCCTGATTCGGCCCCGCGCCGGCACAGGCGCCGATCGGCAACGCGAGTAGGGAGATAACGAGCGCGCGCATGGTATTCTGCCTAGACAACCGGGTGATCCGGCGCCACAAAGTCGCCAACAATCGGGGGAGAAGGACGTTGTGGAGTGAAATCGACCCGGATCGAGTATGTCTTGGTATTAGTTGCCGAAAAAGTGTATTGTACCGAGAAGGTGGATTTTGCGGTGGTCGCCGTGTCGTCGTCCCGATAACGCTTGAGAAACGCCGCGTAGCTCTGGCGCTCGGCGAAACCATACCCTCCTCCATTGACCAGCACGGACACCCGGCCCACCGAGTGGGTGCTAAATGGCTGATCGGCAACGCGGTTGATATTGAGATGGCCACTGTGATGCTTCGAGACCCAATAGAACCCAGCCGAATCAAACGCGGCAAACGGGTCGTCGGCGACAATCTCCGGATCGAATCGCCGAAACCAGACCTTCACGGGTCCCCCATCCGACCATTGGTGTTTCGAAGCGTGGGTAATGCGGCTGTCGCTGTAGGTGTAAGTTGCAGTGACCTGGCCATACTGGCGGAATATTCCATAGCCCTCATAATTCATCGGCCAGGTGAGTTGCATGGCCCCACGGCCATAAAACACAGTATAGAACTCCATGGCAGGAGCCGGCCAATACAGAGTGCCATCCTTGTGATGTTGCTGGTGGCCGGTTCCAAACTCACGCATGGTCTGCCAGAGGGCGGTTTCGATGAAGGACTGCGCGAGGAAGTGGATTTGCCGTTCGGCGTCCAACAGGTTGTACTTCCGGAACATGCGATTCAACTGCAGCAGATAGGGTGAGAACCGCCCCCGTGCGGTGGCCCATGAAATGGGGGAAGTCTTGTTGCTTGCCGAGTCCCAGGCGTTTCGGGGCATCAATTGGGTCAGCTCGTCCAGGCTCAGCCAGCCGCACTGCCGGAATTGGATGACGAACTGTCTCGGGTGAAAATGCCAGTGCACGCCATCGATTCCAAGTTTGGCCTGCTGCCAGAAGGACAGCGCCGACACATGCGCCTTGAAGCGCGCGAACTCCGCGGCGTTCATCTTGGTTTGGGGGTCGGTCTGTAACCATCCCCAGCGGCTATCGATGGTGGCGGCGTCCCATTCCGTCGCGAACTTGCAGATTTTGTGGGCAAGGCGCACCTGAATGCCGGGGTCCTGCAGTTTCTGTTGGGCTTCCTGCGGCGTGACGTTCAGGTCTCCGTTGGGATCCAGCAGCTCGATAATCTTCACGTCGCGGCAGCGGCTGTCGGCGCTGGCAGAGCCGTCGATGAGCATCCACCAATGATCCCAGAAGGGAAAATCGGCGTCGCTGAATTTTCGGACATTGGCACCGTTGAGGTCGACCCACCCGACGCCGCCCGGGTAGGCTACCCGTCGCCAGTGCGGTGCGTCCGCCGGGTTCAGCGGGTCTGGGCCCCGCACGCGCCCAAGGCGCAACAACTCGTAACCCGCGCTCGGGGATTGGGGATAGTACTTGCTGGCCGTAGCGAAGAGTTCGTACTCATAGCCCGGCTCGACGAGGGGTGCGCCGATCGCAGTTCCGTCCAGGTACAGAGTCTGCATCGTGCAGTCCCCCTGAACGAATTTCATCACCACAAACATCGCCTCTTCATTGGTGAACGCCGGAGCGGGCGGCGTTAGGGCGCCGCGCGGATCTTTGGGCAGGAAAGGTGTGCCGACGAGAATCAAGAAGTGCATGGCGCCGAAGATCGCGTCGGTCCGGCCATCGCCATCGACGGGATTGTAGGTGTCGCTACGCCCGGTCAGCAGCCGCACATTATCGTCGTCACAAACGATTTCGAAATGGATGGTATTAGCCACGCCATAGATGGTTCCGGCCTGTCCCAGCACCGCCTTGCGATAGACAGGATCGCCCACTTTCAGATCGCTGCCGACGTCCTTCAGGTGCATGTAGATCGAGAAGTAGCCAACCGCGGTGGGCGCGCCGGAAGCGGCATCGGCGCCTATCTCGGTCTGGTGGGAAATGATGACGCACCCGTCATCCGTCCACGCGCCGCGATAGTTCAACGGATGCAAGAGATCGTTGTTTGGCTTGGTGGACGATCGCAGGAAAGCGATCTTACCATCCGCGATGGCGCGGACCTGAGCGTCGCCGGCGGGAGCCGTGAGGTGCAAGCCGCCGTGCCAATTCATCTGGAAGCTAACCGGAAACGCGCCCTCGGCCGGATTGCCGCCGCTCATAGCCCGCTGGACGAAAGCTTCGTCGGCTTCGTTCGGCAACCGGTCGGGAAGAAAGGGTGGACTGAGAATCATATTCAGTGCATGGAGGCGATTACGTCGAGAATGGATAGTCGTCCATCATTATATGTTTTTCGCAGGGAGAGTTTGCAAAGATACGGTCGTAGAAGCGGCATGCAAAGGTGTCCTTGCTCTTCTCGTAGCGGCGCTCGGCGGGCAGGTGGGTGCCGCGGCGCCGCTCACCGTCCGACCAGAAGCGCTTGTGACAGGCTGCGATGCCTTCGCTGGTTCTGGGGCACGGCCACTTGCCGGGAAGCACCACGCTTCCGGGCCGAAACAGCAGCACCGTCACCCGGCGATTTGAAGCATTGGCGGAATTGCGCTCGTCGAGAGTCGGCTGATCGCCGTCCTGCTGGGCCTGGGCGTACCGGTCGGCGTCGTCTTGCGAGAAAACCAGCAGCGGATTGAAGCTGCTGCACCCCTGGACGTCTCCTTTACTCTTGGCATCGGCTCCTTGCGCCAGAAAATCCTGCGGCGTCAATGCCAGTTCCGACGGGCACAGCTTTTGCACGTAAGCGTGGATCAACTCGGGAACCGCGGTACCGTCAGGGAGACCGGTGGTAGTCTGCATGGCCTGGCGCTGTGGGTTTCCCCAACTCTCGGTGGAAGCGATTTGTTGCCAGATGGCGGCCGCCTTGCCCGGTTCGCTATTGGCGATCAGGAGAGCGTAGACGGCCATGGCCCGCCGCCCGCTGAGGGCCTTGTTGTAATCGTCCGACCCCACGGGATCGGCATGGCCGAAAACGGAAAGGGGCGGATATTGTGCGGAAGCGTCCTGGTGGCTTTCCCTGAGACGCACCAGCAGTTGGAGGTCGGGCGCGATGTCGGGGGTGACAAAGGCGGAGCTAAATGCGAACCGCACGTCATCCACCCGCCAGCAGGCCACCGGAATCAGCCAGAGGCGCGCCAGGTTTTGCTCGGTGGAAGTCGCTGGGGCTACCAGAAACCGCGGTCCGCCCGTTTCGGCGTGACTGCCCGCTACGCTGCCGTCCGACGAGCCGTACAGAGTGCTGTCCGGTTTGGGGCTCATGGCACGTCCTCCGCGGGGTATGGGCTCCGGCTGGTCATTGTTGTTTGATGAGGCCTTGGATGATTTCGAAGCTCTCCTGGGTGTCCCATTTGTGCTCGCGCGCGGATTGGCTCCACTCTTCCAGCGCGGGGCGCATGCCGGATGCCAGGTTGAGCGCCTTGATCCAGCGGGCGGCGCGCACGCGGACGATCTCGTCGGGATCGGCGAGCATCTGGCGGAACAAACCGGCCATGGCCGCTTGGTCGTGAGCCGGATAATAGATGGCCATCATGTATTCACAGAGCCTGACGCGCACCCACGGATTGGGGTACTCAATCAGCGCGTGGATGGCTTCCAGCTCCTTGGCATTGGCGCCTTGCAGCAGGAAGGAGAGAGCATTCATGATAAGATCCGGCGCGGGATCGGCCCAGGGTTCCTTGCTGGCCAGATACCGCACGATGGCATGGCGCGTGGCAGGAGCCTGCAGCGTATTCTTGACGCCCGGATACTTTTCCTGGACCCCCGCTCTGGCGAGCGACTCGCTGGCGGCGAGGTACTGGCGGACTTCAATGGGAATCTCGTCAATCAACTTCTTAGGCTTTTCCATAGCGGCGCCTCCCAGAACAACCAGGCAGAGCAAGCAGACCATTCGCACGGGGCGCGCTCCGCGTCCCGGCATCTCAGAGCGGCCGCACGTAGCGCGAGCCGCGAATCGCGGTAATTTGCGGCGGCAGCGTCGCCGGCGTGACATTGACATTCGTAAAATTCCTATCCCACAATCTTTTTGAATCCGCCGGGTTACCGTTGGCGATCAGCGAGAAACGCTGCATCAGGTTTCGGCCATCGATATTACCGGGCGCAGTCGCGGCGTCGGGTCCCAGGTCGAAATGTCCTCCGGCGCTGTTTCGCAGATTGGTGGCGATATGCGTAGCTTCATGCGGGTCGGCAAACTGATTTACGGTTTGCACACCGATGAACGCGAAGCTGCGGGCGATCGATCCCGCCGCCGTCCAAGAGTCCGGAAATGCTTCTCCGCCTCCGTCCAGCCGGAGCTGGACGTGGGGGCTGGGGTGGGGCACCGGGTTATCGAACAGGTTGTTGACATAGACGATATAGATATCGTCCGGGCTGAAGTCAGCAAGCGCCCGGACCACATTGAGGATGTCGGTTTCCGAAGCCGAGGGGACCAGGTTGCCCGCGGGGAAGGCCGATGATTCGACCGACGGATCGGCGCCGATGGCCAGCGCGGCACCCCGATAGCGGGTGAGCCAATTGAGGCAACTGGCCGGCGGATCAATCTCAATCTCATCGATGTTGACGAAGATCCCGCAACGGGCATAGACGCTCTGGAACGCGGCGATGCCGCTCTGCTTGCGCGCGGCGCTGAGCACGCCGGCGCCGCCGGCTTGGGCGCGGACATTCACCAGGTGCACGTTGATCTGCAAGCGCTCGTCCGGGGACCGCTGAAAGACGGGTACCGTGACTTTCGCCAAGGGGCCTCCCAGGGCGGGAGCGTACTCGGCGACCACCACGGAGTCCAGGCGGTGCGTGTCATCGACCGTGATCTTGCGGATGCGGTGATCGGCGGCGCCGTTGGCGCGGGAGCCGGTGTCGGCGTTGGCGGGCGGCAACCCGCTATCGGTGGCCTGGGCCTGATCATCCGTATCCGTTACCAGAAAGACCGCGTGGGAGACAAAGACGGTAGGATCGCTGGTGGGCAGCAGCGTGATGACCTGGGAACCAGGAGCGTCATCGGTGCCTCCGCTGCCGAATTCGGTCCTCCAGTTGACCTGCACCTGGGCCATCCCCTGCGCACCCTGATCCGTGACGCGAAAGTAGAACCGGCGGCCCTCGACTCCATCGGAGTCGGTCCCAATGAAGTTTTGATTATCGGCGCGGTTGTTGATGACAGCGCCGGTTGCGGCGGAGAACGCATGATCCCAGATTCCCACGCGGACAAAATCGGCTGCCGGGCTGGAGGCGTCCACCGCAAAGGCGTCGTTGCTATCGAGAACGATTTCCAGGGTCGCGGGAACCGCTTTCTTCTCGCACGGCGAATGCAGGGAGACGCGCTCATAAAAGCGGCAGGCGAAGGTGTCCATGGCGGTCTCGAAATCGCGCGCCTGGTCCGTATAGCGCCGGGTCCGCCGCTGCTGCCCATCGCTGAAGAATCGGGCCTGACAGCCACCGATGCCTTCCTGGACGCGAGGACACGGCCACTTGGTGGGGACCACTACGCTGCCGGGCTTGAACAGGAATACGACGACACGCCGATTCGGGCCATTTTCGGAGTTGCGTTCCGCCAGGGTATCCTGGTCGCCGTTGCGCTCCGCCTTTTCATACCGGGTTTCATCGTTCTGCGAAAAGACATGCTGCGGATTGAAGCTGCTGCAACCCTGATAGTCCGCTTTGCCGCCGGCATCGGCCCCCTGCCCCAGGAAGTCCTGGGCGGTGAGAGTGAAAGGCTGGTAGGCGCCGCTGCTGTCGGTTAGGGAGCACAGCTTCTGCATGTAGGTCTGGAAAAGATCGGAGTCCGACGTGCCGTCCGGCGATCCCGTATAGTTCTGCATGGCCTGCCGCTGGCTGGTTCCCCAGTTTTCCGTTTTGGAGATGCCGGTCCAGAGGCTGACGGCCTTGCCGGGGTCGCTATGGCTGATCAGCACGGCGTAAATCGCGCTGGCGCGGCGGCCGCTCAGCAGTTTGTTATACGCATCCGTGCCGGTGGGATCGGCGTGGCCAAACACCGAGAGCGGCGGATACATCGTGCCGTTCGGACCGCCGGCTACGCACTTCTGCTCCCGGAGGTCATGAAGCTGTTTGATTTCGGAAGTTATGTCAGAGGTGACGAAAGAGGAATCGAAGGCGAAGCGGATATCATCGACGCGCCAGCACGCAACGGGGATCAGGGGCAATCGCAGGGCATTGGATTCGGCCGCAGTGGAGGGAGCGACGAAGTAATTCAGGGGGGGCGGGTCCGGGTGGTTTCCTGCCAGACCGCCAAGTTGAGGAGCGGGTGTTTGTGTGCCATCGTCAGCCATTGGCGGCATCTCCCGTGGTCGGCTAACAGCCGTACACCTTTTTCAGCTTGGCCTGCGTAACTGGGCCGCAGATGCCGTCGACCGTGAGGTAGTTGTCACACTGAAACTCCTCCACCGCCGACTCGAACTCATCATCCGCCGCCGAGCCGATGATACCGAAGAAATAACCCAGATTCTGCAATCTCGCCTGTTGTCCCGTCAACTGGTCGACGGGGTCGAGGCTCCCGACCAGGATGGGGATCTGCACGTTGCCGTATGCTGTCTGGGAATCGTCTTGAATAATCAACACGCCGTTCTGCACGTTGGGGGGAATCTCCTGATTGATGGCGCCGCTGCCGTCGGTAGTCACGTTGTAGGTACTCGCACCTAATGAGAGAATGCACTTCGCATTGGCGATGGGCTTCTCATACATATCCTCGAGCACGAGATGCAGCTTCAAGGTGGACGTCTTGAGCTTGAAGTTGTGAGTCTGGTCGGTGGGCTTGGCGATGTTCTGCACCTGGGGATCGGGAACGTAGACCTGATCGCCGGGAAAGAGAACATTGGGATTCTGGCGCTGGCTCTTGAGGTTGGCGTTTAGAGGATGGTTCCAGATATCCTCCCAACTGACGAAGCCATACTGCGCGGCTATGTAGGCGATATATTCGCCTTGGGCGACTGTGTGCATGCCTGCCATATCTTACTTACTCGACCAATCCTGCTTGTCCCGGTTCGGGAAGGTTACCTGGCACGTGCCGGGATCTATGCCATCGACACGCGCGAAACCCTTGTCATCCAGAGTGCCATCGGCGACCGTCGAGCCATCCGAAAGAGTGACTTTGTAGGGTTCGCCAGCTACCGGCTTGCCATTGTCATCCGCCAGCTTGATTTCGATGTAGTGCGGCTTGGTTTTGTTCTCCGGCGAATTCGGATCGTGCGTGGGGGCATTGGACGCCGCGGACTTCTTGCCTGGCGTGGCCGGCGGAATATCCTGCAACGACATGTTAGCGGGCGTGGCGGCCGTGCCTGGCGTCACCGATGTCACCGCCCCCGGATCTGCGTCCGACGCATTAGTCGCGTCGGTCGGCGACAACGGCGAGACCAGCGAGCCCGGGCTGCCGGAAAGCGCCGACCCTCCGCTGTTGATCATCACCATGGGGCCGGAGATAAACACGCCGCCCGAATTGATAGTGACGAAGCTGCCTCCCACGTTGATGGTGAGGCCCGTCATCCCTTCGATCACTACCTGCATGGCCTTCAAGTACAGATTCTGGGTCACCTGGCTGCTGTGATTCCCGCTGAACTGCTCGATCACGTCGCCGGTTACGGCCAATGAATGGGAGCCGGTAATCGAAATCGCCTCCTTGCCGCTGATGGTCAGGTGGTGGTCGCGGCCGATTTTCTCGATATGATCGCGCGTCAGATCGAGGTGGCTGTCCCTGCCGGTCTTCTCCAGCTTGTCGCGGACCACCACCAGGTGGCGGTCTTCGCCGATCCACTCCCGGCGGTCGTTCTTGATGCGCATGTCCATGTCTTTTTCGCCATGGATGAAGATCTGCTCACTGCCTTTTTTGTCCTCGAAGCGGAGTTCATTAAAGCCCCCACCTCCCTTGCTGCTCATGGATTTCCAGGTGCTCTGCGTCTGGTTGTCTGGCAGCGTGTAGGGGGGCATCTGGACGGCGTTGTAGACCGATCCCGTGATGATCGGCCGGTCGGGATCGCCTTCCAGGAAACTGACGATTACTTCCTGGCCGATGCGGGGGATGCAGATGTAGCCCCACTGCTTGCCAGCCCAGCCCTGGGCGACGCGGATCCAGCAGGAGCTATTCTCATTGCTGGTGCCCTGGCGGTCCCAGAAGAACTGCACCACGACGCGTCCGTATTGATCCGTCCAGATCTCCTCGCCGGACTTGCCCACCACCACGGCGGTCTGGGTTCCGTCGATTACCGGCTTGCGGGCGCGGCGGGCCGGGCGGAACGGTACGGAATTGGGAATCGCCTCGAAACGGTTCTTGTACTCGAACGGGTCCACCTGGCCGGCACTGTAGCTGGTATTGCGGGCGCGATGCTCCACCATCAGCAGCGTGTAATCCATGTTGGCGGCGTCGCGGTAATGGTTGGTCAGGGTGAACTTATATCCGCTCTCAAAACCCATGCAGTTGCTTGCGCCCCGCACCGTGGAGATACCGACTTCCAACTCTTCCAGCCGGATGCGGGCGTAGTGGTCGCCATCGTCCTTGGTCGCGTACTTTCCGGGATAATCGTAGGCTTCCCCTTTCTGCTGTCCGGCAAGCGTGGCGAAAAGGCTGGCATTGGGCTTGGTGAAATCGTAGTCGGTGTGCGACGCTGTGCCGGTTTGCACGCGGTACTCGGCTTCCAGGGTGAAGACCACATCGTTGTCCAGGCGCCCGCCCGTGGTGGGCGCAAACTGGACGGACGCATCGTTGGGCTGGTTGGGGCACGCGGCGAAAGCGCTCACATCGTCCGCCAGTACCATGGTGTGCTTGTCCTCGGTGTGCTCGAAATAATAGAAGATGCCCTCCTCTTCGAGCAGACGGGAAACGAAATTGAAGTCGGTCTCGCGGTATTGCACGCAGAATTCGCGAGGATTATAGGTGCCTTGCAGGTTCGCTCTGAAATCGGTAAAGCCGCGGTCCTTGAAAACCTTTTCCACGATGTCCGGCACAGCCATATTCTGGAAGATGCGGCAATCGGAAAACAGGGTCAGAAACCAGAACCAGGGGACCACTTCGGCCTCGTAGGCGGCCATTGCATCCGCGCCCACTTCGAGGAGTTTCATACGGCAGATATTGCCGTGGATGTGGCGCTCGGCGTCGCCCGCCAACTGGAAGGTCAACACGGCCGGCTTGGTAAGCAGGCTCTGCATGTCCACGTTGGGATCCGGGGAAAGCAGCCGCAACACGAAGCGGAAAGGATCGGAGACGCGCTCCACGCCCACGAAGCTGTCCAGCAGCAAGGCGTCGTCGCCGAGCGAGGTCTTTACGCGAAATGGCCGATCAATCTGAGTTGGTGCCGACAAGCTGTCTCCGTTGCGGTGGCGGCCGGCTGTACCGGCCGCGCCAAGGTCACCCCGCTCCTACGAGTATACAAAGGAGCCGTCTTCGCCGATGCCGACGTGGATCGCCTCGGGCCTCAAGCCTTCCGCGATCCGGCCCAACAACTGCCTGGAGATATCCGGCAGCAGCGTGTTGGTCAGAATATTATCCACGTTGCGCGCGCCGCTTTCCACTTCCGTGCAACGGTGCGCCACTTCTTCGATCATAGCCGGATCGTAACTCAGATCGATGTGGTGGGTTTCTTTCAAGCGGCGTTGAATCTTGGCGAGTTTCAGCACAATGATCTTCTTCAGGTTCTCATCCCGGATGGGGAAGTAGGGAATGACCACCAGGCGGCCCAAAAACGCAGGCTTGAAGATCTTGTTCAGCTCAGGCTTGAGGGCGTTCACCAGCCCCGTGGATCCCGGCATCGTTTCGGGATCGGCGCACAGCTTCATGAGCGTATCGGTGCCGGCGTTGGAAGTGAGAATGATGATGGTGTTCTTGAAGTCGATCTGGCGCCCTTCGCCGTCCTCCATCATGCCTTTGTCGAAGACCTGGAAGAACAACTCCAGCACGTCGGGATGGGCCTTCTCGACCTCATCCAGGAGCACCACCGCATAGGGCCGGCGCCGCACGGCTTCGGTCAGCACGCCGCCTTCCCCATAGCCCACATAGCCGGGGGGCGATCCTTTCAAGGTGGAGACCGTATGCGCTTCCTGGAACTCCGACATATTAATAGTGATGAGATTGTGCTCGCCGCCGAACAGCAGGTCCGAGAGCGCCAGCGCGGTTTCGGTCTTGCCCACGCCGCTGGGCCCCACCAGGAGAAACGTACCGACAGGCTTGATCGGGTCGTCCAGTCCGGCGCGGGCGGTGCGGATGCGGTGGCTGATGGCCTCCAGCGCGTGCGGCTGGCCAATGACCCGCGCGCCGAGGTGGGATTCCAGTTTCAGGACGGTCGCGATTTCGTCCTTCAACATTTTGCCGACCGGGATGCCGGTCCAGCCGGAGATGACTTCGCCGACAAGCTGCGCATCCACGCAGACGCGCATCAAGGGTGACTCGCCCTGGAGGGATGCCAGTTGCGTGTTGAGTTGGTCCAACTCGGTGCGCAGGGCAGCGCCATCGAAGGCGGGAGCAGGCGCGGCGACGGCCGGAGCGGCGGCGGCTGGAGCGGCAGCAGCGGCGGCAGCGGCTGAGGCAATGGCTGCGGGGGGCACAGCCATGGCGGCTTCAAGCTGCCCGCGAATTTCGCGGATGCGCGTAACCAGGCCGCGCTCCTTTTCCCAACGGGCGTTCAAATCCACCAGGGTGGCCTGGATGGCGGCCTTTTGCTTCTCAATGTTGGCGAGCCGCTCGGCGTGATCCACGCCCACGGCTGCCTCGCGTTGCAGGATGCGATCCTGCACCGAAAGATCGTCCAGCGTGCGCATGGCGTCTTCGATAGGACCCGGCGTGGCGTTCTGGCCGAGGGACAGGCGCGCGCAGGTGGTGTCGAGCACGCTGACCGCTTTGTCGGGCAACTGGCGATCGGGCAGGTAACGGTGCGAGAGTTTCACCGCCGCGGCCAGCCCTTCGTCCAGGATGCGCACGTTGTGGTGTTTCTCCAGAGCCGGCACCACGCCGCGCATCATCAACTGGCATGCCGTCTCGGTCGGCTCTTCCACTTTCACCAACTGGAAGCGGCGCGCCAAGGCCGGGTCCTTCTCAAAGTACTTCTTGTATTCGGACCATGTCGTAGCAGCGATCGTGCGCAGCTCGCCGCGCGCCAGAGCCGGCTTGAGCAGGTTGGCGGCGTCGTTCTGGCCCGCCTGGCCGCCCGCGCCGATCATGGTGTGGGCCTCGTCGATGAACAGAATAATGGGCGTGGGAGAGTTCTTCACTTCCGCAATCAGGCTCTTGAGCCGATTTTCGAATTCGCCCTTGACGCCGGCGCCGGCCTGCAACAGCGCCAGGTCCAGCGTGCGCACCTCCACGTTCTTCAGCACGGGCGGGACGTCGCCCTGCACGATGCGAATGGCAAAGCCTTCGACGACCGCAGTTTTTCCTACGCCCGCTTCGCCGACCAGGATGGGATTGTTTTGGCGGCGGCGAGTCAGAATATCCACCACCTGGCGGATTTCGAAATCGCGGGCCAGCACGGGATCGATTTTGCCGGCGCGGGCATTGCCTGTCAGATTGATGGTGAATTGATCCAGGTTAGGCGTTTTGCCGCCGGCGGGGCGGGGAGCGCCTCCGCCCGCATCCGGCGCCGGGGCAGCGGCTGCGGCTTCTTCCTCGGAGTTGGCTACGATCTGCTGGAAATCCTTCTTCAATGCGTCCGCATTGATCTTCTGGAATTCGCGGCTGACCTCGCGCATCATGCGCGACAGGTCCTCGTCGGAGGCCAGCGCCAGGATGGTAAAGCCTGAGCGCACCTGACCCGCGCCGTAATCGATGGAGCCCAGGGTCCACGCCTCGGCCAGCATATTGCGCAGGGTGGGGCTTAGCGCCGGATTGCGCGCGTTACCCGTCTTCAGCTTGTCGAGACTGCGCGTCAGCTCGGCGGACAGGCGCGATTTATCCACCTCGAAGTGCTTCAGAATCGCCGACAGATCGGTGCTCGACGAATCGAGCAGCTTCATGAGGTAGTGTTCCACCTCAACATCGTAGTGCGTGCGCGAGACGCACAGGCCGGCGGCGGCTTCCAGCGCATTGCGGGTGGTGTCGTTCAACTTTCCGATTAAAGCCCTGAGATTGACTGCCATGTTATTCCTTTGTAGGGCAGATCGACTGCCCGGCGTTTAATTCAGCAACAAAACCGTATCGCCCGGGTCGCGCGCAAACGCGGGCCTGGACTTGATCCAACTAAACCAGCCCAGAAGCGGCGCCGTTTCGCCATCCCCGCGCAATTCGCAGGGCGGCACGTCCTCGCGCTGCAGGACCAACTGCACCTCGAACTCTATCTCTCCCCCCGTAAAGAAAGTGGTGATCGCCCGGAGTGGCTCCCACGCGTCTCCGACGGGCAAAAACGACAGATATTGGCGCGCCGAGAGCGGGCCGAGAATGATGCGCCCCCGGGATTGCCGCTCCCAGATCTCGTCGCCGGCGATGGCTCCCATCCCGAGCTGATCCGAGTAGGGAACACCGCCTTCCATGTGGCACTGGTTGGAAGGTTCCAGGGCCCGCCACGCGCCTACGAATTGTTCGATCTCGACCGGCACGTCAAAGTAATCCGTCAGCACCTGGCGCAGAGCCGCCGCTGAGCGCGGCTGCATGGAGAAGAGGCCGCAATAGAACAAGAGCGACTCGTCGGCCACCGCCTGGCGGCGCTCCAGACCCGGTGTGCCCAGACCCACGAAACTCATCAGGTAACGCGAAAAGCGATCCTGCTCCTCGCGCTCGTACGCGACGAAGAAGCGGTATTTCTCCCACGCCTGATAGAACAGGGAGATCATCCGGTGATTGAAGAGGTCGAAGAAATCCTCAAGAGTATAATCTTTGAGGCGGTTGCGATCCCGGATCAATTCCGTGTAGCTATAGGGCAGGACTCCCATGGGTCCGGTGAGTCCCATGAAGTTGACCTTCATACGGGCGGGGCCGTTTGGGGGCCAGTCCAGGGTCTGAATCTGGCTGGGGGGGAACGCCAGCAGGTTATTGGCGGAGAATCGCAGCACCTCGCGGCCGGGCAGCGCGAAGCGGCCCACCGGTTCGCGATCCGGCAGCATACGATGCATCAGGCGCACCGCCTGAAAGAACTGGAACCACCCCGGATGCTCGCGCAATTCCTCGCCGAGAAAGGAGCGGCTTACATCAAGATCCGGCGGCCGGCTCGTGGTGGCCATTCGCGCAAGACCTCCTTTCTCTGCTGGACTCTGGCGGACAACTGGCTGAAGCTGTTCAACGATGCATAGAGCGCCAGGAAGGCCTCGATCACGCTGGCGAACAGATACACGCCGCCGCCCACAAACTGTTCTTCGTCCAGTTCCAGCTCCACCCGCGTGCCGCGCGCAAAAGCGATGCCTTCCTCGGAGACCACGCGGGAAAACTGCCGCTTGCTTTTCAGTCCGGCGATCCCCTCCACGGTCTTGCTGGAGTACGCGGAAGCCGCGAAGTCATAGAGCTTCAAGACCTCCTGGAGCGCCTCCCGGCCTTCGGAGACGAGCGACAGGTAGTTGAGCGAGAGATGCGAGATCAAGCGCCACTGCATGGCTTTGCCCAGGGGAGGGCGGATCGGCGACGTCGGTTTCCGCAAGGCCACGATGCGCTTGATGGGCGCGCCGGTCTCCAACTCGAAGTCCCCGGCCTCGTTTCCGAACGGCAGCCGGGCGGGCAGGTCGCGATTGGTGCACGTGGTGCGAACGGTCAGCGCGTCGGTGGCCGGGCGGGTGGGCTGGAACGACAGGTCCACCAGCGCCAGATCCAATTCCGTGCCATCGTCGTTGGCCCGCACGGATGGGCGCCGGTTGGCAACCCAGAACGTCTGTTGCTTGTCGCGTTGGGTGGAGTGCCGGAACGAATAGAATGGCTGATACTCGACCGCTTCCTGCTGCTGCGCCTTCAGGCTGGCCACCCGGTCCACCGAAAAGACTTCCATGGCCATGGGCCGCCGCGCATCCGGAACGATGGGGTATTCATACTTCTGCTGGTCGAGCAGGATGGGCTCGGCCGTCTGCGGGAACAGGTTGACCACCGGAGCGCAGCCCAGGCGGAAGGTGGACGGCGCAATCCCGGTTTCCAGACGTTGGCGGCGTTCCTCGCCCTCGAAGCGCGAGAACAGGAAGACCAGTTCCATGCTGCGTTTGAATCCTGACGCGCAAGCCTGCCGCAGACCGTTTACGTCCACGAAGAAAAACTTGTCCACAAACGTGAAATACTCCTGCAAGAGCCGGTAACCGATGAACGAGCGCCGCGGGTAGGGGAGCATCCCCTCGTCCTCTTCAAACCCAACCGGCCGCAGGGAGGCAGCCGGCAGCGTGACGGCCGGCGCACGCGAACCGGGCGTGGTATCGCGCACGGCGATTTGCAGCAGATTGCAGCACAGGATTTCGTAAATGGTGTGGACCAGCGCGCTCTCGCCGTCCAGGAAAAACCGGAGCTGATCCAGTTCCAGCTTGGCGAAGTCCATGTCTGAGGCATTACACGCCAGCTCGATGCGCAGCGCTCCGGCGGCATCCGCCACCCGCAGTGGCGGTTTCAAGCGGTCAGGCGTGGTCCAGGCGGCTGCCGTGACGGTAATGGGCCAAAGCGTGGTGTCGTAGCAGGTGCGGAACTTGCACGGAACCCCGTCCACCGGGCGCGAGTAAAGCAAGGTTTCGCGCGGGATGGGACAACCCGTGGAGAGCTTGCCCTTCTGGGGATCCAGGTGGAACTGGGCGATCGACATGGAGGGGAGAGGCCGGACGAAATGCGGATAGACGATGCCCAGCAGGGCTTCCGTGATCTCCGGAAATTCGTCGTCGATCTTCAGGTGGACGCGCGCCGCCAGAAAGGCAAAGCCTTCCAGCAACCGCTCCACATGCGGATCGTCGCACTTGGTCGGTTCCAGGATCAGCCGCGAGGCGATCTTGGGATACTTCTCGGCGAACTGCGCGCCCAGTTGGCGCATATACGTCAGCTCGCGCTCGTAGTACAGCAGCAGGTCATCCCGCATTCCGGACCTCGTACCCACCGCTGGTCAGTTCCAGCACCGTGTCGAAGGAGACGTGCTCGGGCGCAGGGTCCATGACCAGCATGCCCTCGATGCGGAAGCGCAGCGTGCGCGTGGCGCCGGATACGGTCTCCAGGGGGACAATGCGCACGTTCGCCAGCCGGGGTTCGAAGATCTTCACCGTGCCCTGCAGGAAGCGCACCAGCTTGGCCTGGTCCTGGGGGGAGTTGAGACCGTAGTGAGTGAAGTCCGGCAGACCGAAGACGTACAGCGACCGGTTGACCTCCTTCAACGATTCGTCGGGCGGCACGGCGACACGCCGGGTATTGAGCAGCCACTCCAGGTCGCGGCGCAGGCCATCCTTCAATTGCCGCACGGACTGCGTGCGGGTGGGGATCGCCTCCATCGAAGTATCCGGATCGTCGTCGATGAGCCGGTCGAGAGTCGACAGCGTAACGGCGGTAGTGTAATCGTCGGCGTAGCGGGCCATAGATTACACCGAAAACGCCTGCACCGGATCCAGGCGGCAGATGCGCTCGAAAATGGCCTGCTTGGCCTTGGCGTCGGCCTGAATCTTCTTGCTGGACTGCAACAGGAAGGCGAGCACCCCCGCCACCATTTCGCGATCCTCCCATTCTTCGAGCTTGTAGGTTTCCACGGCCGCCTGGATATCGTCCAACAGGGGCTGGGCGATGGCGTCTTTGCCGGCGCCGATGCAGAGCTGCGCGAGCTGGAGTTTGCGCTGGAAACGGCCGCGCCCGCTGCGTTGCCGCTCGACTTCCTTATAGAGGATTTCGAACGCCTTTTGCGGCTGCCCTTTGCGCATCGCCTCGGTCGCCAGGGCGTGCGGATCGATGAATTTCTTTTGCCAGCCGGGGGCCTGGGCGCCATCCATCACTGGCAGGTGGGGTACCGCGGGGCGAGGGCTGGCGTCGGCGGGTTCGGCGATCAGTTCGCGCAGCCAGGTTTGGGTTTCCGCGTTGGCCGCCGGGGTTTCGTCGGTGAGCACGGCATCGAGCAGTTCCGGAAGGTCGCGGAGCAAGGTGCGCAACTCCGAGCGTATGGCGATGGCGATGGCGTTGTATTCGGTCCCCAACGCGACGCAGGCGTCCACCACAAAGCGCTGCAGGTCGAGCCAGGCCCGGCCGCACGGCAAGGCCATTACGTTTTCCGCCACTTCCAGCAGATCCGGCCACCGGTTATTGAGCGCCAGGATCTTGATTTGCCGGCGGATCTCGGTGGGCGGGGCTTCCAGTACGCCGGGATCGGAGGAGGCACGCAACTCGCCCCAGCGCAATCCGCGCAGCATTAGATACGGCGCAGGGCTGTAAGGCTCGCGCTTGCGCAGGAAATGAGCGGCCGCGGCCACATTGCCGATCGCCGCACTGCGGTCGGGTGGCTCGGCGGACGCCTTCATGGCGTAGGTCAGATCCAGACCGGGAACCGCACCCGATGCCGCAGTTGCGGGCGTTCCCTCGGCGGGCTCGCCGGCGGTCTCCGCTGCCGGCGGCGGAGCTTCCTCCACCGGGTCCGGCTCGAACTCGCGCTTCTTCTGCAGAAAGCCGTGCACGACATGGCGGACGTCATCCAGCCCGGTTCTCAGCTTGCCGAAACCGGGAGCCGCATCGCCGAACTTCTCCTCGCACAGCTCGTTGAGCGTTTTCAGAGTTCCGAGGCAGGCATCCAGGGTCTTCTCGGCCTCCGCATAGAAGGCCTTCGGCGTCTCCCCAAACGAGCGGTCGAAAATCTCGGGCGCCAGCTTCCCTTCTTTCAGCGCCTTTTCCCGCTCGGCTTTCTGCTCCTTGGTCTTGGCCTGATCCTCCGGAAGGATTCCGCGCGATTCCTTGTGCTGGAAAAAACTGTAACCGTCCTTGGACAGAGGGACGCCCTTGAGCGGCAGATCCAGCCGCGAGCCGATCCAATCCAGGGGCATGGCCCGCAACTCGAGATCGTCGTCCTCCAGGACCGGATAGAGCGTATCCCAGAACTTTTCGAGCAGACCGCGGCAGAGAGTCAGCCCATCGAGCAGGCCACCAAATCCTTTGGTCTTGACCAGGGATTCGGTGAGCCAGGCGGCCAACTGCAAATCCTTGGATTGAGTGGCGATGGCTTCCTGCGCGAGCTTGACTACGGTGCCGTTATCGGCTACTTTGCGCTCAACAACCCACGCGCCTTGATTGAGGTTGTCATCCTCGCGGCGCGCCTCTTTGATCTTGTCGTAGACCGGGGCGTAGCGCAGATCCTGGCCGCTGGGGTTATCACCCGGAATCGGGTTGAGGATATCTTCACGAAGAGGCATCGGAAGCGAACTCCAGCGACCTGATCTCGAGGAGCGGAACTTCCTCGTCGTCCACGACGACCATTTTCTGGCCTACTGGATACTCATGGCCTTTATCGTCGCTAACCCATTCGGTGGCCCGTCCCAGCCAGACCGACTGATCTTCCGATTTCCAGGAGAAGGGATAAACGGCGGGAAGCAGCACCTCGCCGATATCGGTACCTTGAAAGGACGGTCCGGTCAGTACGAACGCCGGAGACCAGAGGGTGTCGCGCAGACGCCGCGGCGGTTCCATATGGAGCGAAG
>Ga0187855_10001039_pt1 | contig 22634 bp, 15 predicted proteins | sample June2016WEW_8_10_2_FD_132969 | JGI IMG/M metagenome (GOLD analysis project Ga0187855, IMG submission 132969) | Peatland microbial communities from SPRUCE experiment site at the Marcell Experimental Forest, Minnesota, USA - June2016WEW_8_10 | ecosystem: Environmental > Terrestrial > Soil >...
ATACTCACGTTTGGAGGACAAACTCATAGTCAGGGCTTCGGTAACCATGAATATGAGTCAACGTATCAGCAGACCCCTCGTCCACTGCCCAGCTCCGGTAACATTTAATTTGAGTCAAGTCGCTGCGTGCGGGCGTGTAGTGATTCAGATTGACAATCCCCGGTTTTCCTGCAACGATGGCCGCAACCCGGGGAAAACTCAGAACTTCCGGATGATCGCATTCAAAAACGAAAAGCCCAGGGTAAAGCCCAGGGACAGCAGGGCTTTGTTTCCTTCGTTAGCTTCTGTGAAGAAGCTTTGCGCTCTTGATGGTTAATTTTGGACTTCAGCCTTTTTTCTTTTCAAGTGGCCAGCCGACTGCCAGCAGTGGAACGGGATTTACCACTTGCCCGCAGTGACGCGCATTTGAATCGAACAAATCCCGCCCAAAACCCCCTCCGACCGCGTTTTAATGCGTTGGCACGCCTTGCGCTAAAGTGTGCCTTACAAAACGGATTAGCTAAAGCGGCGGGGTTGCGCGAGAAAACAAGAACAACCAAAAAACAAGGAAAACGCGTTATGAATGCAACTTTTGAAGCACCCGAACCGATGATGAAATGGAGGACCACGAAGCCGGCCAAGCGCAAAATCCTGCTGGCGGACGACGATCCCGCCATGCGCCAGGTCCTGCGCCGGCTGCTCACCGAGGAGGATTTTCTCGTGCTGACCGCGTCGGACGGCGCCAAAGCACTCGAACTCGTCAATATCACACGATTTGACCTCGTGCTGCTGGATTTGAAGGCGCAGGCCGAAGAGGGGTGGGAAACCTTCGGGCAACTTTCGGCGCAAAATCCGCTGTTACCGGTTGTCCTGATTACCGATCATCCCAACCAGTTTTTCCACGCCGTGGCCTCGGGCATCGGTGCCTTGCTGGAAAAGCCGCTCAATTTCACCCGGCTTTTCCACACGATTCACAACCTATTGCAGGAACCGGCGGAAGAACGCCTGGCGCGTTTCATGGGGCAGCCTGCCGCGTTTCACCACATCCCGCCGTCGACCGGCGCCCCTCAAAAAATCTGGAGGGTCAATTGAAATTCAACGAGATCAACGACGTGAGGACGCGGCTGCAAACCATAAATGAATGCCTGCGGGCGCAACCTTTAATGTGTCCCGCGCATTTAAACGGCAAACCGGTCGTTTCCTCGAACACGACCAATAAAAACGACCGGTTTGCCCCCCTTTCACCGCCCGCCGTTGATTTTGCCGTGCGGTTCACGTTGAAACCGCCGACGGCGACAGTGTGTGTTTATTGGTTCTGAGGAACACAGCAAACAAGAAACGAAAGGTACAATATGAAAACTAAAATATTACGTACATGGGCGGCCATTTGTTTATTGGCATTGACGGCGACCGCGGGCTACCGCGTGTGGGCCGATGACGCGGCGGCAAACGGCCCGGCGGCGAAACTGGACAAGACGTACACAGGGACGGTCGTTACCGTTGACCCGAAGGAAAGCGTGTTGGAGGTGCGGGGATTATTACCGTTCAGCCACAAGCAATTCAACCTGGGCGACACGTGCACCTACACCATCGTGGGCCAGGACAACGGTGCGGTTAGCGACCTGCGGCCCGGACAACGGGTGGCGGTGGGTTATCAGGAAGCCAACGGCGTGCCGGTGGCCGACCGGGTGACGCAGCAACCGATGCAGTACGAGGGGATGGTCAAGGCGATTGACCCGAAGGCACAGACACTGACGTTGCACGTGGGGATCATGGACAAGACGTTCCAGATACCCGCGGAATGTGCGGTGACGTTGCGCGGCGACAAGTCGGGCACAGTGGCGGACATTCAAGCCGGGGATCATGTGACGGTGACGTATGAAGTGCCGGAAGGGAAGGCGACGGCGCGGGGGATTGCGCAGACCAGCGCGACGTTCACGGGGGATCTGACGGCGATCGACCTGGACCAAAAGACGCTCAAGGCCAAGGCGACGTTCAGCACGAAGAAGTTCGAAGTGGGCGATGACTGCGCGATCGTAATCAATGGCAAGCCGGACGGGAAATTGACGGATCTGCGGCCGGGCGAAAGCCTGGCGATCAGCTACGACGAAGTGAACGGCGTGAACATTGTGAACCGCATTGCGCCGGGAGGAGACCAGAAGAGTTCCGTTGCTTCGTCCGCGCCAACGCAGATGGGTTACTAAAAATTTGGCCCGTCCATACTCCGGGCCAATCTCGAGCACGTCCTGAATCCGGGCTATGTTTCAGGACGTGCCTTTTTTTTTGTGGCGAACGATTTTCTTCTTTACTTTTGGGGCGTTACCAACAAGAAGGGTGCCTGGATTTCCACAAAAAGTGCGAATAATTGATTGCGACAATAACACACGGTCGATTCCGCCGGCGCGTGGGTTTTATTGAAATGGAAAGGCACCCGATATGCGACCGACGAGAGAACATTTTATCCGCATGGCGAAGGCCGCCGCCGTTTGCGCCGTGTGGACGGCGTTTTCCGTGCAGGCCGCCACGCCCGACCCGGGGACCGCCGTGAATGTCCTGTGGGACTGGTCGGGGGTCATCGGCACCGGACAAAGCCTGGCCGTCGGCGAGAAGGGCTGGCCGGTTGCCTCCACGAGTCAGCCGTACCACAATCTCAAACTCTCGACCGGGCATCTGCCCTGGCCGATTGATCCGAACGACGCCAACCTGACCCTGGTGCCGCTGGTCGAACCCATCGGCCGGCATTCCACAAATTACCCGAGCTCGTGGCCGGACAACATTGCGGGCGAAACCCCGCATTCGGCCATGGCCAACGAAATCACCGCCCTGGTCCGGACTGCCTCGGGCCGCGACTTCGTCGGGGTTCATACCGAAGTGGGTGAAAACGGGCAGGGCATGATTTACCTGAAAAAGAACGCCCGGCACGTGGGCGTCAACGGCCGTTCCTACGAGGCGGCCATCATTGAAACCAAAGCCATCACCCGCCTGGCGAAAGCGGCCGGCAAAACCTATAGCGTCGGCGCGATCACCCTCACCCACGGCGAAAGCGACGCGGGCAATAAAGATTACGAGAACGAGCTGTACCAGTTGTGGACCGACTACAATGCCGACCTTCCGGCTATTACCGGACAGAAGCAAAAGATCCAGATGATTGTGTCGCAGCAGAATTCGTGCGCTGACCGTTCCCCTTCCACGCTGGCGCAATGGAAAATCGGGGTCGATCATCCCGCAGACATCGTCTGTTCGGGTCCGAAGTATCAATACCCGTCCGCGGAGGGCATTCACCTGACGGCGGACGGCTACCGGGAACTCGGTGAAAAATACGGGCAGATCTATTACGAGCGGGTGATTCTCGGCCGGGACTGGCAACCGTTGCAGCCGACCACGGTGGAACGCCAGGGTGCGGTCATCACGGTTCACTTTCATGTGCCGGTCGCACCTCTCGTGTGGGACACCACCTTTGAGCCGCCGCACCCGTCCGTTGAGGAATGGAAAAACGGCAAGGGTTTTGAGGTAAGCACGGTGGTGGGAGACAGGGTGGCCATCGCTTCCGCGGCTATTTCCGGGGATGCGGTTGTCATCACCTGTGCGTCAGATCCCGGCCCGGGTGCGCGCGTGGGTTACGCCATGATCGGAGAAAAGTCCCGGATGGCCGCTCCGTTCGAAGGGACCTTTCGTTGGGGTCTGTTGCGGGATTCCGACCCGTTCGTTGGCGCCGTCACGGGAAAGGCGCAGCCCAACTATTGCGTAGCCTTCGAGCTGTCCGCGCCTTGAGCCGCAGGCAGGACGTGGGAACCTTCCGGCCAGTCGAACGGTACGGTCACTTCGGACCTCAACCTCATTCCCTTCCCGCCGGGCGTCGTGCCTCACTTCTTCCCATTCCACCACGTTTGGATGTCGTTCGCGGCCTGATGGGCGAGGGCAGGGATGCCATGGACCGCGTCGCGCAATTCCGGGAAAAAGTGGACGCCCAGCCACAGGAGGGCGGCGGCCACCGCGAGCCACACCAATGCATCCAGGAGGAACACGATGGGCCAGGTCCATCCCGGCCGGCCCGAACCCCAGTAGCACGCGCGTCGCGCCACTTTCAGCGGTCCCGCGATAACGCCGTAGGCGATGAACAGCAGCAGCGCGGCGACCCACGTCGGTACGTTGGCCGGCAGGGCCAGCCCGAGCACGGTGCCGGTCGCCAACAGCGAGATCAAGGCGCAGATCCACAGGACCGTGGCCGCGCCGTGCAATATCGAAAGCACCGGCAACGTGAAGCCCATTCCGGGATGAAGGGGAGCATGCTCCGTCCAATAGCTGTGCCAGTTACACCGCCACTGGTCTGCGTTTGCGCGCATTTCCCGCTTGAACCGGCGCTTCCATTCACGCCGCGCCTTGCGGTCCGGGAAACCTTTCATCGCCTCGTAATATCCTGCTTTCGCGCGCCGGATGAATTCCTGTGCCGTGGATGGGTCTCCGGACGCTGCCGCCTTTTCCTCCGGCGAACGCGCCTCGGGCACCACAATCGCCATCACGACATAAACGAGCAATCCGGTGCCCCAAAATATTGTCAACAGAACAAAGGCCAGCCGCACAATGGTCGGATCAATGTTCATGTGGGCGGCAATCCCGTTGCAGACGCCGGCGATCATCGCGCCCTCGTGAATCCGATAGAGCCGCCGGGGCGGTCCGCCGTGTCCCGCTGCCGGTTCTGTTCCCGCCGCACCGGGTCCCTTCGTTTTGCCTGGGGCACCGGCGCCGTCGGCACCCGTGGCTGTGGTTTCACCTGGAGTCGCCTCGATCGGTCCCATCTCCGCCAGGACGGCGGCGACTTCCTTGGTCTCCACAACCGTCTTGTGGCTGGCCAGCAGCGCGCGGAACTTCTCCCCGATTGCGCCCTCGATGTCAGAGAGGATTTCATCCCGGTCCGGGTTGCCGTGCAGTTGTGCGGCCGCGGTTTCCAAGTACGCGCGCAGGGCATCATAGCCGCCTTCTTCGAGTGGATACGCGTTGCCGCCCAGATTGATGGTGATGACCTTGTTCATGATAGGGTTGTCTCCGTTCTATTTTTGTCCCAGTTTTTTCACCGTCCCGTTGATCTCGCCCCAGTATTCCAGGGTTTCACGCAATTGCTCCCGCCCTTTCTGGGTCAGCTCATAATATTTGCGGGGCGGCCCGGCCTCGGATTCCTTCCATTCGTAATCCAGCAGTCCTTCGCGGCGCATCTTGCTCAACAACGGATACAGCGTGCCCTCCTGGGTCGCGAACTGGGTCGCGCTCAGTTGTTTCAAGATGTCCGCCACATAGACCTTTTCCGCCGCGATGATCTGCAGCACGAGGAACTCGAGCAGGCCCTTCCGGATCGCGGAAAATTTTTCATTCACACTCATGATTAAACGTCCAGCAAGCTACCTTTTTGTATAAAGGTAGCTGGTCTTGAGACAGGAGTCAAGTGGAAATTTTTCCGGTCAATCGATGGAGAGCAGAGCCAAGGATGGCGGGGGCAGGGTCGCTGTTGGGTTTTCGCAATTTTTCCCGGGGCCGGCTTTGTTTGCAGGAATGACGCAAGCAGGCAGAACCAAAGCATTTGCTAAAAATGAGCCTCAAATAACCCTCAACCCCCAACGTCCTGTCCCGTCGATACCACCATTAGATTGTTAGAATCTTCTGGACACAATCCTGCGATGAGCGTATTCAGCCAATCAATCCCGAAAATCCAACCGGTTTCAACTTATGAATGAATCCAATCCCGAAGCCGCACCTGCTGAATTCACTTCGTCGCCTTCATACCAGGATCGTTCCACTGGCCTGACCATCTTCGGCATCATGACGTTGTTACTGGGCGGCCTGTGCGGACTGCTTATCCTGTTGATGTTGGTTGGCCAGATGGCTGCCGCCCGGCTGAATCCGCCGCAGGCCAATTTTGCGATGATCCCTGCCATTATTCTTTATGGCGGGTTGGCCGTGGCGTTGGTGTGGCTGGGAATCGGCTCCATCCAGGCCCGGCGTTGGGCGAGGGCGTTATTGCTCATCTTTTCCTGGAGCTGGCTCGTCGGGGGAATGATTGCCATGGCATCCATGGCCTATGTGATGCCCAAGGTGCTGGCACAACAATCCGCTGCCGGCGGAACTCCCGATCATCCGGCCATGCCGGCGGCGGCAATGGGCGCGGTAATGACCTTTATGTTTCTGTTTTTGGGCGTCTTTTTCATCCTTTTGCCGGTGGTGTGGATCTTTTTTTATAAGAGTCTGCATGTGAAAGCCACGTGTGAGGTGCGCGATCCCGTGACGCGCTGGACGGATGCCTGTCCGTTGCCGGTGCTGGCCTTCTGCTTGTGGCTGTTGTTTGGTGTGCCGATGCTGCTGCTCATGCCGATTGCGGGCCACGGCGTGATGCCGTTCTTTGGGATGTTCCTCACCGGCCTGCCCGGTTCACTCCTCTGTCTGGCCATGGCCGCCCTTTGGGCTTATGCCGCCTGGCTGCTTTATAAACTGGATGTCCGTGGCTGGTGGCTCATTCTGATCGCGTTTCTGGTGGTCATCGTGTCAACCCTGATGACCTACGCACATCATGACCTGGTTGAAGTGTATCGCCTGATGGGCTATCCCGAGGTGCAAATTGAACAAATTCAAAAGACCGGCATGCTGACGGGACACCGCATGAACTGGCTGACGATGTTTTTCATGGTGCCTTTCCTGGCCTATATCCTTTTCATCAAAAAATATTTTCGGCCCAAGGTTTCGGCCTGAGACGTTTGACGGATGCAATGGGTAAAACTGTTTTGCCGTTCAAATTCCGTCATGGAGGACAGGAAGACAGGGGACCCAAGCGGCAAAGACCGAATTCTAAAGGCCGTTCCATTTACGATCGGAAAAATAGTTTCCGTGTCTTTTGTGGTTTCGCGGCAGATCTTCATTTCCTCCGTTTGCCCCTGTAAGAAGACCCCCACTTTCGTGTCTTTTTGCGGCCATTAAATTTGTGTTTATCTGCGTTTATCTGCGCAAGCGGCTGCCGAATTATCGTGCCGCCAATCCGGAATGCCCGCCGCGCGGGATCGTCCGGCGCCTGCATCGTGTGACTGCCGCCGCAGTACAAATGCCAGACGGTCGTACCGGATTGGGACAGCCTGCGAATTGTTTGAAATCGGTAGCGTCAAAGATCCCACAAAACCGTGTTGGCAAGGGATTAGCTCTTACCCGGCACGATGGACGCAATGTTGTGGATCATACTTATCGCAGCGCTGATTCTGGCGGCTGGCACCGTGGCATACTTTGAACTGGCGTTGCGTAACAGCCCGTTTTCACAGCCCTCCCCGTCATCCCCCGGCCAACGGGAGGTCAGCAGCGAAGCGGAAAGCAAGGCCCAGCCAGCGTCGGCCAACACCCCGGCACCCGGTCAGGTTGCGCTGATGCCATCAGCCCTCCCGCGCTGCGAAACCGGGCACAGTCAGAGTTGAACGAAGTTTCTTAATATCCACCACCAACACCTGTTCTTAACACCCCGGAGTTTACCGCCGGGAAATTTTTAAAGACGCACCCTTTTCAAGACGCACCCAGTCGCACCCCCTTCCTCAGTCGTTCGTCGTAACACCACACATCAACTCATGAAAGCAGTATTTAACAAGGCAAATCGGGGCGCTGCGTATTGTCGCTTAACCCGCCTGGTCCCTTCGGGCGGGGCAACGGAGGCTGATTTTGACGTTCCGGGCCGACTAAACCGCGTCCGATGGGTCGCGGGTTCTGTGGGGCTTTTGACTTTAAGCACATTCCTGGGAGTCTTCACCCTGCAATCCCAGGCACAATCCTATGCGGCACTGCTTGAATTTACAGCCGATACCAACATGCCAGTCAGGCCGGGTTCGGCGTGGCATAGTGCCACCAATTCAGTGGTTGCGGTATTGACGTGGACCCGCCCGCCGAAGGAGGGGACAACCCCGGAACTAAAACTGGTCATTGAGCAGAAAGATCAGAAGAACCTTTCCTCTATTCTTGATAAAGTGGGAACCGAACGGGTCGAATCAACCCTGGTATCGGCCCGGGCGCTTACCGGGGATTTGATGTCATCCCTGAATCGCGACACCTCGGCCGGGAGAAACCCCGTCGAGTTGATCGACCATCACGTCGCCTTGGTCTTTAGAGATACGGCGAGGGATTCCCTTGGAGATTACGTGAAGGACAATTACCATCCCGGCGGCATCGTGGAAATTCTTCGGGAAACGCTTCTGGATGATTCTTTCGACAAGCGAATAGTCTCTCCGTTTTCCCCGGTGGACGCGGGGAATCCCGGAACCGCCTATGCCAAAAAAGACGGCATCCACGTCGGATTACGAGATGTCTTGAGCGACAATCCCAGGGGATTCGTCACTTTCAGCGACAAGGCTGAAATTGATGTGACACCGAGGCACCCGTCGGTCACCCTGCGAGATCCCCTGTATCTTGACTACAGTCACAGCCGAAAAGCGTTGATCACCGCACTGGCTGTGAATTATCCCGACTGGCAGGTGGACCGGTGGTCCATCCCCAATGTTGGCGCAACGCTCTCGTATGTTTACGCCAACGAGAGTGTCAACCTGATGGCCGGCGCCGGCAGGTGCAATTTCGCATCAAGTCATGCTGGCGTCGAAAGCCAATACGGGGAGCAAGTCATGCTCTACGCGCAGTGCACGTTCTGAAATTAACTTGCCCCGTGCGGCCAACCGCCGGTTAACCACCGAGAACACGAAGAGCGCAATAAGCCCGTTGTTGCATACTCCGCGTTGAACATTTGAATAAATCCTGCTGAATTCGGCGCATGGCTGCTGGACAACTCTGGCTTTTCCCACCCATTCCACCTCCTCCGGGTTTGCAGATCGTTCCTGAGTTTCTCCTGTCGCCATAAGAGAGTCCCTTGGCGTCGTAATCCGTAGCGGAATTTAGGCAATTGGAAAACCGCGTAAAGCTTCCAACTTCGCCGAGGCTATGGAGGACAGGTCGCCACGCGGTTGATCTTCCTTCGTCCCGCAGTGCGGGACTACGACAGCCAGGCCGGAGGACAGGGGGCGGGGGAATTTAAAGGCTAAATTCTAAAGGCGATCTTACGAAGGCTAAATGCTAAAGGTGATGAAAAAGGCTAAAGGCTTCCACCGTCGCCGAGGCTATGGTGGACAGGGAAGGCGATTCACATTTACGATTTACGATTTGGGAGGACAGATTGTGTGCCTTTTTGCGGCTGTTAAATCCGCGTTCATCTGCGTTTATCTGCGGTTCATAGCAATTTCCAAAGTCTAAAGTCCAAGGCCCACAAACGGCACGGAACCCGCTGCCATTGGTCAGTATGAGCCTGAACCGTTTGCCCAGTTTCGTGCCACTCGCCCGCTTGTCCAGTCGTAGCCAGGCAGAGACGGATCAACCGGGTTCAGATGCCGATCGCCCGGCGTCATCGGGCGCATTCATGATATCCCTTTCACTGAATCTGCTGGCGGCGGTTTGGGGGTTGATGCTGCTGGTGAGCGGAGCCGCTCTGATTGTTTTCGTTTTGCTCACATCCAGGGTGGCCTTTTTCAGCAGTACCGATGCGCGCGACGCAGAGATTCAGAGTATAAAATCGGTAAATGACGTTGGCCTGCTTCAACAAAAGGCCGTGTTTGACATTTCACAAGGTTCCGCCAGCAGCGTGACCGCGACCTATCTCTGTCATATCGCCCTTTGGGCACTCTTGTTTATGATGATCGGGTCAATCGCGGGTCTGCTGCTGATTCGTTGGATAAAAAGACACTTGAGGACCGGCGGGTGAGGGAAAAGGCCAAATTCTGAAGGCGGAAGGCGGAAGTAAAACCGGCACAGTCAGAACACCGAACATCGAACATTTAACATTCAACATTCAACATTCAACGCTCAACGTTCAAACGAATGGTGCCGATGGAGGGGGGTCGAAGCCAAAAAAACGGGTTCACGTGATGGTGCGAAAACATGCATCAAGACCGCATAAACACACGCGATTATTCACCTTTGCCGAGCGACCGGCAGACAGCGATTCATGCACAAAAACGCACCAAAACGTGCAGAAAGTGTAACAACACTGTAACAACAAAATCGACTGACCAGAGGCGGCGGGGGGGTAGCTCGTTGCTGGCGACTGGAATTTGCGCGATGGATTCGTCCTCTTGGAAATTTTTGGCAAAAGGGCCTTTCACCGATCTGTTACGGTGCCACCGGCACAGCATTGATCTCGATTTGGTTGGTGCGGTCAATCACCGCTGTTCCCACGATACGGGAGTTTGATAACTGCCACTGCTGTTGGTTGGTGGCAGCTTGCTGGTTATCTTGCACAGTCCGGACAGCACCGCCGCCACCGCCACCGCCAAGGGTTGATTGCATGTTGGAACCCGCACCTGGGATCGTTTCCATGCTGCCAGTGAACACCACATTCCGTTTTAACGTCTGGTTCATTCCCACTACACGGAAGAGATAGTGATAGTTTTGTGCCGCCAATTGTTTGGTCTCGATCAATTGACCCGCGGTTGTCTCACCTTGCGGTGGCACGGGTGTTCCGCCCGGAGGCAAATTTGGCGCCGGCTCCTTGCGTTCCGCCTCGGTAGCTGCCTGCACAGAGCCTTGGTAAACCGAGCCATCCCGGTCCACGACGGACACGGCGTCCCCGTTTTGCAATACTTGGAATGATTGCAACACGGGCGCGGCTTGGGCGGAGGCAGACATGTTCTTGTACAGATTTTGCGATTCGGTAGCAGCAGCAGTCTGGGCAAATGTTTGCGAAATCGTGCCCCCCGACAAAGGCGCGGCCGCGACAGTTGGTTCATTAATGGCTGTTTTGGCGGGTTCCTCGCGGGTGACATTCTCCGTCAGCGCCAGTTCGGAAGATTCCTGGTTCGTCAGCGCGGCGAAATTGCCATTGGCCACGAGCTCGACCCGTCCGTCTGCAAAGAGCACCGCACGGCCGTTTTTGTCGGACAGTGAATACGCCAGTACCGCGTTTCCAGACAGGGTCTTCAAGTCCTTTCCGCTGGCGATATAGACGAACGGTTTTCCGCTGACCGAATCGGTGAGCACGGATTTTGTGCCCAGGGTGCTGGACAAATCGTCGAGTGATTCCGGCAACCGGCCGTTGTTGTTTTCGGCGGCCATTTGCGCGGCCACACCGATTTGCTTGAGATTGTTCATGGTGCTGATGCTTTGCGCCTTGTGTTTCGCGCCGCTCAGCGCCGGTAAGAGAAGCATTGCCCCGAGAAACGCCATGAGCGCGAATCCCAGCAAAAAGGCCCACTGCTGGCGGAATAATTGCCAGAGCGAAAGCGACGCCTCTTCCGTTTCCTCCGGTTTCAGCGCGTGGCGCGACACCTCATCCTGCAACCGCCTCCGCATTGCGGGATGCAGCTTTAGCGGATCGCCGGCGTCGGCCCGGCGTTTCCGTGCGTAAGCCCGCAGCAGTTTTTCAATTTTGCGTTCCGGTTCCATGCGTTCTTTTAGTTGGACGGGAAAACCCCCGGGTTTTCCCGAGCAAAAATTACGCGCGCGATCTCCTCCAGCCGGTCCAGACACTTGCTCAGGCGCGAACTGACGGTCTTCGGATTCAATTTCAATGTGGTGCTTAACTCTTCATAACTCAAATCGCCGAAGTACCGCAGCTCGATGATTTCGCGGCACGGTTTACCAACGTGGTCGAGGGCGGCGCGGACACCGGTCATCTGTTCTGCGTTCATCGCCCATTCGGCCGGTCCGGGCGCATCGGCCGGCGGATCCAGCGCGAGGCCGGTTTCGGGGTCCTCGGCCTGCAGCGAGACGGTTGTCTGGCCGCCGCCACGTTTGGCGGCGTTCCGCTTCTCGCGGTAATCGCGCGCCTGATTGGCGGCGATGCGGAAGAGCCAGGTCTGGAACTGGCTTTCGCCATGGAAGGACCCAAGGCTTTTGATGACGGACAGAAAGACTTCCTGACAGATTTCCTCGGCGTCTTCACGGGTAAAATCGGGTCCAAGCTGGAAAATGAAACGCCCTGCCGCCGCGTAATGGAGATCAAACAATTCGTCCCACGCGTCCGCTTCTCCGCGACGGCAACGCGCCAGCAGTGCCGCTTCCGAATCCATGCGGTTTTGACTCTATTTCAAACCCGCCCGTTTGAACAGGATTTCCACGGGAGCATTTTACGCGAGGTTCCGTCTGACTCAGCATGAACCGTTTTTTTGAGCGCGCGAAAATGCCGCAACCAGTGTTTGTTTCACGCGGAATTCGCGAACCCGCCAGCGGTGGTTCGAGGCCAAAGCGTGGATTTTCAACGGGATTGCCGCATGGCTTGGCTGATGCTAGGCGCATTTTTATGAAGCGAAGCTCATCCACCGGTTTTCAACTGCAACCAAGGAGATCGCCATGAAAAAATCAATCCTCACCCTTCTGGTTTGTCTGCTGACTTCCACCACATTTGCCCAGTTCATGTCCCAAGCCGGCTCGGCGGGCAAGTTGGTCGGCTCCAGGAAAACCCAGCCGTCCGGCAGTTTTATTTTCCGTGAAATCCTCTACGACGGTCGGCTGGCCGATGACGAGGCACGGTTCACGGTGGGCATTGACGCCGAAACCACAGGTGAAAGCTCGGCTCCGTTACTCGAAGGCGACGTGGCGGTGCTGCCGGCCCAATTGCCGGATGCGTTGAAAATCGTTCGCGACGGCAACTCTTACCTGCTGGTCGCGTCGCGCCGGGGACATTTCAAATTCAAAATCGATGTGGTCGTTAAAATCCAGCGCGACGAGCCGTGGAACCAGATTTCCTTTGAGGGACCGGCGGCGACCATTGCCTCCGTGACCGCCCAGGCCGGCGGTACGGACACGGAAGTGCAATTGCTCGCCGGTACGCTGGTGGACGCCGTACGGACCAATGGCATTTCGCGCGTGACTGGTTTTTTGGGTGCGGACCAGACCGTTGCTTTGCGCTGGCAGGGCAAAATTGCTGAGGTTGCGCGCAACGCGCTGTTGACCGTGGATTCCAGCATTGGCGTGCAAATAAACCCCACCGTCATCAAATACACCAGCCGGTTTCATTACGACGTCGTCCAGGGCAACGCCGCGCAACTCACGCTCACGCTGCCGGCCGCGCAGGCGCTCACGCGCCTCGAAGGCGACCAGATCCGCGACTGGCACACGGTTGTTGCCGGCGATCACCAAATGTTGACCATCGAATTCATAAGGCCCGTGGAGAACACCTGTGACCTCACGCTTTACTCCGAACAGGCCGTCGGCGCCGGCGATGCCTCCGCGGCTGTGTCTTTGAACCCGCCGCAGCCGCTGAATGTGGACCGCGAATCCGGGTCACTGACGGTTTCCGCCGAGGACATGCTGGTGGAAATTGAGTTGCTCACCGGCCTGCGTCAGGTCAATGCGCCGGACAACGCCGTCGCAGCTTACCGTTTCAACGCCCGTCCCTTCACGCTGGCCCTCCGGCTCAAACCGGTCGAACCGGTCATCAATGTGGCCGACCGCGTCGACACGCGGCTCGAGGAAACGCGGTTGCTGGTGGCGCACACCCTCATGCTCAACGTCGAAAGGGCCGGCATCTATACGCTCGAACTGACGCCGCCGCCCAAGTTTGACGTGGCTGACGTGCGCGGCGAGGGCGTCGAAGATTGGAAAGTGAGCGACGGCCGGTTGCAGGTGAGTTTTTCCAGTCGCGTGCTTGGCCAGCGCCGGCTCGACGTGCAACTGGAGCAGGCGCTTAAAACCTTTCCCGGGCAAATCAGCATCCTGCCGATGCTAGTGACCGGTGCGGCGAATGAAACCGCACAAATTGGAGCAGCATCCGCACCGGGCATCCGGTTGCGAACGGCCGAATTGAACGGCCTGGGTGAAATCCCGGCGAACCGCCTGCCGGACCGCGGGGATGAAATTCTTGCCTACACCGCCGAGCAGCCGGACTGGCAACTGACCATTGCCACCGAAAAACTCGCCGCCCGTGTCGTGGCCGACGTGTTCAACCTTGTCACCATCGGCGACGGTGTGGTGGGCGGCAGCGCGACAATCCGTTACAGCCTCGTGAACCAGGGCGTGCAGGAATTCAAAATCCAGGTCCCGGCGCAGTTCAAGAACGTTGAGTTCACCGGCCCCAACATCCGCCGCAAAGAATTAAACCAAGGGTCCGACACGAATGACATGGTCTGGACGATAGGATTGCAGGACAAGGTCTGGGGCGGTTACACGCTGGTGGTTACATACGATTATCCGTTTGATTCAGCACATGGCGACACCCGCCTGCCCGTTGGCGGCATCCACACAGTGGACGTGGAACGGGAGACCGGTTCCATTGCCGTCACCACCGCTGCCAGTTTGCAGCTTGGCCCGAAGGCCGTAAGCGACACGTTGCGGCGCGTGGATGAGACCGAGTTGCCCGCCGCCGACCGTTCGTTCATCACCCGTGCCGTTGTGCTGGCCTGGCAATATACCGGCGACCAATATGACCTGGCGTTGGATGTGCAACGCTATGCGACGGAACCGGTACTTGAGGCTGTGGCCGACCGTACGCAAATCACCTCGGTACTCACCGACAGCGGCGAGATGCTCACCCAGGCTTCATTCATGGTTAAAAACAACGAGAAGCAATTCCAACGCTTTCAATTGCCGAAGGACGCAACGTTGTGGAGTTGCTTTGTCAATGGCCAGCCGGCCAAACCGGAGCGTGATGGTGATTGGGTCCTTGTCCCATTGCCGCGCGACATGGACCGCGACCAGGCTTTTGCCGTGGACATTGTATACGCGCAGACAAACGGCGCGCTTGCTTCGCACTGGTCGAAAATCCTCGCACTTGACGCGCCGCGCACCGATGTGCCGAACACCTATGCCGAATGGCAGCTGCTTGTGCCGCAGTCGTTCCGACTTTCCAATTTTGGTGGCAGTATGAACATCGCACAAGGGACGACCTACGGATTGCTCGACGCATGGGAGAAATTCCTCGGGTTCTATGGCGAGGTTTTGCGCGCGGCTGGTGGGGCGATACTCTTCATCGGCTTTCTGGCGGCTCTGGTCATTGCGCTGGTGATTTCCGCGGTCCGGCGCGGTTGGAACGGCGTTTTGACCCTGTTGGCGGTGATGCTTATTCTGGCGATTCTCGGGTCCATGTTGCTGCCCGCGTTGTCCGCCGCGAAACGCAAGGCACAAACCATCAGTTCGGTCAGCAACCTCAGACAAATCGGGATCGCTACGCGCGTTTTTTCCGACAACAACGGTGACCGCCTGCCGAAATCATTTGACGAAATGACCAACGAACTAGGCACGGACCAGATAACTTACGACACCGAGACCGGCCAGCGTTACACATACCTCGGCGCCGGCATGTCGCTGGACAGCCTCAAACCCGATTCCGTACTCGCTTACAGCCCGATTGTCGATGGTCACTGTGAGGTGCTTTTTGCCGACGGCGGTGTCGAACAGATGACCGCCGAAGGATTTGCGGAATTGGCTCAACGTGGCCTGGTGCAGGTGGCCACGCCGCAGGAAGTCGCCGCGGAACAACAACGGGCAATCGCCCGCGGCCAATTCGCCAACCAGCCACCGGCCGTTCCGGTTGCGGGAGAGGTACTCAGTGGTTCTGCAGCTCCCATCAATTCCATGGGAGGAGGTGGTGGCGGCGCACAGGCGACAGTCGAAGAACTTCAAGACGGAGTCCCGGTCGCCGCTCCATCACCGGTCGCGACCATTGCCGGTATTCATTCGCTTCGCATTGAACTGCCGCAAACCGGCCAGCCGTTCCTGTTCACAAAGGTGCTCAATATTCGTGACGAACCGCTTTCCATCCGGGCGCGCATCATGTCGATGCACACTTTCCAAGCCATTCAAATGGCGTGGCAGACAGTGGCGTTTCTGCTGGGGCTCGGCGTGTGGTGGTGGCAATGGCGCCGGGTGGAGCAAAACAGTTTCGTCGTTACCATTGCACTGGTGCTAATCATCGGCTCTGTGTGCAGCCTGCTGGTCCAATGGCGCGCCCTGCATGACGCGCTCATCGTCGGCTTCCCGGTGGTGACTTTGGCTGTCATGGCCTGGCTCATCTGGCGCTACTGGCCGCGCAGCCACAAATTGGAACCGACTGCGCCGCCCGCCATGCCGCCCGTGCCGGACAGCAGTTCACCGCCCGTCCTCGCCGCCATCGTCCTGCTGTTCGGATTCAGTCTGGCCGGCGTGCACGCCGCAAATTCAGAGATCGGCGATCAATACCCGGCCATCGGTGGTGTCTCAATTGTCTCTGCCAGTTACTCCGGAACGATAAACGACCGGGTGGCGCTGCTGGATGCCACGCTGCAATTCACCTCGGCCACCGCCGGCCAGACCGTCCCGCTCTTTGGCGGCGACGTGGCGGTGCAGCAATTCACAGTCAAAGGCGGCAGCGCCGAACTTATCCGCGATGGGGATGGCGTTGCGGCGCAGCTCGAGAGCCGCGGCACCGTGACACTGCAGATCAAGCTGCTGGTCAAAGTCGCCGGGGACGTGACCAAACGGCGGCTGGCATTCGGTATTCCGCCCGCCCTCTCCAGCCAGGTCGTACTCGCGCTTGATGAACCCGGGGCGGACGTGGATTTTCCCACGGCGATAGCGTTCAAGCGCATTTTGGAACGGGACCAGACCCGCGTCGAAGCCGTAATTGGCTCCGGCGACCACATTGAACTGCTCTGGACGCCGCGGGTAAAGCGAGCGGCGGAAGTGGCGGCCACGGTGTTTTGTGAAGATGCCGCGTTGGTGACGTTTGGTGGTGGTGTGGTGAATGTGCGCGCGACGCTCAATTATCAGATCACACAGGGAGAATTACGCCTGGCGCGGGTCGAACTGCCCGCCGGCCAGCGCCTCCTGCGTGTCGAAGGGAAGGAAATCCGAACCTGGGAAACCAGAAATGAGAATGGCGTGCAGGTGCTGGTCGTGGATTTGCTCAAGGGTGTCCCGTCATCATGGAAACTGACGGTCGAAACCGAAAAGACCCTGACGGCGCTGCCGGTCAGCGAAACGGTAGCCGTGCCGCATGCGCTCGACGTAAAGCGCGAAACCGGATTGGTGGCTTTACGAGGGACCGAGGAGCTGGGGCTGTCAGTCGAGTCCATGTCCGATCTGGAGCGGGTGGACGCGGAGGAATTCGCGCAGACAAGCCCCGACAAAGCCAGTCGGCTGTACAGTGTGTTCCAGTTTGTCACCCCGGACTTCGCCCTGCGCGTGCGGGCTGAGACGGTCCAGCCGGAGATTGAATCCGTGGTGCGGAATTATTTCCGCGTGAGCACCGAGCAGGTGACACTTTCGTCGACGATTGACTACACAATCAAGCGGACCGGGTTGTTCGCGTTGCGCGTCGCTTTGCCCGACGGGTACCGTGTGGAAGGCGTTACCGGCGACAATATCCTGCAACAGGTCGAACGCAATGACGGTGGTGCACGCTTGCTGGAGGTGACCTTGAAGGATCGCACGAGCGGCAGCTATGCCCTGGGCATCGAATTGACGCGGAGCTTCAAGGAGTTGCCCCAATCATTGCCCATTGCCGGCGTGCATCCGCTCGACACCGCCAAGCTTACCGGCTTTATCGCGGTTTCCGCCGAGCCGGGCGTGGCGGTAAAAACAGAAACATTCGACGGTCTGACGGAGATTCCGGCCGTGTCCCTGCCGGATTACGCGGCGGTTGCCGGGTCGGGCAATGTGCTGGCCTACAAATTCATTTCGGCGGAACCGAAATCCGTGCCGGAATGGCAATTGCGCGTCGCAACCGAGGCGGTCGCCGCCTGGGTGCGCGCCGAGGTGGTCGACACCTTCACCTTCTCCGAAACGCTTGTCACCGGACGTGCATTGGTGCGTTATGATATTGCCAACGCACCGGTGAAGGAGTTGAGCATCCGCGTGCCGGACGCCTTCACGAATCTCGAAATCAACGGTCCCAACATCCGCAGCCGCGAACAGGATGGAAATCTCTGGCGCGTGGAATTGCAAAGCCCGGTGCAGGGCTTCTACACACTCACGGTCACGTGGGACCAGCCGCGCCCGGCAAAGGCAGGCGTGATGGGAATTGTCGGGGTGTCGGCGGAAGGCGTGGAACGCGAAACTGGCCTGCTGACCATTTCCGCGAAGGCCCCGTTGCAGGTGAGCGAATCGAGTGCAACGGACTTGCAGCGCGTCGACTCCGGCGATTTTCCAGATTGGGCCGGCGAACCTGACGTTTCGACTGCATTGGCGTATCATTACGTGCGTCCGGGTTACCAACTGACGCTCGATGTGCGGCGGTTTGACGAGGCGGAGGTGTTGCAGGCGCTGGTGGACAGTGCCCAATTCACCAGCGTTATGGCCGACGACGGTCAGATGATGACCGAGATGTCACTGTCCGTGCGAAACAACGGCCGGCAGTTCCTCGAAGTGGGACTGCCGGCGGGTGCCACGGTCTGGTCGGCCTTCGTAGCCGGGCAACCGGTGCGGCCAAGTTTGCGGGACGGCAAAATCCTGCTGCCCATCCAGCAATCCGGCGCGGAGGACGGGGCAATAACGGTTGACCTGACGTACGTGGGCACCAACACCTTCCCACACAACCGCGGCGCCGTGGGGTTTGTCTCGCCGAAATTTGACGTGCCGTTGAAGAATGCGCGCTGGGAAGTTTATCTGCCGCCGGATTACGACTATCAGGATTTTGGCGGCACCATGACGCGCGAAACCGCTGCCGTGCCGGAAGTGTCCTCCAGGAGTTTTTCCATCCTCGACTATTCGCTGATGGAACAAGTTAACAAAAAGCAGGGCGAGGTTGAGGCCCAACAGGACGTTAACGATGCCCGCCAGGAACTGGCCAATGGTAACGTACGCGAGGCCAGCGCCAGTTTTTACCGGGCCAAGGTGAAGTCAGCCAAAGGAGCAGGGACGGAGGACGATGTGAAGCAGTTGGAAAAGGATTTGCAAAACGCCCAGGCCAGCAACTTGATCAACGCACAGAGTGAATTCAGCTCGCGCAACAATGGGCAGGTTGCAGGCGGGATGGATACACCCGCTCCGACCGGTGGCCCGGGCTTGCAATACGACGCTGCCGCCGCCCAACAACAATGGGCGAAACTGCAGCAGGCGCAGGAAATCATGGTCGCGCAGGCGCGACCCCTACACGTGAACTTGCCCGTGCGCGGAGTACATTACGCTTTCACCCAGGTTTTGCAGACGGAACCCGACGAGCCGATGACCATTCAAATGCAGGCGGCCAGCACGAAGGCGGTCAGTTGGCCGGGGCGGCTCCTGGCACTGGCGGCGGCATTTCTGGTGCTTTGGGGATTGGTCGCCATGGTGTCGCGCCTGACGGTGCGGACTCGAAACTCATGAACGAACGGAAATATTTTGTTCGTGGCCGCCGTCGCGGCTTGTTAACTTGTGCGAGACGATGCCAATGCCGCAGCAACCATTTCCCGCTGTCGTTGTTTCTATTGCCAGGACCTGCCATGACGCTTGCTCGCTTGCGATAATGAGACTTTCAGGTTGCATTTTTACGTGGCGAGGCGTATAGCTAACATTAGCCTCTATTGTTTTAAAAGTTAGTAAGTAACCCCAATTCTGTTATGAAAGCCAAAGTTCCTATTGTCATCACGCTGGCCTTGCTCGCCCTCTTAACCCTCAACTCCCAAATCTCAACCTGTTTTGCCCAAGGCAGCCTCACGCCGCCTCCGGGTGTGCCCGCGCCGACGATGTTGACGCTCTCGCAAATCGAGCCGCGCACACCGGTGGATGCCACGCATACGGGAAGCGGCGGCAGTTCGGAATTCCTCATCACTCAGCCTGGTTCATATTACTTGACCACGAACATTGTTGGCGTCAGCGGCGAAAACGGGATCAACATTTCCGCAAACAACGTCACGCTTGATTTGAACGGCTTTTCTGTCCAGGGCATTTCCGGCGCTTGGTCTGGGATTTATATTCATGCTGGCTACACCAACGTCACTGTACGCAATGGCAACATCAGCGGCTGGACTTCTGGCTCTACCAACTACTCTGGCGTTGAATGTTACGCAAACAACGTCATTCTGGAAAACCTGAATGTGTCCGCTTGTCATTTCGGCATCTATCTCGGCAGTTCCGGCGTGGTGCGCGATTGCAACTGTCAGAACAACACCTTTATCGGCATTCAGGTAAATGCCGGCCAGGTATCCGGCTGCGAAGCGTTGAACAACGCCGCGACTGGCATTTACGTGGGTTCAGGCACTGTGGTGGACTGCCTTGCGCTGACCAACAATAGTTTTGGAATTTATGTGATGACTTCGGGAACCGTGTCCGGCTGCACTGTAAATAACAACAGCGAATATGGCATTTATGTCGGGAACTACTGTACCGTCAAGGGTTGCACCGCAAGCGGCAACACCGGCGGGCCTGGCATTTATGTCGGCGGGAGCGGTTCCCAGATCGCCGGGAATACTTGCAGCGGCAATAACTCTGGCATCGAGATTTATGGCGCCCAGAATCGCATTGATAACAACATCATCGGTAACAACGCCACGTTCGGCATCTATGACGTATCCGGTGCGAATGCAGGCAACAGTATCACCCGTAATTCAGCGCCAGGCAACCCTGACGGCGGTTATTTTGGCACTTCCGGCAACAGCGACTATGCGCCCGTCCAGACGCCCAGTACAGCCACCAGTCCGTGGGCAAATTTCTAATAGGTATCCAAATGAAAGCCATTATTTTGGCAATGATACTATTATTCGGCTGGGCCGCGTCGCCAGTCCGCGCAGCCACGACGATTGACCCCATAAACAAATATGCCTACGGTGCAAATTTCGGCTGGATGGATTGGTCCGGCGGGTCTGGCAACACCGCCAATGGTGCGGTCATCGGCGCTTATGTCTGTTCCGGCTACATTTATTCCGCCAACGTCGGTTGGATCAATCTCGGCAGCGGCTCGCCCGCCAACGGCATTCAATACCAAAACGATTCAGCAGCCGATTTCGGGGTCAATCAGGATGGTCTGGGAAATTTGAGCGGTTATGCCTGGGGCGCGAATATCGGCTGGATTAACTTCACGAACACCGGCGCACCGAAAATCAATATGATTACAGGTCAGATGAGCGGCTACGTCTGGAGCGCCAACTGCGGCTGGATTTCCCTGAGCAACGCGGTGGCGTATGTGCAGACCGACACCATCTCACCCGGTGCACTCGCGCCTGATGGCCTGCCCATCGCTTGGTTGCTGACCTACTTCGGCACCACCAATGTTAACGCCAATGCCGACCCAACCGGCAAAGGTATGACCATCGCGCAGGACTACCTCGCGGGCACTGATCCAAACAATGTCAACAGCATTTTGCGCATCACCGCCGGGAGCTTTTCGTCCGGCGGAACTAGCGCCGCACTTACCTGGAACAGTGTGCCGACGCGCTACTATTATATTTTGAAAACGCCGAGTCTGGGATCACCTGTTTGGACGGATAGCGGCTTGGGACTCATTTCCCCCTCCGCCGGTTCGACCACCGCGGCCAGCTTCACCGATACCAATCTGGTCGCACGGTTTTACCGCGTCGAAGCAATTCGTCCGCTCACGCCATAAACTTTTCAAAAGAGCACCCTGCCTTTGACTTGGATTCTGCCGACTTGATGGTGCCGATGCCGTTCTAATGACGTTCACGCTGCTGCCGCCAGTATTTGGAAATCTCTTTGGTGGCTTGTGTAGCCTTTCCTCGTCTGCTCCCGCGTTCCATTTCAGCATGGCCCCGCTCCCTCTGATGCAACGGCAAATAGTGTGGTTCGACCACTCTGTTACGGCGCAGGTTCCGCCAGCAATTTTTTGACGACCTCTTCGACGTGACCAGGGTAAAGGCCAACGATGCGGACGATTCCTTTGCGGTCAATGATGGCGTAAGTGGGATAGTAACACACGGCCCATGCTTTCTCGGATTTCAGTTCGGGATCGCGGGCGGCCGGATATTGGATGCCATGTTCCTGGGCGTTGGCCTCAAAGTATTCCTGACCATTACTGGACGTGCAGACGCCGAGGACAACCAGTCCCTGATCCTTGTATTTTTTCAGGAGTTCGTTGTTGTGGGGAATGGCCCTCATGCAGGGGCCACACCAGGTGGCGTAAAAATCCACAACCACGACCTTGCCCTTGATGCCCCTGGCAGTAATGCCGCCATTGATCCAATCGCTGACGTGAAAGGCAGGCATGGGTTTGCCTTCCAGGGCGGCGTGGGCGGCGCGATACTCAGGCTTGTCGTCCCAGGTCCAACTGTCGGGAAATTCACCCGCGCGAACGGTCAGTCCACCCCAGACGAGTGAACCCAGTGCAAGGAGCAACAATTTCTTGGTGGTCATATAATCAGAGCTATCACAAATCGTGATGCCTGACAATAGATTATCATTCGCCTTTGAGCCGAGTGTGTTGGGAACACACGAGACGAATTTTGCAGAGCAAAAGGCGCAGCCCGAGCGAGTGAGAGACGAGTGAGTCCACGCGCGGTCGCCTGTCGGGTCGAAGCCGAGCGAAGACTGAAGGATAGCGGGGAGCAGCTTCATTTCTTGAAAACCATCGGTGATGGTGGAGAATTGTTCCAAAGTGGCTCCGTCGTCAAACCAGGATTCATTTGGCCCATTCCGGAAAGGTGGTCATCGCGTCGAGGATGTTATGCAGCTTGTCGGTGTGGGCGTCTTCCTGCCAGCCGCCGCGACCGTTCCTTGTCGCCTGGTCACTCGGACAGCCGTCGGCGTTGACCGCATAT
>Ga0187855_10001051_pt1 | contig 22483 bp, 14 predicted proteins | sample June2016WEW_8_10_2_FD_132969 | JGI IMG/M metagenome (GOLD analysis project Ga0187855, IMG submission 132969) | Peatland microbial communities from SPRUCE experiment site at the Marcell Experimental Forest, Minnesota, USA - June2016WEW_8_10 | ecosystem: Environmental > Terrestrial > Soil >...
CACGCCAGACTGCTCCAACCGCCTCACCGACTCGTCGCTCTGGATATCGATGGTGCGCCAGAGATTCGCCTGCGGCGCCGCGCCACGCGTCGGCAGCCCCGTCGACACCAGCGTGAAGGCGCCAAGCTGGTCCCATTCCCCTTGCCGTGCCGCGCTCTTCTCGGCGGAGCTGGCACTCGCTGCGGAAGAAATGGGCAGATTGCCATGCACTCCCGGGTCAACAGAGACGATGATCACCGCTTCGGGATTCTTGTCACGGAACGACTGGAGAGCCTTCCGCAACGCGGCGGTATTGCCCGTGGCCACCTCCGACGCGCTCATCTTCGTTGCTGCGGCGGGTGTGGCCGCGGCAAGATCGATTGAGTCAAGCTCAAAAAGGCGGACTCCGCGGTCGTACCACGATTGCAGCGCGGACACGAGGTCGGTGAGATATCCGCCCTCGGACAACGACAACGATCGCCCATCTTCGCCAAGCGAGTCTTTCCAGGCGGCAGGAACCTGCTCTGAAGGCGCGAGCACCGGGATTGCGTTACCGTCAATGCGCATTCCAGGGCGAATGCCCGCGGCGCGGCATTTTGCCAGCCAGGCATCCGGTCCATTGGGCCAATCGGCGGAACGCAAACTCCGATAGCCGCTCTCCGGCGCGAACCATGAGGCGTCCATCAGGTCATATTCGGTGCGCAGGCCGGCCTTGTTGAGACGTGCCAGTTCGTCGAGCTCGCGCGTCGCCTGCCGTTCATTCTCAGGCGCAGACGCCGCCATGGAGCCGGAGTCATGACTGAAGAGGAAAACCGGGGCTGAAAGCGGAGCAGTAAGCGAGCTCCGTTGCGCACGGGCGTCGCATACCGCGAGAGAAACCAAGGCAAGAAGCAAAGCAACGAAGAAACGGGGGCATCTGATCACTGTATTGCCTCCAGAAGGACCAAGTATTTTGCGCCACGAAACCTGCTTTGGGCGCGGTCTATTAGCAGTGGTTGCCTGCCAAGTGAATCACATTCTACGGAGGAATCATGTCAGTAAAAGGCGCAGAAGTTGCACCAGGGGATGGCCGAAGTGTAAGCGTCAGGCCAGAATCGTAACGCGCAAGGTGATTACCGGCAGTTTAGCGAGGAGAGAATGTAGGCGAGTTTTGCCGCGCACTGGAAGGGGCGAACGGCGCTCTGTGAGCGCAACGCTGTGGTTTCACCGCGTTGGAGGCGATTTCCAGCGGTAACCCGGACGGCGATTACTGGCGCGCGATCGCTTGGGAACAGCATCTCCGGCCAGGGTATCTTGCGGGTGGTGGGCCGGCCAAGCGGGCTCCGGTAGAAGGGCAAGACCTATGCTGCCCGGAGTTCGAGGATGATCGCAGCACCGCGCGGATCGAGATTCACGGCCGAAGCGCGGCCGTTCTGGTCGCTGAGAATTGTGGCGCAGAGACTCAGACCAAGTCCCGCAGTTTCGTTTCCGGCCTGGCTGGCAACAAAGGGATCGAAGGCGCGTTCCTGATTCATGAAACCAACGCCAGAGTGGCTGACAGAGATTTTCACCACTCCGCCATCGCTTGCCGCCTCGAGGCGAATAGTCTTGGATAGATCCAGAGGCGTCGCCGGATTTTCCCGTTCCAGCGCACCAATCGCATACTGCAGGCAATGCACCACCGCTTGACGCAATTGTTGTGCGCCGCACATGACCCTGGGCAAGCTCGGATCGATGTTCACCTGAAATTCGATGGAGCGCTGCACGAAGTCGGCCCTGTAGAGCTGCTCGATGTCAGCCAGCAGCTCGGCGACAGAGATGGCAGACGGCAGATCGGCATGCTCGCGCGAAACCCGTGAGAGGCTTTCGAGTGTCGAACGGATTCGGCGGGCTTCAGTAACGATGGCGGTGACGGCCTTGCGATCGTGATCGGCGAGCGCCGCCGACTCCTCAAGCAGGGTGCCGTAGCCCAGAATCACGGTCAGAGGATTGTTCAACTGCTGCGTGACGTTGCCCGCCAACTGGCCCACGCTGGCGTATTTTTCGGCATCGATCAGCTTTTCAAAGAGCATGGTTTGGCTGCGGGTGGCTTGCATGCGCGTCACCAGCATCTCGATGGGCAGCAAATCGTCGGCGCTGAAATCGCTGCTTTCTCGAGCCGCGGGATGCTTGTCTTCGAGGCTGAATTCTCTCAGGAGCAACGCGCCCTCTGCGCGGGTGCGGCCCCACATCGGCACGGCCAGCACGGAGGTCAGATGCGCTCGCTCGAGGGAATCGCCGCGGACCAGCCAGGGCGTCAGGTCGAGGCGGCGCGTCATCGTATTCTTCGCGGCGGCGGGGGTCGAATCGGGTGCAAGAAACCCCTCGACGGAAATACGCCGCGCCAGATCGTCGAACCCCGTCGCCGTCGCGACATCGATGCCCGCGCTGCCAGCCAGGCGGTACCGGCCTTCGCTCTCGAGCAGAAGCGCCGCCTGGTTGAAACGGCTGTGTTTCACCACGATTTCGCAGATATCCGGAGCCTGGCGATCGAAATCCTCGACCCTGCGGCGCGTCAGCATCAGATTGATGTAGGCCTCAAGCTGCAATCGCGCGCGACGCTCGCGTTGACGCACGGCTTGATTGATGTTCAGCTCATCCTCGAGGGCAAGGACGATCATGCCCAGCGCAGCCACCACAGGGCTCATCGCAATGACACCGCCCAGGCTGAGATCGAGCGACGCTTGGTAGCCCAGCCACGGAAACATCTCGAAAAATGAGAAGGACCAGGCCGAGAAGCCCAGAACACTGAGAAAGACGCCGGGAGAAAAGCGGCCGGGGACAAAGACCAGCAAGACCACGGTCATGAGCAGATTGACGCACTCTGCAAAGCTGAGTGCGGCTGCAGGACCCTGGAGGTTGCAGACGAAGATAGCGGCGAAGCCCAAAACTCCGCTGAATGACACTCCCAGCCAACGGGGAACGCTGCCGTCTGTATTGCCCCAGATCATTCCCACGCTGAAGCTCATTCCCAGCAGGAGCGGAAAAAGAAAGAAGCGTGGGCCGCTGACTTCGGCCCCCTGAAACACGCCATAGCAGAGAACCGAAGCGCAAACCAGGGGAGCGGTGTAAGGTATCACGTAGAGAATCTTGAACTTCGACGCGCGAAACCACAGAGGCGACAAGGACCCGAGAAACAGGGCGGTGCTAAGCTGCATGAAGGTCTGGCTGGCGGCCGCCAGCCATGGATAGAGGTGATTGGAAAAGCTTTGCGCGCACATGGAAACCAGCGCAAAGAGAAAGCCGAGAAACCACAGCAGCGTCCGGGTGTCGCGAGAGCGATGATAGAGAAAGCCGAAAGCCGGCAATAGAAGCGCGGTCAGGACAAGAGCCGGTACGTGATAATAGTCGGGCATGAAGGCAGTCAATCTCCTCCGCCAATGGCAAGAGTCACAACGATCCTATGCTTGCAATCCGGGCCGATCCTGACGTGCGAATGCCGCGCGATGGCAGATGACGCGCCCAACTTTCGCGTCGCGGCAAAGGTCCCTTGTGGCTAGCTTGAAACCACTCATATGCGGAGTACATCCGTCTAAAGTTGCAGGGGAACGGGACATTCAGCAGGTGGCGTCATGGGAGAGGCTAATATGTTGAAAATAAAATGGATTGCGTTTATCTCACTCACGGTCTTCTCGCTCGCCGCCGTGGCCCAGGAAAAGGACTCGTTCACGCCCATGCCGCTCGATTCGGGCTTCGGCCGCATGGACTTGACGCCACCATCCATCCAGCCTGAAGAGATCATCAAGCAATTCGCGGCCAAGGAGACCGAATTCCAGGAGGCCCTGAACCACTACACCTACCGGAGGGTGGCGCGTGTGCAGACTCTGGACGACGACAACAAGCCCGATGGGGAATGGTACGAGGTGGACGACGTGATCTTCGACCCGTCGGGCGCGCGCACGGAAAAAGTGGTTTTTGCGCCGGGAAATACCTTGACGCGCGTCATGATGTCGCCCTCCGACTTGCAGGATATCCAGCACGGCTACCCGTTTGTGCTGACCACCTCGGATGTTCCCGAATACGACATCAAGTACATCGGCAAGCAAAAGGTTGACGAGGTGGATTGCTACGTCTTCGATGTGGCTCCCAAAGTCATTCAGAAGAACAAGCGATACCTCGACGGACGGATCTGGGTGGATGCGACGGACCTGCAGATTGTGGTGACCAACGGTCGCATCGTGCCTGATGACACCCGTAAAGGGCACGAGGACCTGCATCCGCCGTTCATGACGTGGCGCCAGCAGATTGACGGCCACTACTGGTTCCCCGTCTATACCAAAGGCGAAGGCATCCTGCACTTTTCGGGCGGGTATGGCTACATGAGCCAGGACGTGCATATTCGCGACACGGTGAAATACACGGACTACAAGAGATACGGCACCGAAACCAAGATCATGTACGGGAACCAGGAAGTGAAGAAGGAAGAGCAGCAGAACGGCCAGCAGCCCAACGCGCAAAATCAGCCCCCCAAGCAGAAGTGAAAAAACACTAGGTATGAAGCGCTTTCGGGGCTCGCGACGATACTCTGCAGCCGGACTGTTGCTGATTGCGACGTTGCCCGCGCGGATTCCTGCCGAGCCGACAGCTGCGGCGACCGCGGCATTTGATTCTTACATCGGCGACGCCGAGTCCCGGTTGGCACAGCAGCACGGATCGCCCGACGGCTTCCTGGCTCCTGCCGACCTTGCGCGCCTGCGGCACGGCGAGTTCGTCGTCGAAGAGCTGACCCCTACCGGAGGCAGGGATCTGGGGGGCTCTCTGCTGCATGACTGGCGCGGGACCGCGTTTGTTCCCGGATCCAAGGCTGAAGATTTTGAAAAGGTGATGAAAGACTTCCCCGAGTACCCCAGGGATTTCTCGCCACAGATACTTCGCGCACAGATATTGACGCAGCAGGGCGATCACTTTTTAGTGACGATGCGCATGCGCCAGCAGCACATTCTCACCGTGGTGTTCGACACCACCTACGACGTCACCTTTGCACCTACCGATCCGACACGCGGCACCAGCATTTCGCGCAGCGCGCGAGTGGCGGAAATTGCCGCACCCGGCACGGCGCACGAGCGCGCGCTTGCTCCCAGCGAAGATCATGGATTCTTGTGGCGGATGAACACCTATTGGAGCTACCAGGAGCGCGACGGCGGGCTATACACCCAGGTCGAGTCTGTTTCGCTCACGCGCTCCATCCCGGCAGGTCTCGGCTGGGCGATCGAGCCGTTCATCGAGAGCGTTCCGCGCGAGTCGCTGGAGTTCACTTTGCGCTCGGCGCGTAATGCCCTGCGCCGATAGCGCAGGACCCGCTCGAGAAGGCCACTCAGTCTATCAGCGCGAGCTCAAGCCGGGCTACAGATTCCGAATCGCCGAGGCGGTTCTCTAAAAGTGGCGTACCGTCTGAGTGTTTGCCGATTCGTTGGCGTGGTGGCTCTCCGGCTCAAGCGAGCGGCTCACCATCTCCTTCGAGCCGAGCCCGATGGCCAGCGACAACGCCAGCACGATTCCACCAAACAGGATGCCAAATGCCAGTTCGACGACCGTGCCTCCGATTCCCAAATGATCGAGAGCCATGGCTACGGTAAGAACCATCACCAGCCACTTGACTCCCTGGCTGAGAAGACGTGCATATTGCAGATTCATATTGACCGCGCCGATGAGAACCGTCCGGGCGAGATAGCGCGACACAATGGTGCCTGCCAGCAGGATCAGAATGGCGCTGACCAAGCGCGTCAGATACGGATAAAGCGCCACGGCGAAGTGCGTTGCGGGACTATAAGCCGCGTCGAAAGAGGCGATGCCGAGCACCAGGCCCAGCAGAATGCCGGCCCAGAAGACGACTCGCGAAAGAGCGAGTGAGAAACTTTGCCCGGGAGACCACCACTGCAACAACGCCGCAGTACGGCTGGCTTTGGTGCGCTCGTCGAAGCGAAAGGCCACGAGCAGTCTGCGGAAGATCCATGCGAAAAAAAGTCCCAGCAGGCCGCAGACTGCCACGGCCACCAACAGCGACAGCACCGCGGGCAGCAGGGTTGCGATCTCGGTGAGCACACGAACGAATGAGGCGTGCAACGCATTCTCAACTTGTTCCCACATGTGGATTCTCCTCTGATTTCCGGCGCAGTTGTTTACGGATTGAATTTGTCTGGCCAGCGCCAACGTGCAAGAAGGTAGGGTTTGTCGGTCTCGAAGGCCGCGGCAAGAGCCTCGATTTGTTGTTCGGCGCCGGATTCTCCCTCCGCGCCTACCGCCAATAGATGAGATGCGGCCCAGCCAAAATACAACGGCACCAGCGCTCCCACAAGATGGCTCCTGTTCACCGTCCGCTCGCGATGAGCCACCAGAAAGTCATAGACAATTCTGACCCACAACGCATTCGGCATAGAGTATTTCCCGTTCGGCGCCGTAGTCAGGCGCATGACCGACAACAGTGTCCGCGGCGTCATCGCCTGTGCCCATATCTCCTCCAGATTTTGCCCGGCAAGACGGAACGAATCGAGCATCGGCGTGACATCGGGAGCCGGCGCGGGACCCACTGCGACGCGCTCCGGAGGGGGCCCTCCTCGGATCCTCCTGGCCTGCAGAAAGGGGCGCGGCGTCTGCCACTCCTGGGCGCGAAACTCGATGTCGGAGAAGAGAGAGCCGACCACGCGCGTGAACAACGCGGCGATGTCGGCGACTTCGGCCTGGGCAGGCTGCTCTCGCTTCATCGGCACTTCAGCAACCGCGCAGTTCGCTCGCAGCGCCTCTGGAACCGGCCAGATGACGGGGTCTTCTTCGGAGAACGATGCATTTCCCGGTTCGAGATCGAGGGCTTGCACAAACTTGGTAGAGAGAGCGAGGTCGCCGCCCAAAGGGAATCTGACCGAGCAGCGGTAAAGCGCCTTGGCGAGAGGATAGAGGATGGCATTATTCAGCAGGCCTTCTTGGGGATCGAGAAGATAACGCGGCATGACCAGGTCGATCGGCCCGTCGATCGGCTCATGGAGGATGCAGCGAGCAAGCAACGGCAGAGCCTGTCTGTCGAGCGCGCTGACCGCGTGGCTGAGCAGGATCACGGCGCGAGCATGGTGCTCCTGCATCAGGCGCAGGGCATGGAGATACGTCCGGGTGGTATGAGGCCACTGTAGCGCGAATCCTCCGGACGACGGAGCGAATGGCGACAACTGAAGCCACGGGGCCCCTCCGACAGATTGCGGAGGGTGTGCTTCACCGGCAACCACCTTGTCTTGGGCTGGAAACGCGAGGACGGTGCGCACCGGCGAAGAACTTTCGCCGAAGCGCGCCACGATGGCGGCGATGGTCTTGTCGAGTTCTTCATGGGTGGACGGTGAGGCGAGAACGACAAGATCTATCGATCCGTTCAGGACCTGCGCCGCGTGTGAGGAAGATTCAGCGGCGGGCCGTTCGATCTGCGGGGAATCGGCGTCTGAAGAATCGGCAACATGGAGCGATTCTGCCGTGGCCGACGGCGCCTGCCGCTGCTCGACGGTCGCGAGCTCCAACTCCTCCGTTTCGTCGACGGGAGGCTCGGAGGGTAGATCGGCGGCAGGGGAAGCAACCTGCAGCTCAAACCAGAGAAAGGCGTAAGGTGTGAGCGAAAGAACGTAGGGCTCCCGGGTAATTTTCGGGAAAGCTACATAACCCAGCATTTCCACCGGCGTGCGGCCCTCGTATTCGTTCAGGTCGAGGAGCACGGGTTGGGCCGAGCGGGAGATATTGGCTACGCACAGAACCGTCTGATCTATATATTGCCGCAGATAGGCGAGCACCTTGCGATTTGCTGTAGGCAGAATGCGAAATGTGCCGCGGCCGAAAACGCGAAACAGCTTGCGCAGCCCGATCATTTTCCGCGTCCATTGCAGCAGCGAGGAGGGGTTCTCGATCTGTTCCTCGACGTTTACTGCCTGATAGCCGTATACCGGGTCGTCGATGACGGGACTATATAGCCGATCGGGATCGGCGTCCGAGAACCCGCCGTTGCGTGTGCTGTTCCACTGCATCGGCGTGCGCACGCCGTTCCGGTCGCCGAGATCGACATTGTCGCCCATACCGATCTCGTCGCCGTAATAGAGAATTGGCGTGCCGGGAAACGAAAACAGCAGGCTGTTGAGCAGCTCGATGCGCAGACGATTGTTTTCCATCAGCGGCGCCAACCGCCTGCGAATGCCAAGATTGAGCCGCATGCGACGATCGCTGCTGTAGGCCGCATACATGTAATCGCGCTCGTCTTCCGTGACCATTTCGAGAGTGAGCTCATCGTGATTGCGCAGGAATAAACCCCATTGGCAGTTCGCCGGAATCTCCGGTGTCTGCGCCATGATCTCGGTGATAGGCAGGTAATCTTCCTGGCGGATGGCAACATAGATGCGCGGCATCAGCGGGAAGTGAAACGCCATCTGGCACTCATCGCCATCGCCAAAGTAGGGCCGCACGTCACTCGGCCATTGGTTGGCTTCGGCCAGCACACAGCGATTGCGATACCCGGCAACGATCTCTGCGCGCAGCTTCCTCACGATGGCGTGAGTCTCCGGCAGGTTTTCGCAGCTTGTGCCCTCGCGTTCCACCAGATACGGAATGGCGTCGAGGCGCAGCGCATCGACGCCCATATCGAGCCAGAAACGCATCGCGGCGAGCATTTCATCGAGAACGTGAGGATTGTCGAAGTTCAGGTCCGGCTGATGCGAGAAGAATCGATGCCAGAAGTAAGCTTTCGCCACCGGGTCCCAGGTCCAATTGGAGACTTCGGTGTCGGAAAAAATGATGCGGACGCCTGCGAACTTCGAGGAGTTTTCGCTCCACACATAGAAGTCGCGCTCAACCGAGCCGGGCGGCGCGCGGCGCGCCCGCTGAAACCACGGATGCTGATCGGACGTATGATTGAGCACAAACTCGATGAGCACCTGCATGCCGCGGGCATGCGCAGCGTCGAGAAATTGCCGGAATTGATCGACGGTCCCGTAGCTGGGATTGACGTTGGCGAAATCGGCGATGTCATAGCCGTCGTCGCGCAAGGGCGAGGGGAAAAACGGCAATAGCCAGATGCAGGTGACGCCAAGGTCGCGAAGGTAATCGAGCTTGCCGAGCAGGCCGGTAAAGTCGCCGATGCCATCGTTGTTGCCGTCGGCAAAGGTGCGCACGTGCAACTCGTAGATGACGGCGTCTTTATACCAGAGCGGATCGGATGAGCTGCCTGCCTTCTTCACATCGCCGCCTCATTTTCGGATGGTACCGATTTTGATGCAGTTCCCGGGAACGCAGTTGCCGCCGGCAGGCAATGTTCCACGTTACAAGCTCGCCTTAGCGCAAAGCCGTCTGCCTGCTCATCCTAATTGAGCGAGTGCCGGCTATCGCAATCAGAAAGTCTGTAAGGGCTCCCCAGCGCCGGATTTCAGTATCGGTGAATTGCGAAGGCCAAGCTCTAACTCTCATCGAGAACGGAAGACACCTACTGTAGAACTTCGCCTTGAATCCCAGGGTTGGAGAAACCGCCATTTAAAATCTTGACATTAGAGCGCAAAGCAGGGTTTACTAAGCTGTTGGTTGTGGTGAAGGAGTTCACCCTTAACCGCTGTCCATTCCGATAGGCCGGACAGATGATGACTCCTGACAGGGAATCCTGTTTCGGAGTCATGTCCCGGCCGAGTTCCCTGAACGACAATCTAGGAGTTCGTATTCATGGCGAGCACTTGGGCTCTTTGTGCGCTCTGGGTGGGTCTGGCTTTGGCGGCGACGCTGTTGGCGATTTGGTTCAAGATCTCAACGGCGCTTTCGGAAATTGTGGTGGGCACGGTGGCGCAACTGGTCATTGGCGTATTCCTCACCAGGTTCTTCGGTTTTGCTCAAGGTGGCCTGGCCGGAAATACGCAGTGGATCACGTTCCTGGCGGGAACCGGCGCCATTGTCCTGACATTTCTTGCCGGTGCGGAACTAGATCCCGCCATCTTCAAAACCAAGTGGCGCGAAGCTTCGGTCATTGGCCTCGCGGGATTCTTCGGTCCCTTTCTCGGATGCACCGCGATCGCGCATTACGTACTGCATTGGGCGGTCATGCCCAGCTGGCTGTGCGGTGTCGCTCTTTCGACAACGTCCGTCGCCGTTGTATACGCGGTGATGCTGGAACTTGGCTTCAACGTCACAGAATATGGGAAGGCGATTCTCGCCGCCTGCTTCATCAACGATCTCGGAACCGTGATTGCGCTCGGACTGATCTTTTCTCCGTTCACCATCAAGACTCTGATCTTCTTGGTTGTGTCGGTAACGGTTTTCATCGTATTGCCTTTCTTAACCCCGCGTTTCTTCAAGAAATATGGCGGGCGCGTGTCAGAGTTGGAGACCAAGTATCTTCTCTTTTTCCTCTTCGCGATGGGCGGACTTGCCGGATGGGCGGGAAGCGAGGCGGTGCTGCCGGCTTACATCATTGGCATGGTGCTGGCGGGGACGGTCGGAAAAGATCATGCACTGATTCGCCGTCTGCGCACGCTTACTTTTGGATTACTCACGCCTTTCTACTTCATCCGCGCCGGGTCGTTTGTTTCTGTAGCGGCATTGATGGCTGCGCCCGTCACGCTACTCGTCCTGTTTGGGGCGAAATCGCTATTCAAGGCAGTTGCCGTGTATCCTGCGGTCAGAATTCACAAATACGATGGCAAAGCAGGAGCCTACTACACACTGATGATGTCAACTGGCCTCACCTTCGGCACTATCTCAGCGCTGTTTGGCCTCAATCATCAAATCATCACGCAGGCGCAGTATTCCTACATTGTGGGCACCGTCATCGCCAGCGCCGTGATTCCAACGATGATTGCCAACGGGTTCTTCCTTCCGCGGCATCTTCTTCCCCACACACCCAAGATCAAGAAAACAGATTTGGCGGTTCAGGAGCCAATAACGGCAGAAGAAGGTTAGGCAAAGCCTATGGGAAGTCCGGTTTTCGTTGGAATTCAAAGAATACTCGTCGCCTACGACGGTTCGCCGCACGCAGAGCACGCCATGAATGTCGCCTTGGCGATGGCCGGCGATATGAAAGCCAAGCTCTTCGTCATCTCAGTAATTCGGCCGCCCGAACCCGCCGAAAGCGCGGAGTTCCACGCGGTGCTTGAAGACGGGCAAGAGCGTTACGAGAAATGCTTTGCTGCACTGCGCGAACGCGCCAAGCTGAAGGACATCGAATTCGAGACCGAAGTTGTCGTCGGCCATCCAGCGGAGCAGATCATCCATATGGCCGACAAGTTGCAGGCCAGTGTGATTGTGATGGGCAAGCGCAGCCACACGATTCTTCATCGTTGGATGTTGGGCTCGAATTCCGAGCGCGTGCTAAGGTATGCGCACTGCCCCGTCATGATCGTTCATTGAGCAGAGAGTGGGCCATGAGTTAGACGGCCAGCGCAACCACGCGTGCTGAACTCGATGTCGACCTTTTGATGCTTTTGAAGCGGAAAGGTCAGACAGCTACCGAGACGGCGCAAGCAGGAACTAACAGGGAGGCGGAGAGAATTGGAGAAATATCTTTACATCGCGGTTGGAGGTTCTCTAGGCTCGATTGCTCGTTACTGGGTCGGCTCGACAATCGGGGGTCGCATGGGCACGAAGTTCCCCTATGGAACGTTCGTAATCAACATGACAGCCTGCGTCATCATCGGATTTACTTTGACCTACCTGAGCCGGCGGGCTTCTCTCAATCCGGCCTGGCGTTTCCTGATCCCGGTGGGTTTTGTCGGAGCCTACAGCACGTTTTCCACCTACGAGTGGGAGACGCTTTCGAATCTTCGCTCGGGCGCCTTCCTGCTGGCGGCGCTTTATGCGGTCGGAAGCCTGCTTCTGGGTCTCGTCGCGGTATGGGGTGGTTCGCTTCTTGCGGAGGTGCTGGGGTGAGGACGCATTGGCAACTCGCCGCTTGGCGATTAGGGACCGATCGCGTTTCACAAACGCGCTGCCTCGCGGCAAGGGAGGGTAAATGTTGAAAGCGGGAAAAGCGTTGAAGGTTTCAATCTACGTAAGCGAAGGGGCGAAACATCACGGCGTTCCGGTGTACTCGAGTATTCTCGACTTTCTGTTCTATCGGGGCGTCTCGGGGGCGACTGTTCTTAAGGGTGTCGCAGGCTTCGGCGCCGACCATCACATGCACTCTGCGAGCATCGTCGAGATCTCGGATCAGATGCCGCTCAAGATCGAATTTATCGAGACCCCGGAAAAGGTCGACGAAATCTTGGGCAAATTGGAGGAGATGGCAGGCACTGGAATGATCGATGTGCAGGAAACGACTGTTGCGAAACCCGCCCAAGTCTCGAAGACGAGAGAAGCGACGCCGCCAGAACATCTCAAGATGGAGGGCAAAGCCAAGATGATGCGGATCTACATAGGCGAATCGGACCGCTGGAAAGACAAGCCTCTTTATAGCGCGCTTGTCGAAGCTATGCGGGCCAACGACATCGCTGGAGTCACCGTCTATCGCGGCATCCTCGGCTACGGCGCACACCGCCGGATGCACAAGGACAAGGCTCTGCACCTGTCTCACGATTGCTCCATCATGCTTTCGGCCGTGGATAGCGAAGAGAAGCTCCGAGCCTTTCTGCCTCTGGTCGATCAGATGGTGGAAGAAGGCCTGGTCGTCTTCTCAGACGTGGACATTATCAAGTATTCCTACCGCGCTAAGGATATTCATCAGCCATAGCCACAGTCCGGCAGGCCCGTATAAGCGGAGGCTCAATCGTGAAAGATCAATTTCAGGCACGGATGTTACGCATTCACTTTGGCGAGGGCGACAAATGGCAGGGCAAGCCCTTGCACGAAGCCATCGTGGCGAAATGCATGGAGCTGGGAATGGCCGGTGCGACCGTGTATCGCGGGATCGAAGGATACGGTGCGAGCACGAGGATTCACCACAGCAGCCATTGGAAGTTCTCAAAAGATGCGCCGATTATGCTCACCGTGATCGACACGGAGGAGCAAATCGAAAAATTGCTTCCGCACCTTGACACGATGGTTGAAGAGGGCCTGGTGGCCATGTCGCGCGTCGAGGTCATCCGCTATTCGCGCGTTCCCGAAGGAAAGCAGGAGAGATCGGCAGGGCAAGCGTCATGATATCCGATTTACGACTGTTTCCTGGCTAGCCTGGTCACACGCCCGGTATGATTCCAGTCGGAGACATAGATATTGGCTTGCTGATCGATGTGGCATCCGTGAGCAGCGCTGAAGAGCGCGGGGGCGATTTCGCCAGGCTGGAGCTGATAGTTGGCCCACTGGTCTTTGTGTGGATTATCGCCAAGAAAGGCCACCGGAGCGTTATCGCGGTCGAGGATCGTGACGCGGCCTTCGAGTTCTGAGACTACGGCGTAGTCTCCATGAAAGCTTACCTGGCACGGCCGGCGCAGATGCTGCGTGACGGAGCTAACAAACTTGCCGTCGAAATCGAAGTGGCACAGGCGGCGGTTTTCGCGATCGCACACCAGCATCAGGGGCTGGTCATAGCGCGTATCCACTGAGACTCCATGGCAACAGTCGAACAGGCCGTCAGTCTTTCCTTTGCCCGCATAGCTGGCGAGATAGCTGCCGTTTTTGTCGAAGCGGAAAAGACGCGAGTCTCCATATCCATTGGCAATGAAGATGCTCCCGTCCGGCGCGGGAACGGCCGCTGTGAGCCGCCACTCATTCGGCACCTTGAATCCGGCCTCGGGCGGCGCGGTAATCTTCTGCACAACCGTCCCGTCGGTCTTCATTTTCACAAAGAGCCAGTTCTCTTTGGGAGTCCCGGTCTGCACTGTTGTGTAGAGAACCTCTTCGCCGTTCTCTTCGGCGTGGACCATGGAGTGCACCTCAGGATATTGACTCGCGATCGTCTTCTCGAGGGTTCCATCGGGCCGGTATACAAGGACCCCTGTCGCACTCTGCGTGCTCACGTACACATGCCCGGCCTTGTCGGTCGCGATGCCGCCATGAGTGCCGCCGAAGACGGTTCCCGCAGGCAATCGTCCCCAATCGGCAGAGACCTTATAGGTCCACTCGCCGTTGCCCGTGATGAGCTCCGGCTGCGCGGAGCCGCCTTCTTCAATTTCCGGCGCTGCGGCGGCGATACGTGGCGCAAGTGCTGCCACTGCCGTCGTTCCTGCTGCAGCGCAAAAGATTCTCCGGTCAACGATTGGGTTTGAAAGCCGATATTCCTTTTTCATTGCGGACTTTTCTCCTTCGACTGCTGCGGTGCTCCGGTCGCGGCAGGCGTAGATTGTGGCCCTCGCGTTGTGGCAGGCGCGGGTTGCGCCGGCGTGTTGTAGAGATACACGTGACGCAGACTCTTGATCGCACTCAACGACGCAGCGGAAGCGGCTGTGACTTGCGTCCCGCTCAGATTCAGATAACTCAAATGCGGAAGTGAGGCGAGTTTGGGCAAGCCGGCGCCAGTAATCTTCGTCTCTTCGAGGTGTAGCGCGCGCAGATGAGTAAACTGCTTCAGCGTGTCGAAGCTTGCGTCGGTCACGGCGGTTCGGTCCAGTTCAGCTTCGACGATATAGGGTGCGAACTTCTTGAACTGCGCTAGCTGCGCATCGTCAAAGGCGCCAGCCGCATTCACGGTGAAAAGAATCAACCCATCGGAAGGCTTGGCCGATACCTGCTTGAGCTTTGCGCCCTGTCCCTGCTCCATCTTCTGGATCTCCGGCATCAGCGAGCTGTAATCGCCCACAGGCTCAATGGGCGGTTCAGGCAGTTCCTCACGAATCGTAACACCGGCAAGCTTGGTGAGAGTGGGCGATGCACCCTGATCGATCCAGGCTTTGATCCACGCAATCTGTTCGGGTTGAAGCGGTGGCCTTCCCTCGGCCGGCATGAACTGCTTGTGATCCGGCGGAAGCGTAATGCGCTCGAAGAGAACGCTTTTTGCCGCGCTGCCTGCAAGAATCACCGGGCCATCCTGGCCGCCCTTCATCAGCAATTCGTACGAGTCCATGCGCAGGCCGCCCTTCGCCTGGCCCTCGCCATGACAGTTTGCGCAATTGGCATCCAGAATGGGATGAATATGCCTGGCATAGAATGCGGCTGCGGGGGGCGCGGTTCCGAGAGCCAGCACTCGCTTCATTCCCGTGGGCATGTATTGCGTAAGGTAGTTGCTGCCGTGCGTGAGCGAGCCGCCCTGGTCCGCTGTCCAAACCAGCGCCATCAGCATGCAAACAAGCAGTGCGGGATATGCATATCCCGAAGCATGCGCCTGCCACTGCGGCCGGGCCAGCAGACACATGAGCACAACAATGGTGAGCACCACGCCGCCCCAAAGATGGCGCGTGACGCCTGGGCCCGAGTTCCCGCTGCCGTAGGCGAGAAGAAAACCCAGCGAGAGTGCAACCAGGCAACTCGCGAACGCAAGAGCCAGCACAAAGCCGGCTGCTTCGCGCAGCGCAGGTCGCAGCGTGCCGGCCGCTTCGAGCAGCGGAACAAGAACCAGCAGTCCGATGGGAAGATGCACCACAAGCGGATGAAAGCGGCCGATGAACTGTTGCCAGTCGGCATGGGGATGCCCATTGAGCCTGACCAGCCATGGCAGCGACAAAAGCAGAAGGCCCAAACCGAGCGATGCGCCCCACACGATGCGCGTGGACTGCTTTGAAGGAAGCATTCGCAGGGCGCGTTCAGCCAACGTGCGCAGCCTCGTCACGCCAGAAGACCTGAGACAACACTGGCGGGCACGGGCCCAGTGAGTTTTTGATCGAGTCCCTGAAACTTATAGGTCAACTTGTTGTGGTCGATGCCCAGGCAGTGAAGAATGGTCGCGTTGAAATCGCGCACTGTGACGGGGTCCTTGACCACGTTGTAGCTGTAGTCGTCGGTCTCGCCGTAAGTGATGCCGGGCCGCACGCCGCCCCCTGCCAACCACGTGGTATAGCAGCGAGGGTGATGATCGCGCCCGTAGTTATCCTGCGTGAGGCCGCCCTGGCTGTAAACGGTGCGCCCGAACTCGCCCGCCCAGATGACCAGCGTGTCGTCGAGCATTCCCCTTTGCTTCAGATCCGTGATCAGCGCATAGCAGCCACGGTCGGTTTCCTGGCAAATGATAGGCAGGATTTTCGTCACGTTATCGTGCATGTCCCACCCGCGTTTATAGACCTGCGTAAAGCGCACGCCGCGCTCCGCCAGGCGTCGGGCCATCAGGCAGTTGTACGCAAAGGTCCCCGGCTGCTTCGCATCGGGACCATACAAGTCCCAAGTCGACTGCGGCTCCTTGCTCAAATCGGCAAGCTCCGGGACTGATGACTGCATTCGATAGGCCATTTCGTACTGCGCGATGCGCGAGTTCGTCTCCGGGTCTCCGAGTTCTTCGTAGGTCTGCCGATTGATCTCGTTGACCGCGTCGAGCATCTGGCGGCGCACCTCGCCATCCACCCCATTCGGGTCAGTCAGGTAGAGCACGAGATCGCCCGACGATCGCAGACCCACGCCGGCATACTCCGACGAGAGAAACCCGCTGCTCCACAACCGTGAGGAGACGGGCTGGTTGTTCTCCGTGGTATTCAGCTTGGTTTGCAGCACCATAAATGTGGGCAAATTGTCGTTCATGCTGCCGAGTCCATATGCAAGCCATGAGCCCAGGCAGGGTTTGCCGGCATTCATGTTGCCGGTGTTCATCAGCATGATTGCCGGTTCGTGGTTGATGGCTTCGGTATTGGTCGATTTGATGATGGTCAAATCATCGACAATTCGCCCCATATTCGGCATCAGATCGCTCACCCAGGTGCCGCTCTGTCCATAGCGCTTGAACGCCCAATGCGAAGGCGCGACGGGGAATCGGGCCTGCCCGGTGGTCATGCCGGTTAACTGCTGCGAACCGCGCACGGAGTCCGGCAGATCCTTGTCAAATTGAGCGGCGAGGTTCGGCTTGTAATCCCACAGGTCCACCTGCGAGGGCCCGCCCGACATGAAGAGATAGATGGCGCGCTTGGCCTTGGGCGCAAAGTTGGGAAACTTGAGCGTGTCGCCTGCCCGGACGCCGGCTGCCGGGTAATTGTCGCCACGCAGTGCGCCTTCGCTCAGCAAGCTGGCGGCCGCGGCCCATCCCAGCACCTTTCCCGCGCGGCCGAGAAAGTGCCGGCGCGTCTGCAGCTCGGCCCACTCCTGCTTCACGTGGGCGGGGATGGCGAGATCGAGCACATTCGTGACCTGCTCGGTATCAGTACACAACGGATGTTGTTTCATCCGGCCTCCGTCAATTTACTTTGTCACCGTCTCATCCAGGTTCAGCATCTCCGATGCCACCATCGTCCACGCAGCCAACTCCGGCGCGGGAATCGAGGTGTCGCTCTTCTTCTCGCCGACCGCAATCAAATCGTGAGCGGCTTTGGGATCGGCCGTGTAATGCTTTTCCATTTGCTCCAGCGAGTTTTCAAGAACGGCAGCCATGTTTGGCGGCGGATCGCGTGAGAGCAGAATCTCTCCCATCCAGTTGATGCGCTGTTCGGGAAGCTTTCCGCCCTCATGAATCACGCGCTGAGCCAATGCGCGCGCCGCTTCGACCCATTGCACATCGTTCATGGTCACCAACGCCTGCAGGGGGGTGTCGGTTCGCTGGCGCCGCGTGCAAACCACGTCGCGCATGGGCGCATCAAAGGCGTCCATGTCGGGCATGGGAGCCATGCGCTTCCAATATGTGTACATGCTTCGCCGGTAGAGCGCATCGCCATGTTGCTGCTCGTAGACCAGCGTATCGCTGCCGCCAATGCCGATCTGCTCCCAAATATTTGCGGGCTGGTAAGGCTTCACGCTCGGCCCGCCCACTTTATCGATGAGCAGGCCGCCCGATTCAAGCGCCACATCGCGCAACATCTCCGCATCCATGCGAAATCGTGGTCCATGCGACAGCAGCAGGTTCTTCGGATCTTTTGCGATTTGTTCCGGCGTCGACTTCGCGCTCTGCCGATAGGCCGCCGACATCACAATCAACTTGTACATGTGCTTGACGTCCCACCCGCTCTCGCGAAACTCGACGCCCAGCCAGTCAAGCAGTTCGGGATTTGAAGGCCGCTGCCCCATGATGCCGAAGTCTTCAGTGCTTTCGACGAGCCCAGCCCCGAAGATTTCGTTCCACATGCGATTCACGGTGACTCGCGCCGTGAGCGGATTTTCAGGACTCACTGTCCACCTTGCCAGCGCCAGGCGGTCGTGCGGCACACCGGCAGGCAAGGGCGGCAGAAAGTGTGGCGTATTCGCTTCAACTCTCTCGGTCCGCGCGGTATAAACGCCGCGCGTGAGCACATGCGCATAGGCGATCGAGGGCTTCTCCCACGAAACCAACGTCAGATCGCCGCCGTCAGACAGCTTGACCAACTGGGCATTCAACTGCTCAATCTGCGACATCGTTTCCCGGAACGATTTGTCGACGCTGTTGAAGTAGTACTCGGATGCGACATGCCACTCATCCGGCGTCCACGCGCTGGCAGGCTTATGCGATAGCTCCGCAACATAATCTTCAAACGGCAGGCGCTTCACTTCGTCGGCGGTCAGCGCGCGCCCATACAAGCGAATATCCTGGTAACGCGTCTCGCGTGCAGGGTTGGCCTCGGGATAGCGCATGCCGAGCTGCATGGGCGCCTGCGTGCGAATGGTCGACTGGGCCAGCGAGTCGTATACGACCTTTGTCGCAACGGACTTGCCATCCACATAGATGTGAATCCCTGAGGCCTTGCCCGAACCATCGTAGGTGAAGAAGATGTGGCGCCAGCGGCCATCGATCGGCAGCGGTTCGGCAGTAGTCACCTTCGCTGCGACAAACGGGGCCTTGTCCTCCGGCTCTTTTGGCTCGTCGGGCTTCTTCTCTTTCTCTTCTTCCTTTTTTTTCTTCGGTTCTTTCTTCTCCTTCGGTTTGTTCGCAGCGAGATCCTTCTTGGTCAGATCCGATGGCGTCGGATATTGAAACACCTCCTTGATCTCAGGTGGTTTCTGTTTATCCTTCTGTTTGGCGGGCGATTTGGGATCGGCCGGCGGCTTGGGATTCGGCAGGTCCTTCGGTCCCTGATTCACCAGGTTGACGACGACATTGCCTCTCTCGAGCGAGAGATCCCATCCGCGGTTGTGCCGGGTGGTATCCATCTTGGCCAGCAGAGCGCCCTTCGCATTGTCGAGGTTGTAGTTCGGCGCGGACCGCACCATGAACCATCCGCCCGACGAGAAGGCCTGATTCCACTCGTAGTTCCCCGTCTGACCCAGCACGATATGCGTAGTCGTTTCCATGCGCATGTCCGGCCACAGCCAGGTTGTCTCGCCCCATTGCGGCTTCAGCTTGCCGATCGGGAAACTCGCAACCTGCGCATGCGGCGCGCTGTTCTTCAGCATCTCGCCGCCGCCCTCGTCCAGGCGCAGGCGCATTTCGAGCTTGTCAGTTGAAACCAGCTGAGGCGCACTCTGCCGCGAACGGATCCACTGTTCCACCAGCGCGTGTTCCTGCAAGCGCATGGCTCGCACGCGTTCCGCCAGCTCTGACCGCGTGGCCAGCGCACGGTTGAAGGCTTCCTGGTTCTGCGCCTTCGGGACACGCGTCATGGGCTCCCACACGGGGCGATCGTTGTTGAAAGGCTTTTCTTCAAGGTTGTTGAAGAAGGCGCTCAGCGAATAGAAGTCTTTCTGCGTGGTCGGGTCGTACTTGTGGTCGTGGCAGACCGCGCAACCAACGGTGAGCCCCATGAATGCGGCGCCATAAGCCTCGGTTCGCTCACGAGCGATATTCACGCGCAACTCTTCAGGAATCGTTCCGCCCTCGTTGCTGCTCACTCCCAGCCGCACATAGCCGCTGGCAATCAGCGGATCAAGATTCTTTGCGGGCAGCATGTCGCCGGCAATCTGTTCCACGGCAAACTGATCGAAGGGCTTGTTCGAGTTGAAGGAGCGAATCACGTAGTCGCGCCAGGGCCAGATGTCGCGGCTGTTGTCGTAGTGCAGCCCATAAGTATCGGCGTAGCGCGCGTAATCCATCCAGTAGCGCGCCCGTTCTTCGCCATATGCCGGCCTCGCCAGCAAACCATCCACCAAGTGTTCGTAGGCCTGCGGCGACGTGTCTTTTTCGAAGGCCTTCACTTCTGCGGGCGTCGGCAGCAAGCCGGTGAGATCGAGCGTCACGCGGCGAATCAGCGTACCCTTGTCGGCCTCGGGTGAGGGATGCAGGCCCTCCTTCTTCATGCGCGCGAGAATGAACCCATCTATCGGCGTTTGGGCCCATCCGTCCTGCGGTGCGATCGCCGGCGGCACGGGGCGCGCAGGGTTCTCAAACGCCCAATGCGGGCGATAAACCGCACCCTCTTTGACCCATTCGCGCAGGACTGCGATGTCCGCGGCTTTCATCGGCTTGGCTTCGCCCTGCGCTGACTGGGGCATCAGGTGATGCGGGTCCTTCGATTCGATGCGCTTGATCAGCTCGCTCTGTTCAGGATGTCCCGGAACAAGCGCGTCGGGATGGCCGGGCCGTTTGCGGAATGCGGACTCCTCAAGATCGAGCCGCAGCCCCGCCTTGCGCATTTCCGGGTCGGGCCCATGGCAACTGAAGCAGTTGCTTGCCAGGATCGGCTGTACATCCTGGTTGAAATCGAGATGCTGCGCGCCGTGTGCGGCCACGCTGGCCGACTGCGGGGAATGGCAGCCTACCGCCCCGCTGAGCAAAACACCAGTGCAAAGCAACTTGATCGCGAAAGGAAGCCGGGTGGACTTGTTCGCCACTATCCTGTTTGGCTCCACTTGGTTAGGATAGATTCTTGCCACTCGCGCGGCTCCTTGTTTCGGCTGGGAAAGGCGTAGTGCGGGGCTTAAGAACCTGGCGGGAGTCCAGGTCTTCCGGACTCCGAACCCCATCCCCTCTCCGTACCACTAATACATAGGCAAGTGACGGGTGTCCAGCCGACAAAGAGACCGGCGTGGCAGGCGCCTGGCATCTGGCCCTGCGGCACGGATGGGGCAACTCGACGTTCGCGGGTTTCGGCCTGGGAGGTGTCAGACTCATCGACCCGATCCGATTCAACTTCTGGAGACCACCCATCGCCGCCAGGTGGCTTGACGGGAAAGTGCAGACCACGACCATCAGCCGCCGATTTCTCAGCGGCTTGGCTTAATCATTTGGACGTTCTCGGATGTCTTGGAATCGGGCACGACTGGATTCGAACCAGCGACCTCTTCCGTGTCAAAGCCTCTAGTTCCAATACTTTCGACATCTTACAGGTCGCTGGAGACTGCCAAAGTACACGGGAATACATCGAAGGCGGGAATTTAGCAGGTGATTTTACAGGCGAGGACGCCGGCAAGTGTCACTTCTTAGATCGGTGACGGAATGGGCGTTCTCGAGGACCAATCCATCACGCATCCAACGACGCCGACTGGCGCTCGGTCAAGTTTCGACTTGGCAAAGGTGTTCGGCTGGTCGTTTTTCACGTCTCCGCCTCGGGATTTTTGTCCATTCGTGATCGCAGAGAGAATGCCGAGCAAAAATACCCATGCCTTCGGAACCCCATCCTTTATTGGCCCTGTATACCGTTCCAGACCGTTAGGAGTGTGGTCATATTAAGCCGGCCTTAAGGTTCGAATCGTGAATATAGGGAGCAGAGCCAGACAGCGGGCCCAGGCGGACGGATTCAGATCTGCCTTCTTGAGGCGTCAAGGCTCTCTCGATCAACGAAGGAGAAACAACATGAGGATAATGCGAAACCCTTTGGTGAAGATGTGCTTCGTTCTCGCGGCCGGCATCGTCCCAGCCGCAGCACAGACCGGATGGAAAGTCATCGACACATTCCATGTGGGCGGCGAGGGCGGTTGGGACTACGTCACGATGGATGCCACGCATCATCGCCTATTTGTGACCCGGAGCACGCACACCCAGGCGATCGATGAAGCGACCGGCGCGGTGCTTAGCGACATTCCTGGCCAGGTTCGCTCCCATGGCGTTGCGTTGGTTCCGGCGATTGGCCGCGGCTTCATTGCAGACGGCGGCGGAACAGGAGCGATCATTGTTTTCGATTTGAAAACCTACGCAGTGCTGGGCAAGATTCCTGCGGTTCCTGATTCCGACGGCATCATCTACGACGAGAAACAGAACCGCGTGGTGGTTGTTTCGGGAGATGGCGACGAACTTCTCACCTTCAGTCCCGAAATCGATCCAGCCAACGGCAAGCTCGATCCGCCCATACCCCTGGGCGGCGCACCAGAGTTTTTGGCGGCCGACGACTCAGGCAAAGTGTATGTCAACCTTGAGGATAAGAACCTTGTCGCGGTCGTCGACCTAAATCTGCGCAAGGTCATCGCACGCTGGCCCGTTGCACCCGCCGGCCGTCCGGTCGGGATGGCAATTGATCCAGCCGCGCACCGCCTGTTTGTCGGATGCCGGAATCCTCAAATGCTGGTTGTGATGAATACAGAGAACGGAGCCATCGAAGCCTCACTTCCCATCGGCGCGGGAGTAGACGCCACGGGCCTTGATTCAGGCAAGGCTTTTGCCAGTGCGGGCGACGGCACGCTGACGATTGCGGCTCAGAAAGATGGC
>Ga0187855_10001055_pt1 | contig 22452 bp, 17 predicted proteins | sample June2016WEW_8_10_2_FD_132969 | JGI IMG/M metagenome (GOLD analysis project Ga0187855, IMG submission 132969) | Peatland microbial communities from SPRUCE experiment site at the Marcell Experimental Forest, Minnesota, USA - June2016WEW_8_10 | ecosystem: Environmental > Terrestrial > Soil >...
CGGGCCAGCTTGATGCGCTGGGCTTCACCCCCGGAAAGTGTCGTAGCCGATTGACCTAACTGAACATACCCGAGACCGACTTCCACCAGCGTGGCCAGCTTTTGCTGGATCTGCGGAATGTTTTCCAGCAGCTTGAGAGCGTCGCTGGCGGGGAGATTCAGTACATCGGAAATCGAGTGGCCTTTGAAGCGGACTGCCAGCGTTTCGGAATTGTAACGGCGGCCGCGGCAGACTTCGCACATCACGTAGACATCGGGAAGAAAATTCATTTCGATGCGCCGCAGGCCGTCGCCCTGGCAAGCTTCGCAGCGGCCGCCTTTCACGTTGAAGCTAAAACGGCCGGGACGATAGCCGCGCTGCCGCGATTCCGGGAGCATAGCGAACAGTTCGCGGATCGGCGAGAAGACGCCCGTGTAAGTCGCGGGATTCGAACGCGGGGTGCGGCCGATCGGAGCCTGGTCGATTTCGATTACCTTGTCGATCTGTTCGGCACCGAGTAGTTCGCGGTGCGCCCCGGGGGAATCCTGCGAGCGGTAAAGTTTCTGCGCCAGCGCACGGTATAGGATGTCGTTGACCAGAGTAGACTTGCCGGAGCCGGACACACCGGTGACCACGGTTAACAGCCCCAGGGGCAGGGTGACATCGACATCCTTGAGATTGTTGGCGTGAGCGCCGAGAATCTGTATCGCTTTGCCGTTCGGACTGCGGCGATGCTCGGGAATGGGGATGCGGGCCGCGCCGCTAAGATAGCGGCCGGTGAGCGATTCGGGCGTCGCGGCGATGAGTTCGGGCTTGCCTTGCGCGACTAGGTAGCCACCTGCGTCGCCGGCGCCGGGACCTAGATCGACAACGAAGTCCGCGCGGCGAATGGTGTCTTCGTCGTGCTCGACGACGAGGACGGTGTTGCCGAGATTGCGAAGCTGCTCAAGCGAACCGAGCAAGCGATCGTTGTCGCGAGCGTGCAATCCAATGGAGGGCTCGTCGAGAACGTAGAGGACGCCGCGAAGGCGCGAACCGATCTGCGTGGCCAGCCGGATGCGCTGCGCTTCGCCGCCGGAAAGGGTGGCCGCGGAGCGATCGAGGCTGAGATAGTTCAGGCCGACGGCGAGCAGAAAGTCGAGACGCTCGGCGACTTCTTCGAGCGGACGCCCGGCAACATCCCGCTGGCGCTGCGTCAGCTGGGCGAGGATTTTGTCGACGGCCGGGCGGGCGGAGCTCAGCGACAGCGCCGTGAAGTCGGCGATGGAGTAGCCGGCGTTCTTGACCGCGAGGGACTCGGGGCGCAAGCGCTTGCCGTGGCAGACGCTGCACAGGGTCGCGGACATATATTGCGTCATCCACTCGCGATAAGAATCGGAATTGGACTCCTCGAAATTGCGCTGCAGAAATTTCAAAACCCCGGAAAACCGGAAGCCTTTTTCCGCTCGAGCCTTTTTTTCGGCTGTCGAACCTGCTGCCGAACCGGTCGGCGATCGTTCATTCGACGGGGGATAGCCGTATAGGATCAGGTTCTGGATACGCTGCGGAAACTTCTCGAACGGCGTCTCCAGGCTGAATCCGTGAGCGTAGGCCGCCAGCTCGATCGTGCGCTTCAGCATCGCGGAGCTGGATCCCGGGCCGAGCCCTCCGTCGAATAGAGGTTTGGTCCAATCCACTACGACTCGAGCGGGATCGAAATCATACTTGGAACCCAGTCCGTTGCAGGCTGGGCAGGCGCCGTACGGCGAATTGAAGCTAAACGAGCGCGGTTCCAGCTGGGGAACCGAAATGCCGCAATCTGGGCAGGCCAATTTTTCGGAGAAGACGTGGTCCTTACCGCCCACGATAGAAACGGTGACGAGCCCGCCAGCCAGCTTCAACGCCGTTGCAATGGATTGTTCCAGCCGCCCCGCGATACCTGGCTTGACCAACAGGCGGTCGATGAGCACCTCGATGGTGTGATTCTTGCGCTTGTCGAGAACCGGCGTTTCGTCGAGCTGCACGAGCTCGCCGTTGATGCGGGCGCGCACGTAGCCGTCTTGCGCGAGCTTCTCCAACTCCTTGCGGTACGCGCCTTTACGGCCGCGCACGATCGGTGCCAGGATCATGATGCGGTCATCGGTTTTCGCCAGGTCGCCGTTGAGGATGGACTGTACGATTTGCTCGCTGGACTGGCGGGCGATGGGTTTGCCGCACTGCGGGCAATGCGGAATCCCGATAGAACTGTAGATCACGCGGAGGTAGTCGTAGATTTCGGTGATGGTGCCCACGGTAGACCGCGGCGAGCGCGTCGTGGTCTTCTGCTCGATGGCGATCGAAGGGGAAAGTCCTTCGATCACATCGACTTCCGGGCGCTCCATCTGATCGAGGAACTGCCGCGCGTAAGCCGAAAGTGACTCGACGTAGCGGCGCTGGCCCTCCGCATAGATGGTGTCGAACGCGAGCGACGATTTGCCGGAACCCGACAAACCGGTAATGACGGTGAGTGTGTTGCGCGGAATCTCGACGTTTATGTTCTTGAGATTGTGCTGGCGCGCGCCTCGGACAACGAGTTTAGTCAGGCCCATGATCCCACCGCGCTCCCTCCACAGGAGCTCCAGCGCACAGTGGGTACACTGAGGCCAGAATAACTTTTAACAATAGCAGCGCGATGGGATACGGTCAACTTGAGACAAGACTCGGCAGTGGGGCGTTGCCCGGTTTAGCCGGCAAACGCCCGCGATTCGGCGGAGCCGGACGAGAAGAATCCCAAGGGCAGGTTCCACGAGCGAGATGGAACTTGGGCACAGCGGCCCAAGTGCGGCATTCTCAATCGGCTATAACTTCAAGTTGGGGGAGGGCGAGTCACGTCCGAGACGGACGGATCGCGGTCCGTCCGCCCAGATTCGTGCCCATCGTAATAGCCTGCCGGTGTGCCTCGGCGAGCCCGACACTATTCATCTTTGCTGATGACGCCGTGGAAGGCCTCGGTTCCAAAATGAACTATGGCGCCACCTCCAAACGTCAGCTTGATGTTTGAGAATTCGATTTCCGTCCCTCCAGTTATGTCGATCACCAAAGTCGACGCTCCAAACGGCACCGGACCACCGTCTTTCGTAATCGTGACCGGGCCGGACACTTCGAACCCGCCAGTGGTAAGCTCCGTGACGCCAACATCCTCCATGGTGATGTGGTGAGTGTGCTGCATTCGAGTCGAGGTGGTGTCGACATTCGAGGGATTTCGCGAATAATCGGACAGGACCATCGTCAGTTCCGCCGAAAAATCGGCCTTGCATCCCTTCACCTTTAAGGACCAAGGGCCACGAACTTCCCACGGGCCGGCCGGCATGATGCCCGACGCTGGCGTGTAATCGTTGATCACCCCGCGGAAGTGCGACGGTTCCTTCGACCAGGGTTGAGCCAGGGCACCGCCACCTACGGCCAGCACCGAGACCATGAAAATGCATACGGCCCGCGACAAAATCTTACAGTTCATCGGAATCCTCCAGGTTTCAGAATCGTGCGTGCCGCCGAACGGCCCCCGGCGGTTTCGCACTTGTGGCGCGCGGAAACCATCGGACAACATAGGCAAGCTCGTCAAACGGCAATGCGCGGAATGGCCCTTTGCCGTCAAATGCAGTCTTTTGCTGTTGTCCGGCCAATGGAGTTACAATCGGCGCACTCCGCTAGGGGCAATCTGGACCAATCAATCAGGAGGAACGCAATGGGTGAATCGCTCCCTGGCGCACCGCCCGTGGGACCGCCCGAAGACCGCCTGGATTCCTGGAAGGAAATCGCGGCATACCTCAACCGCGATGTGACGACGGCCCAGCGCTGGGAGAAACGGGAAGGGATGCCCGTTCACCGGCACCTACATGACAAGAAGGGTTCAGTCTATGCGTTTCGGGCGGAGTTGGACGACTGGGGGCGCGGCAGGAATCTTCAATCAGTGCGAGAGAACGGAAACGAGGTTCCCCGGCCCAGTGCACCTGCGGCGCGCACTCTAATCAGTCTAATTAGACGAAAGTTCGTTTTGTCGCTGATAGGAGCGGCGGTCGTGGTAGCGATCGTGGCAACACTTTGGCTTCAGAGAACTGAGTACTTCTGGCGAAACCCCATCGTTGCCGCGCGATTCCAGACCGTCACGGACTTCGACGGATCCGAGCAGGCCGCGGCGGTTTCACGGGACGGTCAGTTCGTGGCCTTTCTGTCGGACCGGGACGGAAAGATGGACGTCTGGGTTACGCAGATTGGTTCGGGACAGTTCCACAACTTGACTCGCGGGAGCGTGCCGGAACTCGTCAATCCGTCCATCCGCACCCTGGGTTTCACGCCCGATGGGTCCTCCGTCACGTTTTGGGTGCGCAAGCAAGACGGCTCGAGCGGCGACAATATCAGCGTCTGGGCGGTGCCAACGCTGGGGGGACAGCCGAGGCCATACCTTGAAGGCGTGGCGGAGTTCGACTGGTCGCACGACGGCTCCCGACTCGCGTACCACACGCCCGGACCTGGAGACCCGCTGTTTGTGTCAGACGGAAGCCGGCGATCGGACGGTCAGCCCATCTTCACTGCGCCGGCCGGGCTTCACTCTCACTTTCCGTTGTGGGCGCCCGACGGGACATTCCTCTATTTCGTCCAGGGCGTCCTCCCAGACAAGTTGGACCTATGGCGCATCGCTCCTGCCGGTGGAACCCCTGAGCGGATCACGTCGCACTCTGGGCGCGTGAGTTATCCGGTCTTATTGAATCGGCGGACGCTGATGTACCTCGCTAGCGATCCCGACGGTTCGGGACCCTGGCTTTATGGCGTCGACGTCGAGCGCCGCATTCCTCACCGGCTGACTTCTGGCCCTGACCGGTACACGTCACTGGCGGCCAGCGCCGACGGTCACCGTCTAATTGTCACGCGCGCAAGTCCGAAGAGAACACTCTGGCGCTTGCGGATCACGGATTCACCCACCGAGGTGACGGAACCTGCTCGAATCTCGCTGACGACCAGCACGGGGTTCTCGCCACGAGTGGGTCCAAATTATCTTCTGTATGTTTCTGCTACCGGCACGAGCGAGAGTATCTGGAAGCTCGCCAACGGAACTGACACGGAGTTGTGGAGTGGTCAGGGAGCGCAAGTCTTTGGCGGTCCGGCGATTTCTCCCGATGGAGGGTCTATCGCATTTTCGGTCCGGCAACACGGACAGACGCACTTGTATGTGATGCAGGCCGACGGCACAAATGCGCGCATCGCAACCGATTCACTCGACTTGCAGGGCGCTCCAGCATGGTCTCCCGACGGCCAATCGATAACGGCAGCGGCGACCGATCACGGCGTTCCACACCTCTTCCGCGTCCCGGTCGACGGCCGGTCTCCGGCTGTCTTTGTCCAGGAGTACTCCGTCGATCCCACGTGGGCGCCCGACGGTCGCTTCGTTGTTTATTCTGGACCGGATATCGGCACCTCGTTTTCGGTGAAAGCGGTCACGGCCGATGCTGCAGCGCATTCTCTACCAGCGCTGACCCTCACTCGGGGGGCTCGACACCTGGCCTTTTTTCCTGGAGGACGTGAACTCGTACTCCTGCGAGGAGAAATTCGGCATAAAAATCTCTGGCTCATCAACCTGCAGACGGGAGCCGAGCGGCAACTCACCAACCTCGCGCCCGACTTCGACATTCAGGACTTTGACATCTCGCCGGACGGCCGCGAAGTTGTCCTCGAACGAGTGCAGGAGCACTCCGATGTGATGCTGTTGGACCTACCCCGACCATAATTCGGCGAACCGTCTACATGGAGGAGCAGACGCCGGCGAGTCGAGCGCAGCGCGCAGTGGGTACGCCGAGGCCAGATCAACTTTCAACAATAGCAGCGCGATGGGATCCGCCTGGAAGGCATTTTGCCCGCACTTCTGCCACCCACAGCTAAAACGAACGTGTTTCGACCCACGGGTGAAAACTTACACACCACTTGCTATAACATACGAATGCGCCCACACGATTACGTACCCCGGCCCGCGCACCTCAAATGGCTCCTCGATTCCGACCCGGCCATCCGTTGGCAGGTCATGCGAGACCTCACGGGCGAAGCTCCCAACGCGGCTGCCGCCGAGCGTTCTCGCGTCGCCACCGAAGGCTGGGGAGCCCAACTTCTCGCCCACCAATCTCCGGCCGGCCACTGGGGTAACGGGCCGAAGTGGGACCTGATTACCCTCAATAGTCTCGTCGTCTTGATGGACCTCGGTCTCGACCCCGCCAGCAAGCGAGCTCGCAAAATGATCGACCGCATCGACAAGCGGCTCGTCTTCAAACACCTCAACAACCGGCCTTACCTTCGCGGCGAAACCGAGCCTTGCATCAACGGCAGAATCCTCGGCATCGGTGCGTATTTCAAGAAACCAAACGACGCACTGGCCAAGCAGCTCCTGGGCGAGCAGCTCGAAGATGGCGGCTGGAACTGCGAAGCGTGGCCCTTCTTGTCGCCGAAACGCCCCCCGAGCCGGCGCTCCTCGTTCCACACCACCATCTGCGTTCTAGAAGGACTGCGCGAATACGAACGAGCAGGGCGCAAATCGGCGGGCGTCACCAAGGCCCGCAAGAAGGCCGAAAACTATCTGCTCGAGCGCCGGATGTTCCGCTCGCTGCGAACCGGCAAAGTCATCGACAAGCGCTGGCTGCGCTTCTCCTTCCCGGCGTTTTGGCACTACGACGTCTTGCGCGGACTCGATTATCTTCGCAACGCAGGAATCAAGCCCGACAGCCGTGTGCGCGAAGCCATCGAAATCGTGATCGAGCGCCGCCGCCAGAACGGGCGCTGGCCGCTCAACTTCCTCCATCCCGAACAGATTCCGTTGAAGATGGAGACCAGCGTCGGCACTGCCAGCCGCTGGAATACACTGCGCGCTCTTCGAGTCCTGCGTTGGTACAACGACGCAACGAAGTAGTTGTGACTTAGGCTTGCTCGCCACGGCTCGGGTCAGAAAGTCGCCGCGAATTGCCATTCGAAGAGAACGGGCTATTCAGAAGCAAATTCGTTCTTGTGCGACTTTGCTTTCGCAAAATGGTGTCTGCCCAAGAGCGCGGCGCGAAATTCCCATTTTGGAATTTTTTCCGAGACGCAGAGTGAGAAAATCTCTGGAGATGAAAAGTTTTCCACAGGCTACAGCGATCCTGGTAGCACTTCGTTGGCGACGGGTAATTTTTCAGGGGAGTACCGCATTTTTACCCGGGATGCCCAAGGCACTGTGCTGAAAATAGGTATGTTAGAAATGGCTTATGGTTTGCACCCGGTAGGCCGGGGGGCGCGAGCCGAGGATCCCTTTAGGGGATTGAGGGCTGGGCCGGTTCGCTGTCCCCCTTTCATTTCGAGTTTTTCGCACTTTCGCCGACCTCCCAAACACCCCAAAACGCACCCGAACCACCGGCGAAGGTGTGTGCGCGCCATTTAACGTTGAAAACAAACGACATAGCCAGGAAGTATTGGTTTACGACGCGAAACAAGCGGCTCGGAACCAAGACCTGAGAGCCGCGTGAAAGCCTGAAAAATCGCCCCCAGCCGCTGAAGCCGCATTCATTCGGCGACACTTACGGCACGACTGAAGCCGTGCCCTCCCCTTGTTACACGGACTTTTTTACGACCAGAGGCGAGTGACGTAATCGCTCATGGTCATGAACAGCATGATCGCGAGCCAGAAGACCGAGCAGATGATCACGAGTTGGGTACGCTTGGGGCTGTACTTGCCGTGCATAAAAAAGAGAACGACGAGCGAGGCCTTGAAGGTGGCGATGACCAGGGCGACGATGATATTGAGGCCCGAAAAGTACTGGTTCAGATCGACGGTGGCGGCATAGACCGTCAAAAGCGTGCAGACCATCAGGGCGAAGAAAATGGCGATATAGATTTTCGGCGAAACAATGTGATGTTCGGACACAGCATCCCCTTCCAAAAAAGTCCCGTCTAGTGCCGGTCAATCAAATACAGCAGCGGGAAAAGAAAAATCCAGACAATATCGACGAAGTGCCAGTACAGGCCGATCAGGTCCACCGGCGTGCTGTATTCCGGCGTGAAACGCCCCTTTAACGATTGTTTGATCAACCAGATAAGCAGACCGGCGCCGACGATCATGTGCAGGGCGTGCAGGCCGGTCATCGCGAAATAGAGCGAGAAAAACAATTGCGCGTGGGCGTTGGTAGCCACCGAGGCGCCCGGCTCGAAACTGAAATTGAGTCCGGGAACGTGATGCTCGACAAATTTTTCGTGGTACTCGATGCCCTTGATGCCCAGGAATACGCTGCCGAGAATCAAGGTCAGGATCAGAAAAATCGTCAGGAGCTGTTTCTTGCCGACCTGCGAGGCCCATACGGACATGGCCATGGTCAAGCTGCTGGCGATCAGCACGATGGTGTTGACGGCCCCCAAGGGCAGATTGATGGAGCGGCTGGCTTCGCCGAATACGTCGGGGTACGTGGAACGGTTGAGCGTGTAAGTCATGAACATGCCGCCGAAGAACAAAACTTCGGTGGACAGAAAGACCCACATGCCCAGCGAAGCGCTCTCGCGCTGCTGGTCCATCGTTTCGAACTGGCCGAACAATTCTCCGGTGCGATGCACTCGGCGCTCCTCTTGCGACGCCAAACGGCGGCGTCGCGCGTCTAGCTGCTAGTTAGTCGTCCCCATGAGCCGGCGCAAGCGACGGCGCACCCTTCACGTCGAGCCCCAGGTCAGGGCGGTTTACAAAGTCGTAGGCTTCCCAGGTGACTTCCGGCGTAACGTCGAAATTTTCCGTCAGCGGCGGCGAATCCGTCTGCCACTCAAGACCGGTAGCGGGCCAAGGATTCCGCCCAGCGACCCTTCCGTAGCGCATGGACCAGATGAGATAGATCATGGGGAGCAAATACCCGAGCGCGAGAATCGACGCTCCCGCGGTGGACATGACGTTAAACACCTGAAATTCAGGGGGATAGCTGTGATACCGGCGCGGCATGCCCAGGTAACCGAGAATGAATTGCGGGAAGAACGTCAGATTGAAGCCGATGAAAAGAGTCACGGCCGCGATGCGCGCCAGAAATTCGGGATAGAGCCTGCCGGTGATCTTCGGCCACCAGAAGTGCAGGCCTCCGACGTAGCCCATCACCGCGCCACCCACCATGATGTAGTGAAAGTGGGCGACAACGAAGTAAGTATCGTGGATATGGATGTCCAGCCCGAGACACGCGAGGAACAGGCCGGTCAGCCCACCCACCAGAAACAAGCCGATGAAACCCAGAGCATAAAGCATCGGCGTGTCCCACGAGATCGATCCTTTATAGAGGGTGGAGGTCCAGTTGAAAACTTTTACTGCGGAAGGAATCGCGACCAGGTAGCTGAGCAGGGAGAAGGTCAGCGCGGCGTAAGCGGATTCTCCGGTCAGGAACATGTGGTGCGCCCAAACGAAGAAGCCGATGACGGCGATGGCGATACTCGAGCCGGCGATGAAGGTGTAGCCGAAAATCGGTTTGCGCGCGAACGTGGGGATGATTTCGCTGATCACGCCCATGGCCGGCAAAATCATGATGTACACGGCGGGGTGTGAGTAGAACCAGAACAGGTGCTGGAACAGGATGGGATCGCCGCCGAGCGCCGGGTTGAAGAAGCCGAGGTGCAACATGCGCTCCAGGCCGGCGAGCAACAAGGTGATAGCGATGACCGGCGTGCCGAGGATGAAGATGATGCTGGTGGCGTAGTGGGCCCAGACGAAGAGCGGTAGCCGGAACCAGGTCATGCCCGGCGCGCGCATGGTGTGGATGGTGACGATGAAATTGAGCCCGGTGAGAATGGAGGAGAAGCCGTTGATGAAAACTCCGATCACCGCAGGCGTGACCGCCGAATTGGAGTAGACGCTGCTGAGCGGCGTGTAAAAGGTCCAGCCGGTGTCCAAGCCGCCAGTCGAGAACGAGTAGAGAACGAAGCCGCCGCCGACCAGGTAGATGTACCAGCTTAGAAGATTGATCTTCGGGAAGGCGAGGTCCTTGGCCCCAATCATGAGCGGTATCAGGAAATTTCCCAGAACCGCAGGTATGGAGGGGATCAGGAAGAAAAAGATCATCGCCACGCCATGCATGGTGAAGAGCTTGTTGTAGGTCTCGGCCGTCACCAGGTAGCCGTTCGGCGTGAGCAGGTGGATGCGGATCATGGTGGCAAAAGCGCCACCGATGAAGAAAAAGAAGGTGACCGAGACGAGATAAAGGAGCGCGATCCGTTTGTGGTCGGTGGTGAGCAGCCACGAACGGATTCCGTAGGTGGCGTTGAGATAGTGCTCGCGAGGCAGCGTGTTGCCAGGCGTTGCGGACGGAATTGCTGCTGGTGTCGTGCTCATAACTATTTCTTCCCTGCCGGCGCGATTCCGGCGCCCGTCGCGGGAACCGGCTGCGACTGCAATGACTTGATGTAGGCAGTGAGGGCGATAATCTGCTCCTCGGTCAATTGCCCCTGGAACGTGGGCATCACCGGCTGGTAGCCGGCGACGACTTTGGCGGCAGGCGCGAGAATCGATTCGCGGATGTAGGCGTCGTCCGCGGTAACTGTGGAGCCGTCGGCCAGAAGAACCTTGCCTTCATACACGCCGTTCAGCGATGGCGCGCGGCCCTTGCCATCTGAGAGATGGCAGGTGTTGCAGGCTTTTTCCGCAAAAAGTTTCTCGCCGGCAACGAGGGGATTGGCATCGGCGCTGGAAGAACCCGAGAGCCACGCTTCATAGTCGGTTGGCTCCAGGACGGTCACCCATCCGCCCATCAGTGCGTGATTGGTACCGCAATACTGCGAGCAGAAGAAGTGATATTTCCCGGGCTTGGTGGGACGGAACCACAGCGTGTTGTAGTGGCCGGGAACCACGTCCATCTTGACGCGGAAGTCCGGCACCGAAAAATTGTGAATCACGTCTTCGCTGGCCAGGATCAGCTTGACGTTGCGCCCGACGGGCACGTGCAGCTCGTTGATTTCTCTGAGGCCAGTGGGCTGCTGGGCCTTCCACATCCACTGCTTGCCGACGACGTAAATGTCGAGCGTATCCATCGGCGGCCGCCGGAAATCGACGTAAATGACCGCGCCTCCCGCGAACATGGTCAGGGCCAGAAGCAGGGGAACGACCAGCCAGATGACTTCCAGCCGCATATCGCCATGAATGGGAACGCCAACTTCACCGGCAGTCTTGCGGCGATACTTAAAAAAGAAAAAGACGACCGCAATGGTGACCGCCACCGCAAAAAACAGGCAGACCGCGGTGATGTACACAAACAGGGCGTCGACGTTGGGCGCGAAGTTGGACGCCTGCTCCGGATACAATGGCATTTGCGACTGCACGATCTAATGTGCTCCTTGCTCGCTGCGACCGTCGAACGGTGGACGCAATTTCGAATCTGGCGCGTGGGTATCACGCCGCCGGAAAACCAGGATGCCGACCACGATCGTAAAGATGGTCAAGAGTCCGCCCATGCGGATGATCCGGAGGATCGTGGCGCTGTAGCGCGCGGTCGATGGGTCGTACTGAAAACAATAAAGCAGGAGATGGTCGATGGGATTGCCGATCTTGCCAGCCGAAGCGTCGACGAGACCAAGTCGCACGTCCCGCGACGGATATTCGACGCCGTAGAAATAGCGCGAAATGCGTCCATCCGGGGTGAGCAGCATGATGCCGCTGGCGTGGGCGAAAATGCCCGCTTTCTCGTTGTAGGAATAACGGAAATTCGCGGCGCCGGTCAGTGAGGCGATGGATTCTTTCGTGCCCGTAAGAAAGTGCCAGCCCGCTGCGGTATCCGGGCGGCCGTAGTGCGAAAGCGCGGAGACTTTTTTCTGCGCGGCCATGTCGGGCGTCTCGCGCGGATCGAAGCTCACAAACACCACCTCATAGTCACGGCCGGCGTTGAAGGAAAGCATCTTGAGCGAGCCGACGACTCCCTGCTCCACCTGATTGCAGAGCATCGGACATCCGTAATAGACGAGCGCCAGCAAGACAGGCTTGTGGCCGAAATAATCGCCGAGGCGGACGTCGCGGCCGGTCTCGTCGCGGAAAGCAAGATCGAGAGGGATCTGCCCGTTTAGCGGAGGCTCGAAGCCGACATTCTGCAACGCCAGCGGCAGCCCCGCGGACGACTTGCCCACGTTGCTCGGAATGGTCTGCGCGTTCCCGGCGACGGCAAAGGCCAGGAGAGCCGCGATTCCGAAGATGAAACGAAGCCAATTCATTTATTTCTTTGCCGGCGGAACGGCCGGCAACCCTTTCTCCGCGATAATTTTCATCGCGTCTTCCACGGGAATCTGCGCGATCCCGGCGTTCTGATCGATCCAGCCGAGCTTCTGATTCGCTTCTATGTCCGACTGATTCTTCTGGCGCAGGTCCGCCTGCGGATCACTGCCGTGTCCAGGAACACCCTGTAAGCGAGGCTCGGGCGGCATGGCCTCGTACGCGCTGCCCATTTCCTCACGAATCGCCGGAGGCGGTGAGTCGAACCCGACAGCAACTTTGGTGGTAATCCGCAGAACGAAGACGCACGCGACGTACGACAAGATCACCGCGATGGCCAGCGCCCCAAGATACCAGTAGATGGTCGTAGCCTGGACGTCGGCCGTTTCAAACGAAACGTCGTCGTTGCGAGGCTCCGCGTTGGAGCCGGGAGTCGCGCCGTGAGCCGTGTTGTGCATCTCAGTGCTCATGGGGATCCAGCACCTCCTCCAGTTTTGGTTCGCCCAGAGGAAGAAGCGGCATTTTTTGCAGCTGCCATGCGAAAACGAAAAACCACAGGCCGCCAAGCGCCAAGGCGGTCGCTACGTCCCAGACGCTGGGCACCGCGCTGGACGTGAATTCGGGGCGTGTCAGCCAGAAAATATCCACCAGGCGCATGAAAATCATCCACGCGGCGACCTTTGGCAGCGTGGACGGATTGCGCTTCAAATCGCGCGAGAGCAGCAAGAAAAAGGGCACGAAAAAGTGAAAGATCAAAATGATGACGGAAACGTAGCCCCACTCCCCGTAGAGACGCGAGCGGTAAAAGCTGATTTCCTCCGGCGCGTTGCCGGACCAGATGATCAAGAGCTGCGAGAAGCTGAAGTACGCCCACAACATCACAAAAGCCAGCAGCAGCTTTCCGAGGTCGTGCAGGTAGCGAGTTTTTAGAACGCCCTGGAATACCGGCGCGCGCGACAATAGCACCACCACGCAGATCATCAGAGACATCGCCGAGATCAGTTGTCCCGCGACGTACAGGAAGCCGTAAATCGTGGACGCCCAGTGCGGCGAGAGCGACATCACCCAATCGATAGCGGCGAAAGACATGACGAAGACGTAAAGAATGATGCCGGGTCCGGCGAGCATCTTCAGGCGGCGGCGCAGCCCGCGATCTTCGCGGTTGACGTCTTGCTCGCGAGACCAGCTGTTGAATATCCACGCCAGCAGCAGCCAGACGGCGAAGTAGATCAGCGAGCGAATATGGAACCAGCCGGGGGTCAGATAGTGCTGTTGAAATTCCGACAGAGCGCCTTCGCCGGTGGCCGGGGCGTTCAGCCACGCGCCATAAAGCGAGCGCATACCCACGAAGAGCGGGATAAACAAAACGAGAAGCAACGGGAGGGCGCGGGTAGCCGACTCCAGCGGCCTGCGGATAACGATGCCCCACATGCCGCCGGTCAGATGCTGCAGCATCAGCAAACCGAGCGAGCCCAGCGACAAGCCCAGCACGAACATGAACGCCATCAGGTAGGAATGCAGGAACGATTCGGGCGACTTCACGTAACCGATGACGCAAAGCACCACGCCAATCACCGCGACAACCAGCGCCCGCTGTTGGAAGCGGCTGACGCTCTCCGGCGCCTTATAGTCCTGCGCGATCATTCCTTTGACGCTCCTGGTGCTTCCTTCGTGGTCTCCGCAGGCGGATGCATAAGCTTCTCTCGGAGGTCCGAGGGCAGCTCGGAAGCTTTGGCGTTGCGGCTGAGCTGCAGCGCACGGACGTACGCGACGATGGCCCAGCGGTCACGCGGTGGAATTTGCGCCGAGTAGCCGTACATCGCGCCGAAGCCGTTGGTGATTACGTCATAAAAATAGCCGTTGGGCGATTGCCGTAACCGGTCCTGGTGGTAGCTCGGCGGGTGCTTCATGCCGCGCACCGCCACCATGCCGTTGCCGTCCCCCTGCAAGCCGTGACAAGGCGTGCAGAAGATTTTGTAGCGGCCTTCTCCGCGCTCCAGTAATTCCTGATTGACCGGAAGGGGAAAAGCGTTCGATTCCTTGGACACAAACAACGCGTCCTCCGCCAGCGCGCCGCGCGCCACCGTATTTTCGACCAGCGGGCGTTCCGAGCGCCCGTCGGTAAAAAAGTCCGACGGTGTAAGCGGGCGATTGTAAGGCTGGAGCGCCATATCCTGCTTGAGGCTGCAACCCGCCAACAGCAAGACGCAAGCGATGCCGCACAGCGCCGCCAGCAATCGCGAACGAGAAGCGATGCACAAGGTGCTAATCATCGTGCACCTCGCTCACGTGATGCGCGTGCACGCCTTGCAAAAATCGCGCTGCTTCCGCCAGGTCGAATTTTTTGTCGCGGGACTCGATGCACAGGAAGAATTTGTCGGCAGTGGCGTGCTTGGCGAAGCGCTCGACGTTGAACAGCGGGTGATGCGGCTGCGGCAAGCCGTTTAACGCCAGCATGCCAAACACCGCGGAAAGCGACGCGCCCAACACGGTAAGCTCGAAGGTGACGGGAATCCAGGCTGGCCAGCTGTTTAGGGGGCGTCCCGCGATATTGAGCGGGTAGGAGTACACGTTGCACCAGTATTGGAAGAAAAAGCCGCCCAGACCGCCGCACAGTCCTCCAATCAAAGTGATCAGCGGGACCTTGTTGCGCTTCAGGCCTAGCGCTTCCGACAAACCCTCGATGGGGAATGGCGCATATGCTTCGAAATGTTCGTAGCCGGCTTCGCGGGCGGCAGCCGAGGCGTGGATCAGGTCGTGCTCGGTATCGAACTCACCCAGCACCCCGTACATGTGTGAGCGGTGTTCGTGAATCATTTCTGTTCCTCGGACGTTTCCGCGACGAGTTCGCGCATTTCGGCGATGGAGATCGCCGGCAGCACGCGCACGAACAGGAAAAGCAGCATGGTGAATAGGCCTAGGGTTCCGGCGAACGTCGCGTAATCCCAAATCGTGGCGGAATAGCGGCCCCAAGCGGAGGGCATGAAGTCACGCGTCAGGCTGATCACCACGATGACGAAGCGCTCCAGCCACATGCCCAGGTTGATGACCAGCGACATGACGAAAAGCATGGCCACGTTGGTGCGAACCTTCTGGATCCACAGCAGTTGCGGCGTCAGGATGTTGCACAGGATCAGCGCGAAATAAAAATGATTGTAGGGACCGTGGAGGCGCTGATGAACCAGAAACACATCGAACTTGTTGCCACTGTACAGCGACAGGAAAAATTCGAAGAAGTACCCGTAGGCCACGATCAGTCCGGTGGCCAGCATCACCTTGGCCATGTTTTCCAGGTGGCGCATGGTGATGAAATCTTGCAGGTCGTAAGCCTTGCGCAAGGGAATGGCGATGGTCAGCACCATCGCAAAACCGGAATAAATGGCTCCGGCAACGAAGTAGGGAGGGAAAATCGTGGTGTGCCATCCGGGAACGATGGCGATCGAGAAGTCGAAGCTCACGACGGTGTGGACGGAGAGAACCAGCGGGGTCGCGAGGCCCGCGAGAAGCAGATAAGCCGATTGGTAGCGGTGCCAATGGCGCGCCGAACCTCGCCAGCCCATCGCCAGCATGCCGTAAATAATCTGCTTGGGTTTGCCGATGGCGCGGTCGCGCAACGTCGCGAGGTCCGGGATAAGTCCCACGAACCAGAACAGCAGCGAAACCGTTCCATAGGTCGAGACCGCGAACACGTCCCAGATCAGCGGGCTACGGAACTGCGGCCAGAGTCCCATCGTGCTGGGATACGGGAACATGTAGTACGCCATCCACGGACGGCCGGTGTGAATCAGCGGGAACAAGCCGGCGCAGGCGACCGCGAACAAGGTCATCGCTTCCGCGAACCGGTTGATGGAGGTCCGCCACTTCTGATTCAGGAGAAACAAAATCGCCGAGATCAACGTGCCCGCGTGGCCGATACCAATCCACCAGACGAAATTGACGATCGCAAATCCCCAGCCGATGGGTATGTTGATGCCCCAGATCCCTACGCCCTTGATGATCAGCCAGGCCACCGCCACGTTCAGGATCATCACGAACGTGAACGCCAAGCCGAACCCTGCGAGCCATCCCAGGGAGACTGGCCTGGTCAATACGATCGCGGCGATTTTGTCGGTGACCGTCGCGTAGGTATGCCCCGGCTCGAGCACCGGGGCGAGACGGCGCAGTCCCGGCGAATTGAGGGGCGGCTGGCCGACGCTCATGCCTTTTCCATCTCCGGATTAGGATTACGAACCGCCGCCAGGTAGGTGGTACGCGGCCGCGAGTTCAGCTCGCCGAGAATATTGTAATTGCGCTGTTGCGCCTTCAATTTCGCCACCCTGCTGTTAGGGTCGTTGGCGTTGCCGAATACGATCGCGTCGGACGGGCACGCGGCTTCGCAGGCGGTCACGATTTCGCCGTCGCGAATCGGGCGGTTTTCTTTCTCGGCGTTGATGCGCCCGTTGTTGATGCGCTGCACGCAGTAGGTGCACTTTTCCATCACGCCGCGGCTGCGCACGGTAACTTCCGGATTGCGCAGAAGCTTCAGCGAAGGTGTCTCCCAATCCTGGAAGCGCAGGAAGTTGAATCGCCGCACTTTGTAAGGGCAGTTGTTCGAACAATACCGCGTGCCGACGCAGCGGTTGTAGACCATGTCGTTCAGGCCCTCGGCGCTGTGCACCGTTGCGCCGACCGGACAAACCTGCTCGCACGGGGCGTTCTCGCACTGCTGGCACGGAACCGGCTGGAAGAAGGTCGGGGGATTCGCGAGAGCGTCATTCTCGTTGGTGGACGGATCGTTGGTGCTGGTCTCGGCCTTGTAGTAGCGGTCGATGCGGATCCAGTGCATTTCGCGGCCGCGCATCACCTGGTCTTTGCCGACCACCGGGATATTGTTTTCCGACACGCAGGCGACCACGCAGGCGTTGCAGCCGTTGCAGTTGTTCAGGTCGATGGCCATGCCCCAGGCATAACCCGGGTAGGCGAACTCTTTGTAGAGCGAGTCGCTCTTGGGAGGCGTTTCGTCGCCTTCATGAGCGAATGCCGGATTCTTTTTGTATTCCTCAAGCGTGCCCGAACTGAGAATCTTGCGGCCTTCCATGTTGAAGTGATATTGCGTGCAGGCCATCGGATACTCGGCGCCAGTCTTGCTGATCTTGCCGCCTGATGCCGTCCACAGCGCATGGGAAGCACGCACCGCGTTGGCGTTAAAACCTTTGTTCGTGCCGGTGTAGCCGGCAAAGGTACGTCCGTAACCCAGGGGAAGAACGATCACGCCATCCGCCTGGCCGGGTAGAATCCACGCCGCCGCGGTCACTTTGCTCTCGGAGAGCGCAATGTCGATCACGTTCGAAAGAATTTGGCCGTGCTCGCCGCCGCGCGCTGCAACGCGATGGGTCAGGTCAAGCTTTTCGGCCGTTTTTGGACTTACCATGGCCGCATTGTCCCAGGTCAATTTGGTGACCGGCTTGGGCAGTTCCTGCAGCCAGCCATTGTTGGCGAAACGTCCGTCGTAGACGCAGGGATCGGGACGGAAAATAAATTCGGGTTCATCAGGCTGCGCCGGTTTCGCCGCCGGCAAGCTGCCCGGATTGAATTTCGCGCTGACGCTGATCGGTGGGTACGCCGTATTGGCCACCACCCCGTCGTTCAACGCCTTGCGCCAGAACTTCTCGAAATCGCCGTTGCCGCTCGCGGCTTTCAGGCGATCCCTTACGGCGTCATACGCATTGATGCCCGGCTTGTCGCTGAATGCCGCCAGCACATCGTGCGCAGAGCGCGTGTAATAGAGCGGCGCGATCAGCGGCTGAATCACGCTGATGGTGCCGTCGAATGCGCGGGCGTCACCCCATGCCTCGAGATAATGCGATTCTGCGACGTGCCACCGGCAATGCTGCGCCGTCTCGTCGAAATACGGGCTCAACTGCACGGTATTGCGAACCTTGCGCAGCTTCGACGCGAAATCAAAATCGTGCGGCGTGTCGTAGACCGGATTGCCGCTCAAAATCAGCAGCGTATCGACTTTGCCGGCATCCATGTCCGCGCAAAGCTCGCGCAGGGATTCCAGCTGGTTGACCGGATTGGTTTCGACCGGTTCCGTGTAGTACAGCGTGTTACCCGGATTGCTGAGCGCCGCATTGATCGCGTGGACCAAGGCATGAACTTCCGCGGATTGCTGCTCCCCGGCGATGACCAGCGAGCTGCCGCGATGGCCCTGCAGGTCCTTCGTGACGCCATCCAGCCATTTTTCGGCGGCTGTTGAAAGCGTACCGCTACCGCCGAGACCGAGCTTCGCCGCTAGCCCCCGCGCAAACTGCTCGATTTCCGACGGCCGAAGCGGCAAGCGATGGTCCGCCGTGGCACCCGTTACCGACGGCGTCGGCTCCACGACGTACAGGCGGTTCATCTCGCTGCTCAACTGCTCGACCTGAGGATCCTGTTCCAGCTTTCGGCGCTTGTAAAACTGCTTCATGTAGCGGATATGGCCGGGACCGCTGGCCAGAAAATCGGAATCGAGCGACAGAATTACTTCCGCGCGTTCAGGCCGATATACCGTGTTGACGTAGCGTCCAAATGCCAGCTTTCCGCCTTCGCGCGCGCCGTCGCTGACCGCGGATTCCCACTGATGCCATTTCGCCTGCGGATATTGTTTCAGCAGCGCTTGCAACTGCTCGCCGAGGACCGGCGAAGTGATCGTCCCGGTCAGGATGCGGAAGCCAGCGCCGTTGGCGCTTTTGAGCGCAGCGGAGTCAGCCTGTGCGGCGTCCAAAAAGGCCGACCAGGTGCGAAGCTCGCCCGCATACGTGACAGTTTGCGCGCGGTCCGGGTCGTAAAGATTCAGCACGGAAGCCTGAACGAGCGCGTCGCTCGCGCCCTGACTGGAAGGATGATCCGGATTGCCTTCGATCTTGGTGGGCCGGCCTTCGTGGCTTTCGACCAGCAATCCAATCGCGTCGCCCACGAACGGCATCACCGTCGCAAAAAACAGCGGCTTGCCTAACACCATGCCGTCGGGCTGCTTCACATACGGCACGATGTTCGTTTGCTCGTTCGATTTGCAACCTGCGAGTCCGGCGAATGCCAGCGACGCGGCCATCAACTTCAGGAAATCCCGGCGATCGACCGCATCGTCCCACTCCGAAGCCTGCCGGGGAAATTCGCGGTGCAGCAGTTCCTCAAAATGAGGATCATCCGCCAGCTCATCCAGCGTTCGCCAATACTGTTTGCCGCTTTTTGATTGCAGTCGCGCTCGAACCGCCGCCAAATCCAGCGGCCGTTCGCTCGCCGTCAATTCGTCGGGGGCGCCCTCTTCGTGGGAGGCGTGAGAGTCTCCACCGCTCGGGTGCATCGCGAAATAGCTACGTTCGTCTTCGTTCATACCGTCCGTCATCAACCGTTCGTCACTAACCGTTCACCATAGCCCGTTTATCCTTAACCGTTCGTCCCTAACCGTCTGTCTAACGATGACACGTCGAGCAGCTGGTCAACTCGGCGGTCGTCCGAATTTTGTAGTCGACCGCCAGCTTCTTGCCAATTTCGGCCTGGTCGGCCGGAGCCTTCCAATCCATGTTGAAAACTTGATCGTGCGGCCGCAGCACATTCTCCGGATTGCGATGGCAATCCAGGCACCACGACATCTGCAACGGCGACGCCTGAAACATCAGCGGCATCTGGTTGACCTGCCCATGACAGGTGGAACATCCCACTCCCTTGGCCACGTGAATGCTGTGGTTGAAATAAACGTAATCGGCCAGGCGATGTACCCGGACCCACTGAATCGACTGGTCGGTGCGGTAGCTCTCCCGTACCGGCTCCAGGTAACCCGCGTTGTTGAATAACACCGAATGGCAGTTCATGCACGTCTTGGTGGGAGGAACGCCGGCAGTCGCGGAACTCTCCACTCCCGTATGACAGTAACGGCAATCGATCCCGTCGTCTCCTGCGTGATGCTTGTGGCTGAACTGAATCGGCTGATCGCGCACGACATTCTGGTTCGTCAAATACGGCGCGCGCGCAGCCACAAAGACGCCCGTCAGCGCCAAACCCGCCAGAAAAAGCGACGCAAAGACACTGAAACGGGAGATGAAATTCGTGCTGCGGTGAAAAATCTGCGCCATGTTTATGTTTGCACGTTGGAGGTGAGCGCTCCGGGAGGGAGCGGCAACCTAGGCGTCCACCAAAACCTATCCGGGATGTGCAAGCCCGAGTCCAAATTTGACGCGACGAGTTTCCAACAAAACTTTCTGGAATGCAACTGCTCAACCTTCTTTTCGTTACTTTTTTATAAGGTCAAGCCGGTTGAAAGATGAGGTTTATTCGAAATTTATGAATCTCCCGCGCATTTCGACCACGCGCTCGTGCCAATTTGGATTCCAAATCCAACCGATACGCGCAAATCGTACCGTTTTGGTCCGGTTTCTCTACCTCCTCGGGCTCTGATGCAACTCGCGGACCTTCCGATCCATTTTTTTAACCCACGGGATTTCTCGGACACTTGGCTCGTGCTATCTTAGGGGAACCCTCCGTCGCATCGCTCGTGGCGGAGTCTATCCGCTTCGCGCGGTCAGGGTGATTTTTTGCTCTAGGCGCCGGGGTGGTACGCGCACCAGCTGGGGCGTGGTCCAATCGGTAGGACACCTCACTGTTAATGAGGACGGTGAAGGTTCGAATCCTTCCGCCCCAGCCAATTTTCCTCGCCAGTTCTCTTGTAGGCCGTGCTTAGTCCTTCGCCGTCGGCAGCCCTGCGTCCAGCCATCCCTTCCAGCCGCCGTCCATCGATTCCACGTTGGTGTAGCCCATCTTTTGCAGGTTTTCCGCCGCCAGAGCCGAGCGAAACCCGCCGCCGCAATACAGAATCAACTTTGCGCTGGTGTCCGGAGCGCGCTGTTCGATATCCCGCTCGATGATGCCCTTACCCAGGTGAACGGCGCCGGGCAGATGGCCCTTCGCCCACTCATTGTCTTCGCGAACGTCGATCAGCAGGAATTTCTCCCCCGCGTCGCCACGGCGTTTCACGTCCGCGACGTTCGTCTCTTTCACGTTCTTCTTGGCATCCTGGACAAGCTTCAGAAACTGCGATGAGTGCGCCATGCGCGCCTCCCTTTCCCAATAACTGGACAGGAAAGCCTAGCACATGCCCCGTGGCGCGAGTCTACTCCTCATCAACGAGAACTGGCGGCGGGCGGCGCTGGAGATTTCGCTTGCGCTCCTTTTCCTGACATCGAGCGCACCAGATTCACCAGGTTCCAGCGCAGTTTCTCCGGTTGGCGATCTCCTTCGCCCATCATTTTCCCCTTGCCTTTGGTAATGATGTAAAAGATCTCGCCGTCGGTTTTGCCCTCCAGGGCCGCCGGATCGTGCCAGTCATGCATGGTCAGCTTCATGGACTCGACGACGTCGCCTTTGCCGTCTCCCGCCGTCCCGTGGCACATGGCGCAGTCGTATTTGAAGACGCGGCGCGCTTCCGCCAACCCTTCCGGCGAGGACTTCACTGGATTCTTTCGCGCGATGTCTTCCGGTGTGATCTTGTAATCGTCGGCTGGCGTCTGGGATGGACTATCCTGCGCCGCGTTTCGCGACGCGGCAGTGACGCCGAAACACACCAGCAGAAACGCACCCGCAACGGGGAGAGAGCGCCTCATATCTGCCTCCTGATTCGCTAATCGACGGTAGAAACCACTACGCTTGATTCGTGAGCGGATTCTACGCCCGGAAAGGGATGTAAAGATAGTCGGCCGAAGGAGGTGTGGCGCAGTCGTCAACGCCCGTTGATAAGGAGTCCTAGCGCGCGGCCCGCTTCACAGGCAGCCTACACGCGCGTTGCGGCTCAAGTCCCCGGTAGCCCGCGCGGAATCGGCTCGATTCTCGCACCCGCGTTCGTAATCCATCGATCACCGGCGGAATCGGGGCATGCGTTACGCCGCGAATCACAAAGATCATCAGCGCAGCTTCACCCGGCGAATCGACGCTTGAGGTGATCCCGACGCCCTGTATTCCGGGCTGCTGCATCAAAGCCTTCGCGTGCGCTGCGTGGACCACTTTCGCGCGCTCGAGCTCCGCGGCCGTCACCGAATACACCAATTGTCGCGGCGCCGCCGCTTGCTCGTTCAGTGCCGTATCCGCCGCGGAAATCGCTCCCCGGCGCGCGAACAAATCGCCCTCCACGATAACCGTGCGAGTGCCATCCACCTGGGCCGGTAGGTTCGTGCGAGGCTGTCCGCGCGTCACGAAAAACACGATCGCGGGCTCCGTGGGATTATCGAAGCTCGCGCCGACGCCCACAGCCTGCACCTCCGGATGCGCCAGCAATGCCGGAG
>Ga0187855_10001060_pt1 | contig 22394 bp, 18 predicted proteins | sample June2016WEW_8_10_2_FD_132969 | JGI IMG/M metagenome (GOLD analysis project Ga0187855, IMG submission 132969) | Peatland microbial communities from SPRUCE experiment site at the Marcell Experimental Forest, Minnesota, USA - June2016WEW_8_10 | ecosystem: Environmental > Terrestrial > Soil >...
CAGTCCTGGCATCCGCGGACCCTTATACCTACCAGCTGACCATGAACGAACTTTCCGGCATTACTTATGCCAATACTCCGTTCATTTTTCAGGTGTCAAATAGTGCCCTGGTTTCCGGTGGATATCTCTCATCATCCGGTCTGGATGCGCAGGTAGTTGATGGCAGTTCAGTACCGACAATGCTCACCACCACCCAAACCGCATTTGTCGATGGCATTAGCGCGAACGGCAGTAAAAATGTGAACTATACCACCGGCAACACGCCGGCCAGTTCAATGCCGGTTATTATCGGCAATGGCGGCAGTATCGCTATACCGGAAAATGCTGCGCTAGAGCCTGGCTCGGCATTTTCGATTACCGCGACTGGTTATGTGAACACGGCATCGCCAACGACCACCGGTAACACAATTACCCCAGCCACAGCCTCTACAGTCGTACAGTCTAACTCGGGAGGATTGACTACCACAGTTGAACCCTATGGAGTGAACTGGGATGCGCAAACATTTACCGCTTCTTCGGCTTACACAATGACGGGCGCCGGCATTTACATTTACAGTATTACTGGAACGCAGACGACTTCCGCCCTGGCCTTGTATGGTACGACCAACAATTTACCCAGCGGATCAGCCTTGGCGTCAGGAACATTTACCGCAGTGGCATCATCATGGGGTGTGGTAACCTTTAGCGCCGCTTATACACTGACCAGCGGCGCGACTTACGCACTGGTTGCCGACCAGCCAAGCGGAACGAGTTCCATTTATTTTATTTGGGCAGGCAGTTCAGCAACGCCTTACTACGACCTCTCGACCAACAGCGGCGGCGCATGGACAGTGGGGACAACCTACACAATGTCCTATGAGACTTTCGGAAACAAACCGATAGCGCTGACCGCTGGCGCTAACACCATTACCCCAACCACCCTGGGGACATTCAACGTACAAATCCAATCCGGTTGCTCGGCAAGTGTGGCCAGTGGTTCTTCCTGCCTGGTGACAAACTCTCCGGTGCAACTTGGTCAAGGTGTCTCGGTTATCACCACTACCGGGGCCGTTACCGGTGGCTTCACTGTGACATTGAATACGACGGCCTATCTTTTGAATAAGCCCAGTGCGCTTTCGATGTCTGTTGACTCCACCACGAGCGGCAAGATTGACGCTACTTTAACAGGCTCATCAGGAGTTACTGAGCAATCAATAACGGGTGGCAGTAGCCCAACTTCTTATAAGGTCTATGGAGTAAACTGGATAGCTCAGGATTTTGTGGCTAGCGGTACTTACCCTCTAGCTCAAATCACTACCGGCTGCGGTGGCATTAATGGCGGCGGCGGTCTGTTTACCACTGCCATTTATATCGAAACAACTTCCAGCGGCAGTCCTACCGGCACAATAGTCGTATCAGGAAGTGCAGCAAGCGGCGGCGGAACCATCACATTCGGCACCCCTTATTCCCTAACTAATGGCACGACCTATGCGATGGTTCTCAACTATACCGGTGGCAATAGCACTAACTACTTTTCGATTGGCCCATATACCGTAGGTGGCACTGGATTCTATGCCTCCGCGAACAGCGGTACTTCCTGGGCGGTTCAATCCGGTTATGAGTTCCCATTTACAACCCAGGCCACTTTTCCCAATACCACAGTAAATGTCACCGGCGTATCGTCCGGGGTGCATACGATTACCCTATCTGAAACAGCCGCAGCATTTGGAACTTTATCGCTACAAGTGGATTCAGGTTCACCTTCGACAGCGACCATTGTGGGGCCGGTCCCTTCCAACTCCAATACCTGGACACTAGATACCAATGACGTTATGCCTTATATCACCGGTTATTCAGAAACAGTTGGCAGCACGCAAAAGCTGCTATACCAACCAGTGACGATGATTGTAGGCACAGCCTTACCGGATATCGATGGGACTCAAGCCGGAACGATCACCTACGGCACTAATCCGAATGTGTCTCTTACCCTCGGCACGTTCGGGCCAACCAACCCGGCCCAGGCCACGACCGGCAACAATTATGCCATCCAATCACCGGGCTCAATACTCTCCAGCACCCTCGGTTTACCACCGCAGATGTACACCGAGTTGGATGCTTCCCTGATCCCTTTTGGTGCTGCCATCAATTCAATACTATTGGCTGGCGGAATCCCGCAAGCGTTATGGTGGTTTCCTTTCATTTACATCTTTGTTTGCATCGTGGGGATGCTGGTTTACGAAGGTACCGGCCCCAAGGGAGCACCGCAACTCGGCAGTCTTATGGCGATGTGCGTCGCCGTAGAGATTCTCTTGGTACTCTTCGCCGTCCTGGGAACTGTTGGGGTGAGCGGCATGATACCGTTATGGTCCGCAATTCTGTTTATCTTCCCGGCAGTCGCCCTGATATTAGCGCGTAAGCACGTGGGATGGGGATAAATTTATGAGTCCAAAATATATGAACTTCCTGGCGATGTGCTGGTTCGTTAGCACCTTTATTTGCCTGATTTTGGAAGGCGCTTATTTTGGCGCTGCCCAAAACTCGATTATTAACGACCTCAGTATCATGACAACCATCACCCTGGGGCCGCTGATCGTACCGGTGTTCAACGTCAATTTTGCACAGGGAATAATGCGGTTGCTGCTATGGGATTATTCATTTTACACCGGCGGCTGGATAATTATCCGGTACTTTTGGGTTTGCACGCTGAGTTCCGGCGCGGTGTGGGGTATAATCCAGGCGTTTATCTGGCTTTATGGGCAGGCAATCAGCTTCATTACCCAGTTGGTGTAAGGAACAAAACGTGAAAGCATTAAAAAACTTCTTATCGCCATTAGGGATTTTTATTGTAGGCATGATAATACTTCTATTTGTCGGTGTTTTTTACCCGGCCATGCAATCTACCACCAGCGCTTCTATTAGTACAATCGGACCCGCAAAAATGAGTTCCTTCACGATGCTCAGTTGGGCCATGAATAGCTGGCTTCTACTGCTTTTCTGCGGATTTATCCTGCTGGTTGTTATCATCGCGGTTGTCGCCTGGTTGAGAAGATAGCTGGTAATAACTTTCGATAATTTCTTCTCCCATTCCAGATTCGCCGAAAAACCTTGTAGATAATGGTCGATTATTATTTACTACCTAACGGCTGACACTATATTGGGGGAAATAAAAGATGAAATTATCATGTCTTGAGGAGAATCTTAGCAAAGGACTGGGTATTGTTGGTCGGGCAGTGGCGACGCACTCCACGCTACCAATTACCAACAATGTATTGCTGTCGGCCGATGAATCGGGACTGAAACTCGCAGCTACCAATATGGAAATGGTAATTAGCATCGGATTGGTGCCAAGGCAGAGGAAGAAGATGCGATTACCATACCTGCCCGCTTACTAACAGAATTCATCAACTGAACCCTGTGCCCATGGCACGATTTCTTCTTACTGACGATACCAAACAAGCCGTCTTACTTAATGTCTTCTTCTTACTATTTTTCTACTATAAATGTCACTGCCTTCAAACAAATATTCATAATGTTTACCACGACAATAGGGATAATAATGCATACCTTGTTGAGGTTCATAATTAGGAGCATTGATCAATCTGCTTTTTAACCATCTTCTGGGATGTCGAACTAATCTCCAACCTTTAAGACTACAGGGCGGAATGTATGTATATTTATGATGATGTCTATGATGTTCCCGTTTTCCGATTACAAATATAATAACTGATATCACAATTAAAAAGATAAGCACTATCAAAATGACATTAGCCATTAAAATCTCTTCTTTATTATTATTCTTGATACAAAGTGTTGCGACTCGTACCATTTGGCCGCGTGTGACCTACATAAGCTGGCCGTACTTTGGTGTTTTTGGCTTGATTGATTTATGTATGTGCTATTGGTGCTCCGAAACGACACAGACTCGGTATGCGAAATGATGGCCACACAGCGTGACTTCTTGCCCGACAGCAGCTGCATGTCCCTAATTCTTGTTTCACCCAACGAGGGGTTTTATTTGTAGGTGCAACATGACCGCCATTAGGCATGTATTCTCCTGCTCTTCCGAGCGTTACTTACTGATTGTTTCCTAGTTCCCCCAGGCCTGCCATCTTTCCGGTTCGCTATCAATGGTACGCATACGCTTTATTGAGCTTAATTCTAAAGAAAGTAGATAATTTAGACTCACAGGGGTGAAATTTATCAAGTCAGCACTAACATTTATTGTTTTTCTTTCGCCATTAATAAAAGGATAATTGTCCATTTTATTGTTGTGGAAATGGCCATGAATTATCCATCCGTGCCATTCAGTTTTTCTTTCTAATGGATCGTGTATTAACAAGAAGTTATATCCATTAACTCGTAACACTTTGGTTTTATCGAATTTTATGGATCCACCATCTCGGTCGTGATTACCCAAAATGGATATTTTATTACCCTTAAGTCTTTCAGTCCAGTATCGTAGTTTTTCGTAATATATCCTCCGTGATAATGGACCAGTATAATCACCCAAAAAATATACTTTATCGTTTGTGCCCACGGTTTGGTTCCAATTGTTTATAATTGTGTTGTTCATTTCTACGACGTTTGAAAACGGTCTATGGCAATATTTTATTATATTGTTATGGTCTAGATGAATATCTCCAATAAAATAGACGTCATTATTGGAAATTACCGCACCGTTTTCTTGTGGTTTTGAAACTGGTGTGGATTGCTCTTGAGGTTTTAAATTTTGTACTTGCCTTAGCTGTTCGATGGTTCTTCTGTAATAATATCTACTTAAAGCTTCTTGTCTTGATAATTGTCTCTTAAGCAGTAGGTCATACTCACAGTGTATGCGACTCCCTTTTAAAACTGTAATTCTAAGCAGATGCTGATTTATTCCAATGTCATAATCATCACGTCCTGATATGCTACTAAACAATCTACCAAAGAAGGACTTATTTTGTTGTTTGAAAATAGCCAGACTACATTGCGTCTCTGCGTATTTACACAATTGACCAAATTTGTCACCGAGTGCGGGCTGAAAAATCCCCACGGTTGAATGAAATTCGTATTTTGGAGTTGTATCCCAAGGTTGATACTCAAACGATATTTTTGTTAATCTTTGTGCCAATTCCCATCGAAGCGCTTCAAGCTCCGGTGATGGGTCAACATCAAGATAAATAATTTGTTTAGTCTTATTGTCGAAATTGCTAATACCCCTAATATTTAGAGGAGCTAACGTGTATTTTTGACCAATTCTTTCAACTTCATTGGTTAGCCATTTCCAGTTATTTGTTCTTGCCCCACCGAATAAAGTGATGTGAGATACAAACCTCTGACCGCCCAATTCCTTAATCCCTAGGTTCTTGGCCTTTTGGAGGATTTGTGCTGATGCCCATTCAGCATATTCTCTGGCGTATCCTCTTAATCGGAATTCTACTAAAAATGATTCTGCCACACCTAGCTCCAGAACTTCTGTTTAGCCGCTAATATTACTTTGAACACCTCACCATCATCTTCACTTCTTGTTCTTCCTGTTAGTCCTTTGATCCAGCGGTCAGGGATATCATTAGAACCATGCAAAGCTCCAACAGCAGCGCCAACTATCGCCGCGATTGAATCATTATCTTTAGTATCATTAACAGCCCGAATGATAGCTTCTTCCCCATTCTGGGCCTGAGTGGCTAAAATGTAGAGTACCGACGGGACCGTCTCAAATAATGAGGCTCCTGAGCCCCACGTATTGCAAGCATCAACGACAGAAAGCCTCCTTCGTATTGCTTCAGTCACTACGTGTTCGGTAAGGTGCCACAATGGTTCTTTGTAGCTGCGATTATGGGTAATATCGTTTGCAACCGCATTCCCCTCTAGTTTTTCCATCACAGAACAGTAAACATCAATCCACCAGCGTGGTTCCGGCGCAGATTTCATCGTCAACAACGACCAAAGCATATTGACAAACGCCACACAAGTAGCCGTATTTGCGGGAGAGTTATGAGTGATCATGGCACTCAGGGCCGCATCAGCGTACATAGACTCAATTGGCGCCTTAAGGTAGGGAATGATAATCGGCGATATTCGCATCAGAGCACCATTACTGAGAGATTCTAGTCCAGCACCATACCACGGCTTATGACCATCTTTGTAATTGCTCACAAACGTTCTAGTTGTGGTACCGCTTCGGACAATATGGTGTCGACAGAAACGTTTGGCCAGATTATCCGGAACAAGGCCCCCATCCTCGATAAGCTGCTTAAGTGTCCAGAATGTCATCTGGGTATCGTCCGTCGGTAAACCTATCGATTTCCAGCCTGAGTGTTGACCGGGGACATAGTTTCTTATTTCTCCGTACTTCCTCCGCCGATCTGTAGGTAGCATTCCCTCTGACGTGGCTCCTAACGAGTCACCGACAGCCACTCCAAGTAACATACCCTCGATCTTGTTAAAACTAAAATCCGATGAGAGCGGCGCAGGAACGTGTCGCCATGTATTTGCATTATTGATTCGCAATATACCTTGCTTTGCTAAATCTTCAAACAAATTATAGTTATCTATCACTTTAACCCTTGCTCATGTAGACTCGCGAGTGTAGCGACGAATCCTGGGTTTGCATTGCGTACTGAGTCTGGTCTCGTAAATACCCGTTCGCAAAATCTTTCGATATCTGAAGGTATTTCCTGTAAGTATGCTGCCATTATCTAGATTTCTCTTCTCCCTTTTTACCCAATCTTTGAGATCACCAAAATCGATCGGGTGCCACTCACTATCTTGAACCAAATCTCCCGGGTGGACCTTCCACGGGGATTGCCCAATGCGACACCCAGTACCAGACAATTTTTGTTGCAGAAAATGGTAGACATCGTAGACAACATCGGCCTTTGGCTTCTCTCCATCAATTATTACATCAGCACTTCCTTTCTGAATATGCTCGTATTCTTTTGATGCGGGAATAACTACATTATGGATATAGTTAAATTTCTTAACTCCATCCCTTATTGTTCTCCTATGTAATATAGTTTCGTCAGAGGCGTCCACAAATATCTTATAATCGAATAAATCAACCAGTTGCTTCACAGCAAATACCAGGAAACCTTCGACAATTATTAGCTTCTTGGAACGTAAATCTTCAGAGGATATCTGTACTTTTACTTGGGATCTCCAAGAAGGAGTTTGGATAATTATTCCATTCCCTTTCCGTAATGAATCAACGTCACGTACCAGGCGATCGAAATCGATACAGTCGATATGCTCCCAACAAGAATATCCTTTGTAAGTACAAGAACTTCTCTCATGGAAGTAATAGTCCGATTGCAGAAGTAATACACAAGAATTGCTGCTTGCTAAAGACTCAGTGACGACACCCTTACCGGAGCAACTTCTTCCACAAACTCCAATTAGAACGGGCAGTCTGTGCGATTGGGACCCATTGCCTGAATTTGCTCGATGACTGAAAAAATCAGCGAAGTTTGTGGCTCCAGCTGGACTGCCTTGGAGCTCGATTTTCAGTGCAGTCTCGTCCTTGGTTTTAGTCTTCTCATTCTCCAAACGAATCGGTAAACTACACTCCGCTCGCTTGCCAAACCCGGTGGCCTCTATCGTTACTTCCAGCGGAAGAGGATTGTTGGTTGTTGATTTGGCCTCTGTGACCTTTAACCAACTAGCTGGAGAATCATCCATCCAAAATTTAGTGTACTCACCACCAACACTTTTTATCTCAATAATCGTAGTTTTTTTCTCACCCGGTCTGAGGTCTTTGAACCGTATCTGCTTCGGGTAGACGCTGAGTTTTGGAGGTTGACCTTGAAAATTGTTTCTGGGATCGCTGAGAACGCTATATGCAGCATTAATCCGTTTTAGTTCTTCTTCGGCTTTTTGCCGAATATTTTCAGGCAGACCAATTGTTTTATCAGGATGTAGCAGCTGCGCTTTATAAAGATATTGGGCTCGCATCTCGCTTGCTGTAGAAGTAACCGAGATCCCTAGAATTTGGCAAGCTTCTTCCCAATTCATGTGACTACCTTCTTGTTACAGATTTTGGTGGTGGGAGAAGATTGGATGCCGATGAAATAGCCTCGGAGAACACTTCTCTCGTTACCTTTTTCCCCAATTCAACTGTTGATGCCAGTTTCTCAAGAAACTCTTGATTTGCATCATCCGTCCCAATAGTAATGATATCAATCTTGTCTTTTTTAGCCTTTTCTCCCTCGGCTAGAGCTTCAGACATATTATTGGGCATACCATCGGTGGCAATAACAATTACTCTTGTATTTTTGATTGCTTTTAAATGTGCATGTGCCATTTTTATCGCTTCACCCATGTTTGTAGAGCCAGCCGCATGCATCTGATGAATTCGACCCTCCAACAACTCGATATCATAAGTCGGTTCGGACATATGAGTGGCTGTCGTGTTAAAACCGATCAAACCCACTGCATATTCCTTGCGAAAGGCATCCTTGGCAAAATCTGTGATGCCTTTTTTGGCTTGTTCCAACTTGCCGCCAGCCATACTTCCAGAAGTATCAATTACCAGATATACATATGCTGTTTGCTTCTCGGACTCAAAACGGATAATACTTGGGTGTCCTTGAGGATGAATCGTGGTGTTGCCAATTGTAACCGAGATTCCTGTCGATGGGTCGTGCTTAACCAACTCCAAACCTTTTCCGTCCTGATCTACCATATATTCCATCCTCCGCTAACTTTCCAAGCATAGTATTTATCGATTATTTCCCTAGTTACTCCAGAAATATGGATATTGCTCCCGGGTTTGTAATAATCCACATATTTTATTTCATGGCTAGGTTTTGGCGTGCCTACTGCATAAACAAGAACTACAGTATGATGATCCTGAAAATAGCCATTCCCGTGGGATTTTGAAACTCTTCCCAGGTGCCGGAATAGAAATTTAGCATGAAGAGGTCTAAGGCCGGTTTCTTCTCTGAGTTCGCGCATTGCAGCTTGCGTTCGTGATTCATGGTGCTCCGCCCCACCCCCGGGTAATAAGAACACCTTACTCCTGCCGGCAGTAACTAGGATACCTTGGTGAGTCTCTACAATTGCTGTTCCTCTCCGGCGTTCTGAAACATGCCCGGATGTTTCCATGCCCCCTCCCTGCTCATTTTTGCTTCTTCCTGTTTGTTTCCCTTGTCTTGCTTTGATGGTTACTGCCCTTAAAGTGGTAAATCTATAAAAATATTTAGCTTCCGCCGAGGCTATTTATTCTACACTTCTTTTGTCAATTTTTTGCAGTTCTTCGGTACATAAATATGAATGATTTTTCGTATACATAATCCCAGAAATTAAAAAAATAGTAACATTGAATTCGGGGATTGTCAATCGATAATTTTACAAGAATTACCGTCGTTATTTTGACTTACCCGCTTCGGTGTGTCGTTTTGCTTTTTTAGCTTCATATCAGGGCGTAACATATTTATCTTGATTTGGATATTGGCAATACCACCAAGTCGTTGTATTGAGAAATGCTGCTCGTTGAGATGTCTTAACGCTGTACTGACACCTTGGGCATGGAAATCCTCCCTCTTTTTTGATTGGGCAGTCAACCTGATCTCGATTGTCAATTAATTTTAGTTTACTGGGTGAAACTTTCGTTGCTTCGCCAAAAGAGAAATTGATGTTTGGAGTAATTATAGTGGTTTCGGACTTGGCACTATTCACGGTCAGGTTCTTGAGTTTGTTATCGGGTTCTGGATAATCAGCGTGTGCATGATGTGGCTTCCTATCAATATCAGTTTCAAAGGCTTTGGGTTTGTAAAATATCTCCGGATTAAACTCCACAACAGTTTCTGGAGTGGGACCGAAAGCATAACAATGAGTGCATTCCCATTGCTCATGTTTGTTAGATCGAACTAGAGTAGCTTGGCCACATATGGTGCACCGACTGAACTTTTTTCTACAGGCTGAATCTCTACATTTCCAATAATCCCCGGAAATGTCATAAATGTCATACTTAAGTACAGATGTCTTATGTTCAGGACAGCAAAGATCCTCGCCACATTGCCAGCATACATATTTATCGGGATTGGGATTCAAAACTCCGCACTTTCTGCACCGGCTAAGTACTCCTTGGTCTTCGACCCGGAGCACCATTTCATAAGCTCTCCAGACCCACTCTTTTGCTCCTATTTGTATATCTACCCTTTCCGTTTTCGATAGTTCTTTAAAGGAAAAACAGTTTGAATGGAGTGATCCCTTCACGCATAAGAATGGCTTTGTATAAAATAGTTTGCACCATGAACACTGCGAGGTGTCAAACAATATTAACACCCGCTCTCGAACTCTTTCTCGTAGTTCATTGTACCCGTTCAGTTTGTTATTTTCAGAACACACTTGGCCGTTCTCGATAAGTAGATGTTCAAAACACTACCAGTTGTCGTAGCTGTACCATACCATTCCACGATCTTTTGTTCGTTTCCAGTACCCATCATTAGGTCCGTACCAAGGATATTTGTCTAGCCCTTGGTGCCGCAGGTCTTTCAGGCTCACACCCTCGTCTTGTTTGCAGTTGTTGGAACGTTTCTTTCCCTGTGAACTAACATGCAAGTCTGAGTAAATATATTGCTTGAATTTCATGCTCAGCCGTATCTCATAAGCCCCTGTATTCAGGTTTTTCCTATATCTGAATACATCTCCTTCAAGTTCACTACGATCTAGTTCACTCTTCTTTTTCTTCACCCAATCCTTCAGGTCATTATAATCGATTGGATGCCAGGCATTATCCCGAATTGTGTCTCCCTGACGTATTTTATCCACTCGATTGCTCCTTGAATTCAATATTTCAAAGCAGCCTGTTGATCTCTTTATAGCAGCGGTCGGGCTGATTTGTATATATTCTTCTGCATTTCACTCAGTATATTACGGTGGTGCATAAATTGTATATGTAAGATTATACGACCAAGCATAAACCTCGCCAGTCGTAAACGTGACCGTATACGTGCCCGTAATTTGAGCCCTAAATGTGAAAGTTCCGTTACCGCCCAAGCTTACTCCCATACTTGTAGGAGTCTGATATAAAACTGTGCCAGATGGGTCAGTGACCTTGAAGCTATCATGGTTAGTGGTGCTACCCGATACTGTGCCACTTATCCATTCCCCTTGGGTAAGTTGGATAGTTTTCTCAATGGAGATTTTGTTCTCCCCTTCGGTGCCGCTAGCAGCAGGGCCAAAAGTTCCTGTTAGCGTGACTGGCGTTTCCGGGTTCTCGGCAACAAATATGGCTGTGATATTTTTATCTGAATTCATCGTGATTGTCAAAGGATTTGTGTTACCAGAGGCATCACCAGACCAGCCGGTAAAGAAATAGTCGGTGGGTGGAGTTGCTGTGAGAACTATATTCTGTCCAGCGGCAATCGGTGTATTACCTGTCACCGCAGCACCGTTCATACTCACGGTACCGCCAGCTGCCCGAACACTAAGAGTGTACGTTGATGGAGTCACATGCAGGAATACAGGAGCGCTTATTATTCCCGACATCGATGCTGTGATGTTCGTACTGCCCGCAGTAAGCGCTGTCGCTAGACCAGCCGAGTTTATGGTAACGACTCTCGTATTGGAACTAGCCCAGGTCACTGCATAAGCAATGTTACCTGTTGTACCATTAGGTGACGAAATTATTGCTTGTGAATTGTCCGGATAGATCCCGGTAGCTGAAAATTGCTGAGCAGCACCAATTATCAAAACGGATGGGGACGTTGGAGATACTGTAATAGAGGACACCGACATTACAGTTAAACTTACAGGTGGGCTAGTGATGCTGCCGTTGGTTGCTTTAATATCAGTTGTCCCCGGCGTTATACAAGTGGCTACCCCGGCAGAGTTTATCGTAGCCACAAGAGGATTACTGCTAACCCAAGTTACCTGAGGCGTAATATTTGATGTAGAATTATTTTGATATATGCCCATAGCCATGAATTGTTGGGATGCGCCAACTGGGAAATTTCCAATTGGATTGGGCGTTACGTTGACAGATAACAAAGATTCCACTGGAAATGTTGAGGTGGATATACTTGCAGTGTTTGTTGTGACTACATTTGAAACTGATCCATGGCGAGATGCGTGAGTTATCCCTATCAAAATACCTATAAGGACGACAACAGACAAGGAACCAGCAAGCAAACTTATATTACGACGCTTAGAATTTTGTTGCGCATTAGGGATGACACTTCCACCAGATGATCCATTTGTTTGGGCGTTGGGTTGTGGTTCGGTTGCGTTGCCGTTCTGTTTGCCAAATATATATCCGCATTTCGAGCATTCCCAAAAACTACCATAAGAATTCCATTTTGACTCATTTGACATACATTTGGGGCACATAGACGGTTGGGCTATTATGCCTGATGCTTTGGGCTCCTCGATTTTAATTTCGGGCGGAGGTTGCTCGGTCTCTTCATATCGATTCGCACGGTTAAAAACATCCAGATTAATTTTTACAACATTTTCAGGGCTGGATCCTGAAGCGTGACAGTTTGTACACGCCCAAAGCCCTTTTGGCAACTGCTCTAGGGTGGCATGACCACACTCCTTACACCAAGTATATTTTGTTCTACAAGCGGTGTTCCAACATTTCCAGAAATCACCTAGAATATCATATCTGAGTATGGAGGCTGATCTGCGATGACTGGGATTTGGACAACATAGGCCATCTTTTCCACAATGCCAACACATGAGTTTGTCCGGATTGGGATTCAATGCCCCGCACTCCCTGCAACGAGCTTGTACACCATATTGTTCAACCCGAAGAACCATATCATACGCTCTCCACGACCACGACCATTCTTTTTCCTCGCTTTGTGCTTTTATCCGTTCTTCTTCAGTTAACGATTGGAAAAAAGAACAATTTGAATGGAGTCTTCCCCAAACACACCGGAACGGCTGAGTGTAGAATAATTTACACCACGAACATTGAGATGTATTGAACAACTTAAGCGCACGATCCCGTGCTAAGTTCTGTTCAGCTTTTGACCGTTCCGATCGATTCTCTTCAAAGGCATCGTCATTCAACCTCATGTCGTAAGCCCTACCTCATTTGTAATAAGAATTACCATCGAATACCACTTCATTCATACTCTTGACATATTCAAAAGAATCACTTGTAGTCTGACCAGTTGCCGGGTCCGTCAAATAAATAATCCCATTGCCCAGTGTGTATGTAAACCTCTGCTGTCCCATCAGAAGATCATTGGTGTCCAACGTATTACCTCTGAATGTAAGAGTGTCCACTACTCTTCCAAATGCTTCAGCACTATAAGTACCTGCTGGATTGTTTCCTACCGAAATTCCCAAATACGATAAAGCGTTTGCTATCCAGCTCTCCTCTGAGCCCGAGGAATTCGAGGGTGCAGAAGGTACTTGCGATGCCGAAGGATTACTTCTTGATGAAGTGGAGATAGACGACAACTTATCATCAATCCCACTCTTAATCCCAGACAATGCAGGGACCCCCACATATGACAACACGATAATAATAGCCGCACAGGTAAGTATTGTGGGTATTAAGCCCGGACTTGCGTGTTTGTAATGGTTCAATGTATTGATATTCCAAATACACACCCCAATATCCATAAAAACATATAGCCACGTGACACCTGACAGCGCTAGAGAATGATTGCCGAAAATCTGGTATAGCAGATCGATCAGTATGCCAACGCAGACGATTACTAACAAACAAAGAAACAGCTTACGCCAACTGAATTTACGCACAGTTGCTTTCTCCAAAGCCAATGTGGTGGCTGTGAGTTAGAACGGGCCTAAACTTATAAAATCTTTGCATACAACGGATAACAAGAATCATAATTTCTAATCATGTTATGCAAGGGGGCGATATTAACTTCAATATGTATTTTTTCACCCAACCCCTATGGAATCGCATCAATTGTGTACGTGAGATTGTACGACCAAGAATAAAATTCGTTGCTATCACTAAGCTTAAGTAGATTTGTTCAATTTCTTGAGTTCGATCGGGCCCCGTAAGGGGGCGCCAATCGTGGCCATGATGATATTCTGGGTTCCCCTCTAACGCATTCTAACGATATGTCCTAACCAATATCGGATGCCCCCGATCGCACACCAGCATAAAATGCACAAGAATAAGAAGATGTATCCCTCAGCTGTGTGAGATGCACCACAAGATACAAGACTGACAATTAGGAAAAACAACCCCAATATTCCTAATATCACCTGTGCTAACCGTCCCAGAGTGCCCCTTAGGAAGTCTCTCATTTTGTTTTTGTTCCTCTTTTTTATTTTGCCTAAATTCTTTGAATAGCCATTCCAATAGTCATTCCAGTAGTATATATTATCCTCAACCTTGACGATTGATTGTATAGTTCTTTTGTTTAATTGCCATGGTTATTTTGAATAGCACAATCTAATGAATCTTCTTATGCAAAACTACCGCATAAATTGGAAGAATAATAACATTACATTTCGGCAATTGTCAATTTTTTTGACTAATGAATTCAATGACTGTTTTTCTTGCCAAACACGAAACTCACCATGTATATGAGTGTTGACATTAACCAAGTTCGATGTTACTATTCTTTTAATTTATGTGATGAATGCGCAAGAGAAGATTTACTTGATAGTTCGATACTAAAGCACTAGTCAGAATAAACAAAAGAAGGATATAATTAATCTCCTCACTGGAGGACAATAGAATTCTGTGGCCATATTACTCCTCGAATGTCGGCTCGGAAAAGAGAGGAGTAAAACGTTGCGAACATAGCAAAACACTTAATGCTAAGTAAAATGCAAAGTCCAGTAATTTAATTCAATAAATTTCAATGTTCGGGAGAAGCGTTTTATCCACGTTTATTTGCTTCCAGCGTCATGCAAAGAATATCTGAGCAACAAGTATAAAGCGAAACTCAAATCTCAAAAATAATAAAATATTAATATGAAAGAAAATTGGGAAAATCACTAGAAAGATTATTATCAAATACTTCGGGTACACATATCTACTGAACACGAGATTATTACCGATGCATATCGCAGAATGTTTGACAAATATCATCCTGATCACAATCCTGGAAAGGAAGCGGGGGCAAATGAGAAGTTTAAGGGAATCAATGAGGTAATGTCAATTGGATTGTATGAATCTTGTGGAGCTGTCTTTAGCTAACAGAAAATACATTATTCTAATTGTTCATGCTTTAAAGCATTATCCGAATAAGAAGGAAGGATGAGAAAATGAAACGATTATTAACTATTGTGCTTGCGGTTATTACCTTGCTATTTTTGTCGGCTTGTGCTTCTAATTCACAATCGACTGTTACAACTACAACGACAAATATTTCTACTTCTTCTGCAACTTCAAACACAACGACTAACTTTGTAATCAATTCAACTACTACAACTCCTACCCCTGCTACTGTAAGCCTAATTTCGATTGACGTACAACCATCTTTGGTAGATTTACTCATTGGAACCACCCAGCAATTTACCGCTACCGCCACTTATTCAGATGGTTCAACAGCAGACGTTACATCTCATGTAGTATGGGAAAGCAACAATACCAACATTATTATCTCCGATACGGGGGTCGCCAGTGGAAATACGGTTGGTATTGCTCGCATTAAAGCTACCTTATCAGGAATAACAAGCAGCCCAGTAATATTAACTTCAGTTGATTCTCTTGCTATGGCAAACACTACCCCGTCAACAACAATCCCTATAGCGACTTCAATTTCACCAGTAATCACAGGTGCCCCTGCAACAACTTCAACCCCTATCGCAACGCAGATAAATCCAAATACGGGAGTATATAATAATTACTATTTGGGATTCGCAGACACCCCCGAAGGAGACCTAGGCGGTGATGGGTGCTACGACGACACTGGGGATTTCATTATTCTCATCAACAACAAAAAGGCAGTTAATCCTACTTATGCTCAATTAGTCAACTTCTTACAAAGTGATACAACAGACGAATTCCCATATGTTTACACAGATTTATCTACTGGTTCTTACTATGGCACAGCAGCTAGCCACGTTGATTTACCCCGAATTCAGAAGATAATTGATGGAACGGAACAACCCAACCCTCCTGATATCTGTGGGGACTTTGCAGAAAGGTTACACAACGACGCTGAAATTGATGGAATACGTTGTGCCTATGTCGCTATACAATTATCTAGCTATCCCGACCCTGATAACCTTGGGATACCTTCCAATTCGGGACACGCTTTAGATGCTTTCCAAACTACCGATGATGGCTTAGTCTACGTAGATGATACAGGCTGGCTTGCTACCGACCCTCATCCAACAAGAGCAGTAAAAATTGCGAACCCAGTGGTCGGACAATCATACATCACAACAGCTTTATTTCCTGAAGCTGGCTGGGATACCTCTGGCGATAGCATGGGAACTGTTACTAGCGTAGATGTAATTTGGGATGGAACTTGGAACTAATATTTGGTATAGACCGATGCGAATAGTTAATTTTAATTTACGTATGAGTTGCGATATTAAGAGGGATACGTGTGAGTATGAGTAATAAAGACTCCGATAACAACGAAACTGGCAGAATTAAACCAAAATCAAAAAAAATATGACATGGTTCGCAGAGGTGAAGATGTACTGTTTGAATGGGCTGGCTGGTCAAAAGAGGCGAGAGGGAACCTTAAGTTAAAGAAACCTACTTGTCCACAATGTGCTGGTACCGGTTAATACCCAAATAAAAAACAGAATATGAACAAGGATGATAATGCATGACGGAATAAAAAAGAAGCCACAACAAAGGATAGCGCACCTACCCATGATCAGAATGGTCCTCTTTCATAAAAATCTCTTACACCTAATTGGTATTATTTTGCTCTGTTTAAAAATTTAAATGGTTGCGAGAAAATGCGGTAATGAGTGAAAATTGGCAAAACAAAGATCACTGGAAAGACTATTATCAGATACTTCAGGTACACCCGTCTGCTGAACCGGAAGTGATCAAAGTTGCACACGACAAATTACTTCAAAAGTATCATCCAGATCATAACCCTGGTAAAGAACGATGGGCAACTGAAAAATCTAAAGAAATTAACGAAGCTTTTGAAATCTTAGGTAATGCTGAAAAGAAAGCGCGGTATGATTCGGATTATAGTCAACGATTGAAAAGTACTAATAATGTTTCTACACCCCCCATCACACCTTCACAACCATTACCAGTAAAACCCCAACCTGAGGTAAATCCCACAATAATTCGATTTATTGATGTAATGCCTGGAGAAAAGAAAAAAGACTCTTTTATTGTGAAAAATTCAGGGGGACCCTATTCGAAAATTTTGATGAGTAACCCTAGTTCGTGGTTGAAAATTGTGAGCCAAAAGCCACTCTACGAAGGTGGAAAACTTCCGTTATTTGTGGAGATTGAAGTTAATGGTGATGAATGGGGGAAGACTTATGTAGACAACATTATAATCAAATTCGATGATGTCGAAACTCATGTAAGAGTCGAATTACACACGAGATCCAAAAACGAACCAACAGATACACAAGAGTCGGACAGAAAGGACGGGTCAAAAGGAAAGTTAGGTGTAAATTATAACGGTAGATTTTATGAAAGATACAGATTGGGTAAATCACCAATGGATAATAAAACTCAGACTTTGTCTAAAACCTGTAAGGGTTGCGGAGTAGGACAAGGGAATATCACAAACCAGGCTGTATTTGGGAAATTTGCCCCGTTTGTCATGTATGGCTTACAACTTGTGACCATAAAACATTATTTTCGGTCAATCAAGACTTTAGATCTTCCAAAGAGAGCAGTTATGATATTAATCAAACGGATAAACCTAAAAAACAACGCAATAGCTGTCTCGGAACGTTGCTTATCGCTGGCATTATAGTAGCGGGCATTATATCAGGGTCTTTCTACTTGCATTCTAAAACTGAAGGAATCTCTGTCATCACCTTAAACCCTGCTTCTGGTAGCCCAGGATCCCAATTTACGATCGAGGGGTCTAAATTCACTCCTAATGCAGCAGTCGCTGACATCACATGGAGTGGTACACCCCTACCCTTGGGCCTGACGAATAATATAAGCAACATGGGAAATATTACGATCATGGTCAATATATCTGCAAGCACATCCCCTGGTAACTACACCATAGTAATGACCGATTCTTCAGGTAAACAAGCAAGCGCAGTTTTCACGGTCAATTAATTTGGTGGTAATGAAATCCTAAACGTTCACGTTTCTGATTTCAACAGATGAGAAGTCCGTGTTGTTCAGTTGAAAATTTGATGATAAGAGATTAAAATAACCCCATAGAAGTCTTAATTGGAGTGTATGATAATGGGGGTAAAACGATGGCAGTCGGGAAGTCCTCTTATTACGGAAATACTAGCTAAAATCAATTCAAGTGACGATGCGGTTATAACCGAAATAAGAGGGCTTAATTTTGTGCGAGCTGTTTTGCTTATGGAGCAATCGGGATGCAATTCTTCGGATATTGAATATGTGAAGGATTTAGCATTGAAACAGTTTATGGCTCATGACAATATCCCGGGGCTTTTTGTATTGATGGCTGATTGGGACGTATCAAATGATAAGATTAAAGAACTTGCGAAAACACCCATTGACTCGCCATTGACTTTTTTAAATTATAAAACCCCTGAAATAAACTGGGAAAATATAAAGACAAAAACTAAAACTAGTGGAAGTGAAGTAGTTAAAATAAGCGCCGAAAATCTTGCGACAACACAATCCTTAATTGGAAAATTACGACCTGATTTAATAGCGGCGCGGGAGGAAATACACAAACTTGAAGAAGAGACACGTGAGTTGGAATTAAAATCGGCAAGACTCAAAACAGAAGCGAATATTCCTGCTCTAGAGGAAAAGGAGAGTAAAAAATTTTTACTTGAGGCAAAACCGGGGAAAGTTACGGCCGAGGCAACGGAACTCAAGGTAAATCTTGAAGCCGCTGAATTTAAAGTAATACAACTTGAAAAAACTTTGGCAGATAAAAATTATTCAGATAAAAAAATAGAGACAGAATTGCATGAAGCAGTGAAGACTGAAATAGCACTACTTGAACAAGCTTTGGGGAAAGAAGGTTTTTCAGATGAAAAAATAAAAGCAGATTTAAGGCGTGCGAAGAATAGAGCGGTCAAGCACGAAATTATTTTGCTTGAAGAAGCTTTGAGAAATGAATCCTCCTTTTACGAAAAGCTAACGACGGATTTATTGGGCGTAAAGGATGAAGCAGCGCGATTAAAAGCGGTGAGCCGTAAATTAGAGCCTGAAGCTGACATTAAGAATACAAATTTAGAAGCGTTAAAAATCAAAGAAAATCAACAAGCCATTGAACTGAAAGCAATACAACTTGAAGAAGAATTAAAGAGATCGGAACTCAAAACGATAGAGTTGAAATTGGACTTAACAAAGAATAAACGTGAAAGAGTTGACCTTCAAATTGAACAACTTGAATTGGATCTAAAAAAGGCTGAATTAAGAACCGCGGAACTCAATGTAGCTTTAACCAATGCAAAACGTAAATTATCGCAGCTATAATAAACAAAAAATCTCTTATGCGTTTAGTTTTAATGCGGGCAGCTTGGCCACCGACAATTTTCTGAACCTTATCGATTTAAAGACAATTATAAAGTAATTTGTCCAAACCAAGAGTTAACAAAATTTTATATTTTCATTAAATCTTCGTTAAATAATGAAATGTTCACAAAGCGAATCAGGCTTGCAACATTGCCAATGTATGCCTGTTTGGTTCTCGATAGCGTGATAATTTTCGGTTCATATCTCCAACAAATCTTGGAATCTAAGGTCAATAAATTTAGTATTCATGGTGTTGTCTTTATTCCCTCCCTTGCTACCAATAATACAGAGACGCCAAACTCCCCATACTGGTCACCGGGAAATGAGATAATACCATTGACGAAATAATATCTTGACCCCTGCAAGTACCAGTAATCTTTCAGTTCGGGTACTCCCTTTTGAAGACTAAAATACTCACCAAAATAAATTCTCGAACTTGTTTCAATCTCCCAAGGCGCTTTTACGACAGACGGCGGTTGCTCATTCCATTCCACCATCTTTTTAATAAGACCAAGCAGCACCGGGATAGCAATGGCCGCCGCGATAATTCCCAAGATCACCCACCTAACAACTCTACCGAGCTTTTTCATTCTCAGATCCTCCCTCTGCAGTAATTTGTTTCCTGATTAGCGTTATTCTTATCATATTTCGAGTGTCTTCAGATGTAAGTTTATCTTCTCGTTTATCCGCCAATCGCCGGAAATTCCGGTAGCAAACATCACAAAGAGGCAACTGACCGGCTTTGACACCGGCACTTTCACAACATCGTTCCAACAGATCGTTAATTTCATCCAACTGTCGATTGCGGTAAAGTAGAAAAGGTTTCTTAGCCCAACTTTCTTCGTCTGCCATATTTCGGCTCCTTGTTAATTCGCTTTCCACAAGACGAAAGAATATTCAGCGTAAATTCCAGCTTCATTTGTTCCTTTGCCAGAGGTGGCCGTTATGCCAGATTCGAGGATAACATGGTAGTTTGCAACAATGACATTCTGTGTAGCGGTGTCGATTCGTTTCACCCCGGGGTCCGGCAAAGGATATTCAGTTACCACGTATGGAATCTCCCTTGTATCCAAGTCATTGAGTAGTTTAGCTTCACTCCAATAACCCAATGCATTCAGGTTAGTAAATACAAAAGGTTCGTAATAGGGAACATCTCCGGCTGCCAGTACCATGCCGGCATTTTCTGTCAATATCGGATAGTCGGCACCTTTCAGGATAGACACGGCCCGGGCATAATCCGCGCGGTATTGCCTGGTTGGAAAGGCTTCGCCCATAAGGCCGCCAGCCGCCAGCGAGAAAGAGATAAATATGAAGATCGTACTGGCCATTACTAACCTGATATCTTTCTCCATGTCAGCATCATTCAAATACATTCCGGCCAAGATGCAGATGACAAAAATCGATTCGAAAAGATAATTGAAATTGCCGCCAGGATGCAGAAGGTTACTGACGTTGACAATCAAAGTAAAGATTATGAATATCCGTAATATTTCCCATTTTTTCTGACCAGTCCACCAGGCGGCCGCCATGACAGTCGCAGGAAGATAGAAAACTATGCCAACCATCACAGTGGCAATTATGAGAGCAGCGCTCTGGTAAGCCGGAACAGTACGTTGATAAAGATAGACCTCGCGGAAGTAGCCACCGTGCGTTAATATGACTGCGGCAAGGAAGATCCCACCGGCTATGACCGCAAACCCGCCACCGAAAAGCAGGGACCGGCGCCATTCCTTGTGAAGCAACAAATATACGATGCAGCTGACTACACCCGCCACCATCGACTGTTTGGTATAAAAGGCCAGTACGAATACCGGAATCGCCCATAACATTTTGAGACTGTCTTTGTTTCTCAGGAAGATGTAAACACCTGCCAGATCAAAGAAGATACCAAGCAAATCTACCCGGATAAAGAATGACCATGCAATCATCGTAATCGCTGTCATTGGCAGCAAGGCAGCAATCAGTGATACCAGTTTGTCCTTGGTCTCATGCCGGATTATCAGGAATATCATTAGCAAGCATCCCAGTGTATAAATCAGATTGAGAATCCTACCGGATATCATCGACTCTCCGAAAACACGCTGGAAATATCCCAGCACATAAAAGCCAACCGGAGGGTAGAAACTCGTACTGAAGGGCGGTGTCGAAGCAATCTGCCAAGACCATCTCCCTGTTGCGAACAAATGGGCGATGTAGATGTTAAAGCCTTCAGAATACTCGATTTGCGGTTGGCCGATGTTTTGTAATACTCGCAGTATCCACATCCCAACCCAGAGACTGCAGACTGCCAGCAGGCATAAGAGGATAATGTTACGAAAGTTGAGATTTTTCATATCACCCTCCATGGCCTAAACATCATCCCCACCTGGGTTTCACAAGGTGTTGCACAATGGCAGTATTTGTACCTGGTAGTCCCGAATGCCTGCAAACTGTAATGGTTCTCTTCGAGATTACCAAGCAGGTCCTTGGGATATCGGAATATGCAAGGGTAAACATTCAAGTACGGATCGATAAACAGCGAATACTGGCCGGCGACACAGACCATCTTCTTTTCCCGGTTGTACTCCCGGATGAAAAAATAGTTAGCAAGTTCATCAGACGTGGGGGTGAGGGATAGACTTACATTTGGTAATTTAATCGGGTGCCGAGGAATCTCTGACGAAACAGGCTTGGCGTTCTGATAAAATTCAGCTTCCTGCTCAATCGTGTAAGTTAGTGGTACGTTCAGGTTCTTAGCCAGTTTTGCAACCGCTACCCCATCATTTTCAGCAGAGATAATGGTTTCCAGCTTGACGCTGAATCTGTTATTCCGCAGCAGTTTTAGGCGCTGTACGCTTTCGATCATTGAGCCCCACGAGTCCTTTTTACCGAC
>Ga0187855_10001061_pt1 | contig 22389 bp, 19 predicted proteins | sample June2016WEW_8_10_2_FD_132969 | JGI IMG/M metagenome (GOLD analysis project Ga0187855, IMG submission 132969) | Peatland microbial communities from SPRUCE experiment site at the Marcell Experimental Forest, Minnesota, USA - June2016WEW_8_10 | ecosystem: Environmental > Terrestrial > Soil >...
AATCTTCGCCAACCTTCTCTATCTCTTGCTGCTCTGGCGGCGCTCAGATCTGGAAAGACTTCTGCCCGACGCCGATACGCTCGACCGCATCACCTACAAAACAATTTGCATTGCATTCCCTTTACTCACCCTGATGATCGCCGCCGGCGCCTACTGGGCTAACCGGGCCTGGGGTTCCTACTGGAATTGGGACCCCAAAGAGACGTGGGCGGCGATTACTTGGCTGGTCTATGCCGGCTATCTGCACATGCGCATCACTCGCGGTTGGCGCGGACGCCGTGCAGCCTACTTCGCCATCCTCGGTTTCGCGGTGGTGATGTTCACCTTCTTCGGTGTGACGTACTTGTTGCCTGGATTACATGCGTATGCCTGAGACTATGACTGCACCACTCAATCCCAACATCCCGGCCGAAGAAAACTCGACGGCTCCGCGCTCTCGTACCAGCTTTTTCAGTACGGCGTATCCGAGTGCGGCTGCGCTGGCCGATCCGATTTCGACCGGCGAAGATGTTACTGGAAAAGCTGATGCGGCGGAGAATCCCGAGTCGCCCTGGCTGAACATTACGTGGGAGATCAAGGCTCTGGTTCCAATCGCCTGCGTTCTTCTGGGCGGCATGTTGCTGTTTCTTCTGGCCACGCTTTCGTGGCGCGACCCCGAACGCCACATCGTGCTACTGGTCGCAGGCGCCGGCGCAGTCGCGATCTGCGGCGCCCTGCTGGTCGTGCTCACCTACACGGTGCAGCGGCCCATGGTCGAACTGCAGCAGAAAATCGCGCAGCTCGGCAACGGCGATCTGAATGTAGCCGTCAGTTTTTCGCACCGCAATGACGAGATCGGCGACCTCGGCCGTAACTTCAATCAGATGGTGGTACAGCTGCGCGAGAGCCGCGCCGAAATCGAACGCCTGCACCGCACACAAATGTCACGCGCCGAGCACCTGGCCACTCTCGGAGAAATGGCCACAGGACTGGCCCACGAAATCCGCAACCCGCTCGCCGGGATTGCCGGCGTCATCGAAATCATTGGGCGCGACTTGCCGTCGAGCAGCCCGGCGCGCGCCGTGGTCAAAGACGTTCGCCAGGAGATTGCCCGCATCAATCACATCGTCACCGACCTGCTGCAGACGGCGCGGCCGCATCCGCCCACCGTCCGCAAGAGCGATTTGAATATCACGGTCGAACATGCCGTCATGCTGGGCCGCCAGCAGGCGATGGCGAAGTCGGTCGAGATCGAATTACACAAAGACTCCACCTTGCCGGAAGTGGAGCATGACGGCGATCAGATTCACCAGGTGCTGCTCAACCTGCTGCTCAATTCGTTGCAAGCCATCGACAGTAATGGAAAGATTACGGTCACGGTGAAGCCTCAGGGTTCCATGGCCGTGGTGGAAGTTTCCGACAACGGCCGCGGCATCGCCCCCGATCACCTGCCCAACATTTTCCGTCCGTTCTACACCACTAAGGGCGACGGCACCGGCCTAGGATTGTCCCTGGCCCGCCGCATCGTCGAAGACCACCACGGTCGCATCGACGTCTCCAGCGCCCTCGGCAAAGGCACGACCTTCGCCGTCGTCCTGCCGTTGCAGAGGCCTGTGTCGCGTCCGACTGCCTCCTAGGCAGCTTCTGCCGACCCGACGGGCTGACCCATTCAGGTCTCCACTAGCCGGGTCAATGAGTGCTAAGGCCTGATTGCGTCGACGATCAGGTGCAGTTTGATCGGCTTGGTCTCGATAGCATGACAGATTGGCTAACAGGGAGCCGGCTGTTCGATTTTCGGCTTAACGAAACCGGCCAGTGAGCGAAGCATTGCTTCGGTCACCCTTCAGCTGCTAATGCGAGGGCGCGGCGTGCTCTTTGACCTTGACCTTGGCAGCAAGTGCAATGAATCGCGGGTCACTGTGAAGCGATTTGAGCTCCGGATCGGTTTGCATTTGCCGGCCACCTCCGCGGGCGACTGCCTCTCGTAAAAGCGACAGCGCCTCGTCACGCTTGCCATTACGAGCCGCATAACACGCCAGGTTGTACGTGGCGGTAATCGTGTCCGGATGCTCCGGCCCCAGAACACGTCGTTCAATCTCCAGCGTCTTACGTTCCAACTTTTCGGCCTCGGCGTAGCGACCCTGGTCATCCAGAATGGTAGACAAGTTGTTCGCCGAAACCAGCGTCAAGGGATGCTCCGGCCCAAGCCTGCGCCGTTGAATATCCATCGTTTCGCGCAGCAACTTCTCGGCCTCGCCCAGGCGGTTCTCGTCAGCCAGCAAATTAGCCAGGTTGCTCATCGTTATCAGGGTGCCAGGATGCTCCGGCCCCAGGACGCGACGTTGAATATCCAAGATGTCCCGTTCCAACTTTTCTGCATCACCGAAGTGTTGCTGGGCGTTCAAAAGTATCGCCAGGTTGGACATCACCGCCACGGTGTCGGGATGCTCCGGCCCTGAGACGCGACGTCGAATATCAAGGGTTTCGCGAACCAACTTTTCCGCCTCGGCATAACGGCCTTGTTTCTCTAGGGCTGAGGCTAGGTTTACCATCGACAATAGGGTGTCTGGATGCTCCGGCCCCGAGACTCGGCGTCGTATCTCCAGGGTTTCGCGACCCAACTTCTCCGCCTCGACATAGTGGCCCTGGTCATACAGAACGACAGCCAGGTTGTTCATCGACAACAAGGTGTAAGGGTTCTCGGGCCCAAGCACGCGCCGTTGAATATCCAGCGTTTCGCGCTGCAACTTCTCGGCCTCAGCATAGTGGCCCTCTCCCGTAAGGGTCGAAGCCAGGTGATGCATGGTAGCCAGCGTATCCGGATTTTCCGGCCCGAGCACACGGCGTCGAATGTCGGCGGCTCGTTCCAGCAGCGGGACAGAACTAGAATAGAGTCCGAGACTTTGGTACACAACTCCCATCACGTCCATCATCTGCGCCTTCAGTTCCGGGTCCTGGGACAGGCCAATATCGATTTCCGCTGACGACTTGTCGAGAATCTCCCTGGCGGTTATGGTCTTCCCCTGAGCCTTGATCGGATCTGAGACGTTGAACATGCCGGTCATGAAATCGGTGACGCGCGTGGCGCGATCACGTTCTCGGTTGGCACGGTCGCGCTCCCGAGTAATACGGCGCAACTGGATCGTCTGCATCACTCCAAATGCGATGAGCAGCAGCAGCATGGCGCTTACCGCGGCTGCTCCGAACTTGTGGCGCTGAACGTACTTCTTTGCGCGGTAGAACACGCTTGCTGGACGCGCGGTTACAGGTTCGTTCCGCAAGTAGCGGCCAATATCTGCGCTCAGCTCCGAAGGTGTGCCGTATCTGCGGGTGCGGTCTTTCTCGAGAGCTTTCAGTGTGATCCAGTCCAGATCACCGCGAAGCATGCTGGCCAGTCGCCGCGGATCCGTGTTCCGCTTGGCCGCGGTGCCCGTGGAGGCCGGATCTCCGCCGATTCTCGTGCTCGGACTCGGCGGATCGTCCTCGTGCAACTGGCGCAGAACCTCGTGGAAAGGCTTGGTCTTCCAGTGCTTCACATCAAAGGGCAAGACGCCCGTAAGCAATTCATAAAGCACCACGCCCAACGAATAAACGTCAGTGCGGGTATCAACGTCCGGGATGCTGGGATCCGCTTGCTCCGGGCTGACATACCCCGGGGTGCCCACCGTTCCTCCGGCGCGCGTCACTAGCGTCTCGTCCTCCGATTGCTGCGAAATGGCCTTGGCGATGCCGAAATCGATAATGCGCGGCATCGGCTTACCATCGACTTCGACTACTAAGATGTTGGATGGTTTCAGGTCACGGTGAATAATCGCCTTCTGATGCGCATGTTGCACGCCCTCACAAACCTTGACCAGCAGGGCCAGCCGCTCGCGGGCCGACAGACGCTTCTGATCGCAATAATTGGTGATAGGCAACCCCGGCACATGCTCCATGACAAAGTAGGGCTGGCCTGCGGGAGTCGACCCCGCATCGAACACCTTGGCGATGGCGGGGTGATCCATGATCGCCAGGGTCTGCCGTTCCAAATTAAAGCGCAGTAAAGCGGAGCCATCGTATTGCCCCGACTTGATGATTTTCAGCGCGACCTGCCGCTTGACGGGAGCCGACTGTTCCGCCAGCCACACTTGCCCCATCCCCCCTTCGCCCAATTTCCTGATCAGTCGGTAGGGCCCAATCGAACCTAAATCGGGCGCGGCCAGGCCCACTGGAACAGCGGCCGAGTCGAAAGTTGCTTCGGGATCGGAATTGATTCCTGAGTTGCGCAGGTGTGAATTGGGGGCGGCGGGGTCTCGGTCGCTCACGCTGTCCTCTTTCGAAGGTCGATACGATCGGCGGCTAGTTTAGCACCGAAGTGGAGGCATACCGGAGTCTGGTCTGGCCCGAGTCTCGTGCCAGAGGTTAGTGCCGCGGGTGTCATTTTATTGCCTTCAGGGTTGTTGGCGTAACATCCCCCAATTCACTCATTGACCTTGGTCGGCAACCCCGCCAGTTCTCAATGAGTGCCAGGGCCTGTTTTCGACACTTGCATTCCTCGGTCGTGCCATCCTTACGGAGTCATGGGCTGACCGTGAAGGAAACGGCGTTTGAGTCGTTACCACTGCACGTGGGTGTGGTGGTTGGGGTTCCTCCAATAGTGCTGGACGACGTGCCACCCTCTGGGGGATTGAGCACAAGAACCTGCAGGGTTGCGGGCTGCGCGATATCGGCAGCGGGGATCGTAGCCGTCAGCTGATGGCTATTGATGTAGGTCGGCGTCAACAGGGAGCCGTTGAAGTCCACCATCGAGTCCTTGAGAAAGTGATTGCCGTCGATGGTCAATACCACCTGGCTGCCCCCAGCGGTCGTGGTGCTGGGCGAGATGGAAGTAATCGATGGAGCAGCCGGGCAGCGGCAAGACACAACCGTTGCCAGGGCGAGCGCAAGCCCGCACAAAATCGACGATCTCGCCGCCGTTGCCATTGGCGAACACTGCCGGCAAACTGGCTCCGACGAACGAGGCGCTGGGAACGTGAAGGCCATTCAAGAGAATCGGCGAGGTAAGCGGGACCGCACAACCGGCCTCCGAGAGCAACATTATACGCCTGACCGGTAAAGGAAAATTACACGCAATACAAAAGGCGCCCTCTTCTCGGACGGAACTCACTAGCCCCCGCCAGATATTTCGGAGTAGAGACGGACCCTTCCGATACCTTGCGTAACATCGTCCATTGCGCTCGTTGGCTCGTGGAACCGCGCCCCCCACTGGCGCCGGTTCAGCCCTCCGCGTGCCCTCATTCGCCCTTCCGTAGTAAGCTTAGGTACGCATGCCTGCGGAAAAGATTCTGATCATTGACGACGAGCGCCTGGTGCGCTGGTCGCTGCGCCAGAAGTGCGAGGAGTGGGGGTACCACGTTTCTGAAGCCGTTGCCGGCGAACCGGGCCTGCGCATGGCGCAGCAGGAATCTCCCGATCTCGTGCTGCTCGATGTCCGCATGCCGGACCTGAACGGCATCCAGGTTCTCGAACAGCTCAAGAAGACTCCCGACGCCCCGGCCGTCATCATGATCACCGCCGACCCGCAACTGGACGACGTAAAGACCGCCCTTAAGCTGGGCGCTTATGACTTCATCGGCAAGCCGCTGGACTTCGAGGAATTACACGTCACCATCCAGAATGCGCTGGAAGCATCCCGCCTGCGCACCGAGGTCAAATCCCTGCGCGGCGAGGTGCGCCGCAACACGGGCTATCACGAGGTCGTCGCCGTGTCGCCAAAAACCATGGAGCTGATGAGCTTCGTGCAGAAGGTCGCGACCAGCGAGGCCACCACGATTCTGGTGCAGGGCGAGAGCGGCACGGGCAAAGACCTGATCGCCAAGACGATTCACTACGAGAGTTCCCGCCAGAATGGCCCGTTCGTCCCCATTAACTGTTCGGCCATTCCCGAGACTTTGATGGAAGCCGAACTGTTCGGCCATGAGCGCGGCGCCTTCACCGACGCCAAGCAGATGAAGAAAGGTCTGTTTGAAACGGCCAACGGCGGAACGCTATTCCTGGATGAAATTGGAGAACTCTCGCCGCTGCTGCAGGCTAAGTTGCTGCGCGTGCTCGAAGATCAGGTGATTCGCCGGGTGGGCGGCGTGCGCGACATGCAGGTGGATGTACGCGTGATCGCAGCCTCGAATCGCGATCTGGAAAGAGCCGTGCGCGAAGGCCATTTCCGTCAGGATCTTTATTACCGTCTGGCGATCATCGCCATCTTCATTCCGCCGCTGCGCGAGCGAACCGAAGACATTCTGCCGTTGGTTGACTTCTTCATTGACTGGTACAACCGCAAGTTCAAGAAGGCGGTGCGCGGCATCAGCCCTGAGACGCGGCGCTTGCTGCTGGCTCATGGCTGGCCGGGAAATGTCCGCGAGCTGAAGAACTCGATTGAGCGCGCCATGATTCTGGAAGATGAGTCGATTCTGCGCCCGGTCTACATGCCGTTCGCCGTAGGAGAAGCGGCGCGCAGCGGCCAGACTGCGTTCGAGCACAGCAGCACGCCGGCTGACGGCGGCGGCAAATTGCTGCCCAATGGCCGTGTGCTTCCTCGCCTCTACATACCGGAAGAAGGCACGTCGCTCGAAGAAGTGGAGCGCGCCATGGTGGAACTAGCCATGAAGCAAGCCAACGGCAACCAAACCCACGCCGCCCGCCTGCTCGACATCAGCCGCGACGCGCTGCGCTACAAGCTGAAGAAATTCGAACTGGTGCCTGCAGGCGATGACGAACCTGCAGATTCGGTGCCCACCGAGGGATAGGAATCGCCGAAACCTTCCAGCCGCTCCTCAGGTTCGACCCGTATCTGGGCAAGCTGCCCGGGCGGTGGGCTACAACGCGGACCGGTTCTAACGAATTCGGTATCTGCGCCGTCGGCTACCTGAGCGTAAAACATCTCGACGGCGCCCACGATCTTGCCCGCGCTGTTGAAAATCGCTTGAGCACGCACTGAAACGGCTACGGGATGACCTTCCTTGTGCATCATGTACATCTGCACCTCGCGGGGTTTTCCATCGAGCATGACGCTCGCCAGCGGACATCCCTCGGTGCACAACGAGGTACCTTTGCCGTCAACGTGTCCGAGAATGTTGTTGTAGCAGTATTTTCCGACGGTGTCTGCCGCCGCATGTCCTGAAACGCTCTCCGCACCCTCGCTCCAGTGCGTGATCTTCCGCTCGCGATCCACAAAGTAGATTCCGTCTCGCAGCGCTTCCATGCGCCGCTCGTTCGCGGACGAGAAGTGAACCCCCCAGAACTCGTCGCAGGGGTGCACCATTTCGACGCCGTAGAACGGTCGATCGGATTGCGCGTTCATCCGCCCGACCACTCGGCCAATCTGCCAGTCCCCGTTATCGAGGCGCCGTACGCGCACCTCTTCATTGCACCGCACCGTGCGCGATAGCCCCACACAGCACCCGTGCTGGCTCACCGTGGTGGTGCTGGTTTTCTCGGTGAAGGTCTCGCCAGCCTCGTCCTTCCCCGAGACCTCCGCGGGAACGGCGATTGATACACGATCGCTTCTTCTTCGAGCCGGCACTGCAGGAATGATGGGTAGCAGTGGTGATTGCATGCCACTCCCATCGGCTGGACCCGGAAAATGCTTAAGTTTTGGCCTGCGGATGAGGTGCTTCTCATCCGAGTCTGCGCCTTTTTCCGAGGAATCGACGCGGGAAAAGCGATCATCCGCGACAAACTCGCGGTTGCCTCGCAAAGCGCGCCGTCGCAGTGTTGAATGAGGCTCTAATCGTTGGAGTGTGTGACCGTCTTAATCATCGGTGCCAGCCCAGCCCCGCCGGCCCGGCGAACCGATTGTGACTGCCCAAGCTGCATTTTCCTGGTCGCGTTGGGTTGGGCCGCTACCGCAACTCCGTCATTGACCTGGGCGCAGTCCATGCGCAGCGTGCCGTTGTCGTTGAACACCAGGCCGTAGAACCGCAGAGTATCGCCCGGGGCGAGGGTCTGCGTGTTAAGCAGTTGCGTGTTGCTGTCGACGTACACTTCCACCTGACTCGGATTGTTCAGCAGCGTGTTCTGTCCCGGTTGCACCGCCAGCGTGGGAAAAAGGTCATAGGACGCAAGCTCAACCGTATAGTCGGTAAAACTGCCGCTCTGCGAAGATCCCACGACCGTTCCGTTGATGATTTGTGGCATCAGCGTCATCATGGTTGCGGGAGTATAGTCGCCGCCGTAGTAATCGGTGATCTGCTGCGAGAAGATGGCGACATTCTGCCCCGTGACCATGTTGGATGCGCTGAAGCTGGCGACGAAGGGAAGGCTCGCCACATTGCTCATCTGGCCCGAGATGCCATAGGAAGTGCTGTCCGAGTACGAGTAGACTCCCAGCGACTGTGCCCCTGGCTCGGCAGAATAAGTTTGCCCCTGCTGCCCAGTAGGAAAGCTGAAGAAGTCCGGCACCGACGCGGCTAGTTGCTCGAGCGGCCCAATCATTTCATTCAAGGCGGTTGGATTGTAGCTCGCAATACGCGTAGCTCGCACCGATCCATCGGGCAGGATGGTTCCGTCCATATCCACGAACGTTCCCACCTGCAGGGCAGAAAAATCGCTGATCCCTTGATACGCTGTATTGCTGTCGGAAGTGACAGAAACCGTTCTTCGAGGATTGGCCAACGCCGCCAGAGACAAAGTGAAACTGGTGCCCGCGGTTCCCAGCGCGCTCACTTCACCTTCGACCTCGTTGACTTTGCCGTTCCCAGCGTTCGTCGGCTGCGCTGCGAAAGTCATGGGAGTGAGATTGAAGGTTGGAGTAATCGAAAATGACGCGATGCCAGTCCCCGGATAGCAAGTGCTGGGAAAGTTGGCGGATTGCGAAACCTGCAGATTGAGCGTCAGGCCCATAGCGTCGCCGGTGACAGTAATTGGAGAAGCCAGATTCACCGTCACTTGGTTATCCGGAGTGTAGCCGTAGGCATACGTGCTTTCATCAAGGCTGCCCGGCGAATCGGAACTTGCAGGCGTCACTGTAAGGCACGTAAAACTTGCACTTCCGATCACTGCCGTGGCCGCCGTATAGATGCCCTGCGGAATCGGCAAGGCAACTACCGGCTCAATTTCTCCGTTCAGATGTATGAATTCTACCGGCCAATCTCCGGCCAGCACCGGCACCGTCGTTCCCGATTGACTGGTCAAACTCAGGCTCTGGATGTCGAGGTCGAACTGAGACAACGCATCGTTGGCCGTGCTCGACACCACAACCGTAACTTCGGTGTCTCCTGAGAACGGCGGCGGAGCCTTCTTGCTTCCGCTGGAGCCGCAACCGGCCATCACGCCGATCGCCGCGGCAGCTACTGTGAGCGTGAGGATGACGGGAAAACGAGAAAAAGAAGAAAAAGAAAGAAAGCGACCAGAACGAAATAGCGGCATACAACTCCTCCGGTAACAGGATCCTGAAGGGAGAGCCCAAAGACACATGCTCTCTTGTCACATCTGACTCTGACCGAGCATTTAAGTTGCAGCTTCGTTGAGAACTAACTAACCACACTCAACCAATCTATGCTACGCACAAACTGCGTCAACTGCGCTATTGATTGGTCAAGATTTGTAAAAAGGGAGCATCTGCTCGTGTGACTGGGATCACACAAGGCCGGAGAGAATGGATTGGAAGGTATCGGATGACGCACAGGGGAACCTGGCTTATCCGGTCGTGGTTTGATCGCCGCCGGCTCGGCTGCTCTGAGACGTCAGCTCATCCGCCCGGCGGATTGCCGACTGCGCCGAGTCGCTGTTGCTCAACAGCGTGCCGCCGATGGAAACCGTGACCGCGGTCCGCGACGAAACGGTGGCGACGGAAGATTGCGCGATCAAGCCGCGGCAGCGCTCGCCCACCAGGCGCAAGGCGATCTCGTCCACGTCGGCTGCCAGTGTCAGGAACTCTTCCCCGCCCCAGCGTCCCACCAGATCGCCGGATCGGAGGGTCCGAGCCAACGTTTCTGCCAAAGCCTTGAGTAAGGCGTCACCTACTTCGTGGCCATGATCGTCATTCGCCTTGCGGAAGCGGTCAACATCGAACATCAACAAGCCATACTGACGGCCGAAGCGCCGCTGTTCGTCGAGCGCATGTTCTACTTTCAATTCGAAATAGTGGCGGTTCGGCAACCCAGTCAGCGGATCGCGGAAGGCCAGTTGCTCCAGTTCGCTGACTCTTCGTTCGACTCTGCGATAAGCGCTTGATTCCCGGAATACTTTCGCCGCACCCACAATTTTTCCAGCACTATTCCGCATGGGCAGGACTTGAACATTCACCGGAATCCGGTGCCCCTGTTTATGCCGCATAAACACATCCGTGGTGCGAGGCCGCCCGTCGATCAACGTCTGCTTCAGAGGAGAGTCTTGGTCGCAAAGCTGTTTGCCGCATCCGTCGACATCGGCCAGGCTCTCCGAGCATGGTTGGCCGACAACTTCTCCCGCTGCGTAACCTGACAGTTGCTCCGCTCCTTCATTCCAGTAAGTGATCTTGCGGTCCAAGTTCACGAAGTATGCACCTTCTCGCATGTTGTCGATAAGCTTCTGGTACAGCGGAGACGAAAACTGAATGCCCCACAGCCCGGCACAGGAATCGTCGGTTTCGACTCCATAGAGGTGTCCCTCAGGCTGATCACCCATGGGCGCAACCACGCGTCCCACCGCGGATTGGCCGGTGAGGACGCGGGTCAGCTGAACCTGCTGGTCGGGCTTCAGCAGGCGTGGGATGGGCAAGCAGCAGCCATACATGCTCACCGTCGTCGTCTTGGTCTGGTCAGAAAAACGCTGCCCGGTCAGGTCCACCCCCGCAACTTCAAGTGGAAAGGCGATCGACACACGCTCGCTTCGGCGGCGAATGGCTGGATCCGGGAATTGGGCTTCCATACATTCATTATCTCGGCAGAATGTGACAACGCAACAGCGTGGAGCACAAAAGGTGCCACGGTCAGTTCCCAATTCTGGCGCGATGTCAAAACGGAACCTCGATGTTCAGAACGGAGAAAGAGGCTTCCGGTCGGAAGCCCCGTAGCGCCATTATGAGAGGATATAAAGTGGCGGCGATTGTTTAAATTTGTTTAACCGCGCGAAGCGTGCTCTTTCGCCTTGGCAATGTACTGCTCAACCTGCTGCTTCTGCGGATAGTCGGGATTCGCCTTGAGCAAATCCTGCCAGGCCTGAATTGCCCCTTGAGGATCCTGTTTGCCCTGCCAGCGCACCCAGCCCAGATTGAACAAGGTCTGCGGATGTCCCGGCCGGTATTTCAGTGAAGTCTCCATCGCGGCCAGGGCTTTCTCGGCGTCTCCCATATACCAGTAAGCCGTGCCCATATCGGTGCGCACGTCGGGATTTTCGGGATGAATCGCCAGCGCCCGCTCGTAGTACTGAATGGCGCTAGGGAACTGTTTGCCGTCGTAATACAAATTTCCCAGTTTCACCAGCGAATCAAAATCCTTGGGATCTTTCTTGACGGCCTCAAGCAATGGAGCCGCAGCCTGCGCCAACGCGGCTTGCACGGCGGGGTCCGGTTGATCTTGCTGGGTTTGACCCGGCTGGGTTTGACCCGGCTGTCCGCTCGCCGGCTGCGCAGTCGTCGCGGCAGCGGCCTGGGCCGCAGCGGGCGACGCCGACCCACGGAAAAGATATCCCAGGGCCACGCCCAGCAGCAGACAGAATGCGGCCAGCACGTAGGCCTGCGTGCTCGTCCACGCCGCGCCAGTGCTGGCGGGATTAGTAGTTGATGGCGACTGTTCGGTCTTTGCTTCGGTCACTTTGACTTCGCTCACTTTTGCTTCGTTCACTCTGGGTTCGTTCATTGGCTTCGTTCTCCGATCTGGTGCCGGCAAGCGCCCGTTGAGGCGATTCCAGGTGAAACAGGCGCGTCACTGCAGCGGTCATCTGCTCCTGTTCCTCCTTCTCTGGGAGTTCCTTGAGTTCGCGAGCCAGGGAGCTGGCAATCTTTTGGATAACTTGAGCTGTGATTGCGTGCAGCGACTGATCCTGCTCCCGGGAAAACGGCCCGCGCTCTTCGATGAAGGACTCCAGTTCTTGCCGGCAAATTTGGTCGAGGCGCAAGCGCAGCGCCACCATGGTCGGGACCACAGTCTCGGCCACCAGCTTGCCTCGAAAAGCTTGTGCATGTGCTACGACAATCTTCTCCGCCTCAGCGGCCGCCGCCGCCGTGTGTTCCTCGGCAGTATTTTTAACCGCGTGCTCCAGACCATCCAAGTCGTAGAGCAGGATTCCATCCACGCGGCGCACATCCGGATCGACATCGCGCGGCATGCCGATATCCATGATTACGAGCGCCACCCGATTGCGCTCCACCGCGATACGCTCGGCTTCCTCGCGGCTCAACAGATAGTGTGGACATCCTGTGGCGCTGATCACAATGTCGGCCTGCAGCATGCACTTCCAGCGATCGGCCAGCGTGGCCGGAGTGCCGCCCAGCTTCTCCGCAATCTCTTGGGCCCGAGCTGGCAACAGGTCGATTACCACTACCGATTCTGCGCCGCTCTCAACCATCTGGCGGGCGGCCAGTTCGCTCATCTTGCCCGTCCCCAATAGCAACAACCTTCGTCCACCCAGCGAGCCGAAGATTTGCCGAGACACGCCGAGCGCTGCCATCGGAATCGAGACCGCCAACTCTTCGACCGCCGTCTCTTCGCGCACTTGTTTCGAAACGCTGAGCGCCTTCTCCAGCACCGCGTCGAGAAAGTGTCCCGCAGCGCCCACGGTTCGCGCCTGCTCCCAAGCGGCCTTTACCTGGGTCACAATCTGGGGCTCGCCTAAGACCAGGGAGTCGAGTCCTGAGGTAACGCGGAAAATATGGGCGAGGGCGCATTCATCGAGCAGTCGGTAGAAGTGCTGCCATTCGGTCAGCTTCAGGCCATGCTCGGTGCCCAGAAAATTAAGCAGCGAATTCGCCGCCAGCGTAGGCTCGCCGGCCCAGAGCAGAAATTCGGTGCGGCAACAGGTGGAAAGAACAACTACTTCTTCAATGCCTTCCGCTCTCTTCAGCTGGCGTAAAACTTCGTAGCGCCGGTTATCGCTGATCCAAAAACGCTCTCTCATGGCCAACGGGGCTGTCCGGTGGTTCAGGCCGATCACCATGAGTGTAGGTTCCAAGACGAATACCTCGGGCGCAAGCCGCAACCATGGAAGCGCAAGCCGTTTGCCAAAGGCCATGATGCTGGAGATCGCAACAATCACTGTATTTTCAGCAACTTGCGAACATCTCCAAGGAACGCGGCGTGGCCGGCGCTCCGGCGGTGCGGCATATGGCGCGGAATCGCGAGTCTTTTGACGCGATCTGCCTGTCCCTCATTGACTTAGGCTCAGGCTGCGATCACGAGCCACGGTGACGGGAATCACAGACCAAAGCGCGCACTTCCGTGAAACTGCATGACGATTAGTAAATTCTTATTCAGCTTCGAAATGCCTGCGCGATATTCTTCAGCTTCAGCGCGCCGGTTGTGACGAGGCAATTAAAGTTCGAAAGGAAACGCAATCATGAAGATGACGAAGCTTGCAATCCTGATCGTGATGATCGCACTGGCCCTGTTCCTGATTTTGCCCAGCCTGTCGTGGGCAGCCGATGACGGCGCGACCATTTACAAAACCAAGTGCGCGATGTGCCATGGCGCGGACTTCGCAGGGAAACAGGCAGCCAAGATTCCCAGCCTGGTCGGCGACGATGCCAAGAAAGCCTCCGACGCCGATTTGACCGACATGATCGCCAACGGCGGCAAAGACAAGAAACCGATGCACGCGTTCTCGACCAAGGGTGTGACCCCGGACCAGATCAAGATGGTCGTCGCCTACATCCGCGAAGCGCAGAAGAAGTAGTCTCGGTCCGCGACGGTTGCCGCAGTTTGTCGGCGTAGTGGTGGTGACGCGGTTTGGCGGTTTGCGGCTTGCGAGTAAGTAGGATCGCTGTTCCGAACGGCGAAAAGCGATCTGCCTGAACCGGCAGATCGCACTAGATGCGAGGGTCGTGATCCTCTCAACGGCGAGTGCTGGCCCAGCGCCCAGTCGCCGGCTCCCCTCCGCACTTCGCCACCAACACGGAACGGCCAGCCCGGGTCTATGTGCTCACCCTTAGACCCGGGCATTTGTTTGCCCCAGTCCATCGCCTGATTATCAAGGGCGTTGCGGCGCGACTACGCCAAGCGCGATCGAGAATTTTCTTTTTTCACTGTCCATCGCAGGCATTACGATGGCATGCACTCTCTGGCGCGGTAGTCAAGAGCGGCCTGCCTTTTGGTGGGCCGCATGATAATACGGAAAACGGATTACTCGAAAATCCAGTTGAGAAAACGGTAGGACAGGAAAACCACTGAGCCAAAAATGATCGCGGCCAGAACGCTTAGGATTACAACCTGTCCTATGACTTGCCCGCCATAGACGGAGCCCCACGAAGGCAGCCAAACTTCCAGATCGTCCCGAAACTCCAAATAGCCCACGACGACTGCCAGTACCGCGAGTATCGCCCGTTTCATTCCTCAAGGCTAGAACCTCTCGGCCTTGTCGGACAACCCGCTTCCGTGCCACTACCTGCTGTGTTTTTAGGGCTAGTCCTTTAGGCAGGGCTGCTCTTATGTTGCTTTGGTTTCGGCTTCGCAACCTTCACGTCGGCTTTCGACAAAGGCGGAGTAGCCAGCATCTTCCCGGGCAGGGAATCAAACTTGCTCTTATCAACTGTTACGTCTTGGGCCATAGTTTGATTTTACCAGCCGAACAAAAGTATGGGCGTCGCCGTCATAATCGCGCTCTTGACTATCATCGCGCTACAACTTTGGACCATCAGCGACCGGCTCCGAAGAGCAGACTCAGCGCAAGAAAAAGAACTGCGGGAACTTTTACATTCCGAGCTTCGGTACAGAGCGCAACAAAGAGACGGCGATATAGAAATTCATCGCGATCATCTTATTCAAGCCCGTGAGCGAGCGAAAGAACGCGGCAAGCAGTTCGCCGACGAGTTCTGCAACTTTTCCAAAAAGCCCGAGTAATCCGTATCTATGCGTTGTCCGTTTTCCGTATAGGAGTTATTTATGGCAGTTCTTGGTATGTGTACGAACCGCGAGTGCTTTGGAATATTCACTACCACGCCAGTGCCCGATCTTTGCCCGAACTGCAAAGCGGCATCTGTGATCCAAACTTGCCCAAATCCAGCGTGCAATGGACTGATCGCTGAAATCGTTACAGACCCGCGTACACTGCCGGAGATTTGTCCAGATTGCTCAACACAACTCCGGTTTGACCCGTCGTAGAGACCCATAAAAGGCAGTCAAAACGGTGTGCGCGGCCTATGCCCGAAACCATGATTACGCCCCCGCACGGGCAATAGAGCGGCTTGTACGCTTTCGGCGTGGCAGCACACAGACGGCAGGGGCTCGTATCGGGTTTCGGAGATGACCCAATTGCTCCAGTTACATTTTTGGGAGCGAGATCGCCAATAGTTCGTATTCCGTTTGCTTTCTGCCATTTAGACTCCTACATCAAGTATATGATTATCCCGGAGGAGAGGGGTATCAAAGGGTAAACTTTTCAAAAACGTCCGCGTGCCGGCGAACCCTGTCGGCCCTCGCGCGCGCTCGAACATCACTGTTTTTGCGAGATCCGTCACCGCCCCGTGTGATCCTAATCACAGCCTTTTCCCGATTCCAAAAGTAATCTGAGCTTGCTTGTGGGTGTTCTTTTAGAGCTATTCGCCGAAGGGGGAACGTCATGGGGACTGGTAATCATGGGATCGGGAATCATCCAGCCGGGAGTCATCCAATTATGGGCCGTGGGGCTCAGGACTTTTCCCGCAATCCGATGCTGGTTTACTGGGAGATGACCCAGGCCTGCGGGCTGGCCTGCAAACACTGCCGGGCAGAAGCCATGCCGACGGCGCATCCGCTGGAGTTGAACACTGAAGAGAGCAAGAAATTCATCAGCCAACTGGTGGGATTTGGCGATCCTCTGCCGCACTTGATTCTGACCGGCGGCGATCCGCTGAGCCGCAAAGATATTTATCCGCTGATCGACTACGCCAACTCGCTCGGCCTCGAAGTTTCCATCACGCCGAGCGCCACATCCGAGCTGACCAACGACGCCATCACTAAACTGAAGGAGCATGGAATTCAGAGCATGGGACTCAGCCTCGACGGCTCTTGTGCAGAGCGGCACGACAACATCCGCGCGGTTCCGGGAACGTTTGAGCGCACAATGGAAGCGGCGCGGCATTGTGGACGACTCGGCCTGCCGATCCAAGTGAACACGCTGGTTGCGGAAGAAACCGCTGACGACTTGCCCGCAATCTACGAGTTACTGCGGACGAGTTTTCCGGTCATGCGCTGGAGCCTGTTCATGCTGATCTCTGTGGGACGGGGCAAGGCTCTGAATGAAGTGTCGCCCGAAGAAGGCGAAGCGATCATGAAGTGGGTGTTCGATCTTTCTCCGCACTCGCCCTTTGCCATCAAAACCACTGAAGCGCCCTCGTATCGCCGCATCGCAATTGAAACTATGCGCGCCTCCGCTATGCCGACTGCGGACATGAAGGCCACTTCGGTTTATAAAGGCTTTCAGATTCGTGACGGTCACGGAATCGTATTCGTCTCGAACCTAGGAGACATTTATCCTTCTGGATTCCTGCCGCTGCGTTGCGGCAACGTCCGCAGCGGATCGCTCGTCGACGTCTACCGCGACTCGGAGACTTTTCGGGCGCTGCACTCCCCCGACCAGTTCCACGGAAAATGCGGAGCCTGCGAATACAGCCACATCTGCGGAGGATCGCGCGCCCGGGCTTATGCTCACACCGGAGACGCCTTGGGCACCGACCCGTTCTGCAACTACGAGCCCGCCGCATTAACGACGGTGACGAGTTAAAGAGAATTCACGAATAGAGTTTGATCGGAGCAACGACCCGCGTAATTGTCCCGCCGGGACTGGGCTGGTCGGGCTTGAGGCCGCATCGCATGGAAGCGAACAAGCCGATCAACTGGCCCAGCATCACATCGAGCATGGGGCGATAGTAATCGGGAAAATCCGCGGCACAATTCAACGACAAAGAATAGTCAGCGAGGGACGAAGCATCAGCGTCGCCTCGCGCGGTGACCACGGCGCGCACCCGCCCCAGATGCTTACGATCGATCTCGCGCAACAAGTCGAGTTCGTATCCGCGCCTCTGTTTTTCGCTGGAGAGGAAAGCCACGAACAGAGTATGGCTGTCGACACTCGACATGGGCCCGTGACGCAGCCCGAGCGGCGTTTCCGCCATGGTGGTAACTTTGCCGGCGCTCAGCTCAACCACTTTCAGCGCGGATTCATCGGCCACCGCTCGCAGCACTCCGGCGCCGACAAAGCAGGTGCGAGTGCAACCCAGTAACGTAATGGCCTCGGCGGCTTCGGCTGCAGTTGGAAGGAACTGCCGACCGGTCTCGCCCATTTGCGCCACTACGTCGCCGAACTGTTCAAACTCTTCGAGGTTCCCCACGCACTGCCCGGCCAGAACCATGTTGCTGAATGAACTGGTCATGGCCAGGCCGCGATCGTTCACGGCATCGTCAAGCACCAGAGCCACGGCGCGGTCGGGATGTTGCGCGCACAGTTGCGCCATCGGCCCCTGTTGATTGCAGGTAATCACCAGATGACGGATCTCGCGATTGCGATCGAGTGCCTGCTCGAGCAGCGCGACACCTTCTGGACTCTGTCCCGAACGGGAAAACGAAATCCACAGATATTCTCTTCCCGGGCGGTGGAACTCTTCGAATTCGGTGAGCAGAGTCGTGCTTGGAATTGGCCAAACGTCACAGCCCCAGCGCCGACGGAGCAGTGGAGCCAGCGCGCGGCCGGTGTAATCGGAAGTGCCGGCACCGACCAGGTAAACGGTGGGCGAAGAAGTGTTGCCGCGGCCGATTCCGGCGCGCCGCAGCGCGTCGTTCAACTCGCCGCGGTGTTCGAGGCAACGCTGGTAGGTCTGGCTCCATGTGTCCGGCTGTTGCCAGATTTCGCGCGGCGTGTGCTCGAGTCCGCGCTCGGTTCGTTCCTGCTCCGGCAAGTCCAGCAGTGCGCGCAACGGGTCACCCAACGTGGAATCTCCTCGAGCCCAAGTCTATTACAATCCAGCCTTGGTTGAAAAGTAATCGAAAGAAAAGGAAATCGTGTTCGCAAGGAAACGTTACAGGCTGGCCGGACTCCTGTTACCGGTAGTATCGTACTCGGAGGTACACGTTTCTGAACCCAGAGACGCCCCTTCTGCAACTAATCGGGCTGAGATGTGTTTTTCTATCTCGAAGGAGAAAAACATGAGCCGTGGTTCCAATTCCCTGAGTGCACTGCTGCTCGCTGCCGCGCTGAGTTCGTCGTTTGCAGGAATGGCATGCGCGCGTCACCCTTATCGCGTTTACGACCCTTACTACACGGACTATCACGTGTGGAACGATGAGGAAGTGGGTTACTACAATCGCTGGACCGTGGAAACGCATCGCGATGCGCATCGCGACTTTAAAAAGCTCAACAAGGATGAGCAGAAAGAGTACTGGACCTGGCGCCACAACCACGGCGACCATCACTAGGGCCGAGCCAGGCTGCCGAACTCAGGCTCTCAGTGGCTGAGCGCGCTGAGAGCCTGGTGCGTGGTCGTAAGCCGCGCGCCGAGACGTTCGAGTTCGGCAATGGTTTTCTGACCGTCTTCTGATTTCAAAGTTTCAATCGCATCCTGTAGTACGGCGACGCGCCGTCCGCGCTCGAGCAGGCCTTTGACGGCAAAGCTCACGCAATATTCCGTCACCACGCCGAAGACGACAAACTCGGCTTGAGTTCCGAGTCGGTGGACGAGCGCGTCGGCGTGCCGGCTTTCGAAAATGTTCAGCGTCTGCTTCTCCAGCAGGATCTGCTGGAAGCGCGATAAATCTTCCGGCAGCTTTGCGTCGGCATCGTTGGGCACGCGCACAACTTTGTCGGTCAGGGCTTCGGGGACAAGCTCTGCGCCGGCAGTTCCCTTCACGCAATGCGGCGGAAAGATTTTGAATTCGGGATCGTCGGGCGGGTGAAAACAACCATGCGAGACCAGGAAAACCTGCCCGTGGCGCGCGGCATCGGTTAGCAACCGAATGTTGGGCAATAACTTTTCCGCTCCGGGCACATACAACTTCCCTCCCGGCAACATGAAATCGGATTGCACGTCCACTTCCCAGAAAATAAAATCTTGCGAAACATCTTGCGAAACCATGACTCTCCTTGTTGCGCTCCGGTTGCGAAAGCCGAGCGTAGCACCAACCTTCCGGCGTTGACAACGTTGTGGCATCGCTGGTGAGCGCCTGGTTAATGCGCTAAGCTACCCAAGCGAGTTCATGAAGAAACAACCCGTCACTTACGACACCGTACGGCGCGTCGGTCTGACCTTTCCCAACGTGGAAGAGAGCACTTCGTACGGAACGCCAGCGTTGAAGACGAAGGGCCAACTCTTCGTGCGGTTGCACCAGGACTTGGATAAGATCGTCGTCAAAATGCCTTTCGACCGTCGAGAGGAACTGATGGCAGCCGATTCGGAAACCTATTTCATCACCGATCACTATCGCGACTACCCGTGGATCCTCGTGAGCCTCGCCAAAGTGCCTCGGGAAGCTTTGCCCGATCTTCTAGGAATTGCCCATCGCGAAGCTACGCGGGAGAAGAAGCGCGGCGCATGATTTGCGGATTCGAGAATTTCCCAATGAGAAACGACCCATGAGCCACGATACTCCGGCAAAATCCGCAGCCCCCAACAAACTGGTGATCCGCAACATCGGGCTGCTACTCAGCGGCGATCTTGACCACCCCATTCTTGACGCCGACACCGTGGTTGCGATTGACGGCCTGATCCACGCGGTTGGCAGAGAGAAGGACGTTGACACTGCGGGCGCCACCTCGACGATTGATGCCAAAGGCACTGCGCTCGCTCCCGGACTCATCGACAGCCACGTGCATCCGGTGTGCGGCGATTGGACTCCTCGCCAGAATCAACTGGGCTGGATCGACAGCTGCCTGCACGGCGGCGTCACTACAATGGTTTCTGCGGGAGAGGTTCACACCCCGGGCCGGCCCAAGGATATTGTCGGTCTGAAAGCGATGGCGATTTTCGCGCAGCGTGCCTTCCATGCGTTTCGTCCGGGAGGGGTTAAGGTCTACGCGGGAGCGCCGGTGCTCGAGCAGGGCATGGTCGAAGATGACTTCAGGGAACTTGCGGCGGCGGGAGTGAAATTTCTCGGCGAAGTTGGACTGGGCAGCGTGAAAGACGGAGTCACTGGACGGCGCATGGTGGCATGGGCCCGCAAATACGGTATCCAGAGCACGATTCACACCGGCGGTCCGTCGATCCCGGGATCGAGTCTGATCGACAAAGATATGGTGCTTGAGACCGACGCCGACGTGGTCGGCCACATCAACGGAGGACACACCGCACTGCCCGACGATCAAATTATGGATATATGCTTGCGCTCGCCGCGAGCGCTGGAAATTGTTCACAACGGCAATGAACGCGCGGCATTGCTGGCACTACGAACGGCCCGTGAGGTGAGTCATCTTAACCACGTGATTCTCGGCACCGACTCGCCCGCTGGTTCCGGAGTACAGCCACTCGGCATTCTGCGCATGATCTCGATGCTGTCGTCGCTCGGGGAAATTCCAGCGGAAATCGCCTTCTGCCTGGCCACGGGGAACACGGCGAAAATGCGCAGCCTCAATTGTGGGCTGATCGCGGCGGGACGCGAAGCGACTTTCGTTTTTCTCGATACGGCGCAACAATCCGCCGGCAAGAACCTGCTCGACAGCATTCAAAAAGGAGACCTGGCGGGTATTGGCATGGTGATTACTGATGGGGTGGTAAGCATCCAACGCAGCCGCAACACCCCGCCGGCCACGCGCGTGCCGGAGGTTGTGAGTGCGTAAACTTCTAAGCGTTGCCACTATGCACTTGCTCGCGATGTACATACTTCTTCTGCCAACCTTCCTGCTTGGTCAGACTGCGATTCCCGAGTGGTGTCGCTCTTTGCCTCGTCCGGAATACAAAACTCTTGAACGCGTTGCCGTCAGCGATCCGTGGTTTGAAGTCTACAAACCGGCGCCCGGCGTGTTCGCAATCTACGAACCGCATCAGGCCGAAGAAGTCATCAGCTATCTGATCGTTGGCGAGAAGCGCGCCCTGCTGTTCGATACCGGCATGGGCATGAGCGACATCAAGAAAGTCACGGCCGAACTCACGAAGCTGCCCATCGTAGTGTTGAACTCTCACACGCACGACGATCACGTGGGCGACAATTGGGAATTCGACACGATCTACGCAATGGATTCAGCCTTTGCCCGCAAGAACGCGCAGGGCTCGCGCGAAGACGCGCAGGCGGAAGTGACGCCTGATCAGATTTGTGGGACGCTGCCGAAGGGATTCGACCCGCGCAGTTATCTAACTCGGCCGTGGAAAATCACGAACTACACCCATGACGGGGATCGCTTCGATCTCGGCGGCCGCACCCTCGAAGTGATCGCCACGCCTGGGCACACGCCGGACGCCATCTCGTTGATCGATCGCGCGAATGGTCTACTCTTCACCGGCGATACGTACTATCCCGCGCCCATCTGGCTGTTCCGGCCCGAGACGGACTTCAAAGCGTACGCCGCCTCGATCAGTCGACTGAACGGCCTCGCACCAGACGTCAAACTTGTTTTAGGCGCACACAATATTCCTGTAGCGTCGCCGGAAGTGCTTACGCGGCTTGTCTTGGCATTTGCCGCGATGCGCAAGGGAGTGGTTACGCCTACGCCGGATTCACCCGGCAAGGTACTTTATAAGGTGGGCGATATTTCCTTTCTGGTAAGAGCGCCGGACGGAAAATAAATTTAACTTTGCTAACGAAGCCCGTCTTCACCTTTGATCTGATCCTTGGTCAACCCGCCCACGCGAGCGAGCGGACGGCCGCTGTCGGTCACCGCGACTGCCACCATGATTTCGTTCGCACGGGGCGCGTCGTTGATTCGCACTTCCATGCCATCGAAGTGGCTGCGCACAAACGCCGCATCTTTGTGGCCGAGCGGAATGTCGAGGACGACGCCCATGCCGCCACGCTTTTTCGATGACGGAATCAGCGCCGCTCCCTTACCCAGCACGCGCCTTACGGGCGTACCCAGTTTGGGATGAAGAATCGCCGCGGCGTGCTCGAGTTCTCCGTCCTCTCCGACTGCGGCGGCCTTGCCGTAACTTTCCACTGACGGGCCTGCGATTCCCAGGGCGGCGACAGCCCGTGCCGTCAGGAGTTCGCCGAGTTCCTCGCCAATCGCCATCAGTTCTGAGAGGTCCTCCACATATTTTCCCGCGCACGGATTCTCGATGACCGCGACGACCGCGGCCCGCCGCGTCGGTGGATGAACCTCCCGGTCCATCTCGCGCACCGTTTC
>Ga0187855_10001064_pt1 | contig 22366 bp, 17 predicted proteins | sample June2016WEW_8_10_2_FD_132969 | JGI IMG/M metagenome (GOLD analysis project Ga0187855, IMG submission 132969) | Peatland microbial communities from SPRUCE experiment site at the Marcell Experimental Forest, Minnesota, USA - June2016WEW_8_10 | ecosystem: Environmental > Terrestrial > Soil >...
AGCGACAAGAACGGTACCTTCCGAAGTTGAGAAAACATAATCACTCGGCCCCCTATAAACGCAGGTGAACGCTGGTTTTTTTCATCCGCGTTGATCGGCGTTCATCTGCGGCTTATAATCTCTTTGGGTTGCAGAATACTGTCACTTGACCAACCGGTTGCGCCCGCGGATCTCCTCACTGCAGGCGCGAGCATCCCACTTGCCAGAAAGAAAATCGCGACAGTCGTATACTGGCTTGCGCCATTGCGACTTTTTTGGTGCCGGTGGCGACTATCGCGGTCTCGATACTCGCGTCAGCGTGCTCTCTAGCTCAAATCCGGCGCTACTTCATCGGCGAAAAATCCGTCGGATGCATGTACGTCGAGTCCACCCTTTCCACCAGCTTGTCGGTCTGCTCGGATTTCACCATCTCTTGAAATCCCGGGTCGGCGTGCATCGCGTCCCAGTTCTTTTTCGCTTCCTCCCGGCTGGGATGCGCCACGATATAGATGAATGTGTTGTCAAAAGCGGAAGCATCCTCGGGCACCCAGTAACCCACAGCTTTCAGATCGTGTTTGGCGAGTAGCTTTGAAGCCGTGTCGCGAAACCGTGACTCCAACGCCGGCACCCTCCCCGGCACAGCATGATAAACGCGAAGTTCGAACACCCGATTGCTATCCGCCCTCACTTGGTTGACATGCGCCAGGCGGGCCGTAATGAGCGATCCAGCGGCAAAGGAAACCAGGGCGATGCCGCAAACAGTCCATCCCGCACCTTTCATGAATGACCGTCGTTGCATGATGCACCTCTGGCAAGTAAACGAATCGCGGCGGGGATCGGATCTGGTATTTAACACTTGTTAAGTTATACGCGCCGCGCGGCGGTTGGCCAATGCCAATCAAAGCCGCCGCTGTGGCGCGCGCCCGATCCTCTACCTGCGCGGCCGGCGCTTCGCGAGCCTGAAGCCCACGGCGAAGATTCAGCGTTGCGCGTCGCTCCGTGCCGCGGAACGTAATCCCTCCCGCCCACGGCTAATCCTTGAAGCGCACCAGCATCGCGACGACGGAGATGCGCTGCTTGTCCCAACTGCCCAGCCAGCAGACGAGCCAATGTCCGCAAACGGCCGCTTCTTGCGTAAGGCGTTCCTGCGGAGCCCGATCTGTAGGCCAGCGCACAGACCAACGGGCATGGTGGGTGTAATGTTAAAGGTATGGACAACAGACTCGCGAAGCGGCATAAGCGTCAGGTTTCCCGCGCAAAAATGAAGATCAGGCTGTCGGAGCCCGACGTCAGGACACCGGAACAGGTTGCAGCCGCCAGGGAAGCGAGCCGCCCTGATCGTAGCCGTGACGGCAAACCCACCGGCACGCCAAGATGAGCGCTCCCGGAGCGGTAATTTCGGACAGCGTAAAACTGACGGTTCTGTGTGAATCGCGCCGCTGTAGAACTGCCTTACCGGTGCTCTCTCCGGGCGCCACTTCTTCCTGGATGCACACCACAATCATCGCCAAGATCGAACATGGCGCGAAGTGCTGCCTTACGTCTTAACCCGGCGTTTCGGAAGTTGGCAAAGTCGATCCGTATGGGCAGTCGCCTCGGCGATGGCTGGATCGACCGAGTTTCGAGCTACGGCAGCCAGAGCCGCCCGGCGCGCACGCGCTAGATCGACGCCGGCGGAAATTCTGCGAGCGCTTCCGCTGGCACCCCTGCGAAGCAATCGGGGAACGGAGCTGGGCGAAGCCCGGGCGCTGTAGATTTCGTGCGGCGTACCAATTGCCTCTAGCTGGCGGCGATGGCGCTCATCTGCGAGTTGGTGATGCTCCAGATCGAGCTGACGTTGATGCCGGAACTGAAAAACAGGGCCGCGGAAGCCAGAGCCAGAAAAGCCATCAGCAGCGCATAGTCGAGCAGGTCCTGGCCTTGATCGTCCGTCCACAGGGTGCGCAGAGAATTCGTCATGATTAATACCCCTCCTTTACATCAAGCTTCGTGTTGTCGCTTCCACATTGCTGCGGCCGACCCGCATGGTAGTGCACGAAGATTGTCATGTCTGAATTCTATGCATATATGCCCGCCGCAGCGGATACCGCAAGTACGGGTAAAGGTACACCAAGGGACACGGGCATACCGGCCGTTAACGTCCGACGCTCCCAATGGATAACCCCAGGGAGACTGAGCAGCGGCACCGATAACGGCCTTCATGCGGAGCGGGGATACAACCCGCTTAACACCGCTCGCGCATCGCTCGAATCGAGGTCTGCACTTGACGCGGCCGTTTGCCCCGGCAGGCATCTCGAAAAGCGCTTCAAGGACTGGATAGCCGCCGCCGGAGGTTCGCCGCGCGGATCGCTTCATATCCGGAGTTGGATACTTCCGCTCCGTTCGGAGCACGACTGTTCCAGAGGGTTAGCGAGCGGGTGCCAGGGGTGATGGAGTATTGACGCTCGTATGCTGGAAGTGACGCGACTAGCTGCTAGTACACCGGCAGTACGGACAGGACTTGGCGTTTCGCTTCTCCCGCCGCAGAATCAGATAAGGCGAGGGAACGCGCTACTGTGACTTCAAACCACCAATCTACCGAACAGCCACGCCGAGCGTGGCTGACACCGACTGAGCTGTTGCTTTTGATAAGCGCGGCGGTCATCCTCTTTCTGGCCGCCTATAGTGGCAATAAAGTTGTGCTGGGATCAGTGGCCTTGGGTGCCATTCTGGCTCCGACGCTCTATTATGTCTTTGACCGCCGGAGGTATCGGGCCCGGCGGAGACAGACTGAAGTGGCTGCCTTCAGTCACCTACGGCTGTACCTCGACAGGCAGAAATCCGAATTGTGAAGGACCGGCACCCCTCCGCAACCCGTGCCAGAGCGTCACAATGGTGCCAAATATCACACTCAGCGGCGGGGCATAAAAACCGCGCTTCTGCCTCTGCGAGCCCTTCGATGGCGCGCTCGCGAAGCAAACGTGGAACCCTTACTGTTCGAAGCTCAGTGGCTCGGTAGATTTGCTGCCGGCGCGCTCCGTGTCGGCAGCCGCTTCAGCAATGGCCGGATCGCCGCATAGGTTGGACGGCGTCAGAGGGGCGGGTGGCTTAGTAGCTTCAGAGTTGAGGCCCTTGACTGCAATACGGCGGACCTAGTACGAATAGCCAGTACTGAATAGCCTTTCTCCGCAGATTCAATCGCGCTACACTGCCGCACAGGGGGAAAGATAAATGGCATCAGCCCCACTGTTGTTGGAGCATTCAGAAACCGAGGACTTCACGCCGGAAGAAATCGCCATGCTGAGGAAGATCCGCGAGTTGGTGGATTCGAAATACGAGAGTGAGACTACCGGCGCGCCCGTCGAACCAAACCGTTAACGCTAACGCGGGGCGAAGAGGTGCAGAGGCCTGCGCCAGCTTTGAGAACTTTTTCAAGTTTGCACAATTAAGACTCATGACATGAGTCCGGCGTTCGACTGGAGAGTAAACTCGGTGTGCTTCCGCTAGGGTCTTGCGGGCGGCATGCCGGCTACGCTATACGGCTTCCCCTCCCTGCCCGACCCGTGCATGGACGGCGATGAACCCAACGGGCTCGTCTACGCCACCGGCGAGGACTTCTGTGGGACAGCCGCGGTTGGCGGGGCCAACTTTGGTGGGACGGTCTTCAATTTTCCCCGCGTGGCGTTTAGGTGAATACCGCAGCCTAGAAGCCTGGACAAAGGTAGTGCCCCAGCCGGGGCTTCGCGTGCTTTTCTCGTTTCGGGAACCTCTGTGCCCAGGGAAGCCAGAGCGTGTAGTTATGGCGGTAGAGACGCCGCGGCATCACATGGCCTGGGCCGCGGAGATGGCTTTCTTCGGATCGATCAGGTTGCGGCGGCCGTCAGCCGTTTTCTCGGCGGTCTTACGGATAATGTCGATTACTTGCGGTGGGGTAAGCTTCGGATTCACCACCAGGATCTTGGCCGCAAGATTAGCCACGTTGGGTGAGGCCATGGAGGTACCCGAGAACTTGAGGCGGTCGCCGCCCGGGATGTAGCTCTCCACTTCGTAGCCGTTCGCATCCACTACCACGGTCGGACCGTAGCTGGTGAAGGAGGCCTCGTCGCCGGCCTTATCGACCGCTCCTACGGTAAGCAGGTTCGGGACCTTCAGGGCGGCCGGGATGGCTTCCTCAAAGCTCGAATCGGCATTGCTGTTGCCGGCGGCGGCCACGAAGAGAATCTCCGGCGCGGAGAGCATTGCTTTTTCCAGTGCGCTTTTCTCGACTTCGAACCATTCGCGGGCGGTGCTTTTCCGTTCCTCAATGTCCTTGCCGATGGCGCACTTCTCCATGCCATCTTCGTAGTCCTTGACCGAACCGCCCCAGCTCATGTTCACGACCCTTACATTGTTCCTCTTGAAGAAGTCCACGTAGTCTCGAACGGCTACGGCCTCGCGGTCTGTTTGTGCACGCGAGGGGCAGGGGTCGGGAATCATCTTCCAGTCGAAGGTAATGCGGCCGGCTACCAGGCGCGCATAGGGATTGCCGGCTGTTAGGATGCCCGCCACATGCGTGCCGTGCGCGTACACACTGTATAGGGAGAGTTCTTCAATGAAGGGCTTCACCTGATCCGGCTTGAGCTTGGCTAGGGCCTGCTTCAATTCGGTGGATTCGGGGCTTTCCACGTTGGCTTGCAGATCGGAAAACCCCTTCATTTCCTTCTTGGCTTCCGGATAGCGCTGCGATTGTGCGGCGTTGAGCGGATACAGATTGCCAGTGGTCTTACGGCTCTCGATGTCGTAAGCCAAAACCGCCGGCTCGCCTTCGGAATTTTTCAGCACGCGGTCCCGGAATATGGCGAGGTCGACGCCGCTATCCCATACGGCCACGTTGACAGGCTGGTATTTCTCGCCAGCCTCCAACGTGACTTCGCGTGCGGCCCAGATGTCTTTCTTCTCCTTGGCGTGCGCGGAGAGATAGACGCTCAGCGCCTCGTTCAGAGTGTCCTTCAGCGGGATTCTCTCAACCAGCATTAGTCGTATGCTGGGCAGAGCGTGTGCCAGGTCGGAACTGAGCCCGCCGGTCTTTTCCACGGGTCGAAGCTCGCCTGTATCTGGCCAACCACGAGCGCTTCTGACGCAATCTCGACACTGGCCTTGGTGGACTTCAGATCGTTCTGCACGACATCGAACGGCAGGCCGTCGAGAGCGCGCATGACCGCGGCGTAGACGGCCTTGCGGAAGGCGGGCGAATGGGGGTCGCCGGATTCGCGCCGCGCATCGAGGATGGAGCGTGTGATCAAACCGCTCAAGGCCTTAGCCGCGGGCTTCTCTTCGAGGGCTTTGATCTGGTCCAGCCGCCGGCGGGCCGCATCGTCGTGGCCTTCGAGGATATCGAGTGCAACCAGCGTAGCGAGCAGGCCGCGTTTGGTGGCTGCGTCGTCGATCTCATAATCGCGCAGCACGGACTCCACATTTATCCTGACCTGGGCCGCAAACGGGCGGAAGGCCTGTTCGGAGCGGACAAGGTCCTCGACCTTCCCGCTGATGGAGTATTGGAACTGCGGGACATCGGCCGCACGCGTGATCTTCTTCTTCGGCGGCTGGGCTAAGAGAAGGGCCGGAATCAGGCAACAAGCGAATCGAGTAACGAGTCTGGTGTGCATGAGTTTTAATAATGCATGTTTTGGGGAGGCGGCGCAAGTGGGCGGGTGCGCGCTGTGCGTATGCTGTTTAGTATAAACAAGGCTCTTTCCGAAGGAGAAGCCTTGGGTACCGTAACCGTTTCGTAGCCAAAGTCCCTATATATATCTACAAGGTCGTTGCCGAAGGCTTGGGCCTGATCAAATGACATTTTTCGCTCATCGTCTGTCTTGTATATGTCCTTCCATGGCGGGGTTATAAATACCACTCGGTTGTATCTGTACGTCACGGCAGCGCTTTGTGCAGCTTTTTGATCGATACCGAAAAGAGCTGCATACCCGATCATATCAGGGATGCCGCGATCGAACAAAATTGGGGAGGTATGATCCTGAAATTGTTTAAACTGCTGAACGGCTCGCGATAGCATTAGTTCGGTGAAGAGGTCCGGATTCGTTTCCGGCACTCCGTTCCCCTTGAAGCTTCTTTGTTCGGACAATATTTCCCGGGCAGGTTCGTCAATCACGGTCAGGTTTCCGGCCTTTAGTTCCCGCAATATGGTTGATTTTCCGCTTCCCGGCGCCCCTGTCAGAATGTAGAAGTTTGGCATTTCAATCACGGGAATCTCAGAACGTAGGTGGAAACCAGCCCACCATTGTTATTGGCGCGAGCGGCACCATATAAAATCGGTCATTCATAGCGCAGTGCGATCGTGGGGTCGATCCTGCTGGCGCGGCGCGCGGGTATGTAACACGCGAGCAGTGTAACGGCCGCCAGCACGCCAGCCATCGCCAGGAACGTGGCTGTATCGAGCGAACTGACCCCAAACAGCAGGCCGGAAAGAAAGCGGGTGAGGGCGAAGGCGCCCAACGCACCGGCCGCGATTCCGGCGAGCGCAATACGCAAACCGCTCGCGCAGACCAGCCGCAGCACATGTCCGGTTTGTGCGCCCAGAGCCATGCGGATGCCGATCTCGGCCGTCCGTTGCGCCACGGCATAGGAGATGACGCCGTAGATTCCCAGCGCCGCTAATATCAGCGACAGGGAGGAAAACAGCGTCATCACCACTGTGAGAAATCGCGGCCGCGAAACGGCCCTCGACATCGTCTCCTCCATGGTGCGGAGACCCGAGATGGGGATGGTGGGATCGAGCGCGCGAACCTGTGCCCGCACCGGGTTTGCCAGCGACATGGGGTCGCCTTTGGTGCGGATGAGTAGAGAGGCACTGGGAACGAAATTATTCGTGACCGTCGGAACGGTGGACTTCTGCTGATAAGGAATGTAGAGTTCGGTACCGCTCGGCTGATCGAGGCCGTTGTTCTTGACGTCGGCAACCACGCCTACGATGGTGTGCCATTGCGCCCCGCCATCAGATTCGGTCTTGACGCGGTGGCCGATGGCGCTTTCGCGGAGCCAGAAGGCGCGCGCCATCGTCTGGTTGATGACCGCCACGGGTGGCGCGCGCCGCCCGTCGCCGGAGTTCAGGAGACGCCCCTCAAGCAGCCGGACGCCGGCCGTCCGGAAATAGCTGGAGTCCACGAAGTTCCAGTAATCGATGGTGGGCGGGAAGCCGTCGGGACCGTTCGGTACGCCTTCCATCGGAGTAGTATTCGCGTTGATTCTGCGAACGGGCGGGAGGCCGGCAGCCAGCGAGGCGGATTCAACGCCGGGAAGCGCATTCACACGCGACAGGAGCGCAGCCCAGAAACCATGGGCCTGTGCCTCAGTACTGTAGCTCGAGGCGGGTAGCGAGACCTGTAAGGTGAGCAGCCGTTCCGGGGTGAGACCGGAGTTCACCTCCTGCAATTTCCAGAACGCTTTCACCATGAGACCCGAGCCGATTAGTAGGACCAGCGCCAGAGCCAGCTCGGAACCCACCAGGACTGCGCGGAAACGGTTGGCCGCCGCGGAGTTGGTGGCGCGGCCGGCTGCGGATTTGAGGATCTCGAGCAAGCCTGCGGGGCGCACATGGAGAATCGGCGCCAGGCCGAATACCACTCCCGTGGCGAGCGCCAGCACCAGCGCGAACAACAGCACACGCCAGTCGATACCGATCTCGTCCGCGCGCGGGATGTTGCCGGCATTGCTGGCTGCCAACAGGCGCAGACCAGCCAACGCCAGGAGCACGCCGAGGAACCCGCCAGCGGCCGACAGCAGGATCCCTTCCGCGACGAACTGGCGGAGCAGGTTGCCCAGGCTCGCGCCGATAGCGGCGCGTACGGCGATCTCACGGCGCCGGGCTTCGGAACGGGCCAGCAACAGGTTGGCGACGTTCACGCAGGCGATCAGCAGCACGAACGCCACCGCACCCAGCAGCACCAGCATCGCCGGGCGCGCGGAATGTACGATCTCGTCCTGGAAGCCCGCGAGCACGATCGGATGCTGGACGGGATCGAACGGATGTTGTTGGCGCGTCAAGATCTGGCTGGAATGAATTTCATAACGGTGCATTTCAGACTGGGCCTGCGCCATGGAAACGCCGGGACGGAGGCGGGCCAAGATGGAGAGATAATGGCTGCCACGGTTGCCTGGTTGTGCGGGATCGAGTTGGAGGGTCGACCATAGCTCGGACGGATTGACCTCTCCAGGCGGAAAATTGAACCCGCGCGGCATCACGCCAACTATCGTGCAGGCGCCGCCATTGAGCCGGATATCGCGGTTGAGAACGTGGGGGTCGCCGCCAAAGGCGCGCTGCCAGAGATCGTAAGAAAGGACGGCGGTGCCGGGTGCATTGGGGATATCGTCATCCGGGGAGAGGAGGCGGCCGAGTGCCGGACGCCCGCCGAGCATTTCGAGCAGGCCACCCGTCACATAGGAGACCGTGGCGCGTACCGGTTCGTCGCGGCCAGCGATGTTGGCCGGACCATTCACCCAGCCCTCGAACATCTCCCACGATTGGCCATCGCGTTTCAGATCGAAGTACTCGGGTGGAGACAGCCAGAAGTGCCGGAAGCCCGATGGGTAAGTGCTGGAGACCTGCGTGGGGAACTCAGTGAACACACGGATCAGACGGTTCGCGTGGGCGTAGGGAAGCGGCCGCAGGAGCACCGCGTTAACCACGCTGAAAATGGCGGTGGTTGCGCCCGTGCCGAGCCCCAGGCAGAGAATGGCGGCGGCGGTAAACACCGGATTGCGTGCCAGCATGCGCAGGCCGTAACGGAAGCCCATAAGGTTGGTGCGACGTTAGACGCGCGACAGCGCGAATCGTTAGAAGGCGAGCAACATAGCGTGAGCGGCATCATGAAGACACCGTGGAGTTTGAACAATGGAGGCTCGTGTGTCAAGGAGCACCGAACTGGCGCGCCGGAGCAAAGCTGATTTCTGAGAGCCGAACCGCGCCACAGATTCGGGCCAGCCGCTCAAGACCGCACCGCGCCAGAATTGCAGCGTCCGGAGAAAGCCGAGCCTTACCGGCAATAGCTCCTGGAGCTTTTCGGCTGAGAATGAGAAGCCCGGAAGCGGAATAGCGTCCCTCGCGGAGGCAGTACCATGTTCCGCGAATTGGTACCAGTTTGCCGGGTCCGTGGCTATACGGCATGATAAGCTGCGTGGATCGAAGGAGCGGGACTGATGAAGATTCCAGCAGCATTGCTCTTGACCCTGCCTTTAGCTTTGCCGGCAATTTCGCTGGCGCAACAGGTGGCGATCGGCGAATACGCCATGCCCGACTCTATCAGCTACGTCACCGACATGATTCCCGGCCCGGATGGCGCGGTTTGGTTTATCGATGGAGGCGACATCGGGCGGATCACCCCGGCAGGGCAGATCACGCTATTTTCGACAAACACAGGGTGGGATGTTGGCGGGTTCACAACGGGTCCGGACGATGCGATATGGTTTATCGAAGCGAACGGCCAGAAGATCGGACGGATGACCGGCGCCGGAGCAGTAACGCAATTTCCGCTGCCCAACCCCAACAGCTATCCCCAGTACATCGCCGCGGGATCGGATGGCGCGCTGTGGTTCACCGACTACGGCACCAATGAGATCGGGCGCATGACCACCGCCGGCGTGGTGACCGAGTTTCCGGTTCCCAGCCCAGGGGCCGGTCTCTTTAGCATCGCCAGGGGGCCGGACGGCGCGGTGTGGTTCATCGAAGCGTACGCCAACAACATCGGGCGTATAACCCCCGCGGGCGTGGTCACCGAGTATCCGGTGCCGACAGCCAATAGCGGCATGTCCTGTTGCATCGCCGCAGGGCCGGATGGGGCGGTCTGGTTTACCGAGTATTTGGCGGACAACATCGGGCGCATCACGACCGACGGGGTAATTACCGAATACCCTGTGACCTATAACAGCGGGCCGCAAGGCATCACCGCGGGGCCCGATGGCGCCGTCTGGTTTACCGAATCCAGGATGGGCACCATTGGGCGAATTACCACCAGTGGGACGGTCACCACTTACCTGGTGCCCCAGCCTAACGGCGTGAACTATATCGCGCAGGGACCCGATGGCGAGTTGTGGTTTAGCGCCATCACAGGGTATGGCGGCGTGTATACCCCCGGCATGATCGGCGAGGTCGTTTTTGTTACCGCAAACCTAAGTGTGACCCCAGCCCAGGGCTATTACCACGAGACCCTCGATTTTGTGGGCAGCGGGTTCGCGCCCAACGAGAGCGTCCAGATCTATTCGAGCGGCGTGGGATCCAAAGTGCTGGCCACCGCGGTCGCGGATGCCAGCGGTTCGCTTACAGCCTCGGCTCTGGCGCCGGAGTGGTTTTATGCCTACGGCAATCCGCGGATTTTTCTAGCCAAGGGGCAGACCAGCGGGAAGCTGGGAGCGGCCAGCTTTACGATGGAACCGCACCTGATGCTGACTCCGAATTCGGGCGCGGCCGGTAATACGGCCACGGTCGCGGGGTTCGGCTATGGTCCGTTCGAGACCGTTAGGCTTTTCTGGGACAACCCCCGCACGTACCTGGGTACCGTATATGCGGATGTTTACGGCACCTTTAGCGGTAGCGCGGCTCTCCAGTTCGCGGTGCCATCGGGCGCGACCCCGGGTGCTAACGGCGTGATCGGACTGGGCTACTACACCTACGCTACCGGAACTGGTCCGTTCACCGTGGAGTAGATAATGGAGGCAACCATGCGCAAACTTCAAAAGCCTGGAATCGCATGCAGAACGCTGGGGATGGCTCTACTCCTGTTTGTTTATGCCCCGGTTCAAGCATCGGCGCAGAAGCCGAAGACGCTGTACCGCTTCAATGGATCGCTCCCCAGCCCCTATGGAGGCGTGGCGATCGGCCCAGGAGGGGTGCTGTACGGCACCACATATGATGGCGGAGCTAACGGTAGCGGCACGGTGTTCTCGTTGACCCCGCCTGCATCGCCCGGCGGCGCGTGGACCGAACAGGAGATCTTTGAGTTTGGGAGCACCGGCCCCATTGGCCCCATGTCGGGTGTGACGACCGGCAAGGGCGGAGTGCTTTATGGGACCACCTACGCCGGCGGTGCACTGTATCAAGGAACGGTCTTCTCATTGACCCCGCCCGCCGTTGCCGGCGGCGCCTGGTCGGAAACCGTGCTGCATAGTTTCGCCGGCGGCAGCGCCTCGGATGGCGCCGTGCCTTGGGCCGGTGTGGCGATCGACGAGAACGGGAACCTCTTCGGCACGACCGTGGCCGGGGGAGACAGCCTCGGTTATGAGTGCTGCGGCTCTGTCTACGAACTGACTCCGCCTTCTTCCCCCGGAGGAACGTGGACCGAAACCATTCTCTGCAGCTTCTCCGACGGTGACTACGGCCTCGACCCATCGTCGCCTTATGGAGGCGTGGTGATCGGCGAGGGCGGGGTTCTGTACGGCACCACCTACAGAGGTGGCACCTATGCCGCTGGCACGGTTTACTCGCTTACCCCGCCTGCGTCCGGCGTGGGCCCTTGGACGATCTTCACTCTTTATAACTTCAAGGGTAAGGGCGACGGGATAGGTCCCTACACAGACCTGACCATCGACAGCAAGGGGGTGCTGTACGGGACTACGTCGTCCGGCGGAACGGGGACGGCTTGCTCAAATGGATGTGGCACGGTCTTCTCGTTGACGCCGCCTTACTGGACTGAGGAGGTGCTGTATAGCTTTACCGGAGGGAGTGACGGTTGGAATCCCCAAGGAAGGCTGGCGATCGGCAGCGGCCTAGTACTCTACGGCGCCACAATAGGGGGCGGAAATCCGAACGGCGGGACAATCTTCTCTTTGACGCCGCCGCCTCCGAGAGGCACCGCGTGGACCTGGAAGCCTCTCTTCGCCTTCAACGGCACTACGAACGGGGACTGGCCCAGCCCTCTGGCGATCGGCACGAGCGGGACACTGTACGGCACCACTTACGGTAGCCCAAGCACGGCCTTCGAACTGATTCCTTAGTGCGCTGCTCTTGGACCGCCGGTGCGGGTGTGCAAAGCCGTACAAGACAGAGGGGATCCCTGAAGCGTATCAGTAGGTCGTAGCGTGAACCTCGAGTAATACGCACGCGATTTCAGCGAGTTTCATAATGACCGCTATCCCTTTCTAATTAAGGTGGGTGGCTATTGGGGGCCTACCGCAGTCAAGGAATTTGGTGAAGGTCGCGGACGAAGAGTGGAGGAGGTTTCCGGGGCCGTGGGAAGTGCGCGCGATGCGGTCGAATATCGAGAAAGATGGCGAGCGCCGGGCGACTCGAACCGCGATAATACAATTGATGCCACTTGCGATCTTCGATTCCGGCATCACCCAGTTCGGTGGCCGCGAAGTAGATGCCGCCGGGCACGGAGATATTAAATGACCCCTTCCCGTTCAGACGCGCTGGTGCTCTTCGGCGTGACGGGCGACCTCGCCCACAAGATGATCTTCCCTGCGCTCTATGCCATGGTGAAACGAGGGAACCTCAAAGTCCCGGTAATCGGCGTCGCTCTCCCTAAATGGAGTCTGCCGCGTCTGCATCGACGCGTGACGGACAGCATAGAACGATCGGGCGGGGTCGATAACCGGCAAGCCCTAGGGCATCTGCTGTCGCTGTTCAGGTATGTGAGCGGCGATTATGAAGACCCGAACACCTTCGCGGCGATCAAAAGGGCGCTGGATACCGCGCGGCGCCCGGCGCACTACCTCGCTATCCCGCCGTCGCTCTTCGAAATCGTCATCAAAGGGCTCGGTGCCTCGAATTTGGCCAGGCATGCGCGCGTCATTGTCGAAAAGCCGTTCGGACGCGACTTGGCCTCCGCTAAGGAACTTAATGGCGTCGCGCACAGCGTATTCCCGGAAGACTCGATCTTCCGCATCGATCACTTTCTCGGGAAGGAGGCGATCATGAATATCCTCTATTTCCGCTTCGCTAATTCGTTCCTGGAGCCGATCTGGAATCGCAACTTTGTGGCCAGCGTCCAGATAACCTTATCCGAGGATTTCGGGGTGAAGGGCCGCGGAGCGTTTTACGAAAGCGCCGGCTGTCTCCGCCACGTGATCGAGAACCATCTATTCCAGGTCGTCGCACTGCTTGCCATGGAACCCCCGGCAGAGAGGGACTATGGAGCCGTCCACAGGGAGAAGGCCAAGGTCCTTCGAGCCATGCGCCCCCTGAAGCGCGACGACCTGGTGCGTGGCCAGTACGCTGGCTACCGGAAGGAGCCGGGTGTCGCGAAGAACTCCGACGTAGAGACTTTCTGCGCCCTGCGGCTTTTCATCGACTCATGGCGCTGGGAGGGGGTCCCATGGTACCTGCGCTCCGGCAAATACCTGGCCGAAACCGCGGCTGAGGTCTTGGTGGAATTGAAGCCGCCGCCGCAGCGGCTATTCGCCGACTCCGCGCCGGCGAAAGGGCGGGCCAACTACCTGCGCTTCCGGCTCTCCCCCAGCGCGGCCATCGCTCTCGCCGCTCGCATCAAGGTTCCAGGAAAGGAATACATCGGGGAGCAGCGAGAGCTCTACCTGTTCGAAGAGCAACTGGGAGAGGAAGCGCCCTACGAGCGCCTTTTGAGCGACGCTATGGCCGGCGATGGAGCGTTATTCACCCGTGAGGACGCGGTCGAGGCCGCCTGGGCTGTGGTCGAGCCGGTCCTTAAGACGCACCATCGGGCTCGCCCCTACAAGCGCGGGAGTTGGGGACCGAAGGATGCCGACGCGATCATCGCTTCCAATGGCTGTTGGCATAATCCCGCGGCCACAGGAGCATCCGAACGATGAGACGTCAGCCCAATCCGTGTCTTGGCCTGGGCTGATCGCAGCGGGCCCGCGGCCCGAGCCGGTGCGACTGCCGACGTTCCTTCCAGACTGGAAGAATCGCAGATCGCGCGAACGGCCCGCAAGGTTCCGAAGCTCAAAAACCCCGCTTTGCGAAACAGTAGAGTCCGGCGCTGGTGCGGACGTAAATCCGTCCATCGAGAATCGCAGGCGTGGCGAACATGTCTTCGTCGAGGTTGTTGACCGCGAGTATCTCCCATTCCGGGCCTGCCCGCAACACAACCACTCTCCCGTCTTCGCTTGCCAGAAGGATCTTGCCGTCGGCGGCGACCGGCGAAGACCAATAACGCCCGAGTGCGCCGGTGAGACGCGCCTGCTTGTACACCTCGCCATTCTCCGGGTTCAAGCTCGTAAAGACACCATCGCGCACTAGATAGATCACGCCTTGATATAGCAGCGGCGACGAGGTGTTCGGCAGAGCCTTGCGGTATCTCCAAAGCACGTGGCTCCCGGTAACATCTCCGCGGCCGCCGGCACGAATCGCGACCAGACAGTTCTCCGAGGCAGTCCGCGCCCGGTAGAGTTGCCACTCGGCTGCGTCGATGTAGCCGTCGTGGTTCAGATCGTTATCGCCAAACCATTCCGCGTCGTGGCTCGAACGCATCTCGTCACGCGACAGCTTTCCGTCGTGGTCCTTGTCGTATTTCGCGAGAATCTGGGGAAATTCGGGGATTTCGACACGTTTTGGCCGATCGCCATCGGTTTCCCAACCGTTTACAAAAATGCGGTCGCGGTCGATTACCGGCACGGACTTGAGCTGCCACGGCATGCCGCGCACCCACCACAATTTCTCGCCCGTCTCGAGAGCGTATGAGGCCACTTCGAAGGAGCCGGGCACGATCAACTCCGCCGGCCCGCTTTTTGGGCGGTAGACCGCGGGCGTCGCGTAACCGCGCGTATATTCCGGCCGCATCGTCTTCCACAGCACCCGCCCGGTCGTGGGATCGACGGCAATCAAGTACGACCCGGTGTCCTGATCGCAGATGAGCACCAGCTTTCCATCGCCGAGGATTGGCGAGGAGCCGTGGCCGTTTGGATTGTTGAAAGGACCCAGCGGCAAACGCCAGCGCTCGTTGCCATCCGGTCCGTAGGACAACAGACCGAAGTCGCCAAAGAATACGTAAACATTGACCCCATCTGTGACTGGAGATGGAGACGCCGGTCCGTTTGTCGGCTGGAAACTCTCCACGCGTTCGCGCGGCGCCTCCCGCTGCCATAGCACCTTACCTCCGTCGCGGTCGAGACAGATCGTGAGCAGCTTGTTGCCCTCGAATGCGGTGACAAAAATGTGGTTCACGGTGAAGACCGGTGAGGAGTGTCCCCGCGGCAACGCCGTTCTCCAGAGAACGTTCTTTTGCGGGCCGAAGTGGTCTGGAAGGCCCTTGGAGGGAGAGACACCAGAGCCGTTCGGTCCGCGGAATTGCGGCCAATCGGCCCCGGCAAGAGCGAGTTGAATCAGCAGACAGACAAGCCAGCGCACCAGCGATCAGTGTACACTGTCGTCGCTATCGCAGGGTGCCACAACGAGGCGCGTGCGACGCCCCCGGGGGAAATCCGAAAAATGCGCTTTGCGCACTTTTCAGGCGCGCCGCTCAACAACAGGGCCATCTCGCAGGCGTAATCGGAGTAACGGGGGCGACCACGAGAGATCGCGGGCATCGCGGTCAGCGAGCGCCAGTTCCGCAGGTGGCACATGGCTCAGGTTCTCACTCCCACCGAAGGGCGCGCATCGGGTCGACACGCGCCGCTCGCTGCGCCGGGACGTATCCCGCCAGAAGTGCCACGAACGCAATTCCCAGAGTGGCTGCGGCGATGGTCAGCATGTCATTGGGCTGGATTCCGTAGAGTTGCGACCTCACCATCCGCGTCAAGCCCCAGGCGGCGGGCAGGCCGATGCCAATGCCGATTCCCGTGAGAATGAATACGTCCCTCATCACGAGCTTCACTACGTCGCGGCCGGAAGCCCCGAGAGCCATCCTGACGCCGATTTCGCGTGTGCGTTGCGCAACGATGTAGGCCATCACTCCATACAGCCCGATCGCGGCAAGCAAGGTCGCCAAAGTGCCGAATCCGGAGGACAAAGTCGCGACTAAGCGTTCCGTGATGAGCGATTCTTCCATCTGGGTCTCGATGGTTTTCATCTGGAAGATCGGGAGATTCGGATCGAGGCCGTTCACCACCCGGCGGATGCCCGAAAAGGCTTGCTCGGGTTGGCGGGCCGTCCGGACATAGGCATACATACCTAGCACAAACTCCATCTGGTGATACGGGCGATACACCTCCATCGGCACTTCGTCGCGCATGCTCTCATATTTGGTGTCGTGCACCACTCCAACGATCTCGATGTCCAGCTTCGTCCCCGGATCGCCGCCCATGCCGATGTGTTTCCCGACGGCCAGGCCATTCTTGAAGAAGCGCCGCGCGAATTTCTCATTCACGATGCAAACTTTAGGCGCCTCGCGTCCGTCGGTCATGCGGAAGTCCCGCCCGAGCAGGATCGGAATGCTCATGGTCTTGAAGTAATCGGGTGAAATGAACTGCATGTGCGGATCGGGAGTCTCCGTAGGCTTGTGCTGAAAACCCTCCACCGCCATGCTGCTGTCCCATTCATCACCGGCGAGGACCGGCATTATGGCCAGACTGGAAGAGTCCACTCCCGGAAGCGCATCCAGACCTTCGCGCAGCCGGCGGTAGAAATCCAAGCCGCGTTCCTGCCGATATCCATTCATGGGTGGGTCCACGGCGAAGCCCACCAGGTTGGTAGCACGGAAGCCGGGATCGAGCCCCTTGAGGTTACTCAGGCTGCGGATGAACAAGCCCGCTCCGATGAGCAGTAGAAGGGATAGCGCCACCTGCGCGGCCACCAGAGTCTTTCGCAATCCTACCGAGGTGCCGCCCGCGATGGAGCCGACCTGATCCTTCAATGTCCCGGCAAGCTCTGGCCGGGTGGATTGCAGGGCCGGCGCAAGACCAAATGCGATTCCGGTGAACAGCGATATACCAAGGCAAAACGCAAGTATCCGCCAGTCTGGCAACGTCGAGATAGTCAGGGGCGAGTCTCCGAGGGGCAGGAAACGCAGCAGAGCGCGATCGATCCACACGGCCAGAGCCAGCCCCGCGGCGCCACCGGCTAGCGCCAGTGTCAGACTCTCCACCAGCAACTGGGAGACGATCCGCCAGCGGCTGGCGCCCAAAGCCAGCCGGATCGCGACTTCCTTCTGGCGCGCCGTGGCGCGGGCTACCTGGAGATTGGCGACATTCGCGCAGGCGATCAGGAGCACCAGGCCGACCAGCGCGGTCAGCACCAGCAGCGGACTGGCGAATTGATGGCGCAACTCGGAATCACCCTTGGAAGCGGGCAGAAGCTCCATCCACATGCTGAGGAATGCCTTTTTGGTTTCCGGGGCGGCACGGGCGAAATCCTTCTCGCGCACTTCCATATCGAGCATCTGATGAAAGAACGGCTGCAGAGCGGCTTTCGCATACTTCATGGTCACGCCCGGCTTCATTCTTCCGAATACGTTCACCCAGCGGCCCCGGCGGTTTTTCAGACTGTAAAACTCAGCGAACTGCGGACTCAACTGCGCTTCCATCATGATGGGGATCCGAATCTGTGGCGACGATCCAGGATCGGTGCCGTCGAAACCGGCGCGGCTGACGCCAATGATGGTGAGCGGGTATCCGTCAACCAGCAACTTCTTGCCGATGACATCATTCCTTCCGCCGAAACGGTTCACCCAGTAACGGTAGCTGATGACGGCAACGGGATGGCCGCCGGGGACCCTGTCGTCGTCAGGCGTAAACACACGTCCCAGGGCCGCGCCAACGCCGAGAACGGGAAAATAGGTCCCGGACACGAGTTCGCCATCCACGCGTTCGGTTCTGCCTTCCGAACTGACGCTGAAGGAACTTTCCCACCGGCAGAACATTCCGCTGAAGACCTGGTTGTGGTCGCGAAAGTCCTCGTACATCGGGTAGGAGATCTTGTAGCGGCCGTTGTTGCTGCCGTAATGCGGACCGCGCCCCCACAATAGGACAAGCTGTTGGGGGTCTTTGACAGGCAGCAGGCGAAGGAGGATCTGGTCAACCAACGTGAAAATCGCGGTATTGGCGCCGATGCCCAAGGCCAGGGAGAGCACCGCCACGGCCAGGAAGACCGGGGCCTTCTTAAATGAACGTACGGCGAAACGCAAATCGTGCCCAAGATTGCCCATAAAGTTCTAATACTGCCCGATTGCTAAAACGTTACGAAAGCCGATCGGTTAGTAGGGCTGGGCTCTCACTCGGCTGGCTCGGCGCAAACCGCCTGACCAACTCGTCAGTTGCCGCGAGCAAGCCAAAGGTCATCGGTCTGGGACGAGACGCGGATATACTCACCGGCCAGGTAGGCAAATGGATCGCATCGCCAGGGGGTGCGGCAAGGAAGGTCCGTGGGCAGCATCGCGGACGCCAAAGCAATCCGCCTATTTGCTCCATGTCGTGCTGTGCGACTGTGGCGAGCAGCAGCGGGTGCGCCGCGGCCACGCCGCCAGGCACCGGCCCAATCGAAAACCGGCGTTGCCACACGCGCCTGCCCGAATCCGCCCGGTTCCTATTCGCCTAATGGCGCCTCAGCTCCCGGCGCCGTAGTCTACGTCATCCGGCAACTCGTTCGTGTCGTTGGCGGCGTCGTAGGGGAAATGCTTGGCCAGGTCCTCGCCGACCGCTTCGATTCCCGCGACGAGGCCGCCCGTAAAATCGCCTTGCTTAAACTTCTCGGACACGGTGCGGACGATGTGATGCCAAAACTCCTGGCCAACCTTCTCGTGGATGCCGCTGTCGCCTAACACGACGAACTTGCGGCGCGCCGGCACGACGAAGAATAACACGGCATTGCGATCCTTCGTCGCGGTCATGCCAAGCCGCTGGAAGGCCTTCTCGGCGGCTTTCCGAACATCGCCCCAGAATAGTGTTGACACGGAAACGCGGATCTCGCCGGAAGTCCGCCTCTCGGCTTTCCGAATCGCTTGCTTGATTCGATCCTTGTCGATGGTTACCATGATCCGCTCGCTCCTCCACCGCCGGACCGTCCACCGCCCCCGCCAAATCCGCCTCCGCCTCCGCCGCCACCTCCCCCGCCGCCGGACATGATGCTGGCCAGAAGGTAGAAGGCTAATGCCGGATGCGTAATCACGAGGGCCAGGATCAGGATCCCGACGATGCCATAGAAGATCCATTGAAACAGGGTCAATGGCTTGGACTGCGCCGGCGTCCGCGCGGGCGGAGGCGCATTGGCTTGCCCGCCGATGACTCCGGTCAGCGAGTCGATAGCCGCCGTTACCGCGTCATCGGGATGGCCGGCCTGAATACGAGGCGCCATCACTTCGTTGATCACACGGGACGCGATCGCATCGGGCACTACGGCTTCGAGTCCGTAACCGACCTCGATCCTCATCTTATGATCCTGGGTCATGATGAAAAGCGCCAGCCCGTCATCCAGCCCCTTCCGGCCCACCTTCCATTTTGCAAAGGCCCGGACGGCCCAGTCCTCGATCGGCGCACCGCCCGTCGTGGGGGCGATGTACACAATCAATTGATGGCCGGTGGCCTGCTCGTAGGCAGCGAGGCGTGCGTCCAGGGACCGCACGGTTTCCGGCGACAGGAAGTTTGCAGTGTCCGTGACCCACTCGGTGGGCGACGGAGGGATCGGCGTTTCAGCCCCGCATAGGAGCGCGGTCGAAACGAGGACGATAAGGACAAGCAAACTACGGCGGAGAAGCAACTTAGAACTTCACCTCGGGCGCCTTTTCGCTTCCGGATTGTGCCTGGAAGTAAGGCTTGGTCGCGAATTTATCGCCGAAGAAGCCGGCGATCAGCACTGTTGGAAAACTGCTCCGGCGGGTATTGAAGGCTTGCGCTGCTTCATTGAACCTCTGTCGCTCGACAGTAATGCGATTCTCGGTGCCTTCGAGTTGCGCTTGAAGATCGCGGAAGTTGGCGGTCGCTTTGAGCTGCGGATAGTTTTCGGTGACGGCCAGCAAGTGAGACAGCGCCGAAGACAATCCTTGCTGCGCCTCCTGATACCGCTTGAAGGCCGCCGGATCTTTGGTGATGTCTGCCATCGCGGCGGGCGTAATCTGGCCGACCTTGGCGCGCGCTTCCGTAACCGCTGTCATGGTGCTCTGCTCAAAGTTTGCAGCGCCTTTGACTGTCGCCACCAGGTTCGGCACCAGATCGGCGCGCCGTTGATACGCGTTTTGGACCTGGGCCCACTGCGCTTGCGTGGCCTGATCGAGTTGCACAAGTGAATTGTAGGTTCCGCTGATTGAAACTCCCACGATCAGCGCGAAGACGATTATCGCGCCGACACAACCGATGGCTATCTTTTTCCCCATTGACGCTCCATTCTCCGTTTCAATTATGCCTTGTCTGGGGAATCCGTGGGTAGCTGGAGACCCAGCGCTGGGTTCGACGCCGAATCGCGGCACGATACCATGGACGAAAACCAAAGGAGCGCCCGGTACCGGAGGACCTGGACGCCCCGCTGATCGAGCTGTTCCCTGAGGAGATGGAGGCCGAAATCTGCCGGCTGCGCAATGTGGAGTTTATCTAAGCGCACTGCTGCACCGCGAGCGGTGGCCGGCGGTGTGGGCAACGCCCGCCGACGGGTACCCAGGCCACACTTGACTAAATTGATTTAGCGATGACCACCACCGCCATGACCGCCACCACCGCCGTGGAAACCGCCGCCACCACTACTGTGGAAGCCGCCGCTCGAACGGCTCGATCCACCGCCGCTATAGGACGGGCTGGAGCGATAGCTGGGCGCGGCGCGGCCTCCGCCGTAGCTGCGGCCGCTGTAAGACGGGCTCGCACGGTATGCGCTGCTGCCGCCATACGACGGGCCGGAGCGATAGCCGGGCATGCTGTGGCTTCCGCCGTACGATGGACTCGCGCGGTATGCGCTACTTCCGCCATAGGCTGGAGCGCGGTAGGACCCAGCCTGGCCAAAACGATTCGAACCGCTGCTTTGCGCCGCATTGGCACGGGGCGCCGAATTGTACCTCGACGCCGCATGCGCCGCATATGAGGATCTGGCGCTCGCAGCCGAAACTGCGCTGTAGCGATGATTCAGCGCACTATTCGGATAGGCGATCCCCAGCCGATGACTGGCATCGTGCGCCCATATCCCGCCATCGCCAAATCCGCGCCAGCCGAAACCGTAATGATTGAAGAAGAAACGGTTCCCAAAGATCGAGCGACCGAACCAGTTGCATCCCCAACCCCAATTACCCCACCAGAGGCCGGGGAAAAAGCCTCCAATGTAAATGCCCGGGCCGAATCCGTACGCCAATCCATAGCCCATGTCCAGGTAATCCCACGGAGGGTAATAACCGTCCGCGGGCGGTCCCCAGATGTACTCGGGATTGTAGTAGGGCACGTAGACCTCCTCGGGGTTGGCCGGTTGAATATCGATGGCCGACTGATCTCCCTGCGTCTCGGTCGTGACCGTCTGCTGCCGGTTGGAGCGCAGTTTACCGGACGCCTGGGCTTGGGCTCGCATACGCTGTACTGCATTCATTACGTCCGCCTGTTGAGCGAGGAAGGCGTTGCCGAGATCGGTGGTCCAGCGAATATCGGAGCTCAATCGCCTGACCACGTCCGGGAAAACCACTAGGGCCTGAATACTGGGGTCCCAATTCTGTTGGCGGGCGGCATCCACCAATTGGGCGCCTTGTAGATTAGGATTTTGCTGCAGCCACTGGGCCGCCTCGGCGATCTCCAGTGGATAGGTAGCCGCGGCCAGGATCTGGCTAAGCAAGCCATCCGGATACAGCGCAACCGGCGCGACCAGGGTATCCAACTGCTGCGGCGAAAGGAGTTGCGCGGGAGCTTGCGCGGCGGCTTGCGGACCAGGTGCCTGTTGCGCAACCAAGAGGCCGCCTGCCAGAAGCGGAACCGAAACCAGGCAAAGCGCCTGGCGAACAACCCGCCGAGTTCTGAGATTCTTCATGATCCGCCTCCTTAGAGGGGCTTCACAATTCTATTAAGGTCACACTGCCGGCCAAAGTGCAACGTGTTGGCCACTCCAATCTGTTTGACGCGGCGGTTGGACGGTACGTTGGTTGAAAAAGCGCATCTCGTCGGCCGTTGGCCGCGGCCGTCGCGTTGCTTGGACGGGCCACGCTTACATCGCCCGTCCGCCATGCCGGTTCAACCTGCGGCCGTCATTCTCTCGACCGGATCTTCGGGCACGTCGTTCTATTCTCGGCTGCCTGTTTTGGCTCCGACGCCGGCGTCGACACAAAGCATCAACCCTTCTATTTACAAGCTGTACGAAAATAGCCGGATTGGGTACAACCACGCACCCGCATGGAGCGAGGGCATCACGGCTAACGGCGCAGGCCACGGTGTGCAATTGGATCAAAATGCTACGGTGGCCACAATCGGCGATAGCGATCAGCGCGCAATTAGGCCCAATACTGTTCACTTAACAAACATAATAATGCTATCCTGTTTCAGGGGCCAGAGGCCTCCCATGGAGGTCTCCTATGAACGTTACCGCCGTGGATTCGACCACACTGGCGACGGTTGTTTA
>Ga0187855_10001065_pt1 | contig 22364 bp, 16 predicted proteins | sample June2016WEW_8_10_2_FD_132969 | JGI IMG/M metagenome (GOLD analysis project Ga0187855, IMG submission 132969) | Peatland microbial communities from SPRUCE experiment site at the Marcell Experimental Forest, Minnesota, USA - June2016WEW_8_10 | ecosystem: Environmental > Terrestrial > Soil >...
AATGGCCCGACCCGGTCACCGCGCCAGATTTCTTGCAGCGCGGATATCGGAACCTGCGCGACAAGAGTTACACCAGCGCCGTTCAGGACGCCAATGCGGCGCTGAAGCTGAAACCCGATTGGACTAGCGCCATCCGTTTGCGAGCCCAGGCGTCATACGATGCCAAGGATTATGACGCTGCCGTCAACGACTATACGGGGCTCATCGAGAAACACCCGGACTGGGGACAAATGTACAATCAGCGCGGGCTGGCGTATTCATATGGGGGAAAGCATGATCTGGCCATCCCGGACTATACGAAGGCTATCGAACTGGACCGGTACGTGGCCTCATTCCATAACAACCGCGGTTGGGCTTACCGCGAAACCGGCGATATCGAAAGCGCGATTCGAGATCTGAATGACGCCATCGAGCTTTCGCCGGAGTATACGCGGGCCTATGAGAATCGTGCCAAAGCGTTCGACAAACGGAACGATCTGCACAGTGAGATGGCCGATCTCGAGGTCATCCTGCGCATCGCGCCCACCAATCAATGGGCCAAGAGCCAGCGCGACGATGTGCGCAAGCGCATGGGGTTGGACCCCGCGCCGGGCGAGCCGGAAAGCCAGGCGACGGCCGATACGGAACCATCGACACCTGCACCAGTCGCCATCCCTCTGCCCGAAGGGATGGATGCCTCGTTAGCGGCGCCCAAATTGATTTCGCCTCCGGACGACTCGGTTTTCACCATCTATCCACGGAGGACAACCCTGCAGTGGGAGGCTTCGGAGGGCGCGGTCTCCTATATTGTCGAGTGGGACTACAGCTACCGGGATGTCTGGCACTCTGAGGATCATCCGAGCTCCAGAGTTGGCTATCCCTGTACTGCCACCACCTTCACCTTTCACTTTGTCGGTGCTCAGCCGGGGCGTTGGCGCGTCTGGCCGGTCAACGCCGCTGGAGAACGCGGACAATCGAGCGAGTGGCGCACATTTCGTTATCTCCGGTAACGCTTCTGATTGACAGGTGGGGCAGGCGCTTTCGCCTGCCAACCAACTTTAGTGCACCTCTGCCGGCTTGAAAAGAGGGCAAAATGAATCTCCAGCATTGATTTCTATCTCAATGAATACTAATTTGGACATATGATCAATCGAAGAATTCTGCTGAGCGGCGCCGGTACCCTGTTGGCGCAGACCGTGCTTTCCAGCGCACAGGCACAGGGCGCCCGGAACGTGGTGCTCCAGCACGATCTGCCGGATGTTGAAGTGAAAGACTGGTCCATTACCGCGGTGGAAGTCTCGTATGCGCCTGGCGAGAGTTCTCCGGCGCACCGCCATCCGGGCATCACCATCGTTTATGTGCTGGAAGGGGAAATCCGAGCGAAAGTCGGCGACGGACCCGAGACCACCTACACCGTGGGCCAGATGTTCCTGGAAACTCCCAACCAACTCCACGGCGTGTCACGCAATGCGAGTAACACCAAGCCGGCGAAGTTCCTGGCCATGCTGCTCGCCCCGAAGGGAAAACCGCTCACCACACCAGCATAAGTGGGGCTGTAGTAGAGTAGCTGCATGCCTGCTGCCCAAGCCAAAAAGCTCGATCCGAAACAGGCCTTGCTCGAGGCCTACGCGGTCAATGAACGGATCAACCAGTACATGCTGGAGCACCTCCACGAAGCCGCTTGGCACGCTGCGCCGCCCGGCGGCAAGGGGCGCACCATCGCCGCCATCGTCGCCCACATGCATAACGTCCGCCACATGTGGCTGGCGGTCGCGGCGAAGGGGAAACCGCTTCCCGACAAGCTCGACCGCGCCACGGTAACGCGGAAAGAAGCCATGCAGGCGCTGGCCCGGAGCGCCGAGTGCATCGCTCGGCTTCTAACCGAAGCGCTCGACCACCCCGAGGGCAAAGTCAAAGGATTCCGTCCCGACGTGGTGGGAGCGTTCGGCTATTTCCTTTCGCACGACGCGCACCACCGCGGGCAGATTGCGATGGTGGCGCGTCAGTTGGGTCACCCACTCGGCAAGCAAGCGGAATTCGGCATGTGGGAGTGGGGCACGCGGTGGAAGGAGTGCGGCTTCGGGGGTTAGTGGGGCAGGACCCCATAAGCGCTAACCTAATGCTTGAAACAGAACTCTCATTGTTCCCTGAGGGCTGGCAACAGCAGGCCAGACAAGCCGGCGCCATAGAACGCCAGCGTGGCATTACGTCTCCGGAGGCATTGTTGCGTCTGTTCCTGTTGCATGTGGCCATTGATGTTTGGGCTAATCGGGTTTGTGATTGCACGTCGGCGGTAGGCCACATAGAGCTCCTGGTGTTCGAAGTAAGCGTGAAAAAGGCAGGCCAGTGCCTCCATAAGCCCGAGCGGTGACCGTCCTATCGGAATACGAGGTTAGTCGTCGACGAACTAAAACGGGTTGACCTGGGGAAAATGAATCTTCAGCTTATAGCAAATGAAGAGAACCAGGATCGCGCCCAGTGTGGAAAAAATGAGGCCGGCGGGATGATATCGTTCGTTTGTCGGGCGCGAAAACATGTGGGTAACGCCGCCGCCGATGATAGATCCAATGATGCCGAGCACGATTGTCCAGAAGATCGTTATATGCACGTGCATCGCCGATTTCGCGATAACCCCCGAGATTAGACCAATCAGAATATACCAGATCATGTGAAACATACGTTTTCCTCCAACGCTTGCCTTCAGCCGGAATCCATTTTGGACAGTATACACCCAGCCGCCATCTGTTGATCCGGCGAGTTGCATTTTTTCTTTCGGGAGCCTTCTTCGCCCCAACAAGGCGCGGTTGTCGCCCTGCCGGAAAATCCAAAACCGGAAATCGAGAGATCTGTCTCGCATCGCGGCACCAGCCCGTGGCTATCTTGTAATCTTGCCCGCCGCTATCGATGCTCCAAGGGCCTCTCGGTTCTTATCAACACTGCCGCGCTTAGGGAACTGGCGAGCGCTAGCCCCACTGACACCCACAACACCGTGCGATAGCCAGCGACAAATGCTTCCTCGATCGCCTGGCGCCCGCTGGCGTCCCTCGTTTCGGCGGCGGCCAGCTTGGATCGCTGGGCCTCGATTTCCGCCCGCACCGCCGGCGCCAGTGCGAGGCTGTCCAGGCGCCGGGCCAGAGCGCTCTGGAAAACCCCGGTAAGCAGCGCTCCGAAGACTGCCACAGCCAGCAAACCTGCGATGCGCGAGACCGCGTTGTTGATCCCCGAGGCCGCTCCCGCGTAGCTTTGCCCCACGGCGTTCATCACGGTCGTGGTCAGCGGGGCAACGCTGATCGCCATGCCGAACCCCAGCGTTAGCACCGCGGGGAAGAACGTGGTCCAGTAGGACCCGCCAATACTCGGCCTCGCAAATAGCGCGAATCCGGCGGCTGCGATCAGGGGGCCGATCACCAACGGAGCCTTCGCGCCATATCGATCGAGAAGTCCGCCAGACCAGCGCGACAGCAAGAACATCAACAAAATAAAAGGCAGCAGGGCGGCCCCCGCTGCCGTCGCCGAATAGTTTTGCACCTGTATCAAATTCAGCGGGAAAAAGAAGAAAACACCACTCAACGCGGCGTAGAGAAAGAGGGTGAGCAAATTGGCTCCGCTGAAATTGCTGGAACGGAACAAACCGAGTGGAACCATCGGTGAGGGTGAGCGCGCTTCCCAACGCAAGAGCACAATCAGGGCGATGGCGCCCACCGCGCCCGCAACTGGTGTCGATTCGATCAGAGCAAAGACGATTCCGCCGAAACCGAGCGCAGCCAACAGGCCGCCCGGCCAGTCAAACTGGTGGCCTTGGGCGCCGGCTCTGCTTTCCGGGACTTTCCACAGAGCCAGCGGCACGACGGCCAGCCCCAACGGAAGATTGATGAAAAACACCCATCTCCACGAACCGTGCTCTGTCAACCATCCGCCCAGCACGGGACCGATCGCGGCGGTGATCGACGTGAAGCCAGACCACGTCCCGATAGCGCGACCGCGTTCCTTCTGGGAAAAATTAGCGCTGATCAGAGCCAGGCTACCGGGGACGAGCAGCGCCCCGCCTATTCCTTGGAGGCCCCTTGCAATAATAAGTTGCCGTATGTTGGGCGCGAGTCCGCACCAAGCTGAGGCTGCGGAGAAGAGCGCGACGCCGGCAACGAAAATCTTGCGGCGGCCGTACTGGTCTCCCAAAGACCCGCCAATGAGCAGCAGGGCAGCCAGGAAAAGCGCGTAAGATTCCACAACCCATTGAATGTCCGCCAACGTCGCATGCAGGGCCGCTTGTAGCGCCGGCAGCGCCACGTTCACGACTGTTCCGTCAATGAACGCCATGCTCGAACCGAGGATGGTCGCGGCCAGAATCCAGGAGCCGTTCGTTATAGCCCGGTGCTCGCACGAGCCGGCGAGAATCACCGCTTCGTCGCAAGGAGGTCTGGCGATGGTGGCCATAGCCTATTCTCCGCCGCGCGCGGACAGCCCAAAGCGTCGTGTCGTTCTGCTAATCCGCAACGCCACCCGGGCCTTACACGACTATTCCAAAAATGTGCGCAGACCGGACGCGGCCCGGACAGCTTCCGATATCGCCCCCATCGTTCCGGACTATTTACGCCAAGTATGTCGCGTTGGTGGGGCGAACATTTTGCTAATATGCCTCCACCGCGAAAAACTCGCCACGCGGGATACTAAAGCTCCCACAAACACCGCCTGCCGCGGAAATATGAAACCATCCCATCCTCGCTGACCTTGAGCACGGCGCCAAAATGCGACGCTGCCACCGCCGCGGCGGTCCGGCTTCCCTCGCCGAGGACGGATGCTCCGGCAATCGAGTTTTGCAGGATGGCTCCGAAGGAAAGCAAATTGGCATCCTGATCCAGAACTATCGCCCCATCGATTCTCGCCACGGACTCCAGGACCGACGGCGACAGCCGCAACGCGTCTTGATCGCGCAAGAGATAATGAAACCGTCGTTTAACGAGACTCTCGTCTCCGTCCTGCGATGGATCGGTGCGCAACAGGTCCTCGGCCGAGATTAATTGATCGACCAGTGAGGCATCGTCCAGCACCACGAAAAGAGCGCCCCGCCGATCCTCGGCCAGATCCAAAGCGACGGCAAACAGGCGTTGCGCCGCCGACTCGTTCCGGATGGCCTCGCTCCACAATCGGTAGCACTCGGCCGTGTTGGCGAAATGCCAGCGCCCGTCCCGAAACGTGAAGACCTGGGCGCCACCGGCGAATACCTTTATCTCGCCGTAGGCCGTGAGAATCATGCAAATGTGGCCGCCGCACAATGTGGCCCGGCTGTGGAATTCATATCGCGCCGCGACGGGCGCGGGCAACTCAAAGTCGCGAAAAGGGCGGGCCCATTCCGCGATATCGACCAGCTCAACCAGCAGACCTTCGCGGTTTACCAGAGCGACCGTCTTCAATCCGTCCGACAGCCGGTAAAAGCTGCGCGTGGAAGTCAGATCACTGGAATAAGGAAGCGCGCCTTCGGGAAGCGAAGGCAGTTCATGGCAGGCATCCGGCTGCGAGCCGAAAAGGATCACGCCTGTTGAGATCCGCCGGTTCTCATCGGTTGTCATGGCGCTGAGCCGCAGCACCTCAATCGCGCCGGCGATCCTGTCCGGCCTGCTCGCCGCCTCCTCAAGATCACGGTAAGCCGAAGAATCGAGGAAAGCGGATACATAGCGGTCTTCCGGCAGTCCGCGAAACAGGTGAGCGCTCTCCGCCGCCAGAACCGGGTGGAGGGCGAGCCGGTAACGAATCGAGAGCACCCGGCCGACGCTCTTGACCATGCGTATCTGGTCGTCTGTAAAGCCGGCGGGCCGGCTGACGCGATAACGATAACCCAGCCAGTCGAACTCGATCACGCCGCGCTCCGAATCGTGGCAGGCGACGACGAGATCATCCGTGTCAACAACAGGGCCTAACAGTTCGACTTGCGCCGGGGGCATGAAGTGCTCCAGGCCCTGTTTCAGCAACTGGCGGAAAACCGTATCCAGAATTTGTGTGTCGCCGCGCGCTACCCGATCCGTGGGATCACGCTTCGCATCGATATCGTCCACGCCCATCTTCACACTTGATTATGATGCATCAAGCGGTAGAGAGGACGCTTTTGTAACGTCCAGCGCGAAGCGTCCTGGCTTACTGCCAGCCGCCGCCACGCGCTTTGCTACAGAAGCCAATAAAGAATCGTGATTGGTTCTTGGCAATGGCGGCATTGATCGAATCTTGCCCTGAACCACGTGACCACCGCACTCACGAACAAGAAGGATGCGGCGTCTCTTGCGAGCGGACTTCACAACAGCGGGAGCGTTAGCCATGAAGTGAGGTAATGCCAGATCGCGATTCCGCAAACAGCGGCGGCTGTCAGAATCGCCAGGATCAGGACGGTAAAGAAATGCCGCCGAGCTTCGTAGCTACCGCACCGCGTCACCGTCCACGCCGGACCCCCAGTGATGCAGCTTGTCGTCGAGGGACTGTCGTGCATCGTGATCTCCTTTTTGGCGCGTCTGCCTTCAGCGCCATTTCAATTCGACCGCTCTCGACTTCATAGATGCGGCACTCCGGAGAAAGTAACAGCAGATGCAGATTCGGCGCGCTGCTGCTCTGGACTGCGTGGTACCGAGGTCGGCACTATGGTTTCTTTTGCTTGATGCCCCCGCCGCCAAGAGGAAAGGTCGTCAGGGCTTCCGATATTACCCGACAAGAGGTTCTAAATTAATGAGTTAGCAGTAGTTGAGAGAGCGCTGGAGTGGCGGCGGATTGAAGAGCCTCGTGATTGATTCTGTTTCGTCGCCGATCACGAAGCGCTCGACGAATTCTTCTCCTGGTACACCCAGGAGCCGCGGCCGGGATTCACCAAGGCGACAGTCTCTGCTTGGCGCGTCACGCTGGAAGAGCGCGGCCTGGGGTCGTCGTCCATCATCATCCGCCATGTCGGTCATCCGCAAGTTGCCAGTCGCAGCACCGACAGCGGAGCAGGGCGCCTGGCGTGCCATCGAGCCTTCATCGCCTAGTTGATGCAGACTCTCCGACTCGAAACTGTTAGGCGACGCGGGATCAGTTCTCGAGAATTCTCCCGCATCTTTCGACCGTCCCGGAGATCTCTTCCGGGTTTGGCTATCATCAGTAGCGTATGCGCAAATCCATGTTTACGACTCTCGCGGCCGTGCTGCTGATGGGTTGCACTGCGTGTTACCCGCAGCAGATCGGACTGGTGCAAAATTCATCGGCCCGCCAGCACCTCAGTCTGAACGGGCCGTGGAAGACCATTGTCGATCCTTACGAAGCCGGCTACTACGACTTCCATCTGAATCCCCTTCGCGACGGCGGCCTCGGCGCAAACCGGGTCCCGGCCAACAAGAGCGACCGCTTAGAGCTTACCTTCGTGCCCAATGCCGATACACTCCAGGTGCCCGGCGACTGGAACACCCAGAAACTGGAATTCCTCTGGTACGAAGGAACCATCTGGTATAAGCGCGAATTCGACCACGCGAAGAAGCCCGGCCGCCGCCTGTTTCTCTGGTTCGGCGCCGCCAACTACCAAGCTATCGTCTACCTGAACGGCCAGAAACTCGGCCAGCATGAAGGTGGCTTCACCCCCTTCCAGTTTGAAGTCACCGACGCCGTCCGTAATGGCCCTAATGCCGTAATCGTGAAGGTCGACGACCAGCGCCACCCCGATGCCGTCCCCCCGGCCATGACCGACTGGTGGAACTACGGCGGACTTACCCGCGACGTGAAGTTAATCGACGTGCCTGAAACGTTTATTCAGGATTACTTCGTGCAGTTCGAGAAGGGATCGCTCAACCGCATCGCGGGATGGGTGCGGCTGGATGGTCCCCAGAAACGGCAGAAGGTCGCCATTCGCGTCCGGGAATCCGGCGCGTCCACCACCGTCGATACCGACGAGAACGGATACGCGCGCTTCGCATTCAACGCCGCCCTCACTCCCTGGTCGCCGGAAAATCCTAAGCTCTACGATGTCTCCGTGGAAGCCCAGCCCGACCGCGTCCAGGAGCGCATCGGCTTCCGCACGATCGAAACCTCCGGCCAGAAGATCCTGCTCAACGGCAAGCCCGTCTTCCTACGTGGCGTTTCTATACACGCCGAAGCCCCCTTTCGAGCCGGCCGCGTCTTTTCGGAAGCCGATGCCCGCGTGCTCCTCACCTGGGCCAAGGAACTGGGCTGCAACTTCGTCCGCTTAGCGCATTACCCCCACGATGAAGTCATGACCCGTATGGCCGACCAAATGGGCCTCCTGGTGTGGTCTGAAGTTCCCGTCTATTGGGCTATCCAGTGGGAGAACCCCGCCGCCTATGCCAACGCCGAGCGGCAGCTCGCCGAAATGATCGCTCGCGATCACAACCGCGCTTCCATCATTTTCTGGTCCATGGCCAATGAAACGCCTCTCGGCGATGCTCGTCTCAAGTTCCTCGCCTCCATGGCTGCCAAGGCGCGCGAACTCGATTCCACCCGCCTCATTACGGCCGCCACCCTCGTGCACTACTCGGACCCGACCACCATCACGGTTGACGATCCACTCGGCAAGTACCTGGATGTCCTCGGCTGCAACGAGTACATCGGTTGGTACGACGGCCCTCCTGCCAAGGCCGACAACATCACCTTCAAGACCGTCTACGACAAGCCCATGGTGGTCAGCGAATTTGGCGGCGAGGCGCCCTACGGCAGACACGGCGACGAAGATACCGCCTGGACCGAGGAGTTCCAAGCCAGCGTCTACCGCCACCAGATCCCCATGCTCCAGAAGATTCCGTTCCTGCAGGGCATGACTGCCTGGATACTGATGGACTTCCGCTGCCCCCGCCGTCCCCTGGCCGGCATCCAGGATTACTACAATCGCAAAGGATTGCTGAGCGACCGCGGCGAAAAGAAACAGGCGTATTATATCCTCCGCGATTACTATCAATCGCTTGCCGCACGGAGATAATTTCCCGGTTAGGGCATGGCGAGGTCTCGGGTCGCCGCCACCGCCATCCGCATGTCGGCCATCGGCAATCTGGCGGTCGAGGCGACGGGACAACGGGCTGCTGGCGCCGGAACTGGCCGCCGGGATCGCGAGGGAGCAGCAGTCACCATTTCGAGATCACATCGGACAGGCTCGGCACCCATCGCGCGGATCTTCTGGCGCTCGACCCCAAAACGCGACATGGCGCGAATCCGATGCCTTTCGGCGGACAGTCGCCGGTTAGCCGCTCCGCCCACGAAGCCCGAGGCTCCGGCGATGAAGATGTTCATGGCCTGCACAGCCATTCAAGTATACGGCCGAACCATATGGCTCCACGCCGGATGAGGCCAGGATTGGCCTGCCTGCCTTGAAGGCCGTGTCCCACAGCGCCGCACAGCAACCAAGAATGAGACGACCCGTTCAAGCTGCTCCCCTGGGTGCGGTCGGACAGATGTGGTTCACGACCCATGCGGAAGATCACGCGATTTCTTCAGCCGTGGAACCCCAGTGCGCGGTACGCTGGTGGCAGTAGGAGCAATCATGCGCCGCGCTATATTTTTCATTCTCTTGGTCGCGAGCGTGACCGTTGCGCAGCCGCCCCTCTTCCGTGTCGTGGATCTTGATGTTGGCGCGACGGAGCGAGTCCACATCTCGGATGGCAAAAGCGCTACCGTGAAGCTGCTCTCGATCAGTGAGACGCGCGACCGGGTCCGTTCCGCCATCCGCGATGCTCGCGTGGACGTGGAGATTAATGGCGCAAGCGCGACACTTTCCTGCGGCAATTACCGTCTTCCGGTGGCTGTCGGCGGCGTGCAAGTAGACTGCGAAGTCACCAGAGCCTACTACCGCGACACCAACGCCGACCACTGGGCGCTGGTCAAAGACGCCCGGCTGCGCCTCTGGCCCGCTGCGTCGCCCTACATGCCGGCAGGCTCTTTTGGCTATCCGGTCCGGCAGCGCTGGTTCGCCACGCGGACGCAAATGGCCAACGAGCCGACCTACGTGGACGGCGGTGAGAGTATAAGCTCGCACCGGATTTACTATCACGCCGGCCTCGATATCGGGGGCGCCGAGGGTCTGGTGGATGTTCTCGCCGCCACCAGCGGTCTCGTGGTAGGAGTTGGAAAAGCTTTGCTCGACAGCGAGAAAGGCAACGCCAGTCTTATCCCCCAGCACAACGACACCATTTGGGTTTTGGATGAGCGCGGCTGGTACCATCGCTACACGCATCTGTACTCGTTTGATCCGTCGGTGAAGCTGGGCGGACGGGTGGACATGGGGCAGAAGATCGGCACGCTGGGGAAGGAGGGCGGGAGCGGCGGCTGGTCGCACCTGCACTACGAGATCCTCAGCCTTCAGGCATCCGGCAGATTGGGTACCCTCGAAGGCTATGCGTTCTTATGGGAGGCCTACTTGCGGCAGTATAAGCCGCACGTGATTGCTGTAGCGCGGCCTCACCAGGCTGCACTCGTTGGGGAAAAAGTGTTGCTGGATGGCTCGCGGTCATATAGTGACTCGCGCATCGCACGGTTCGAATGGACTTTCACGGATGGCGCGAAGGCATCGGGACAGATTGCCGAGCGGATCTACTCCCAGCCCGGCACGTACAGCGAGATCCTCAAGGTCACCGACGGCCGGGGCCACACGGACTACGATTTCGAGACGGTCAATGTGCTCGATCCGCAACATCCGGAGCAGACGCCTCCGTCCATTCAGGCGGCCTACTGGCCAACTACGAGCATTGCTCCAGGAGCCTCGGTAACCTTCAAAGTCCGGACGTTTGGTACGACCGATGGGGAGGAGACCTGGTCCTTTGGCGACGGCGCCACTGCCCGGACGAAGTCGGATGGTAATGTAGTGCCTCTGGCGAAGAACGGATTCGCCACTACTACGCATGTTTTCCAAAAGCCGGGCGATTACATCGTGCGTGTGGAGCGCGTCAACCGGTTGGAGCAGAAGGCCATCGGGCATCTATTTGTGCGTGTGGGCGCCGACGCAACGACGGTTTCAAAGAGGTAGTGTTGTGCCGATTTGTTCGTCCGAGCGAATGGATCGTGAAGCCATGGCCCGCCAGTTTTGCCCGATGGCGATCCGCTCAATCCCCGGATTTTCATCGCAAAAAGGCCTTGGACCGAGGCTTGAGGGAGCCCGCACGCCAGATCGTCGGCATTGTGGGCGCCGTTCCCGACGATGTGCCCAACCGGATCGTTGCTGCGCTCTGGAGTATTACTGCTCGTACCAGTTGACCAGATCGCCGTTTCCGAGGCGTTACACTATTCAACACCGACTGGTGCGCGTGGCAATCGGGCAAGTGCCCACCGTTCAACATCGAACTGCCGGCATTCACGCCACGGCGAGACAAGGAGGATGAAGAATGAAATACCGGAAGCTGGGAAATACTGGGCTCATTGTAAGTGAGGTGGCTCTCGGTTCCATGCAGTTCGGCGGCAAGATGAATATGGGCAACCTTGACCAGCAGGAAACCACGCGGATGGTGCAACTGGCTTTGGACAGAGGCATCAATTTCATCGATACGGCGGACGTCTACAGCCTGGGAGAGAGCGAAACGTTGCTAGGTAACGCGCTGAAGGGCATCAGAGAAGAAATCGTTCTGGCCACCAAGGTCCGGCTGCCCATGGGTGAAAACTTCAATCGGAGTGGTGCTACCCGCGTGAACATCATGCGCGAAGTGGAGGCTAGCCTCCGGCGATTGCAAACGGATTACATCGACCTCTACCAGGTGCACGGATGGGACAGCAACACGCCTTTGGAGGAAACGCTGCGGACCCTGAACGACCTCGTGCGCCATGGGAAGGTCCGCTATATCGGGCTCTCCAACCTGATGTCATGGCAGGCCGCGACGGCAGTAATGCTTCAGGAACGCCTGTGCCTTGAAAAATATGTAACGGCACAAATGTACTACAGCCTCGTCGGGCGGGGACTTGAGTACGAATTCCAATCATTTGCCGAGTACCACAACATCGGCATTCTGGTCTGGAGCGCGCTGGCTGGAGGATTCCTGAGCGGCAAGTACAGCCGGAACAATCCTGCACCCGTTGGGACACGCTTCGCGGAGGCGGGTCAGTTCGTACCTTTCGATAAGGAAAACGGTTACGGAATCGTCGATGTATTGAGAGAGGTCGCCAAACGGCACGACGCGAGCCCGGCCCGCGTGGCCCTCGCGTGGGTGCTGGGACGCCCCGCCGTAAGCAGTGTGATAGTCGCTGCCCGAAAACCCGAGCACTTGGAAGACAATATCAGTTCCGTGGACCTTCAGCTCTCAACTGAGGACGTGCGGCTGCTCGACGAGGTCTCGGACCCGGGTGTTCCCTATCCGAAGTGGATGGTCCTTCAACTCGACACCGCAGAAGACCCGCGTCCAAGAGTGCTACACCCTGAAGAGTACGGGGAGGACGGACGCTGGAGGGACCTCCGCGGCAGCCGGTGGTCCGGCTGAGAGTTAGTTTCTCCGGCGGCGTCTTGCTCGTGCCGCGGGCCTCCGATCTAGGAAGTTGCCCAACAGTTCGGTTAGAAGCGTTACTCGACGATGGAGGTGATAAACTGGCCAACTTTCTCCGGGGCCGACGGCTTAACCCCTCAGCCCGCCCGAATTGCGGGGATAGTGGTCGCAGGACCATCGAGTTGCAGCTTCACAATTGTGTCAACCGCGTGCCGATGGGCCTCCGCCACCCTGACCTCGATTCCCGATTCGGATTGCTTCATCTCTGCGCTGCCACCGGTCAGCACGCTGTGGCGTATGATCCGTCGGGGGATTGCCGGTAGCACAACCCTGTCCGCTGGCCAGCGCAGGATGTGCAGGTAGATGGCATCTCCTTTATGCGTGCTGCCGCCCCACCACCTCCCCTCCGCCAGCGCGAAATGCTCCTCATCGGCCGGCCGCTTCTTCTCGTCGGGAGCAATGAAGGGACCGCCGCGCGTGCCATAGATGCTCTCGCCGTAAGTCTTCAGGAACTGGCCCATTTCGCGCAGGCGCGCCGCGTGCGACTCCTCGATCAGCCCGTCCGGCCGGGGACCCACGTTAAACAGCAGGTTGCCGTCGCCTATGGCGCAGCAGACCAGCCCGCGCATGCACTCCTCGATGGGACGCAGGATGTCGTCCGGGTTGTACGCCCACTGATGGCCGACGGTGGCGCAGGTCTCCCAGGGCCGGTTGTTCTGGAACGTGCCGATCTCCTGCTCGGGGGTATCGTAATCGGCTGGGATACCCGCGCGATCGTTGATGACAAGGTCGGGCTGCAATTGGCGCATCATGCGGATCAGCCGGGGGGCGTCCCAGTCCGCCGCCACGCCGTCGAGCCCGTCGAAGAACCACATGCCGGTCTTGCCGTACTTGGTCAGCAATTCACGCACCTGCCCGTGCAGGTATTCGATGTACTTGGCGTGCGCCGCGCCGTTGCGGTAGTCGGGATGATGCCAGTCGGGTTGCGAGTAGTACACGCCCCAGTCAATGCCGCCGCGGCGGCAGGCATCCGCGACTTGCCTCACGATGTCCTTGCTATACGGCGACCGCGGGCCGGTGATTTTGTAATCCGTTAGCTTTGAGTCGAAGTTGCAGAACCCGTCGTGGTGCTTGGTGGTGAAGACCAGATACTTCATCCCGGCGTCCTTGGCGAGTTGCACCCACTGGTCGGGGTTGAACTTCACCGGGTTAAAGATGCGGTAGAGGTTGTCGTAGATCTCCACCGGGACGTTGCCAGTGTGGGCGTCGTGCCGGCCGCGCCGCTCTCCGGCCCGAGACCAACTGATCTCAGTGCCGACGATGCTCACCGGACCCCAGTGGATGAACATGCCGAAGCGCAGGTCCTTCCAGTGTTCGATAGCGGCCTTGGGCGCGCCTGGGTCGTCCTGCGACCAAGCGGGCAGCGCCGCTAGCGGAAGCGCGCAGAAGGCTCGCCGATTCATCGCAGGTCGAGTATATTTCCCGCCGCCAGTTTGTGTCAAGCGCGCCGCATAATAGCACCGTCGTTGGCGGTCACTTCTTTGGCACGGGGTTGCCGTGACGCTCACATTCATCACTCTGGTGGGACACACTGGCAAGGGAAATCTGACTGGAATCGGGAAGGGCGAAGGGCAGGCGATCAGGCTGCCGTGCGGCCTCGCGTGTCTGCGCGAGTGTGCCGTTCGGTCACCGGCGCAGTTCGGACCGTTTCTTTTCTACCTCACTTCACCGCCTTCCACTTGGGATTCTCTGGTTCGTTTAAGGAGTCGTCGACGACGAACTGAAATCGCACAATTCGAGAGTCATCCGGGCCGAAATAGACAGCATTTATACTATCCCAAGTGCATGCGGGCGTGGGACTTTGACCTTCTTGAAGTAATACGCAATGTGCGGGCCAACACTGAAATACTCGCCGGTTGAATTTCGGGGTGCGACCACGACCTTTGTGTCGAAATCGTAGGATTCGATCCGCGCATTGTCGACCATCGCCGCAACATCGAGAAGACCGTCTGCGTATCCGACGGTCATCGCTGTTATGCCTACCTACAGAACTCCGAGTTGATGACGAGGAGCGAGGATCCCAATTGAAGCGCCGTTCGAGTACGGAACGACGCCAACAAAGACGCTAAGCCGGCTGAGATCGCGACGGCGGGCGAGAATCGGCGGAAGAAGATCGACCTTCACTGTATCAATCAGATCGGAGTTTCCGAGACCCACAGGCAAAAAGATTCTCCTCCGCGTGCTCTTCGAACCTTCCGGAGGCGACCGTCCGTTGTGCTCACCAGCATCCGGACCACACTCGTATGCGGGCTTGAACTAGCGCCAGAGTGAGTCGGCCTCTGTCGCAGGCCGGCTAAAAGCTAGATGTTCGCAGGTTACAGCACAGCGGAGCTGTTGCGTGGATCGCACCGACGCACATTTTCATCCTTCGTTCTGGTCCGAAGGACCACGAGCTACTCATAGCGCAAAGCAATTATGGGATCCGTGCGCATGGCGCGTCTGGCGGGAATGTAACACGCCGCAGTGGCCACCAGCGTTAGGAGGAGAGCGACGCCGGCGAAAGTCAGGGGGTCTACGGCGCTGACGCCAAAAAGCAGGCTGCGCATGAGTTGCGTCAGCATCAGCGCCGCGAACACGCCAACTCCGACACCAACGGTGGTCAGACGCGCTCCCTCCCTTAAGACCAGGCGCACTACGTCGCCCGGTTGCGCGCCCAGCGCCATCCGAATGCCTAACTCGCGTGTGCGCTGCGAAACCGAATAAGAAATCAGCCCATACAGCCCGACCATCGCCAGAATCACCGCCAGCCCGGCGAAGCTCCCGATCAGAAAGGATGGGTAGCGGCGGAGAAACACGGAGGGCGACTGAGCGATGATCTGGTCCATGGTAATGGGAAGGATCGTTATCAGTTGCGGATCGGCATTCCGTAAGGCGGCGCGGGCGGCGCCGATCGCGCGGCCCGGATCTCCCGCCGTGCGCACCATGTAAGTGATAAACCGGCCTGCGTCCTGGCGGAACGGCGCGAAAAGCATGGGTTCACCGGCGCTGTCCAGACCCGCTTCCGCGATATCCCCCACCACACCGGCGATCTGGCGGTAGGGTTCCGTGGGTGAATAAGTGAATCTAATGCGTTTTCCGAGGGGATCCTCACCCGGAAGATTTCGTTTCACCCACGCCTGGTTGACGATGACGCGCGGCGGCCCGGCGGGGGTATCGTCGGCATCGTTAAAGAAGCGGCCCGCCACCAGTGGAATTCCCATCATGGAAAAGTATCCGGCGGAAACATCGCGGATATCGCATTCGTTCTCCTGTCCTGTGGCCGTGGGATGGCCTTCAATCGCGAAACGGATCGTATTGCCGCCGCCCGTAAGCGGAACCACGCTGGTAGAAGCTACTCCCACAAAGCCCGGCAAGACGCGCATGCGATCCATGAAATCCCGGTCGAAGCGGACGATGTCGGGATCCTTGGGATAGCGAACCGGCGGCAGAAATACCGAGAACGTGAGCAGCCGCCGCGTGTCGAAGCCGGGATTGTGGTCGAGGAGCGCCGTGAGGCTCTTCAGCATCAAGCCGGCGCCCACCAGGAGCACGAGCGAGAAGGCGATTTCCGCGATCACCAGCGCATGGCGCAGCCGCGTGCGAACTCCCCCCGAGGTCCCCCGGCTTTCGTCCTTGAGCGTCGTTCCCACATTGCGGTTGAAGACCTCGAAGGCGGGCGCCAGGCCGAATGCAACTCCGGTCAAGATCATGGTGGCGAACAAAAAGGCCAGCACCATGGGATCCGCGTGGGCGTCGCGCAGGAATGGCATCGAATCGAGCACCGCCTGTGGTATCGCGGCGATGAGCAGCCGCGTTCCGAACTGCGCGATCAACAGGCCCAGCGCGGCGCCGCCAGACGCGATGATCAGGCTTTCGGCCAGGAGTTGGGAAGCTAACCGGCCGCGGCCCGCACCCAGGGCGATGCGTACGGCGAATTCCTTCCTGCGGCGCGTCGCGCGAGCCATCAGTAGGTTCGCGACATTGGCGCAGGCAATGAGCAGCACAAATGCCACAGCGCCGAACAGCACCAGCAGGAGCGGCCGGATCTGTCCGACGATGCGATCGCGCAGCGGAGCCATGACCATGCGGAGCGCGCCGTTCTGGCCAGGGTACGCGGCGGCCAGCCGCGCAGCGATCAGGTTCATCTCCGCCCGGGCTTGCACGGGAGTTGCGCCGCGGGCCAACCGTCCGATGACGCTCAGCCAGCGCAGGCTGCGCCTGGTTACTAGATCTCCACTGATGTGCAGGGGCACCCAGAGCTGAGCGTTCCCTCGCGGCGCGAATTCAAACCCGGCCGGAAGAACGCCGACGATAGTGACGCTATTAGAGTCCAGTTGGATGGAGCGGCCGACGACCCGCGGATCTCCGCCGAACCGGCTTCTCCAATAACTATGCGCGAGGATGGCGGCATAGGGACCGGCCGCGACGTCTTCGCCGGCCCGGAAATCGCGTCCGAGGAGCGGCTTGACGCCCAGCGTAGAAAAAAAATTGGTGGTGGCCTGGACGGCGGTGACGGTTTCCGGTTCACCGGCGCCGCGCAAGGTGAAACCGTCGCCTGTGAAACCGGCCAGCGATTCAAAGGTCTTCGACTGTTTCCGCCAGTCGAGGTAATCCGGGTAAGAGGCGTTCCAGGACTCTGGGCTTAGCGACTGGGACAATTCTTCCTCGCTGCGCACTTCGCCGACGGTGATGAGGCGATCCGGTTGGGCATACGGCAACGGGCGGAGCAAGGCGGCGCGCACCACCGAAAAGATGGCCGTGTTCGCTCCGATCCCCAGGGCCAGAGTGAGAATGGCGACCGCCGTAAATGCCGGAGCCTGGCGTTGCGTGCGGAGACCGAAACGCAGATCCTGCACGAAATTCTCGATAAGCTTTACTCGGCGCATGTCTCGACATTCCTCCTGATACTGGGTAAGTCCTCCGACCGCTCGCAACGCAGCCCTACGGGCTTCGCCGGGCGCCATGCCGGAGACCAGGTTCTCTTCGATCTGCCGTTCGAGATGAAAGCGCAGTTCAGCGTCAAGCTCGCATTCCACGGCGCTCCGGTGGAACAGTGAGCGGAGTCGCAAGCGGATTTTGCGGAGGGCTCGCACCTTAAACCTCTTGCACCACCAGGTTGATCGCGGCCGAGAGCCGGCTCCAGGTTGCCAGTTCCTTCTTCATTTGGGCGCGCCCGGAGCCGGTGAGGGAGTAGAACTTCGCCATTCGGCCAGTCTCGGTTGGCCGCCACTCGGCCTCGATCCAGCCCTGCTGCTCCAGACGGTGCAGGGCCGGGTAGAGCGAACCCTGCTGGACCTGGAGGGCCTCTCGTGAAACCTGCTGGATGCGCTTGGCTATCGCCCAGCCGTGTTTGGGTTCGAGCGAGATCGTCTTAAGGATCAGCAGGTCCAGGGTCCCTTGGACCAGATCGGTGGATTTGGCCATATGCCTCGATTGTCCACAATTGTAGACGATCATGGTATCGATTCGGTTAGGTTGTTTCCTGAGCGGTGGCGACTGGGGAGTCACCCGCCGTTGGCGAATCAGCCCCGCTTCAACGCAACCCTAGAAGCGGGAGGTCCACGAGAAGCGCATCCTTCGAGAAAGATCAAACGGCGCGTGTGTTGGCGCGGCTCGAAACCAGAGGATGGCCGGAACCATCGATACCGGCAAGGGAACTATCGAGTTTGCGTAGAGCGCGCCGACCGCGAGTCGGCGATGAGTTGTGGCTTTCGAGCGGACTGAGCATCAGCCGGTCCTCACGCTGGCCAGCCGCGACGTACGGCTGGGGCTGCTGGATCGCCTCTTCGATTCCGGCGCCCTGCTTCTGCCCGAAAACCAAAGACTGCAGCAAGCCCAGCAGGGCAGCGCGAACGCAGATGGATACGGCTGTTCGCGGTCTCTTCATAGTCATCAAAAGTATCACAGAAGTTTCCGATTCGCGGCCGCGCGGCGGCATGCGCTGGTTTGACGCTGGCCCTTCTTCGAGTGAAACGATATCGTCATATCGGTAGGTAACTCAGCCTCGGCAGTGGCGCGTTGCGCGCTCCTGGGGGCACTCACGGCGGCGGTAATGGCCTCGGGTGTATGGCGCGCCATGACAGGCATCACGGGCGCACCGTGAAAGCAACGTTGCTCAACAGCGTTCCGTCGGGTGCGGTCGCCTTGACTTTGCCGCTGGTTGCGCCTGTTGGCACAGTCGTCGTGATCGGCGAAGGTGCCATGACCGTAAAAGCGGCAGCCGTACCATTGGAGGTGACACTGGTCGCTCCGATGAGATTCGTTCCCAGAATCCTTACGGCCTTGCCCACCCGGAAGACCGTGCCACACCCTTGGGGGATCCCGCAGGCGTCACCGGCCCCGCCTTCAAGCGTTGTCCCGTAGAGGTCCCCATTGGTGGCCTGGACCAGCGCCGCGTAGGGGTGTGCGCCATCCGTGCACCCACGTTGGGCGCAGAAGCTATATAGTGTCGTCAGCGTGCCAGTCGGGGTGATTTTGAAGATCGTCCCACAGCCTGGCAATCGTCCAGCACAGTTGTCGTTGGCTCCGCCCTGCTTGGTTGTCCCGTACAAGTCCCCGTCAGCAGCCTGGACTAGCCCCCCCATGGGGTCCGAGCCGTCCGTGCACCCGCTTTGGGAGCAGAAGCTGTATAGTGTCGTCAGTGTGCCACTCGGCGTGATCTTAAAGACTGTGCCGCCGTAGCTGGCCGCGCCACGCCCCGCGGTGGTTCCGTACAAGTCCCCATTGGTGGCCTGGACGAGCCCACCGTAGGGGTATGCGCCGTCCGTGCACCCGCTTTGGGAGCAGAAGCTATATAGTGTCGTCAGCGTGCCAGTCGGCGTGATTTTAAAGACCGTCCCGTCTAAGTTGGCCCCACCGTTTGCCGTCGTCCCGTAGAGGTCGCCATTGGTGGCCTGGACGAGCCCCCGCGCGGGGTACGAGCCGTCCGGGCACAACCCGCCTTGGGAGCAGAAGCTGTATAGCGTCGTCAGCGTGCCACTCGGCGTGATTTTGAAGATCGTCCCACAGCCGTCCCCGAGGACGCAGTTGGCCCCGCCCTGCTGGGTTATCCCGTAGAAGTCCCCATTTGTTGCCTGGACCAGCCCCCCCAAGGGCCGCGAGCCGTCCGGGCACCTGCTTTGGGAGCAGAAGCTGTATAGCGTCGTCAGCGTGCCAGCCGGCGTGATTTTAAAGACCGTGCCGCCGTAGTTGGTCCCGCCACCCGCCGCGGTGGTTCCGTAGAAGTCCCCATTGGTGGCCTGGACGAGCACCGCATCGGGCTCCATGCCGTCCGTGCACGCGCTTCGGGCACAGAAGCTGTAGAGCGTTGTAAGCTCACCACTCGGGGTGATTTTGAAGACCGTGCCACACCGTTGGGGCCCGCAGGCGTCACTGGCCCCGCCTCCATACGTTGTGCCGTAGAAGTCCCGATTGGCGGCCTGGATCAGCCGAAACTGGGGGTTTGCGCCGTCCGTGCCATCGAAGATATGCAGTGTCGTAAACGTCTGGGCAGATAGGGCAATCGCCGTTGTTGCGCACACCGCAAAAACAGCGCACGCCCTCTTCCCACACTTCAGTTTGCCCAACCCATTAACGATTCGCTTCATCGAAGCCCTCTTTCCTACACGAATTTCCATTTTGGCGCGCGACCTCTTACCGCACCCGGAAGGGCACGTTGCTAGAAAGCGTGCCGCTGGGCGTCACTACCTGCACCGTGCCGGTGGTGGCGCCAGCGGGCACGGTCGTCGTGATGAGCGAATGCGATACCACAGTGAACGTAGCCGCCGTACCGTTGAAGCTGACGCTGGTCGCACCGATCAGATCACTACCCAGAATCTCGACGGCCTTTCCCACCAAGCCGGAAGTGGGCCGTGTTTCCACAAACGGTCCCAGACCTACAGGCAGGCTGAAGACCGTGCCATCGTTGTTGGCCCCGCCAAACACGGTTGTCCCGTACAAGTCGCCGCTGGTGGCCTGGACCAGCCCCCCCGCGGCGGGGTCTTCGCCATCTGTGCACCCGCTTTGTGAGCAGAAGCTGTACAGCGTCGTCAGCACGCCACTCGGGGTGATTTTGAAGACCGTCCCACAGCCGTCGTAGGAGGCACAGTTGGTCCCGCCCGTATTCGTCGTCCCGTAGAAGTCCCCATTAGTGGCCTGGACTAGCACCGCGTCGGGCATTGCGCCGTCCGTGCACCCGCTTTGGGAGCAGAAACTGTATAGCGTTGTCAGCCTGCCGCCGGGAGTGATTTTGAACACTGTGCCATAAGGCCCGTTGACTCCGCCGCCCACCGTGGTCCCGTACAAGTCCCCGTCAGCAGCCTGGACGAGCCCCGCCTCGGGGCTTTCGCCGTCCGTGCACCCGCTTTGGGAACAGAAGCTGTATAGCGTCGTCAGCGCGCCACCGGGGGTGATTTTGAAGACCGTGCCCAAGTCGTAGGCCCCACCACCATACGTTGTCCCATAGAAGTCCCCGTCGGTGCCCTGGATCAGCGGCCCGTAAGGGGTGAAGCCGTTCGTGCACCCGCTGTCATGGTCGCCGTTGGAGGTGTCGAAGGGGCAGAAGCTGTAGAGCGATGTCAGCGTGCCACTAGGGGTAATCTTGAACACCGTGCCATAGTCCCTTTCCCCACCAAATAGCGTCGTCCCATAGAGGTCGCCATTAGTAGCCTGGACAAGCCCATTGGGAAAGCTGCCGTCCGTACAGTCGCTTTGGGGGCAGAAGCTGTAAAGCGTCGTCAGCGTGCCTTTGGGGGTGATCTTGAACACTGTGCCAAAGTTCCTGCCCCCACCAGATAGCGTTGTCCCGTAGAAGTCCCCATTGGTGTGCTGGACCAGCCCGTATGCTGGGTAAGCACCGTCCGTACAATTGGTTTGGGAGCAGAAGCTGTAAAGCGTCGTCAGCGTGCCGCCGGGGGTGATCTTGAACAATGTGCCATTGCTGTTGGCCCCGCCATACCCGGTTGTCCCGTATAGGTCCCCATTGGTGGCCTGGACGAGCCCCGCGGACGGGTATTCGCCGTCTGTGCTATCGAAGCTGAACAACGTAGTGAAAGTCTGCGCAGGTACGGCAATCGCCGTCGTGACGCACACCGCAAAAGCAGCGCACGCCCGCTTCCCACACTTCAGCTTGCCCAACCCGTTAACGATTGGTTTCATCGATGCGCTCCTTTTCTATAAGGCATCCACTTTAGAACCCAGGTTGCGAGGAGTATACACCCGGCCGCCGCCATTTGGAGCCATTATTTTTGACATTTTTTCATCCCGAGCGACTCCAGCGGACTAAGACAGGCGTCCTGTGCGCGAATGGTGCGGCAGTGTCCGGAAAGGCGCGTGCGGCCCGTTTCAGCCGGCACTCCAGTCTCATACTCGTAGCAGTTGATACCTGCACGGGTGTCCGTGCGGTTTCTACGGCGAGGCTACGCGCGAGTGCCGCTGCACTCCGGCGATGATCCAGCGGTACCTGGGCAAGATCAGCGGGCCGCCGCTGGACCGCATCGACATACACGTGGAAGTGCCCGCCGTGCCTTATCAGCAGTTGCGTGGCAGCCCGTCCCCTCGAGTCTTCGGCCGAAATCCGCGTCCGCGTCGACCGTGCACGCGCCCTCTATTCCCATTGCACGGTATAGCCCGCGATGAAACGATAGTACAAATACGCCGCATCCAAACCCGTGGGAACCGGGCTGATCTTCGTCGCTCCGCTGGCCGGACCAACCAGCACCAGCCCCGGTAGAGCCGATCCGCTAGTGGTTTGCGGCAAGGCTTGCAGCACGTATGTGGGCACGTTGAAGGACCCGGCGCTGGCGGGCACGATGCACCCCACGTACATACCCGGCTCCGGATTGGTCGTAGAGGGCAGCGTGTTCTGTACCGTCGAGCCGATAAGCACAATATCCACAAACCCTTGCGGATCCCCGCCGGTCCAGGTGATATTCAGCGGCGTGTTGCGGAGTA
>Ga0187855_10001070_pt1 | contig 22276 bp, 19 predicted proteins | sample June2016WEW_8_10_2_FD_132969 | JGI IMG/M metagenome (GOLD analysis project Ga0187855, IMG submission 132969) | Peatland microbial communities from SPRUCE experiment site at the Marcell Experimental Forest, Minnesota, USA - June2016WEW_8_10 | ecosystem: Environmental > Terrestrial > Soil >...
ATCGACAAATAGACGTACAGCTTCCTCCACGAATATTCCGTAGAGTTTCTCGTGCTCCTCCATTTCAGCTCTGAGGCGGGCCCATCGAGCTTGCAGCCGCTGTCCCATGAACGTCGCAGCTATGGACGAGCAGGCGCCAACGAGGGATCCACCGAGAGCCGCAAACGCCACAATAACCGGTCCATTAACGGCCATAGAGTTCTACCTCCTAAAAGTAATCCTTCAGGGCTGAAATTCCGGCAGAGCGACATGAAGCGCCCTGTCCACCGCGCGACCTCGACGGGGAAATCGAGAACCTCGACAGTCCACATCGTGCCGATGACGCGGTTCCGTCTTTCTTCACCGTGTGTGGATCAGCGCTGTGGTTGTGCCGGTCCGCGCCGTCGTTGCCGGCAGTTTCTCCGTCATCGACTTAAGCAAGCGATCGGCGACAGTCCGCGCGGCCGCCGACAGGCTGCCGACGACACCGGCAATGTCCCGCTTCTCCACCCGTACCGTTTCCGATTCCGTGTGACTCCAGACGACAGATTTCGTTCGAGTGTCCAGCAGTTGCGCCGAGATCGTGCAAACAGCGCGGACGTCGCGGCCTTGGTCCACTTCCTCGAATCGCTCTATGTTGCCGCTCAGGACATACTCCGTCTCCGAACCACGCTCGTGGACCGTCACGCTCTGGAAAAGCGATTGGGCCCGAAGACCGTCCTCCACGTATTGCGTGATAGCCTGGCCGGGATCAATCGCCCAACGATGGTATTCGTAAAACGCGACCTCTTGCGGACTTGGACGATACGCGATGCGGCCTTCGCAGAGATATTCCGGACATCGGAATTCACGGATCGCGACCGGGCCCAGAACGCCATTGGACGGCGCCGCCTGAGGGGCCGGCGGCGGGAAGTTAAGGATATACGTCTTGGGGTAACGAACGCTCCCACAGCCGGCGAGCACGAGTGCTCCCAGCAACACGACTGCCAGGTTTTTCATTGCGGTATTCTCCGATCGGCGGGCTGCTTGGTTCGGATAAGGCTCCATGGACGCTGCTTGAGCGACTCGGTCAGGACGCGCACATTTTCCGAGGCGGAACGTAGATTGCGGACGGTTTCGCCAATGTCGGCTTCGTTGGATCCCACCACACCGTGCACATCCGCTAGGACGGTCTGAGCCGCCTCAAGGGTGCTTCCTAATTCGGTGAGGTCCTTCGTGAGCGGCTCACGAATTGCCTCCACGGTGTTATCGACCTTGACGACAGTCTGGTCCACGTGGTTAATCACCGGCCCCACTGAACCAACTACGGCGTCCGCGTGTTTCGTCAACTCAGAAATCTGATCCGTGATTTGCACGATCTTGGGCGACTCCCGTTCCAACAATGTGTCGACATTGCCCAGGATATGCCCGATTTTCTTCTGGCTCTGCACACCGGTGATCTGGTTCAGATTCGCGAGAAGCGTCCGCGCATCGCCTGTCAGGGCCGGGATCTCTTTCCGGAGCTCGCCAATCAGGGCATCTGCCGACTCAGCGAGCTTCGCAACGCGTGCCTCGAAGTCTTCCAAGCTGAGAGTCTCTGCGGAGGGGACCACATCGCCGGCACTCAGGCGTGGGGCTTCATTGCTGCCGGTGGTGATCATGAGCCCCGGCGTGGCCATGATGCTGATGGTCCCCACACGTGCCGTCGACTTCTGATTCATGGGTGTCCCGGACTTCACCGCAAATACGATCTCGATTCGGGTCGGATCTTCAGACCAAGGCCGCACACCGGTCACCTGGCCCACCTTGATGCCGCCGAAAAGCACGGCCGCTCCGGGGGCCAGGCCGCCGGCGTAGCGCAGGTGGGTGTTGTACGGTACTTGCCCGCGCACGGTTTGAGTGGTGTGTACGAAGTACGTCGCCGAGCCGAGGATTAACAGGCTGGCGATGACGAACACGCCGACTTTTGCTTCAGTAGTCATTTCTTGGACCCCCGCATATAGGAAGCTATGAATTCTTCGGCCGCGACTCGCGGCATGGCGTCAGGCTGGCGGTCGAGGAACTGCCGTATCCGCGGATGCGCGTGCCTCGCGAATTGCTCCTTCTTATCCACCGCAATCAGCCGGCCCTGGTAAAGCATTGCCACGCGGTCGGCGATTCTGAACGCACTTTCCATTTCGTGCGTCACGACAAGGATTGTTACGCCGAAGGAGCGCTTCAGGAAGAGAATCAGCTCATCCAGCTCGGCCGAGACGATCGGATCGAGTCCCGCGGAAGGCTCGTCGAGGATTAGGATCTCCGGATCCAGCGCCATAGCCCGCGCGACGGCCGCGCGCTTCCGCATTCCTCCGGATAGTTCGGGAGGGTAAAGGGAGGCGGCGTCCGACATGCCGACGGCGATCAGCTTCATCCAGACAATCAGCTTGATGGTGGAATCCGCCAACTGCGTCAACTCCCGCAACGGCAGAGCAACGTTATCCTCAACGGACATGGAATTGAAGAGCGCCCCGGCCTGAAAAGCCACACCGATTCGCCGGCGAACCGCGCCGAGCTCTGGTTGCGAGCAGCAGGTGATGTCCACGCCGTTCATGGTAATGCTGCCGGCCTCGGGTTTCGCCAGCCCAAGCACATGTTTCAACAAGGTGGTCTTTCCGGAACCGCTTCCGCCGAGCAAGACCAGAATTTCGCCCCGGCAAACATCCAGGTCAACCTGGTCCAGCACGCGCCTCCCGCTATAGGACATGGACACGCCTCGTATGGAGATCACGGCGTCGCCACTTTTTGCTGCATTGGGATTTATCATCCGGTCGCGCTCCATCCCATGAGATAGAAGATTGCCGTGGTGCCGAGGTCCGCAAGGATAATGAGGAAGGTCGATTTCACAACGGCGGCCGTGGTGGAATGCCCAACGGCTTCCGGACCGCCGCGGACTCGCAGGCCCTCCAGGCAGCCGATGTGGACGATGATGGTGGCGAACACCATGCTCTTGACGAGCATGAAGGCGACGTCCCGCAGGCGAATCGCTTCAGCGACGGCCTGGAAGTAAATGCGAAGGCTCATGTCCATGCTGAAGGCCAGGAACAGGTAGCCGGCGAAGATTCCACAGAGTGTGCTCAGGATCGTGAGGCACGGCATGGTAATCAAGGCGGCCAGATACTTCGGCGCAAGGGTGAATTCCACGGGGTCGAGGCCCATTACGCGGAGCGCGTCCATCTCCTCCGTCACGACCATTGTTCCGATCTCCGCCGATATGGCCGACGCGGAACGGCCGCTCACGCTGAGAGCGGTGACGAGGGGGCCCAATTCCCGGGTAAAGCCGATCACCACCACTTCCACAACAAGCTCCACGGCACCGAATCTCCGCAATTCGGAGGCGCTCTGGAGAGCCAGTATGAAGCCGGTGCAGAGCGCCATGGCGCCCGCCATGGGAAGCGCGCTGGCGCCGATCGTGAGCATCTGCTCGACCACCGAACGCCAACGCCTTCTGGCGCCCACTACCGGCAATACGCGCGGCAGTTTCCGAAGCACCGACCAAAACTGCATTGCCAGTGCACCGGCATCCTCCACCTGGACGATCGCGGCTCGCCCGACTTGCTCCAGAAATGTCACAGGAACTCCACCTCCGATCCCCAAGCACGATAGATCGTATCGAGTTGGGCGATTTCCGCTAGCGTCCGGGCCTGGCCGCGCATGCCGGTGAGGCGCAGCTTCACCGAACATTCACGAGCAGCCTTGAGTGCTTCCAGAAGCGTTGCGATGCCGGACATGTCCAGGTAGGACAAGGCGGAGGTGTCGATAACCAGGACTGGAGCGGTGCCTCGCCGGAGCAGTCCAAGGAGGACGGATCGCAGATGCGGAGATGAATCGACCGTCGCGCGTCCCGCGACGGCCACCGTCAATAAGTTACTCGAAGGGACAATGTGCACGGTGATCTCACCCGCTTCCAGCCGGGTTTCCTCAACCATGGCGTTCTCTCTCCATCTGCGAAACAGCGCCGATTTCATTCCGCTCCTTCGCCAGTTCCAACGATGCCGGCATCCGCCAGCCGTTTGGAATTGGCAGTCACGTCCCGCAACCAGGCGAACGGTTTATCCATGAGCATTTCGTCCGTGCACCTCCAGCGCCAATTCCCTCGCGCACAGCCAGGTACATTCATGCGAGCTTCCCGGCCCAGGTTCAACAGATCCTGTAACGGCGCTATCGCCAGCGCCGCGCGTGATGACCACGCCAAACCCATTAGAGCCGGACCAGGCTCGATAGCCCGGCCGTTATCCGCGTTGAAGTATCTGCTCCACAAGGTCTCTTTCTGATTCTGGGTAAGCTCTTCGAACCACTCGCGGCTTGTAGGGTTGTCGTGCGTACCGGTGTAGACTACGCTGTTACTGCCGAAGTTCTGTGGAAGGTACGGATTGTCTTCATGGCCATCGAAGGCGAACTGCAGAACCCGCGTGCCTGGAATCTGGAACTGGTCACGAAGGGTTTCTACATCCGGAGTGATCAGACCGAGATCTTCAGCAATGAATGGCAGTCCACCCATCTCAGCTTCCACTTTCTGGAAAAAGCCGGCTCCCGGACCCGGCACCCAACACCCTGTCTGGGCCGTGGGAGCTTCAGACGGAATGTGCCAAGCCGCCGCAAACGCGCGGAAGTGATCGAGGCGAATCAAGTCCACATGTGACAAAAGCGCGCGAAAGCGGTCGATACACCATTGGTATCCCGTGGCGCGGAGCGCGTCCCAGTTGTAAACGGGATTTCCCCACAACTGGCCCTGCGCGCTGAAGTAATCGGGTGGCACCCCGGCCACAAACTTCGGCCGGCGGCGCTCGTCCAGAAGAAAGAACGCAGGGTTTGCCCAGACGTCGCTAGAATCGGGTGAAACGAAGAATGGCAGGTCACCAATCAGCGTCACTCCCTTTGAATGCGCGTACTCTTTTAGCCTCTCGCCTTGCCGGGACACCAGAAATTGCGTGAACCGGATCCGGTCGACCTCATCTCTGAGTTCCCGCAAGGCCTGGGCTAAAGCACTCGGACGCCTCTCAACCAACTCCGCCGGCCATTCAATGTAATAGGCGCCGCCGTACTTGCCTTTTAGCGCCCGAAAGAGAGCGTAGTCGTCCAGCCAAGATGCCTGCACCGAGCAGAATTCTTCATAGTCACGCAGCAGGTCGCCGCGCCTCACTCGTTGGAAACGGTTCCATGCTGTTTGGAGAAGTCTGTCCTTGTATGGGATTACTGATTCGTAATCGACGGCTCCGGGCGCGAATTGACCCTGGCAGTCGCTTGGATCGAGCAAACCTCCCGCGTTCAGCGACTGCGGACTGATCACCAGGGCGTTCCCAGCAAATGAGGACAATGGCTGATACGGCGAATTCCCATATCCAGTCGGCCCCAAGGGAAGTGCCTGCCACCATCTTTGGCCGGCATTGTGCAGCCGGTCGATCCAAGCAAACGCCTCCGGTCCCAGGTCACCGATACCGTAAGGCGAGGGCAGCGACGTGACATGGAGCAACAAGCCCGATGCCCGGTACTCGGGCGGAAATGGGCGTGTCTTCTGCAGCCCGTTGTCACTACTCATCTTTCCCCCAAAGAATCGCCCGATTTGATTTCCTGGTTTGAATGAAAGCCGTACCGGTCGACGAGGGAGAATGGCCCATATTTCTCACTTGATTCAATCCAGCGGCAGGCTAGGCGACCGCGCTCCGTATTCCAGGACATCTTAAGTCGTCTCATGCGTTTGCTCCTATGAAGTTCTCTACAGCACGGAACAAGGTTCCGCCTTCCAAATCTCAGCCGCATATTGGGCAATGGTGCGGTCGCTGGAAAACTTACCGCTGCTGGCGACATTCAGGATCGCTTTCTGCGCCCATGCGCCGGAATCCGAATATAGTGCGCCGAGCCGGCCCTGGGCTTGGCAATACGATGTCAGATCGGCCAGGTGCATGTAATAATCACCACGTGTCAGAAGCAAATCCCGCAGGGGGTCGAAAATCCCAGGCTCGCTCCGATTGAAGTGCCCGGAAAAGATAAGATCGAGTGCCGCCTTGGTTTCCGGCTCATTCTCATAGTGCCAATACGGGTTGTACCAGCCTCTGCCGCCCTCCACCTGTTCTACAGTCAGACCGAACAGAAACAGGTTGTCTTCTCCGGCTTCTTCCGCCATCTCGATGGTCGCGCCATCCCGCGTTCCGACCGTGAGCGCTCCGTTCATCATGAACTTCATGTTGCTGGTGCCGCTCGCCTCAAAGCCCGCCGTAGAAATCTGGTTGGAGACATCGCTTGCGGGAATCAACTTCTCCGCCAGCGAAACGTTGTATTCCGGAAGAAAGATGATATTGATACGGCCGCGAGTAACCGGATCGGAATCGATCGTCTCTGCCAGGTTGTTGATGAACTTGATAATCAGCTTTGCCAACCGGTACGCCGGGGCCGCTTTGCCGGCAAAGAAGTATGTGCGTGGAACCACCTCCAGGTTCGGATTGTTGCGCAGCCGGTTGTACTCGACGATGATCCGCAGTGCGTTCAGCAATTGCCTCTTGTATTCGTGAATTCGCTTGACCTGACAGTCGAACACCGTTTGGGGGTCGACAATTCGCCCCGATGTAGCTTTGAGCCAGTTCGCAAACCGCGATTTGGCCTGTGCCTTGGATGCCAGAAAGGCATCGCGGAATGCCGGATCGCCGGCAAGCGGCTTCAGCTTCGCGAGCTCTCCCAAGTCGGTAATCCATTCTTCGCCGATGGCTCCGGTGATGACGCCGGCCAGCCCCGGATTGGCCTGCAGCAGCCATCGCCGCGGTGTCACTCCATTGGTTTTGTTGTTGAAGCGTTCCGGGAACATCTCGGCGAAGTCTTTCACCGTGGAGGTCCGCAACAGCTTCGAGTGGACTTCCGCGACGCCGTTGGTGCTGTGCGAACCGACAATGGCCAGGTTGGCCATTCGGATCTTCCGTTCTGCACCATCCTCAACCAGGCTCATACGTTCCACGCGGCCGGCGTCCCCTGGAAAACCCTTGCGTACGTCATCCAGGAGTCTTCGGTTGATCTCGTAAATGATCTCCAGTTGACGCGGCACCAAAACTTCAAACCCTTCCACCGGCCATTTCTCCAAAGCTTCCGGCAGCAGCGTGTGATTGGTATACGCCAGTGTCCTCTTGGTCAGGCTCCATGCGTCGTCCCAGCCCAAGTGAGCATCATCCAGCAAAACTCGCATCAATTCGGCAACTGCGATGGCAGGATGGGTGTCATTCATCTGTATCGCCACCTTCTCGGGCAATCTGTCCCAGTCGTTGTGCAGCCGTCGAAACCGGCGTACGATATCTGCCACCGAACAGGCGACTAAGAAGTATTCCTGCACGAACCGTAGACGACGGCCTATGGTGGTCGAGTCATCTGGGTACAACACACGGGTAAGCGATTCCGCCTCCAGTTTCTCGCCGAGAGCTCCGATGAAGTCTCCGCTCCCGAACTCCTGAAAATCGAAATAATCCGGCGCAGCCGCGGCCCACAGACGCAGAGTGTTGATTGTTTTTCCCCCATAGCCGACCACGGGACGGTCGAAGGGAATGCCGTATAGGCTGGATGGCCGATCCCGTATCACATCAAATTGGCCGCCTCTAACCTGGATCGAGCAATTCAGCCTGACCTCCACCTTTTCAGGCGGGCGAGCAATCTCCCAAGGATCGGCCTCGCGAAGCCAGTTGTCCGCGTTCTCCTTCTGCCAGCCGTCCACAATCGATTGCCTGAACATGCCGTACTCGTATCGCAGGCCATAACCAGTGGCGGGCAACTGCATGGTGGCCATTGAGTCGAGGAAGCACGCCGCCAGACGGCCCAATCCCCCATTTCCCAGGCCGGCATCGGGCTCCTCCTCGAGCAGGCTGACCCAATCGAACCCCATTTCCTCCGCAATTTGCTGTATCAGAGGATCAAGGAGTAAGTTGCTTACATTATTAGCCGCAGAACGTCCGACTAAAAACTCCATCGACAGATAATACACTCGTTTTGGGTTCTTTTTCTCGTATGTCTTTTTGGTCAGCACCCAACGTTGCGCGAGGACATCGCGGACGGAACGCGCAAACGCTTCGAAGCGTTCCCGCGCCGTCGCCACCGCCGAGTCGATCACCCTGTCGAATACCAGATGCCGCTCATAGAATGCGTTCGCCGTTCCGACGAAAGGTATCGGTCCGCAACCATACTGCCGCAGCAATTCCGAAGCCCGCGATGGGCTGTTTGAAGCTTGAGACAATTTCGTGGTTGTCGTCACGGGAAGATCTGTTGTTGTCATCTTACGTTCCTTTATGCACGGATCTCTCTGTCTTCACTTCACACCAGTAACAGTGTTGGCAACTTAACTCCAAAACGCTCGGCAACGACTTCGGGTACTTCAAGAGATTGAGAGACGGGGAAGCCGTGTTCACGCCACGCCTTCAGACCACCTTCCAGCACCCATACTTTGTCAACGCCTATCCGTTTCAAACAAACGGCTGCTCGGGCGCTCACTATGTCGCTGCCCGAAGAACAATAGAGAATGATCTTGACATCATCCGGAACAGTGATATATGGAGCTTTCCGCAACACAGAGGGATCTACGCTGAAAGCACCGGGAATAGCCTCCACGCTTTCACTGTCAGTTCCTTCTTCGAACGTCAAGAGGTCGATCACGACGACCTTGCTGTTGGATTTTAGTTTGCGTGCGAGCATCCGCGGACTCATGCGGCGCAGCCGTAGTTGGCGGATCATTCTCACCAGAACCAGACCCCGCCAGCCGGCGTAGAGGGCGATCGGAATCCCAATGCCGCAACCGAGGGCAGTCCCAAAATGTTGAACCCAACGGATTACAACGTCCAGTTCGCTTGAGAAGATATACCCCAGCCCCAGATAGACGCTTGACCAGAGGAAGCTGCCTACTGTATCGAGTGCCAAGAATAACGTGAGCGGCACTCCTTCGGCGCCGCAGAGTGGCGGGATGACGGCGTCCAGCCCGGGAAGAAACTTGGCCACACACAATACCGGGAGACCATGACGGCGAAACGTTTTTTGCGCGTTCCTTGAGCAGCTTCGGGGGTCGGCGGTGAACTGGCAGAGTAGCCGCAAAGCCTTAGAACCCCACTTATGGCCAATCCAGAACCATATCCCATCGCCTGCCAGGCAACCCAAAATACCCAAAACTACAATGATCGCCGGGTTCATTTTTCCATGGGCCGAAAGCGCGCCTGCGGCAATTAGAAAAACGACTGAGGGGACAGGTAGGCCAGCTTGTTGGGCAAGAACCGCAAAAAACAGTCCGCTATAGGTCAGTTGTAACAGAGTAGTCACGATTGGACTCCAGTTAAAATATCGGGAATTCGTCCGTTATCTGCGATGAGCACTACCACGGACCGTGCGCCAACACGATATGTACCCTCAGGTACTGCTGGCTCTGCGTTCCATTCGCAAATCTCATGCGGCGGGTCCAGTGCAGTGTCGATCCACCGCCGCCAGTGTTTGTTACCGCCGCTCAATAGTGGAAGTTCGAAGTCGAGAGGCTCCCAATATGCATTCAGAATGATGTGCGCCAATACCCCTTCGTTCTTGGATTCCCCGCCGATGGCAATGCTGTGCGAGAAAGGCGACCAGTCCGGCTGATTGGCTTTCACCCCATGCCAGGCGGGCTTCGTCTCGCTCAGGACCTGCCGTAAACTCGCGCGCCGTTGTTCGTGTTCGACATCGCGCAGCAGCCGCCGTCCGATCAGCAACCTCATGAACCGGAGGACATCTGCATGTTTGCATACCAGATTCCAGTCGAACCAGCTCGTCTCGTTGTCGTGGCAGTAGGGGTTATTGTTGCCGCGCTGGCTGCGCCTCACCTCATCGCCCATCACAAACATTGGCACGCCACCGGACAACATCAAGGCTGTGAGGAAGTTCTTAACTTGGCGATTGCGAAGCCCCTCGATCAGAGGATCGTCAGTCGGACCTTCGAAGCCGCAGTTCCAGCTTCGGTTTTCCGCAGATCCATCGCGGTTGTCCTCACCATTCTCTTCGTTGTGCTTGTGGTCGTAGGAGACGACATCGTTCAGTGTGAATCCGTCGTGGCACGCAACGAAGTTGATACTCTCCTCAAGTTCCCGCTCTTTCCAGCCATAGATGCTGGGGCTGCCAAGCAGACGATCCGCTGCGCGCCCCACCGAATCATTCACGCCACGGAAGAAGTCGCGGATGTCGTTACGAAACCGGTCGTTCCACTCCTTCCAACTGTCGCCTACGAAGTTGCCGACCTGATAAAGTCCTGCCGCATCCCACGCTTCCGCGATCATTTTGGTACCCGCCAGCGTCGGGTCGGAATCGATGTCCCAAAGCACCGGCGGATTCGACATGACCGCACCGGACGAATCGCGCGCCAGGATGGACGCAAGGTCGAACCGGAAGCCATCCACATGCATTTCCTGCACCCAGTAACGGAGGCTGTCCACAATCATGCGCCGTACAACCGGATGGTTCGCATTCAGAGTGTTGCCAGTACCGGTAAAGTTGGGGTATTGTGAGCGGTCTTCTCCCAGCAGGTAGTAAGTGGAGTTATCCAGTCCGCGGAAGCATTGTGTCGGGCCGTCGTGTCCGTCTTCCGCGGTGTGATTGAAGACCACGTCGAGAATGACTTCGATGCCGGCCCGGTGCAGCGCCTTCACCATGTCCCGGAACTCATCAACCGCGCCTAGCGGTTCCTGGCGCGAACAGTATGCCTGGTGCGGCGCAAAGAACGAGACTGGTGAGTAGCCCCAGTAGTTCGTCCGCCCTTGGGGCGCATCCTGGGGATCGAACTGGAACACGGGAAGCAGCTCGACCGCGGTAATGCCCATTTGCTGGAGGTACGGGATCTTCTGGACCACTCCGGCATACGTGCCACGTTTCGAATCCGGCAGCCCGGAGCTGGGATGTACGGTGAAACCACGCACATGCATCTCGTAGATGATGGTGCGCGACCACGGCCGCCTCAGGGGCAGGTCTCCTTCCCAGGCATACGCCCGCGGGTCCGTAACCACGCTCTTCATGGCCGTGGCTGTGTTGTCTCCTTTCAGGAGCCCTGCTTCACGGCTATAGTGTTTGGGGACGACGACCGCGCGACCGTACGGGTCGAGTAGTGGCTTGGATGGATCGAACCGGAGACCCCGAGCTGGCTCGAACGGACCGTAGGCCCGGAATCCATAGATCTGACCTGCTTGCACCCCAGGCACGAATACGTGCCAATAGTGGTACGTGCGGCCCACTGATGGATCGATGAGGACGACACGCGAAGGACGAGCGTCGTCCTCCCGATCGAAAAAGAGTAGTTCGATGCCGGCCGCGCTTCGGGAGAAGATTGAGAAGTTGGCGCCGCCCTGTACCAGCGTAGCCCCTATTGGAAAACTACGCCCACTCGCCGGGGCGGCAATTGGAGCCTGCACAACGGTCTGCTCTTGATATAGCATGATGAAACTGACGATTCCTTATGTGCACTCAGCACGCCATGATGCGCTCACATCAAATCAGGCACTTGCGAGATTTCCCAGCCGAATCTGCTTCGGCACCCTCAGCACGTGCCGAAATACGTGCCGATGCCGCCGGCTCTCCCGACTTGAGTGATTGCATGGAAGTCAAGCATTGGAGACTGCGGTGTCCTGCACTAAGCGAAAACTGCGGATGAAGATGGAGGATGACCTTTCCAGATCGCCCCACAATCGCAAAGGCGGCGCCGTGTCCGCAGCCACCCACAGCTCGCCTCGAAAAAGCCCTGCCTGTCTGCGGCGCGGCTTCAGGAGAAACACGTACGCGGCAAGCCCGTTGTAATCCAACGTCTTGTCATAGGTGAACCACTAGTTCTGGCGTGAAAAGGCGACGTCGCCGGTGCGTTCTGCCGGATTCGTGTCGTGCGCCAGGAAACGGGCGATGACCGCTGTCTTGACGAGTTTGTCTCCGGTGATTCGAAGACCGCGATAGACGATCTGCCCCGTGTAGGAGACCAGCTTGAGACCACTCATGCTGCCTTGTTTGTGCAATGCCGGCATCGAAGCGTCGATCTGAACCTTGAACACGGAATCGGAACAGGCCGGCTGCCGGTCGCGCGATGCCAGGTAGCGGTCGAGTGCCTCGGCCGCTGTCAATGGCTGGCCGGAACAGAAGTTGGGAAACAGTAATCCCAAGACTGCCACCGCCATCGTGGTGGTCGTCAACAGGCATTTCTCGTGAGAAGTTCACTTCAGTTTCTTAGTCGCATTCACCGCCTCTTGCGGGGGAGCCTCGATTTCAGGCTTGCAGTCGATTTCTCTGAACTGGCACATGCCCAACCCCGTGCCGAATATGGGCACTTGCCGTTATCAATACCGCGGGGCGGGCGCGGTTGGGCCATGGTTTCGAGAATCGAAAGCTGAGGCTCGTGTTGGCGTTCGCATGTCAGGGGCCGCCCCATAGCAGCCTTCCTGAACGGCATTGACGATCATCCGTGCCGCCATTCCGGTGCCAATTTGCGCGTTGATCATCAAGTGATAGAGATAGGGATCCTTCCAATCACATCCGTAGTAGGTCCGTAGATAGCTGGCCCGTTCGTGGTCGGTGACGCGAATCAATTCTTCGACATCCCGGCCGGATTGCACGCGCGCACGGACACGCCCCACGCGCTCCGCCCAAGGAGCATGGATGAAGACGCGAAAGGCTTCGTCATGATCCTGCAACACGCATTGGGCGCCCCGCCCTACGATGACGCAGTCGCCTTTTACGGCGGCCTGCAGCATGACCTGCTGCGTATACTCGGCCATAGTGTCTGCGTCGAAAAACCGTACATCGTCCGGAGGGATCCCTGCCATCATGGCTGCGCCCCACAAGCCCCCTCGATTGAATCGATGCCACCATGAGTCGACGTGTTCGTCGCAGCGGCCTGCAACTTCGGTATCGACCTCAGCGGTCCGTGCCACAGCTCCGATCAGTGCCCCGTCCAGCAGATTCCATCCCAACTTCTCAGCCACCATCCGTGCAACGGCGCCGCCGCCACTCCCGTACTCCCTCGCCACCGTGACTACTTTGAACATGTTTTACGTCCTTATTCGAAATCAGGCAATGCTACCGCAGCTCTGAAATGAACACGCCGAGCAAGGGCGATTTGATCGAGTTTGCACCGCTCCCGTCCTCGTAGAACGTGCGAGTTCAGATCAAAGTGCAGGCTGGGGCGCCTCCCGCGCCATCCGGTCTACTACCCAACGGCGCGGCGCTGCAGGCCGGCGTCAAGAGCATCCCCATGAGACAAGAGTCTAAACAACAGATGAAGCTAACCCACCCAAGGAGCGCATTCCGTTTTTCTTCCACAAGAGAATCCATCGCAAATCGTGTGCCGATATAGCAGACCCGCTAATTTCTATAGAAACAGTCCTCATTCGCCCTCTGGAAACTGGACATTTCCAGCAACGAACAACGTTACTTCGATCTTGCCGGATTCGGGCAGCTGCTTATATTGCACTGGGCCGACAGATCCGCGTACTTGACTGCTACGCAGAGATATATTCACGTTGCCCGCCCGGAGCGTGACCCCTTGCAACGCAATGCTCATCGCGGCACCTGGCTCCTCCGCCGCGGTGACTTGACTCACTTGCCCGGATGCGACGTCGCCAGTCCTTGCCACTACGTTTCCGCGCACGGTCAAGTCCTCTGCTAGAACAAGAGTAACCGTTTGGCCGACCGTGGCTGTCTCTGCGCTGAAACCATCCACGGCAATTAACGGTACCGCGGTCCCCTCACGTAATACGGGCGCGTTCGCAGCCGATGGAACTCCCGGTGTGTTGCTCGTCGCCTTTTTCAAGAACAGCTCCTCGGCCAGGTTTACGGCTACCAGGCCGGCGAAATGGAACATCAGGCTTCTACCCAGCAGAGTGTACTGCGTCCGGGAACCCGGGTAGTAAATGTTCGAGATCTCCGCCGAGGCCGTCGTCCCTATCAGATCGGCGTACGGCGGCTGCCACTTTCCGTTATCGCCCTTGGCGCGGAAGGCGGACTCAATCGCATACAAGGCGCGTCGGGCCTTGGTTCCCTGCCCACTGTAGAAGTACCGTGGATCCTGATGCAGAATCGAGTCCGCCACCACCGACGTGATTACCATGTGATTCAGAGCGGCTCCATAGTCCGCTCCAAAGCGCTTCCCAAAACCCTCCGCACCCTGACCAAACTGGTGGTAGCTGTTCGTGGCTTGCTGAATACCCGCGGTAGCCCCCACCAGACCGATGGTCACAGGGTCCAGGAGCGTCGCCAAGCCCAGATGCAACTTCTGCTTAGGGGATAACGGAGCCGGATGCTTCTCATAGGTGACGTAATAATTTGGAACTATCCCCAGCCCCCGCTGCTTCAGTTCCTGGTGCAATTGTTCCTGTGCCACCTCCTCCGGCGGCAACCCTACGGTCACTGTGGTTACCTCGGGGGCCACCTGTAACACGGCTAGCACCGGCTTCGATTCCAGGGTAAGTGAAGCCGGCACGTTCTGTGCCGTCCACTCGGACATACCGCTGGCGAAAACCTTCACACTGTAATTACCAGGCGCCAAAGACGAGATCTTAAAAGCACCGGTGCTATCGCTGACGGTCGTGCGCGGGTTCCCATCGGCACCTGCAACCGTGACTACCGCACCATATACTGGCGTATCGGAGGAATCCGTAACGTTGCCTTGAATCGAACCGGTGTCCTGTGCCATCGCCCATGGCACAAAACAACATACAAACATCAAGACCGCCCGTAGCGTTCTCTTCATCAACAGGCTGCGGACACTCGATGGCTTGATATGTCCGGTTACCTCCGAAGGGGACTTGTTCAAAGTGCTTGCACAATACACGTCGATGCTCTCCTGAGACATAAACAAACTAAGCTGCCGATTGTGCTTCACGTTCCCTGCCATAAACGATTGGTTGCAAATCGTCTGCCGATGTTTACAATGGCCGGTTGTGCGGCGCCTTCTTCTGCATGAACGTGCCTCTGATTGGCGCTCTTCCTTTTCCTTTGACCTCAACGGGCAGCGGTTTGGCTTAGCCGGCCGCCCGCATCTGCGCTTCACCACGGTGCACTGCCGTCGGCGCCAGAGGCTGTGTATGGTTGGTATCATCCGGCGACCTGACGGCGGAGTTCTTCAGCTCTTCTCCCGAGAGTCCCGGTCGAAATGACGGGTGCGCGCTCGACCGCAAGGAGTTCAGGGCATCGGAGCACTTCTTCCAGTTCAGTAACACGCGCCGTTAGCATAGACCTGGACCTATCTGACTGGCTCTTTCTAAGCCACTCTTGTTCCGTATGAGGGCACACTGCAATTGAGCAGCCACGGAGCCGGCCATCGCGCACCACAGCCGAAGATGCTCGGACGTGTGAAGCCCTTCCTTCCGACCCTGCCAACATCCCGGCAGTTGCCGTGGCGCACCAGCGCCGGAACTTCCCCTTCTCCTTCGTACGCGGAGGCTGTGCCTCGAGGGCGGCTTTTCAATCGCCGATAAGAGCAGGCACACTCCGGCCCTGGTTCCAACGACCACACGTTCAGGATGCCGGCTGCCCGTCATCCGCCGAAGCAAGTGCCGACGCTCGGCACGATATCGCTTCGCTTTAGAGTTGGCGGGTGAAACAACAGGCGCTCTCATTCTAAGCGTGGCAGGAGATAAGGTCTTTGGGACGACCGACGCGTCAGCGGGGCCGGCTTCCAGGCCCAGGGCGCGAATGGCAGTCGCATTGCCCTGATTCGGGTGTGCTCGGTTTAATCGACACAAAGGACAACCCCATGAGAGATCTCTGGAATCGTGCGTCTATGGGATGGTGCCGGACGTTTCATCCGGAACTTCTCTGGCCAGTTCACGGACAGTATCGCTGTCGCGCCTGCTTGCGTATGTACCCTGTTCCATGGCGAGAGGCCGGCAGTGTTCCTACCCCGCCCGCAACGCCTCTGGCGGCAGTTCCGGTGACTGCAAACGCCGTACGCTATTGCAGTTAACGCCTCACGCGCGATGACATTGTTTGCAAGGAAACCTAAATGACTTCTCCATCGAGTTATACCGGCGGACTCTACCGGCCGGATTCGTTGTTTCGAGGCATGCTTGCGATTATTGGATTGCTCGTGTTGCTGATGCCCGCAGGCGCTTCGGCGCAGCGTATTCCGACTCCAATTATTCAGACGATAAGCAGTGAGAGCCTTGCTTTTGCCCGGTATATTGACTGGCTCCACGCACGCGACCCGTTCACCGAGTCGGGTCCTGTGGCGCTGAAAATCACCGCGTCCGTACCAGGCCTGAACAAACAGGGCAGCCTCTCGTCCATCCGTGACGTTGGGGAATCCGAGCGCAGCGAGTACGCGATAACCGAACAGCGGGGAGACTCAATCGTATTTGCGCGCGTGATTGTTCCTTACCTTACAGCGCAACGCCAGGCGGAGGACCTGCCGCTCTCGTCGGTCCTCATTACTCCGCAAAACTATAAATTCCGTTGTGCGGGCCTAGCCGACACGGGAGCTAGTGCGGCCTACGTTTTTCGGATCACCCCCAAGAAGAGGCGCGTGGGGCTGATTCGAGGAGAATTGTGGATAGACTCGGTAACAGGTGCGCCGGTTCTCGTGACCGGACAGTTCGTGAAGACTCCTTCCATCTCCTCGAGCGGGATCAGCGTCGTGGGCGAAATAACCGTTTTGCGCGAAATAACCTTCGTGGACGGACATCCTTTCGCTCGCACGACGCATATGAGCGTACGAACCCGGCCCATGGGACGCGTTAACTTAACCATTGTCGAATCGCCTTTGAACAGCGATCTCGAGTCGCCAAGGATAGGCAGCGCAACGTTGGAGTCTACCTCGTTTTGAGGCGATGGCGCTGACACTCGACATTACCCCCGTCGCTCAGGGTCACGGAAGGCATCCGGAACGAAGGTAACCAACGAGCAAAGGAGCAGAAGTCGATGCAAGCAACACTGGATCGCTCAAATCGATCAGCAAGAAATCTGCGTGGGTGGACTTGGCGGCGCATTATAAGAAGCTTCGAGGAATGCACCTCCGGCAGTTCTTTAAGGAAGACCCCAAGCGGGCAAACGGCGACGGCGGCAAACGAAAGCATCTTCATATAGGTTGGTCCTGTTCAGTGGCGGTTCATTTCCCAGATGTCTCGATCCTGCTCCGCAGGGCGCGCTCCGCATCCGCCGACCAGTATCCGCACCCGAGCTCGAGGAACACCGAGGTGTAGGGCGTGCGCATCTGCGTCTTGACGATCAACGCGCGGAAACAAGCGGCCACCGCATCCATCCGCGCGATGATCTGTTCGTGCGGCAAGACGATCCGCCGGAGGCCGGCCAGCAGATCTTCCAGATGCTTGCGGTACTCCGACACGCCGCCAGCGCCGGCGTCGTTGATAAAGTCGAGTTCAGCGTCTGTGTAGATGGTTGCGTTTACGTCGCCGGAGCTAGCGATGGCATCCGGGACGATGCGGACGACATCGATGTGTGTGCCGCGGGCGAGAACGGTGTGTAAGCCGGCGCCCGACTGCGCGATAAGCAGCGTTTGCCACCACGATCCAGTTTCGATGCCCCAGGAGTGGCAGTGTTTGCTTCAGCGACTCGCGCCAGGAATGTCGCCGCGTGGCCTGCCAGCGGCTCGCGGTCATTTGGCTCACGTTTGCGTAAGGGTGCCCGCGCCGGCCAACTCTTCGTCGAAACATACGGCTACCTTGCCGCATTTTCCTGAGGCCATCAGAGAATACGCCTCGCTTACGTCCTCGAGAGCGAACCTGTGAGTGACGAGATCGGCGGGGTGGAGTTTCCAGCGCACCAGCCGTTCCACCAGTTCCTCCATGAGCCATGTCGACGTGACCCAGGAGCCGTAGATCGTTTTCTGATCGTGAATGAGATCGGGCGATGGATTGTACTCCACGGTCCCACCCTCGCCGAGCATCACGATCTTCCCCCATTTGCGGGTCGCCCGAATGGCCGTCGCTCGCGCCCCCGGATTGGCCGAACAATCGACTGCACGTTCGGCTCCCGCGCCGCCCGTCAGCACGCGAACTTGTTGAACGTTCTCAGGACCCGATTGCAGGACGAAATCGCAGAGGCCGAGGTTGGAGGCGAGCTTCATTCGCTCTTCGATCACATCGATGCCGATGATTTTGTCGGCTCCCAGCTTGCGGCACAGCGCCGCGGTGGCCAGCCCAACGGGGCCGAGACCGGTGATCAGCACGGAGTCGCTGCCGCTGATGCCGATCTTCATCAACCCTTCGTAAACTGTTCCGAAGCCGCAGGCCACCTGCGCCCCATCGGCATAAGACAGTTCGTACGGTAGCGGAATCAGGTCTTTTTCCTCGGCCAGAAGATAACCGGCCATACCGCCGTCGCGTTGCCAGCCGTAGGCTCGGCGGTATTTCTCGCTGGTGCACGAGATCATATAGCCGCGCCGGCAGTCATTGCACACGCCGCAGCCCGAGATGTGGTACACAATCACCCGATCGTCGGCCTTGAATCGTCTGCAACCCGGACCAGTCTCCAGGATCTGCCCCGCGGGTTCATGCCCAGCGATCACGCCTTGATATCCCTCCGGGCCCTTGCCCAAATGCTCGTGGTAGATGCAACGGATGTCGGACCCGCAGATGGTGGATGCCTTCATCCTCAGCAGGACTTCTCCGTGGCCGGGCGCCGGAACGAGGACCTTCCGTAGTTCGGTCGTACTGTCCCCCGGCAGATATGCGCCTAACATCTCGTTCATGGTGTTCCCTCTCTACCTAGGGAGGCGTGATTCCCCCGTTAAGATCCCAAAGGTCCTGCCAGCTCTGTCCGGGTTTCCACAAAAATACCTGGCCCTTGATAAGCCGGCAGTTCCTATCTATCGCGGCAATCTCGCGCATCTCCTCGTCTGACAGCGGTTCGCTTACGACCGACTGGAGGTTCGCCACGTAGTTGCACCTTCTCGTCGAGAACGGAATGGGTGTCTGGCCCCTCTCAACAGCCCATTTCAGACACACGGCGGCAGGATGGACGCCGTGTTGCCGGGCAATGCGCACGATGACGGGATCGTCCATCGGCGAGCTGTCTTCGGAAGTGCGGTCGCGCACCGGCCGGTTAGGCGAGCCAAGAGGACAATAACCGATCGGCTCGATGCCGTTGTCTCGCACGAACTCAAGCAGTTCGGTCTGTTGGAAGTGCGGGTGCAACTCCATTTCGTTCACGGCGGGCTTGATCCGGGCATCCCGCAGAAGCAGCTTCAGCTTCGCGACCGTCATGTTGGACGTGCCGATGTGTTTGGCGAGTCCAATTTCGACCAGCCGTTCCATCTGCCGCCAGGTCCTCAGGAAATTCTCGTGGATATAAGGTTTCGCGTCCGGGCTGCGCGAATCCACGTTGCACCCGGGTGGGTGGAAGTTCGGAAAAGGCCAGTGCACCAGGTACATGTCGAGGTACGCAGCCCGCAGATCGGCGATCGATTTCCGGCACGCGGGAATGACGTCGTTATCCCCGTGCTTATCGTTCCAGAGTTTGGAGGTGATCCAAACATTTTCACGGCGAAGCCCCGCGCCAAATAGATCGGCGAACGCTCCGCCGATTCGGTTCTCATTTCCGTACACGGCGGCACAGTCGAAATGGCGATATCCGGCCATCGCGGCGCCACACACGGCTTGCGCCACCTGTTCGGCCGAGGCTTGGTCGCTGCCAAAGGTGCCAAAGCCTATAGCCGGCATCGCCGCTCCCGTGTACAGGATGCGCTTTGGCACTCGATCGGGATCAACACCATCCTCAGCGAGGGGGAATTGACTTACGGTACTCACGTTCTCTGCGCCCAGCATCTTCCATCGCTGACTTTAACGATGAAGTACGCACGATGTCAAGAGCATGGCGCTGGTTGCCGCCGAAACGCGAGAATCTCCGCTGCGTGCCGTTTGAGCGCGCCGGTTTACAGTCCGAGGCGCCGGCAGGGCAGCCGGAGCCTGCACGCGATCGCCTGCTTTTCGAGCACGATGTGAGACCTACCAGAAGTAAGTAGCGACGATACTCGGGGGCCCTGGCGTGTCATCGACGATCTTCGTCCATAGCAGCACCTGTAAGTTCTTTTTCGGCCAGTCGCTCGGAGCTTTCGCGGCCAGAACAGTCATCAGGTGCGGAGATGTCAGGAATTCCCCTGCGGCGCGGGTGCCATACTGAGTGATTCCAGCGGCCGCAATGAGAAGCTCACCCGTCTTGGAATCAAACACGCGCGACACGATTGCGTAGTCCTCGGGCGTGCGTCCGTCCGGCGCAAGGTTCGGCAATGTGTATATCCGGTTATTGGAACGATCGCGAATGGTCGGGTGCTTGTCAAAGACGAACCGCAGATCGTTCGTCGTCTGCAGCGTCCAGGCGTTGTTGAAGGCGCCGATCAGGATCGAGGGCTGGTATCTCAAGTCGCCGAAGGTGAGATCGGCGCCATAACGCATCTGGTAGAGCTTTCCCTTTTTAGAGAAGAGGGAGGTAAGTACGACGCTGGCGTAGGCATCACCGATACACGTGTACTGGCTGGGGACGGCGACGAGGTCGTGCGCGGAACTGGTAAGGTCGGGAGACTGAAAAACTGGCGTGGTGGCGTTATGCACCAAGATCGGTTTCAGGCTGGTCAAGGCCGGCGCCCAGAACTTGTCCAGCGCAGAAGACGCCGACAACCGCAGACTTTGGATCAGTATAGCGCCGGCCACCGCCGCTAAAACTGCGGCGGCCACCCAACGCCACCGGAACCTTCCCACATTACGCCTTGCGATTGCCGGTGCGGCGGGCTGGGCCGCCTTCCACTGGAAAACCGCCCGGTAGGAACCCGAAGGGATGTCGATCCGAACGAGGCTGTCGGCCCGCTCCTGGTAGTATTGCGCCAGCCGTTTCCGCACCTCAGCCGCCCGCGCCCGAACCACGGGGTCGTCACTGGTCTCGTAATCAGGGCTGCGGCCGAATACCTCGGTCCCGATGACCCGCTCGCGGAGCAGATCGTTTTCTCCGGCTAGCGTGTGCTCGACCATATACTTCAGCAGGCTCTGGCACTGGCGGGTGGTCCGAAACGGTGCGCTCTGCAGGACGTCGGCCAACACTTCCCGAATCCGAACGGCGTCGGCGTGCGATATGACTTCGGAACTCGTGTGCTGACCCATCCTTGGACTGCCCTCAACCCAAGCCTACCAGGTACTGTACCCCCCCGCATCCAGCTTTGCAAGCCATGGATCCCACTGCCCCGCGTCGGTAGGGCACAGTAAAGAACCTTGCGAAAGTCCTTGAAAAGAAATACCGTCATCCCGGCGAGCGGCGCTGTGCGCGTCTCCGCCATAATGGCTTCGTAAGAAGAAAGGGGTCTTCCATGCTGCGCAAGTACTTTTCGCGAGGTCTGGCCTTCGGCATTTGCCTGGCAGCCGCGCTCACGATACTCCAGCCTGTCGCCCACGCCCAGACGCAAGCATTCAGCGCGTCCCTGGGTGGTGTTGTCCACGATAGTTCCCAAGCGGCGGTCCCAGGAGCCAAAGTCATTTTGACGAGCCCGGAAAAGGGCCTTACCCGAACCTTCACGACCGACGCGGAGGGGCGATACTCATTCGCTTTGCTGCCGCCGGCAACCTACACGCTGACCGTCGAAGCCGGCGGGTTTTCCTTCTACAAGCAGGCGGGGATCGTCCTGGAGGCTGGCCAATCCGCAAATCAGGCAGTCACCATGCAAGTGGGAGCGGTACAGACCCAGGTGCTAGTCACTGGTGAGGGGCCCATCCTCGCCGCCGACAATGCTAACGTTTCCTCAGACCTGACGACGCAGCAAATCGACCAGCTTCCGGTAGATTTCCGCAACGCTTTTGGTCTCGTGCTGATGAACTCCTCAGTGAACAACGCCTCGCAGTTCCAGGTAGTTAATGGCGGAGGACAGTCGGGGACCGCCGATCAGGATATCTCGTTCCTCAACTTCGGGGGCGGCTACTTTGGAACCAGTGCCTACCTGCTCGACGGCCACTGGGACACCGCTGGCGACTGGGGCGGGGTGATCTATGTGCCTTCCATGGAGGCGGTTGCGGAGGCGAGGATTCAAACCAACTCCTTCACCGCGGAATACGGCTGGAGCACCGGCAACATGTACAATGTAATCACCAAGTCCGGCTCCAGCAGCCTTCACGGGGACGCGTTCGAGTTCCTTCGTAATTCCGACCTCGACGCCAACTTCTTCTTCAATAACGCCCACGGCATCCCCAGGACGGCGTTCAAACGCAACCAGTTTGGTATTGCCGGCGGCGGGCCGCTGTACATCCCCGGCATCTACAAGCAGCGCAACAAGACCTTCTTCTTCGCGTATTACGAAGGACTGCGCCAAGGGACTCCGGGTCCCCTCACCACCACC
>Ga0187855_10001071_pt1 | contig 22257 bp, 16 predicted proteins | sample June2016WEW_8_10_2_FD_132969 | JGI IMG/M metagenome (GOLD analysis project Ga0187855, IMG submission 132969) | Peatland microbial communities from SPRUCE experiment site at the Marcell Experimental Forest, Minnesota, USA - June2016WEW_8_10 | ecosystem: Environmental > Terrestrial > Soil >...
ATTATACCCCAGATGCATCCTTATGCAAGCAGATTTATGCCGCTTCTGCCTTTTGCGCGGGTGCTCCGGTGGGGCAGACGATCGGCTTATGTCGTCTGCCCACTGCGGCAGACCACGAAAGACGATGGTCTGCCCCACTAACCCCCCGCCGCCCCTTCCACCCGGTCCCGCCCCTGATGCTTGGCGCGGTAGAGGGCGGCGTCGGCTTCGCGCACCAGGTCGTCGGCCAGCGGCACCACCGGGGGCCTGGCGCAAGCCGCTCCCAAACTGCAGGTCAGCCGGATCTCCAAGTCTCCGGCCCGGAAGCATTCGGTGCCGATCGCGTGGCGTATCCGTTCCGCCAGCGCCAGGCCGCCTACCCGCTCGCACCTCGGCAGCACGATCAGGAATTCCTCGCCGCCGTAGCGGCCTACTGAGTCGTAGCGCCGTACCGCAGCCCTCATGCGGGCCGCCACTTGCCGCAACACTACATCGCCCGCCATGTGGCCATAAACGTCGTTGACCGGCTTAAACCCGTCCAGATCGGCCATCAGCACGATCAGCGGTTCGCCGCTCCGGCCGGATCGGGCCAGTTCGTTTTGGAGAATGTCGAAAATGGCTGTGCGGTTCCAACATCCAGTGAGTCCGTCGCGCGTCGCCTGTTCGCGCAGCGCTTCGCGAGCCTCCACCAGCTCTTCCTGCAAGGCCAGCACCCGCCGTCCGGCGCGCAAGCGGGCATGCAACTCGTCCACCTCGAAAGGCTTCACGATGTAGTCGTCCGCGCCCGATTCAATGCCTGTCACCACGTCGTCCAATCCCGCGCGCACGCTCAGCAAGATCATGTACACATACCGGTCGCGGATGCCGGCCCGCACCTGCCTGCAAACCTCCGCTCCCTCCATGCCTGGCATCATCCAATCCAAGAGCGCCAGGCGCGGGCCATTCTCCTGCCGCAGGAGATCCCAGGCTTGGCGGCCATCGGAAACGGCGATCGTCTCGTAGCCCCATTCTTGGAGCATCTTTTTCAGCATGTCCCGAAACACGGGGCTGTCGTCCGCCACCAGAATCTGCCCAAGCGGTGGCTTCTCTTGCAAAATTGGGGAATCCATTGGCCGCACACATTATACCCCTACGCTCGATATTCGGCCAGGATTGCTGCTTTCCAATCACACTGGTGGTTTTCAGCCATCCAGCCGTAGTGGGACAATTGACGTAAGTCTCTGAATTGCCGTGAATTGAGTTGTGGACCCTCAATTGCCATGCACACGGCAGCGAAGAAGATTATGCCACGCCACGCCCACTCTTCCGGATACCTCGCACTTGCCGCCCTGTTGCTGCTGGCAGCCTCGGTCCTGCATGCCCAGGAGGGCGCTCCGATCCAGGACACCGGAACTCCGGAGCGGGGAGTGGCTCGCATCAGTATCGCCGGCGGCGAAGTATCGGTCCGCAGGGGAGACTCCGGCGATTGGGTGGCGGCGGTCATCAACGCGCCCCTGATGGTGGAAGATCGGGTTTCGACGGGCACCGGCTCCCGCGCTGAAGTGCAGTTCGATTCCGCGAACCTGGTCCGCATCGGCGCCAACGCCGAGATCCGCCTGGCGGAGTTGGGAATCAACCACTACCACCTGCAGGTAGCACACGGCACAGTCACTTTCCGCGTTCTCAGGGAATCTCAAGCGAAGGTTGAGGTCGATACTCCCACTGTTTCGGTAAGACCTTCCCACATCGGCGTTTACCGCATCTATGTTCAAGGTGATGGTCAGACCGAAATCACGGTGCGTTTGGGCGCCGTGGATGTCTCAACGCCCAAAGGCGTCGAGCAACTGCATGCCGGACAAACCATGCTGGCGCGCGGCGATCCCAACGATCCTGAATTCCGTATCGTGCCCGCCATCGCGCTCGACGAGTGGGACCGCTGGAACGAACAGCGCGACCGTGAGATGCTTAGCTCCCAAAGCTATAACAACATCCCGCAGGATATGCCTGGCGCCGAGGATCTGGACAACCATGGACAGTGGGTGGATGAGCCTTCCTATGGCCAGGTTTGGAGCCCGCAGGTCGATCCGGATTGGGCGCCATATCAGAACGGCCGCTGGGTTTGGGAAGACTATTATGGATGGACCTGGGTGAGTTCCGACCCCTGGGGTTGGGCGCCATTTCACTACGGTCGCTGGTTCTTCTCGGGTACGAATGGCTGGTGCTGGTATCCGGGCGGTTTTGGACGGCATTATTGGTCGCCCGCCATGGTGGCTTTCTTTGGATTCGGGCCGGGCATCGGGGTGGGCTTCGGGTTCGGCAGTATCGGCTGGGTTCCGTTGGCCCCCTTCGAGCCTATGTATGCGTGGTGGGGACGCGGTTTCTACGCCGGATTTCGCAATCCCGCCTACTTCAACCGTGGCGTGAATGTTACCAACGCAAATGTAAGCAATATATATCGTAACGCGCGCGTGGCAAATGGCATTTCCGCAGTGACCGCGTCGGATTTCCGCCAGGGCAGGTTCAGCGCGATTTCGCGTACCACGGGATCGCAGATTCACGAAGCGGGCTTGGTCCGCGGCCAGTTACCGGTGGCGCCGACCGCCGCGAATCTCCGCTACTCGAACCGCGCTGTTGCCAGCACTCCGCGCAGTTCGGACAATATTCATTTCTTCGGCCATACGGCGTCGGCCCCGGTGCAACGGGTTCCGTTCGCCGAGCAGCAGCGCGCCATGCAACAGTTCAGCCGGCAGCCGGCGGCTGCGACGCTGGCGCGCAGTACCGCCGCCGGACCCGCGGCGAGCGGCGCTTGGCGCAGTGCCACGAGTCCGGCTTCGCCCGGGGCGGGGCAGACTCGCAGCGCTGCTCCTGCCGCGGGTGCCTGGCGGCCGGCGAACCAGCCGTCTCAAGCAGCGGGCAGTTCGGCGGATCGAAGCAGCGGATGGCAGCGCTTTGGCGAGCCGCGTCCGAGCGGTTCCTATGCGCCACGACCGGCCTATTCACAGCCCGGCGGGTCGGGATATCGTCCCTATGCGACGCCGACGGCTTCGTCGAGCGGCGGTGGTCAGCAATCCATCCGTGTGGCGCCTCCCGTGGTGCGGGAGAAATCTTCGCAGGGCAATGGCACGCGTAGCACTTCACGCAGCCAGCCTAGCGCCCATTCTTCTGCTGGAACCGCGCACGCGAGCGGCGGTGGCTCCCACGGCGGCGGCGGTCACCGGTAAAAGTTTGAGTTTCTTCCCTCGGGCCCGTACCAGCACTCCGTGGTACGGGCCCCTTTTTTTGTCCAGGGAAGTCTCCGCTCCCTTACTGTCGCGGCTCGGTGTCGGAGCGGCAAACTGGCACTAAAGTTTACATAATATTCGTTATAGGAAGTTGTCAGGCGGTAGCTTTCGCCGCGACACCCCCTCCGCTATACTGGAAAACACCATGGAACGCGAGGAAGCTCGCGCCGTGTGGCGCAACACCCAACGCTAGATCGACGACCTGACGTACAAATTGGGTGAGACGCGCGACCACATCGATGCCATCGCAACCCATCTGGACAGCTTCATCGCCGAGTCCGCCGCCCGCGACCGGATCACCGACCAGCGTTTCCGCGAAACCGACTCCCGCATCGACAAGCTGATATCGGCCATGGGCGAGTTCCTCCGCGTCCTCCCCAGCCAGCCACTTCCATAGAAACAGAACTACCCCGGCCAGCCCTCTCGAACCTCGAAAGCATGCGGCGCGACCGTCCGAGCCTTCCCGCCGCCTCCATGCACGCCAAAAACCTCCACCCTCGCGCTGCCCGTCTCCACGATGGCAAACGTCGGCAGCACATCCTCCCACTTGCCGCCCGGAAACCGCGCGCCCATGATCGGCCCCGGATTGAGGGCCAGCGTCCCGCCCACGCGCGCCACGCTCAACTCGTGGTTGTGCCCGTAGCAGACGATATCGTATAGTCCCGAGCCGGCCATCGGCCGCGCCAGGTAGTCGAAATGGTTCACCGCGAACCTCTTCCCGTCGAGCTCCGTCTCGAATAATTCGCCGTGCACGCGCACCCGCTCCGAAGACTTGCGCGTAATGCGAAACAGATCCGCGTCGTTGTTCCCGAATACAATGTCCACCCGCCCCGGAAACCGCGCCAGCAGATCCATCACGAACGGCGAACATAAATCGCCGCAGCAAATCAACGCATCCGCCGCCGCGCTCACGTGCTCGATGGCCGCCGCCAGATTCCAAAGGTTGTCGTGGATGTCCGAAATCACCGCAATCCGCATAGGGCCATTCTACGCTCGGTCGTCACCCATAAGGGAGCGGACTTTTCGCCTGGCTGAGTCCCCTGCCCCGATCCAACGGAGATCTTGGAAGGAACCTTGCATGTCAACCCGCGGATCTCGAACTTCCCCCGGTCGAACTATTAACAAACGATATGGTTATCTGATTTACCTATGAATCACACCCGAAGAGGATTACCGTAGGGTGACGACGGTAAATGGAACATAAGCAGAACACTCGCAGCGACCCTTCAGATGCCAAGCGTGTGGTGCGGCGCGTATTACCACTCTTTGTGTCTGGAGATTTCTGAGATTTTCAGCCGCCTTTGCCGGCTATTTGCGCGTGTCCTACTTCCGGCGGAAGCCCCCACTCTGCAACCGTCGGGACCTGCCGCAGTCAACGAAAGGATAATTTTAGTGAACTCAAAACGCTTCGCATTTGTGTCCCTGCTCCGGATGGCTTTGATGATCTTCGGAGGCGCTTTTGCCCTTTTCGCCCAAGCGCCGGCATCCCCATACGTATACGTCTCAAACAAGGCAGGCGGCGTGTCGCTTGTAAACGTGGGGACCGGGTCTATCTCGGCTACCATACCGCTTACCGGCAGCCCGGCCGGCATGGCGCTATCCCCCGGCGGCGGGCTACTCTACGCCGCACAGTCTAGCGCCAACAGCGTAGCCGTCATCGACACTGGGTCGAATACCGTAGTCGCCACGATTCCCGTAGGTACGATGCCGCTGGCGGTCACCGTCGCCCCGAACGGACAAACCGCATACGTGGCGAATGTGGGATCCAGCAACGTAACGGCCATCAGTACAGCGACGAATGCGGTGCTGGCCACTGTGCCGATTGTCGGGTATCCGACGGCACTCATAGTTACACCGGACAGCAGCCGCGTGTTCGTTGTGAGCCCCACCCTGGGCAAGGTCTCGGTCATCGGCACGGCATCCAACACGGTCATCGCCGCCTGGACGGGGCAGCTCGGCGCTAGTAGCCTTGCGCTTAGTACCGATGGCAACACGCTCTATATCGCGAGCCGTGTAACCAACCAGGTAGCAGTGTACGACACCGCAACCGGGAGTCTGCTGCATACCATCGGTGGGCTAAGCTACCCGACCTCCATTGTGCTCGCTCCGAGTGGAAGTACTCTTTACGTAGCGAACTTAGACGGATCGTCTGTCTCGGTGATTAGCACAACGTCGTTTGCGGCCGCAGCGACGGTTAACGTGACCGCGAATCCAACCTCCGTCGCGATCTCTCAGGATGGCACGGAGGTCTACGCACTCCACATGTATTCGAATTCAATGTCCGTAATCAGCACAGCGCAAAACTCTGTCGTGAGCACCGTGACAAACCTGGCCAGCCCGTTTTCAGTAGTCGTGCCGCCTGCTGCGAATCTGGGGCCGAACCTATGTGCCGCGGCGCCCACCGGCCTGCCCCCGCTTGCTGGTGTTCCGGGAACCTCGCTGCCGCTATTGCCGCAGACGTGTTACCAGCCCCCATACCCAACGACCACAAGCACTGTGACGGTGGCGTCCAACAGCGGGTCCGACCTGCAAGCCAAGCTATCCGCGGCGGTCTGCGGAGAAAAAATCGTGGTTCCGGCCAATGCAACATATGTAGAGAGTTTCGTCTACGGGCCGACTAACGCACTCCCGTTCGGGTGGCAGGCAAACACTGCTTTCAGAGCCGGGCAACAGTTTGTGGACCCGGCGTACCATCTCCAGTTACTTACGATTGGCGGCACGTCCGGATCTGTTGCGCCGGTATGGGATGACGCCGGCGGTTCCACTCCAGATGGCGGGATTACTTGGGCAGACCAGGGAGTGCTGCCGCAATACTGCCCGTCGAATCCGGTGCTGGTCGTAGGCTCCAACATCGCTAATCTGCCCCAGTATCAGGGAATCCCGCAGTCCGCTACGCCCGCGAACGTACCGACGCTTGAGTGCAACACGAACGGATGCACCACGTTGAGCATTTCAGATGGCGTGTCCGGTATTTATTTCGCCGGGATCGAGTTCACCCTCGGACCAAACGCCGCCAACGTCTATCCCATCGTAGGCATGGGTGGGTACACTCCGGTACCTTATGCAGTTCCGTCCTACATCACCTTCGACCGCGTTCTGATCCATCCCGCTCCGTGTTCAGCTACTCTGGGAGAGTGTGCCTTCGTCCAGGCGGGCCTCGATCTCAACGCAACTTATTCTACCCTGGAGTACTCCAACATTTGGGGAATCATTAACACAGGGCAGGACACCAACGCGGTCTCGACGAACAACAATACCGGCCCGCTCCTGATCGCGGCCAACTACCTTGAGGCCAGCGGCGAAAATGTATTCTTCGCCCAGCAGTGCGGGAACCCCGTCAGCGCGAGCGGTACCGTGACGACTTCCGGCACCTCGGTGACCTGGAATTCGGGGAGCACGTTCAGCACCAGTTCGACGAACGCCTGGCCCGGTGCGCTAATCACGATCGACTCCGTGCAGTACGTCATCCAGGAAGTAACTTCTTCGACCAGTCTGACCCTTACCACCAGCGCTCCTACACAATCCAACGCGGTCCCCTTCTCAATCCTGTTTTACGGGTATCTATGGCCTTGGGGTCAACCTACGTGCCCCGCCCCAGCCGATGTGACTATCAGGCTCAACCACATTGAGAAGCAGGCGATTTGGCGGAATAACCCTGTTGCATATTCCGGCGTAGTCTCGACAAACGGAACTGCCGTTACTTTGGTTTCTGGGAGTCCATTCAATACTGCTTGGGGAAATGGCGGTATTTACGTGGTGATTAACTCGGTCCCATACATAGTGGCCACCACTCCCAACACCGCCAGCCTGACGCTCCAAACAAGCGCGGGGGTGCAAGCGTCCGTCCCGTACTACGAGGGCTGCATCCCATCCATGACGTGGGGGTGCTGGGATGTGAAGAACGGGTTTGAGATCAAGCAGGGGCAGCGGGTGCTGCTCGATTCCAACTTCTTCGATACAACGTTTTCAGAGGGGCAGGCCGGGTTCTTTATCTGGAATTGCGGCATCAATCCCACTCCGTCACAGATCTGCAATGACATCACCGTCACGAGTAATCTATTCGAACATGGACCGTCCGTGGGATCTCCATTCGGTTGGGGTGGCTTCGGGCCTCAGAACGCGAACACCTCGCGTGGACTCATACGGAACAATGTAGCCATTGACATCTCCGGCCCAACGTGGGGGGCGAATGGGTATGTTGGTTCAGCTCAAAACACGAAGAACCAGACATTCGACCACAACACCTTTCTCAATACCATAACGTTCAATCCGTTCTCCATGATGTTCGCCGATGCGCCGCCGCATACCAATGTCGGTTTTACGTGGACGAACTCCTTCCAGTACGGCCAGCCATTCGCCGACAGCGACAACGCCGGGATGACGATGTCCGATTGGCCGAACAACAACGTGCCAGTTACCATCGGGGGCGTGGTCAACGTGGGCGACACGTACCAGTACGTGGGCTCCTCGCCAGCCTACCCTACTGGTATGAGTTCGTTAAGTAGTCCAGCTTCCGGGTGCCAAACCAGCGGCAAGGTCATAGCGACTTGCTGGCCGCTGGACTGGGGACAGGTCGGGTTCGTGGACTTCGCTGGTGGAAGCACCGGAACAAACGTGCTCGGGCTGACACTGGCCTCCGGCAGCCCGTACCAAAACGCTGGGACCGATGGCGCGGACATCGGCGCGAATGTGGCCGCAGTAGTCGCGGCAATAGCGCCGATCGTATGGTAGGAGGAGGATAATCTTGCCCGCAGCCGGCTTTAAGCCGGCCGCGCAGGAGGAACCTCATTGGGCGGGTGGCTGCGATCTGCGGACACTTGCAGCACTCGCCCTAGTCTAAGTCTAAGTCCAGCAGGATGCTGAAAAAGGCTCTCACAGGCTGAAGCCTGTGCCACCATCTGCAGGCAAGTCATTGATAACCGGTGGCACAGACCTTAGTCTGTGGCCCGGCGACGACCACAAAAACGGCGCTCAGCAGATCTCGGGCCGCCAGCCACTAACGCCCTCCCTTCTCCCTCTCCCCAGCAGACCCCAGGTGTGTAATAAGCTCAAACCAATGCCCACGGATCTGCTCGCGCGCCTGGAACAATGGAAGACCCGGTTTGGCGCGCCGGATGTCCACCCGCTCCACCAGTTGCTCGCCGATCTCGCAGGCCACCGCTTCACCGATGCGGACTCGCTCATCCGCCTGCACGAGTGCCTGTTGTTTCTGCGCGCCTATCCGGCCGACGCGCAGGTCCTGCGGCTGGCGGACGCAGCCCTTTTCTCGTTCGCGCCGCGTATCGCCGCATTGAGCGATCTTTCGGCGTTCGAAGACGCCGCGGTGTCGGGCGTCGCGGGCACGTCGTTTTCAGCGGTCTTCAGCTATGAGGTAGCCCGCCAACTCGCCGCCCGCTACCCGCGCCACATCGAAATCGATTGGGAGAACTACGACCGTGCGGAAAAACTCGGCCCCGTGCTGCGGCGCTTCCTGCCGCTGGTCGAGGAGGATTGGCCGGTGGAAGCGCACGTCCCGTTCCGCGCCTGGGTGGATGCCGCGCGCCCAAGAACATCGACCGCTCTGGCATGGCTACTGGGGCGCATCGCTTCCCTGCCCCTCCCCCCGCGCGACCAGGCAGATCTCTACGAATCGCTGGAACTGTTGCTGGTGTGGCGCATCGGCCCGCGCGCCAGCCGCTCCCGCATGCGCCTGCCGGTGCTTCAATCGTACTTCCACCGCAAGCCGCTCCTGCGGCGCGCCGATATCGATCTCGCGCAAGAGCTCGATGGCCCGCCCCTGCCAGTAACGCAGCTCGCGAGGCCCGAAGCCCGCAAGATGCTCGATCTGATCCTGGACACCTCCGCCATGCGCTATCGCGAGCTATATGGCTTCACCCATCCGGACCCCCAGCGCGTCTTCCGCGCGGATGCCGGCCGCGGCCTCCAGATCGTCTTCTTCGGCGTGCCGCCCGAGTGGCGTTTGCCGCTGCGCGCCTATCATGCCGGGATGTTCTTCAAAAACGGTGTGCCCGCCGGTTACGTGGAAGTGCTGTCCTTGTTCGAGCGCGCCGAAATCGGCTTCAACCTGTATTACACCTTCCGCGAGGGCGAATCGGCGTGGCTCTACGCGCGCCTGTTGCGCCTGTTCCGTCAGCTCCTGCGGGTGCGTTGCTTCTCCGTGGACCCTTATCAGGTGGGCCTGGAAAACGACGAGGCGCTGGATTCGGGCGCATTCTGGTTCTATCGCAAGCTGGGATTCCGGCCGCTGGACCCGGTGGCGGCGCATCTTGTCCAGCGCGAAGAAGACCGCATGCGCCGCACGCCCGGCTATCGCAGCTCGCGGCGGACGCTGGAGAAGCTGGCCCACTCGTACCTGCTGTATGAATGCGCGGATGCCGAGCCCGGCGCATGGGACCGGTTCACCGTACGGAATCTCGGCCTGGCATGCGCCCGGATGCCCGCGGACGATTCGCCGTTGCGCCGCATCGCCGAGCGTTGGACCGACGAAGACAAATCGGCGGTCGAGGCCATCGTACGGGCCAAGAGCGGCCCCGACGAAGCCCGCTACCTGCACCTGATGCAACGCCACGCCCGGCTGCGCGCGGCGATAATCGAACTTGGGGGGGAGCCATGAATCGACGGAAGTTCGTAGGCGGCGCCTTGCTTTCCGGGGCTGCGCTGGCATGGCCGGCAGAAGACCCGGCGAAGTCGCTGAAGCCCAAGGTGCGCGCCATCACGGCGTTCCTGAAGTTGGATCGCGCGCGCTACCGCGAACAGGTCCAGGAGACCTTGCGGAAGTTGCGCCAGGCGAAGGGTGCGGTGGAAGCAGGCGGGTATCAGGTGGAAGGTGTCCGCATCACAACGCAGCCGTTCCCCGATTACACGCGCGGCCTTTCGCGGTCGGATGCGTTGCGCTTCTTTCGCGAATACGACGCGCTGGCGACCCAGGAATCCTTCGATGCGAATATTGGACCGGCCATGCTGCGCGACGCCGACGATCCGGCGCAAGCCCAGTTGTTGGGTGAAATCCTCTCGGTGACAAAAACCCTGGAGGCCAGCCTGTTGATCGCCGGAGAAGGCGCCATCCAATGGAAGTGTGTGCAGGCCGCCGCCATGCTGGTGAAGTTCGTGGAGGAACACAGTCCGGGCAGCGCCGCCAATTTCAACTTCGCCGCCACGGCCATGCTGGCGCCCTACGCGCCGTTCTACCCGGGCTCGTATCACTTGGGCGATGGCCGGCGCTTTGCGATCGGCACCGAAGCGGCCAACGTGGTGGACCGGGTATTCGCCCAGACATCCGGCAACGCGCCCCTCGCGACGGAGCGCCTCACCTATGAGTTAAGCACCCACGCCGTGGCGCTGGAAAAACTGGCGCAACAGATCGAAAAAGAAACCGGATGGACCTACATGGGCCTGGACGCCACGCCGGCGCCTTTGCGCGAGGTCTCCATCGGCGCGGCCATCGAGAAGTTCACCGGCGCCAGGTTCGGATCGAGCGGCACCATGACCGCGGCCGCGGTGATCACCAAAGCCGTGCAGTCCGTGCCCGTGAGGCGCATCGGCTACTCCGGTCTGATGCTGCCGGTGATGGAAGACAGCCTGCTCGCCGAGCGCTGGAGCGAAGGCGCCTACGATGTGGATGCGCTGCTGGCTTACTCGGCGGTCTGCGGCACTGGCCTGGACACCATCCCGATGGCGGGCGATACGCCGCAACAACAGATCGAACGCATCCTGGGTGACGTGGCCACCCTGGCGGTCAAGTGGAACAAGCCTTTGACCGCGCGCCTCTTGCCGGTAAAGGGGAAGAAAGTGGGCGACCGCACCGCCTTCGACGACCCGTTCCTGGTAAACACGAAAATTCGCGCAGTGCCCTAGCCCAGCAGGATGCTGAAAAAGGCTCTCACAGACTAAAGTCTGTGCCACCGGTTATCAATGACTTAGCGGCAATTGGTGGCACAGGCTTCAGCCTGTGAGAGCCTTTTTCAGCATCCTGCTGGGCTAGTGGGGCCGCCCCCGGCCCTCCAGAATCTCAATGTCCCCGTCCACATTGTTCGCCCGGCTGTAGCCGCGATCCCTTTCCTGCACCTGTTTCAAAAAGCCGACCGCCGACCGCAAATCGCCCGAATCGGAGTACAGCGACGCCAGCACTCGATACACCATCAACGGGTTATATTCCGGCGCCGCAGTGCGCAGCGTCAAAGCCTGCTGCAACACGGCCACGCCCCGATCGAAGAGCTTTCGCTTCTCTTCCGTCGAAGGCTCCAAAAGATGAAGCCGCTGATAACATAGCCCCTGGTCCAAGGCCGGCCGCGGGTCGTCGGGAAACATCGCAGCGGCATCCTGGTAAAGCGCCAGCGCCTTCCGGAACAACAGGACCTGCTCGCTGGGTGAAGCGCCCGCCTCGCGCTTGAAGACCGCGGTGCCCGCCTCCAGAACGTCCGCCCGCAGATCCGGATCGTCGCGGGACACGTTCCCGCCGATCAGAGTCGCGCGCGCCCGCGCGAAGGCCGCATCCGCCTCGCCGCGCAACTTGTCGCGCTCCAACAGCAGCGCCGTACGCGCATCGCCCACCGTCCCCGCTGCCTCCCCATCGATCACTCGCGCCAGCCCCTCTTGCGCATCGGCCAGCGACCGCTGCAGTTTGGCATCGGCGGGCGCAAATCCCACCGGGACCGCGGAACCCCGTTGCAAATACTCCACGGCCTTCCCGTAATACTCTTTCCGGGGCGCGCTCCTGGCCATCGCCAGATACGCGTCACCCAACGCCTCCAACTCCGGGGAAACGTCCAACTGCCTTTCTCCCGCGCCCCCCGCCTGGACGCTCTCGCCGATTTCCAGCGCCCGCTGCAAGTAGGGCAGTGCCTTTTCCGGCGCGGGCGGATCTAACCGCAGATAACATAGCCCCAGACTGGTCAGTGCAAAATAGTTGTCCGGATGTGTCTCCGCCGCGCTGGTCCACAGGCTCAGATCGCCGCTCCATACGCGCGTTCGCCGGTACGACCAGACCGTGTAGCCGCCCGCTACGATTGCCAACGCGACACAAGCCGCCATCTGCCTGCGCCGCTCCTTGGGGAAGAACGCGGCACCCAGCGCGAGTAAAGCCAGAATCGCTCCCACGCTGGGAACATACTCGTAACGGTCGGCCATCTTGATGCTGGTCGGCACCAGGTTTGACGTGGGGATGAAAGCAATCCAATACCACAGGATGCCGAATGCCACCATGCGCCGGCTCCGATCCTTCGCGCCCGCCAGCCTGACCGCGGTGGCGGCCAAGCCCAGAATCAACAGTGCGCCACAGACGCCTTCGAGGCTGATGGAGGGATACCGCGTCCAGACGTAGTACGGCGACATGTGCGCCGGCACAAGCATCTTGCCCGCATACGCCAGCATCACCTCGAAAGTCAGGTTGAGCGTCGGCAGCAAAGGCAGGCCGCCCTTGATGGCGCCAGCTTCCGATTGGGCCCAGACGGTCCAGGCAACGCCCGCCCCGAAGACCACCCCTTGCATCGCGAAGGGAGGGCCCAGCACCCGTAGGACGTGGCCGCGCCCGGCCAGGAAATCGGCCAAACCGGCGGCGCGCGGAGCTGCCGCAGCCAACAAAAGCGTGCAGCCGACGACCACTGCGATGAGCCACCCGCCGTGGCGATCGCCCTGCAGCATGCCGCGAAAAACAAGGGCCGCAGTTCCGCCGGTCGCCAGCAGAATCGCGGCCAGGCCGAACGTGCGCGTCCAGATCGGCTTCGCCACGCCACCCGGCCGTTCCGAACAGAATTCGTAGGCGATGAAGATCAGCGGTATGACGATCGCCACGGGCTTCGCCAGAACCGCGAGCAGCGAGAGCAGTGCGGTCGCCGTGTGCCGCACCCGCCACTCGCCAGCCGTGGCGGCGGCCCGCGCCCACAAATAGGCGAGAAATGACAGGAGAATGAACAGCAGCGCCATCAGATCCTTGCGCCCAGAGAGCCAGGCCACCACCTCGGTATGGATCGGATGAACCGTGTAAAGCACGCCGCCCAATGCCGCCAGGATCGCGGGAAGGCCCAGTCGGCGAAAGACCAGCATGACCAACCCGGCGCACACCATGGCGTAGAACAATTGGCTGACCCGGAACGGCACGGCATCGAACGGCTTGCTCTTGTCCGCCAGCGTACGGTCCAACATCCAGGAGGTCGTGGTGACCGGGTCGAAGAAGCCGAAGTATGGCTCGTCCCAAACCGCCCCCAGCAGCGAAAAAGGATGCGCCACGTTGACGTAGGGGCTGTGTACCAAATGGAAAGAGTCGTCGAAGTCCAGGGGTGGAACAGCTAACGTCTGGGAGTAAATCGCCAGCGTCAACAGGACAATCAGCGCGGCTGCGAGGAAGAGAATCCGCCGGGAATGTCCGCCAGGCCAACCCGGCTCCGGAATCTCGGGAGCAACCGGCCGCTCCGGATTTTTCCCCAGCCCGCGCCGGCGCTTTTTCGCCATCGCGCCTATAATATACCAGCCGCGCGATTCGACCGGTATTACCCTTCCGGGATAGCTTCTATAACTATTGAGGTTCGCCTAATACTGTGACCATTCCGGCGACAAATGTGCCACTTTCCATCGGGGCTGATGTGGGGCGGCCAATCTTGGCCGCAGCCGCCTTTTCAGGCGGCCGGGCCGGCTGAAAGCCGGCTGCGGGCAGAATGCCCGCCCCACAAGATCCAAGCTGGCTGTCACCGAATTGTGCGGGCCTCAATAGGTTCATCAAACGACCTGCACCGCGAAAGGTTCCGAACTGACTCCGCCGCACTCGATGCGTAGCACGCGCTCGCCCTTCGGCACGCTCCCTGGCACCTCCGCATTAATCTGGCTGACACCGTCGGCATCCGGCGTACCCACCCAATGGACACTGAGCCGCCTGTCGTCCAGAAAGACGCGGACATTGCTGCGGTCGCTGTTCTCGGCCAGTCCGGCCACCCAACAGGTCAGGTATCCACCCTCCGTGCCAGTGACTTCGCCGCTCTTTCCGTTGGCTGCATCGCGGACGCCCTGACAGACAATCCGGCTGACGTTCAGGGGAAGGTCCACGGCAATCCGCAACACATTGCTGAAATCGCTGTCGGCGAATCGCAGCCGCACATTATGCCATCCGGGTGTCAAGCCGCGTGCCGCCGGAAAATTCGCCGCCCACCAATCATCCTGCGTGCGTCCAGTGTAGTAAGCCGCCACGCCGAAACCGGCCACCTCCATGCGCAGGTCTTCCTTCCGAATCGTCTCGCGGGAACTGCGGAACCAGCACACCATGTACTGCTCTTTGCCCCTGGAGAAGTTGATGCCCTGGTCGCTGTTGTTCGCCACGAACATGAGCTGCGGGGGCGCGGAGGCCGTCTCGGCGGGCTGCGGCTCCCATCGGCGGTAACAGGCCACCATCGCGTTGTACGGCTCGGAGAGGAGCAGTTCCACCCGCACAAATCCCGCGGCGCGGCACATCGCCAACAGGCACGCCACGCTGGGACCGGCCCAATTATCGTACTGATTGGCCAGCTCGAAGCCTTCGTAGAATTCCAGAGTCGGGATGTCTTCCGTATGCTCCCGCCAGGTGTCCCCATCCGTCACGAAGGACTCCACGATAGCGACGTCGGTCGTCAGGCCGCAGACAATCTCCAGCGCCAGCAGCGGATGCCTTAAGTGATACAGCACGCCGAGCAGGAAGACGATATCGAACTTCCCCAAACCAGCGGCCGGCAGTTCGTAGATCTCCAGGACGCGGTAATCGACCTTGGATGAGAGCCGGCGATGCAGCTCCACGAAGTGTGGCGCCTCGAAGCAATCGACGGCCGTGACGCAGGCGCCGCGCCGTTCCGCCTCGAAGCTGAACCAGCCGTCCCATGCGCCGATGTCCAGCACGCGCTTGCCGCGCAAGTCGTCGGGAATGGGAAAGCGCGCAAAGCGCTCCCGCAGGCGCGGCAGCGGATTCATGCCGTCGATCAAAGTGCCGTCGGGCAGCTCGAAACTATGATACCAGCCCTTCTCGGCCAGCTCCTGGCTGTGATCCTGCCGTTTGCGTGCTTCTCGGATGGTGTCTGCTGGCATACTAGTCATTATCCCCGTTGCAAACCTCTGATTGGGTTCCGTTACAAATCGATGTCGGTATTATCCAGCACGGAATTGCCCTCGCGATTGTAATGTTTTCCAACCCTGCGACACTATACAACGACAGTGAACACGTCAAAGAAACGACAATCCCGATAAGGAGGGGAAACAATGCCTAACGAAAGAATATCTTCGGTTCGAATCAGTCCGGACAGCGCAACAGTCCTGAAACAGTTGGGCCTGCTAGCGGACTTCGCCGGAACGTGGCACGGTGAGGGCTTCAATCTCATCGCACGGCCGGACTCCGAAGGGAACGCCAACCTGTATCTTCAGCTCAATCAAACTCACGAGACCCTGAAGCTCGATCCTATCGGGTCCTCGATCCCTAATCGCGGGTTCGGGCAGAATGACATCGAATTATTCGGCCTGACTTACCTCCAAAAAATCAGCGATGCCGCCACCGGCGGGGCGATGCACATTGAGCCTGGCATCTGGGTCACTCAGCAGGGGACAACCTATCCCCCTGAGACCGCACCCGCCGGAGCTCAAATCGTAGCGCGTATGGGTAACATCCCCCACGGTAACTCTATGCTGGCGCAAGGCATCGCCCAACCATTTGCGGGTCCGCCAACCCTCACTTCTCCGGCGGCGCAATATGCCTTCTCTGCATTCCCTTCGTTCAATAGCACTCCCTTCCCGGTACCGCCTCCCCCCGCGCCGCCCGTTCTCAATGCCGCCGGATCGTCGGAAGCACTGACCGCGCCGCCGCCCGGCTTCTCGCAGTACAATATCGCAAATCCCGAGTCCGCGACCAATCCCAGAACGCCTTTTGCAACCAACCCGCCCGATCCACCCCTTCCCGCGGCGATCAACGGCGTTCTTATGCAGGACGTGGTCAACGACCCTATCACCCTCCTGCAGGCCGTCATCGCCAAACAGGTTGACGATGGACACACCTTTGAGGGGACGGTAATTAATGTCGCGACCCAGGCGAGTATTACATTTTTCACCGCGCCGAATAGCAAGGCCGGCGATCCGACTGTGGTGGTAAACCCAACCAATGGCGCCGGCGGTATCGAGAATATTCTCTTCCTTGAGGGGGGCGAGCCGACCGGACCAAAAGGGGCGAATGCCGACACGGCAACGGTCTACGCAACCTTTTGGATCGAGAAGGTCAGCCACAAGGACCATCCGTCCTTTATGCAGCTTCAGTATGCCCAGATGGTCGTCCTGAACTTTCCCATACTTACGGTGCTACCGAAAGTGGTAACGTTGGGCTGGCCGCACATCTCCGTCGCGACGCTGCGAAAGACCTTCAGCTAGCGCCTACTCACACAGGAGCTAACTGCTCCTCGATAGGTTCCGCTCAACAGTACCAGGGCTCCGTCAGATACGGGATCGTCACGCGCGGGCGGCCCGGCGGCACATCTGGCAGATAGCGAACGGGCACGGACATCGCCGCGTGCGTCATCTCCCAGGCGCGGCGGAAAATCGTGCGCCGATCCTCCTTGGCCGTAACCGCGCGCGCAATGGTCGCTTCCAGTTCGCGCTGCAGCTTATCGACCCGTGCATCGGGATGCACCCAGCGATGACTCAGCGCGCCCTCGTCGAATTCGCCGATCGCCATGCGCGCTTCTGGCAATTCGAGGAGCCGCGACCCCGCCGGGACCAGCAAACGGATGCTGAGCTGCACGGGCGAGACGTGCTCCACCAGGTCAAGGCTGGCGATCTCGGCCAGCAGGTCAGCGTAACGTTCCAGCGTCATCCAAGGGTGGAAGGGGACGAAGGTCGGCGCCAGCACCAGCCCGACGTCGCGAAACATTCGCGCGACGCGCACGAAATCGGCACGCGTATGGCCCTTCTCCAGGATGTGCTGCAATATGTAATCGTCCACAGATTCGACCGCGGATACCACGAACGCGCAGCCCGTCTCGCGCAGCAGCGGCAAATGCTCACTGTGCCGCAACAGGTGTTCGACCTTGATGGTCGCATCGTAAGTGACCTGCGGAAACTCGCGGTGGAGCGCCCGCACCAGTTCGACGGCGTGGCCGATGCCGTTAAAGAAATCGGGATCGCCAAACGTAATATGCTGCGCGCCCGCCGCCACCTGGCGACGAATATCCTCCAGCACCACTTCGCGCGGCACGATGCGGAAGTGCCCCTGGTAGACCGGCACCACCGGACAATGCCGGCACCAGTGCTTGCAGCCCCGGCTGGCTTCGGTGTAGCCGACCGTGCGACGCGCTCCGCCGGGCAGCACCAGTTGCGCGTACTGCGCTAGCGGCGGCAGGCCGCTACGGTCCGGCGTCACGAACCGTTGCCGGGCAAGCGAGATCAAGGGCGCCGGGCCGGGACGCACCAGCGTCAACAAAGCTTCTTCGAACTCGCCGCCGACTATGGTCCGCACTCCCAATTTGCGCAGCAGTTCGGCGTTCACCGGCGCGTACAAGCCGTACGCACACAGGTGCGCCGTGGGATTGATCTCGCGCGTACGCCGGATCACCGGGATGGCCAGCCGCGTGGCGGTGTGCATCGGCAGGAAAAACGCCACTGCGTCGGCCGTCCGCAGGGCTTCTTCGTCGAGCGCCTCGCGGGCAAGGTCCAGACAGACCACCTCCGCGCCGGCATCGCGCAGCCAAGCTGCCGGCGATGCCAGCCCAAACGGCTGGCGCCCCAGTTCGTAAGTGGAAATGATAAGGACTCGCAACGCTTTCTCCCAGTCTGGCACAACGGATCGCCCGCTCGCCCCCTCCCCCGCTCGCCCACTCAGCCTGTAACCTTTTCCCCGTCCCCCGGTATTATTGGGTGAATGCCGGAAACGCGGGCCGACAACGTATTAATGCAGAAGGTCCGGGATGGCGACTTGGCGAAAATGGCGGTGCTGTTCGAACGCCATCACCGCGCACTGTTCCGCTACTTCCTGCGGCTCACCGGCAATCGTGAGTTCAGTGAAGATCTGGTGCAGGACGTGTACTTTCGCATGCTGAAATACCGGCACACATATCGCGACGGCAACCCCTTCACGTCCTGGATGTACCAGGTGGCTCGCAACGCGCACCTCGACGGGGCGCAGAAGGGTAAGGGGGAATCGCCTTTGTCCGAAGAGCCCATGCGAGAACCCGCCAGCGCGGAACCAGATCCCAGCGAGATCCTGCGCCGCCGGCAGGATCTGGGATTGCTGCGCCGCGCGCTGGCGGCTCTGCCCGTGGAGAAGCGCGAAGTGCTGGTGCTGAGCCGGTTTCAGAACCTCAAGTACGAGCAGATCGCGGACATCCTGGCGTGCGACGTGGGAACCGTAAAGGTGCGCGTGTATCGCGCCATCAAGGCGCTCAGTCAGATCTTTTTTGAACTAGCAGGAGAGAAAGCGTCATGACTTGCGATCAGGTTAAGGAACACATCGCCGATTATTTGGCGGGCGCCCTAGGTCGCCCCGAGGCGGAGGAGTTGGACGAGCACTTCGCCCGGTGCGCCGCGTGCAAGCAGGAGACCGCGGCCCTGTCGGAGACCTGGGAAATGCTCGGCCTGCTGGAACAGGAGCAGCCCAGCGCAGAGCTGCGGCCCCGCTTCTATCAATCTCTGGAGGCCTACCGTCAAGGCTTGGAGTCCGCGGCCCCAGCGCCGGCCCAGCGCCGGTTCTTCGATTGGGGCTGGCGGGGATTGGCATGGTCTGCGGCGCTGCTCATCGTGGGAATAGGCGTCGGCCAATGGCTGGGAGTGCGTGAGCGCGGGCGCGCCGACCTGGCGGGCCTGCAGGATGAGGTGCACCACATGCGGCAGTTGGTTACGCTCTCGCTGCTGGAGCAGCAATCCGCCAGCGAGCGATTGCGCGGCGTGGACTACTCGGGCCGCGTGGACCAGTCCGATACGCAGGTGCTGGCGGCATTGCTGTATGCCGTGAATCACGATCCCAGCGTGAATGTGCGCCTGGCCGCGGTGGACGCGCTGCGCAAGTTCGCCGCCAGCCCATCGATGAAGGGCAAGCTCGATCAATCCTTGAACAAGCAGGATTCGCCGCTGGTGCAACTGGCGCTGATCGATTTCCTGGTGGACACGCGCGACAAGACGGCGGTTCGCTCACTCGCGGCTTTGGAGCGCAGCCCCACCGCGGACAAGAACGTCAAGGAAAAAGCCCTCTGGGGCTTGTCCCAATTGCAGTAATGCCGCAGTAAGGAGAGAAGCCATGCAAAATCGATTTCCCATCGCGATTGGGTTGCTCCTCGCGTGCCTGCCGTTGGCAGCGTCCGCGGCCGAGGTGGAGCAGAACGAAACCATCCAGAAAACGTATCCGCTCTCTGGCGCCGCACCTAAGAAAGTCATTGTGGACAACGTCAACGGATCCATCCAAGTGACCGGCTACGCGGGCGGCGAAGTCCGGCTGGTAGCTCACAAGCGCCTGCGCGCCGATTCGTCCGAGACGGCGGAACAAGCGCGGCGCGACGTCAAGCTGGATATCTCGCAGGATGCCAACACCGTGCGCTTCTATGTGGACGGGCCGTTCCGCTGCCGCGACGGCGGCATACATATCCACGGCGACCCGGGTTATGAGGTGAAGTACGACTTCGAGCTGCAGGTGCCGCACGACACGGCCATCGATCTGAAGACCGTTAACGACGGCGAAATCAAGGTCGCGGAGGTGGCGGGCGATTACAAAGTGGACAACATCAACGGCGGCATCGAAATGACCGGGCTGTCGGGTTCGGGCAAGATCTATGCCTTGAACGGCAAAGTGAAAGTGACGTTCCGCGAGAACCCGCGCGGCAAGAGCACCTTCGGCTCGCTGAACGGAGAAGTGCGGGTGAGCTTCCAGCCGGACCTGAATGCCGACCTGCGTTTCAAGACGTTCAACGGCGGTGTCTATACGGACTATCCGGTCAGTTACCTGCCTCAGCCGGTCGCGGCGGGCGAACGGCGCAACGGAAAGTTTGTCTATAAGAGCAGTGAGTGGTCCGCGGCGCGTGTGGGCCACGGCGGGCCGGAGCTTAGTTTTGACGCATTCAACGGCAATATTCGAATTCTCAATCGAGGACAGTAATCATGCAAACACCAATTAACCTATGTGCACTTCTCCTGACGGCGAGCCTGGCCGGCATCGCGCAGGAAACACCCGACCGGGTCAATGTTCCTCTCACCGATCCGTCGCGGCCGGCAGTGGTACAAGCTTCCCTGATGAACGGCGGCATCACGGTGACCGGTTATAACGGCAAGGAAGTTATCGTGGAGGCGCGCCCCCGCCGCGAAGGCGCGCGGGAATCCAAGCCCGACCGCAAGGCCGAAGGCATGCACCGCCTGGACAGCCGCGGCAGCGGCCTAAGCGTGGACGAGCAGGACAACCAGGTCCACATCGGAGTGAGCACGATGAACCGCACCGTGGACCTGACCATCCAGGTGCCGTTCCATACTTCTCTAAAGCTGAGGTGTCTCAACGACGGCGATATCAAGGTGGAGCGGGTGACCGGCGAAGTCGACGCGGACGATTTGAATGGCGCGGTGAAGTTGCTGAACATCTCGGGCACGGTGGTGGCGCATTCCCTCAACGAGGATGTCGTTGTGACTCTCGACCAGGTGACTCCGGGAAAGGCGATGTCCTTCAGCACCATGAATGGCGACGTGGACGTGACTTTGCCGGCCGATGTGAAAGCCCGCGTCAAGCTGAAATCCGAAAACGGCGAGATCTATAGCGATTTCGACGTACATACGGAAGCCGGTGTGAACAGTCCCAAAATGGTGGAGACGCACGGCAAGGACGGACACTTCCGGGTGCAATTCGATAAGGTCATGTACGGGTCTATCAACGGCGGCGGCGCGGAAATGCAGTTCACCACTTTCAACGGAAAAATCTACCTGCGCACCAAGAAGTAGTCCATTGAATTGTGGGGCAGGCTCTCAGCCTGTGGCGGCCTCTCAGGCCGCCCGCGTGTTAGAACGATAACATGTCAGCCCCCGTATACGGATACATCGAATGGATCTGGGCCGCCGTGGGGGTCGTCTGGCTCATCGGCACGCTGGTGTCCAAGCAAACCGCGCGCCGCGAGCCCACCAGTTCCCGCCTGCTGCACATGGCCATTATGGTCGCGGTTTTCGCGCTGCCCTTCAGCGCCAGGCTGCATGTGGGACCGCTCGCCTGGCGATTCGTGCCGGACTCGCCCGTTATCGCCTGGACGGGTCTGGCCCTCACCGCCGCTGGCTGTGCGTTCGCCATTTGGGCGCGCCTGCTGCCGGGGGGCAATTGGAGCTCCAGCGTGACCGTCAAGCAGGATCATCGGCTCATCCGCCGCGGACCCTACGCCATCGTCCGCCACCCGATCTACTCCGGATTCCTGCTGGGACTGCTCGGCACGGCGCTGGCGCTGGCATCCATCGGATGGCGCATGAAGTCCCGCCGCGAGGAAGCCTTCATGACCGCGGAGTTCGGCGCCGAGTATACCCGGTACCAGCGCGAAGTGAAGGCGCTCATCCCCTTCGTTCTGTAGAAGTCATGGCCTGGAATTGTTATACTCGGGCTTCGGCTTAATTCTATGGCGAATCCGAAATACGCAGTCTCCGATAAGCCGGTCCCGGTTTCCGAACTCGTCGCTACGCTCAGCGATGGGACCAAAGTGAAGCGCCGCGTCCCGCGCATGCGCGCCTGCAACGAGAAGGACGCCAAAGGGAAGCTCTGCGCGGGTCATCTCAAGCGCTGGTATTTCTTCGGCGACGAAGTGAAACAGAAGTTCGGCGCCGAGGCCGAGGTGTATCGCTGCGAGCATTGCAAGACACTCTATCTGCCGAATTCCGAAGAAGAGCCCCGCTCCGGCACTCTATCGTTTTAGCGAAACGGCGGGCCTCCCGGCCATGAGTCACTCACTTCCCCAATCGCCCCTGTCCCTCTGGCTGGCGGAATACGGACCGTACGAACCCAGTCCGTCGCTCCAAGGCGATGCCACCGTCGACGTGGCCATCGTGGGCGGCGGTTTTACCGGCATCGCCACCGCCCACACCC
>Ga0187855_10001076_pt1 | contig 22214 bp, 23 predicted proteins | sample June2016WEW_8_10_2_FD_132969 | JGI IMG/M metagenome (GOLD analysis project Ga0187855, IMG submission 132969) | Peatland microbial communities from SPRUCE experiment site at the Marcell Experimental Forest, Minnesota, USA - June2016WEW_8_10 | ecosystem: Environmental > Terrestrial > Soil >...
AGGAACGCGCCCAGGTTGCGCTCCGACAGGAGCTTGGCGCGGTCGCTCAACCACACGCAACGCACGCGGCTGGCGGTGAGGCCCTCGTCGGAGGCGCGCGCCTGCACTTCATCCGGCTCATCGTCTTCGATTCCGAAAATGCTGAATGGGCTGCGATTGCGCGAAGCCAACGCCTCGTGCGCTCGATCGACCACCAGCACCGCGCCGGGATGCGAGCTTTCCATGTGGCGCTGAGCGATGTAGACCCAGCTCGGCAGATCGCCCGCCGGGACCTGCTTGGTGATGACCGCAAAACCGTTGAGATGCTCCTCGCGGAGCAGTCGCGCGACCATGTCGAACTTATCGACCGCCTTGGGGCCATATACAAGCGCGTGCAGCCCGCGATCGTCGGGCATCGACAGGCGCAGGATGCCGCGCAAAATCCGCTCGTCGTCATCGTGCAGACGCGCGAGCGAACTTGTCGTCGGCGACGGAGCCAACGGCTTGACGAAGTGTTGCAGGAACTCCGTCTCGTCACGCGCCGTTTCGGTGAGCGTGGCCCGCAGGTGGGTGGACATCTCGCTGATGCGCAGCGGGCGCTCTTGCACGCGCAACAGGCCCGAGCGCACCAGCTTGGCGTTTTCCGAGAGCGCCGAGACGATTTCGTGCTCGCCCACGTTGAAGGTGGCGGCAAGCACCGAGGCAGTGGCGCGATCGAAGCCCATCAGGAGGTCGAACAGCTGCGCGAACCCCGGCTGGTGGCGGCCGAGCTGAAAGATCAGCAGCTTGCGCTCCACCTCCTCGAGCCCGAGCAGGCCGGTGAGCCAGTCAACGCTCTGTTCCCGCGAGGTGATGAGCTGGGAAGCCTTTGCCTCCGCTGCCTCACGCCACTCGCGCACGGCTTTGCGATAGGCATCGGGATCCCTGTCGGCGAGGGTGAACACGCGGGTGCCTCGAAGGTAGAGACGGGCAAACCGGCCGCTCGTGTCATCGCCGAATTGGCGCTGCAAGTCCCTGAGCGTGGGCAACAGCTTCTCGGAGGCGCCGCCGCTTACCTCACGCTCGCCGGCGAGTGGCCCCGGGGGCGGAACAGTCGCTGCACATGTGGCGTAAAACAGCCCGAACAGGTGTGGATCGGCGCAGAGCAGCCAGCTGAAGCTGTGGCTGTCGGCGAGCCGTAGCGTCCATGCCGCCATCTGGTAGGCGCCAGGAGAGTTGAGCGAGTCGTGAGCGTCGTCCATCGGCGCAGACCAGAGTAGCGGGTTGACGACAGTTGTCGTCGACCGGCTGGACTCTCATGCACCCGATGAACGATGCATTGCACCGACGAGGACCATCCAGCCGCCCGACGTGCGGGCTCTTACACGTATGCCAGCCAAATGTAATAGCCGACCACCGCCGTGAACAAAACCGCGTCGAGCCGGTCGAGCGCGCCGCCGTGCGCGCCGAATAGCTTTCCCGCGTCCTTGACGCCGGCCTCGCGCTTGATGAACGACTCGAACAGGTCGCCAACGGGGCCGGCGACCGCGACGCCGAGGCCGAGCACCAAAGCGTGCGTTCCTGGCAGCCATTCCTGGTAGCGCCCGGCCAGCCACACGGCGAGGATCGCGCAGAGCATGCCGGCCACCAGCCCCTCGACTGTCTTGCCGGGCGAGATGCGTGGCGCCAGCGGGCGGCGGCCGAAGAGGCGCCCTCCGAGGTAGGCGCCGGTGTCGCCGAGGAAGGTGCCGACCAGCACGTCGATCACGATGCCCTCGCCGTGGGGCAGCTGGCGCAACATCACAGCGTGGGCGAGCGCGAGGCCGATCCAAAAGATCCCGAGCAGCGTGATGACAAGGCCCGCGACGCTGGGATGGGGCTGACGGAGCGTCAGCAGGAACAGCAGCGGCAGCGAGGCGACGGCGGCGAGCAGCACTTTTTCCGCGGGCGACGGGCTGCCATACAGCGCCGCGGCGAGCAGCCCCGCGAGCGCGAGGAAGCCGGCGAGACGCACGGGGTGGGTGCGCTCGTACATCGCAAACAGCTCGTGCATGCAGATCCAGCCGAGCACAAGCACGCCGAGCGCGAAGACGGCGCCGCCCTCGATCACGATGAACAGCGCGAAGGCGATCGCCGGCAGCGCGGCGAGCACCCGCGCGGCGAGGTCGGAGCGCGTGCGCTCACGAGCGGGCCGCTCTTGCCCGGCAGTGCGCGAGCGGCCTTTCGTGGGCATGTGGGGGGCGGCGGGCATGCTGCTCAGCGCCCGCCGAAGCGCCGCCGCCGGGCGCTGAACTCCGCGAGCGACTGCTCCAGCGCGGTGCGTGTGAAGTCCGGCCACAGCTCCTCGCGGAACACCAGCTCGGAGTACGCGGACTGCCACAGCAGGTAGTTGGAGAGCCGCCGCTCGCCGCTGGTGCGGATGATCAGGTCAGGATCGTGCATCTCGGGCGCGTACAGGCAGCGGCGGAACTCCTCTTCGGTGGTCCCCTGAAAGCGCATGGCGGCATCGATGATCTCAGCGCGCCCGCCGTAGTTGAAGGCGACGAACAGGGTGATCGTGGAGTTGGCATCGGTGAGCTCTTCCGCCCAGCGCATCCGCTCACACAGATCCTCGGGTACACCCGCGCGGCGGCCGATGAAGCGCATTCGTACCCCCTCGGCGTGCAGCTCGGGCGTCTCGCCGGCGATCCGGCGCGAGAACATCTCGAACAGACCCTGCACCTCATCCGGCGAGCGCGACCAATTCTCGGTCGAGAAGGAGTACACCGTCAGCTCCTCAATCCCCAGCTCGACGGCGTCGCGCAGACGCGCCTCGACGGTGTCGGCGCCCGCCTCGTGCCCGGTGCCCACGGGCAACCCCCGTGCGCGCGCCCAGCGGCCGTTGCCGTCGGTGATGATCGCGACGTACCGTGCGCTCGCTCGCCCAGCACGCTCGGACGGCCCCGCCAAATCGGACGGCGCGGAGGGCTCGGGCGCCGCGGGAAGCTCGGCGCCCGCCATCAGACTTCGAGGATCTCCTCTTCCTTGGCCTTCAAAACCCCGTCGAGGTCGGAGATGCGGGTGTCGGTGAGCTTCTGCAGCTCGACCTCCGCGCGGTGCTCGTCGTCGGAGCCGGCCTCGCCGGCCTCCTTGAGCTCGCGCAGGTCGTGCATCACGTCGCGGCGCACGTTGCGGACCTTGACGCGCCCCTCCTCGATCAGGTGGCGCACTACCTTCACCATCTCGCGGCGGCGTTCCTCCGTCAGCTCCGGCACCACGAGGCGCACGAGGTTGCCGTCGTTGGAGGGGTTGAGGCCGATGTCGGACTCGTTGATCGCCTTCTCGATGAACTTGATCGAGGACTTGTCGTAGGGCTGCACCGTCAGCAGGCGCGCCTCCGGCGCGGAGATCGTGGCGAGCTGGTGCAGCGGCGTAGGCGCGCCGTAGTAGTCGACCACCACGCGCTCCAACAACGCCGGGGATGCGCGGCCGGTGCGCACGGTGGCAAGCTCGTGTTGGGTGGCCTCCACGGACTTAGCCATCCGCCCGCGCGCGTCATCGATCAGCTCGTCGATCATCTCAGCAGCCATCGCGACGACCTCCCCCGTCGGCCGGCACCGGTGCACCATGCCCGTAAAGCTCAGCCTCACCCATGACCACTGCCCTCCTCCTCGGAACGTGTTGATACGAGCGTGCCTACCCGCTCGCCGGAGATTATCCGCGAGATGTTGCTCTCGTCGTCCATGTTGAAGACATTGAGCGGCATTGCGTTCTCCATGCACAGCGCGAGTGCTGTGGAGTCCATCACGCGCAGACGGCGCTCCAAAGCCTCCATGTGTGTGATCTCAGGAATGAACTGCGCCGTAGAATCGAGCGCGGGGTCGGCGGTGTAAACGCCCTCGACGCCGTTCTTGGCCATCAGGATGATCTCGGCGTGCACCTCGGCGGCGCGCAGCGCGGCGGCGGTGTCGGTCGTGAAGAACGGGTTGCCGGTGCCGGCGGCGAAGATCACCACTCGGCCCTTCTCCAGGTGGCGCATCGCGCGCCGGCGGATGTAGGGCTCAGCCACCTCGGAGATCGCGAGCGCCGACTGCACGCGAGTGTCGGTGCCACTCTTCTCGAGCGCGTCCTGTAGCGGCAGCGCGTTGAGCACGGTCGCAAGCATCCCCATGTAGTCGGCGGTCGAGCGGTCCATCCCCGCGGCGGCGCCCTGCATGCCGCGGTAGATGTTTCCGGCCCCCACCACGATCCCCACCTCGACCCCTTGGTCGCGCACCTCGCTGACCTGCCTTGCCACGGCGGCGACGCGCGTGGGGTCGGTGCCGAACGGCAGCTCGCCCATCAGCGCCTCGCCGGAGAGCTTCAGGAGGATGCGTTTGAAAGCGGGGGCCATCGCGGGAGAGAGCCTATCGTTTGCATTTGGTGGGCATCCGCGCGAGCTTCTGCTTCGGCGGGACCGGGTGGGTGCGGGGCTTCCATGGCCCCGCAACAGTCGTCGCAGCTCACGACGGGCGGGAAGCTGCGCGAGCGATGGGAGCGAGGTGCGAGCCCCTCCTCCTCCATCCTTTTGCTCCTCCAACCGAACGAGGCTACTGACCAACCGCAAACCGCACAAACCTGCGGATCACGACGTTCTCGCCGGTCTTGGCGGTGAGCTCGTCGCGCAGCTGCTGCACGGTCTTGCCCTCGAACTTGGGGTTGTGCAGCTCCTGCTCGAGCAGCACGATCGTCTTGTACCAGGCGTCCAGCTTGCCCTCGACGATTTTCCCGCGCACGTTCTCGGGCTTGTCGGCGGCCTCCTGCTCGTAGATCCGGGCCTCCGCGTCGCGCGCCTCGGCGGGCACCTCCCCACGGGTGACGTAGGCGACGGTGGGGCTGGCGGCGATCTGCATCGCCACATCGCGAGCAAACCCGGTGAAGTCATCGTTGCTCGCCACGAAGTCGGTGTTGCAGTCGACCTCGATCAGCACCCCCACATTGGCGCCGGGGTGAATGTATGCCTGCACGGTGCCCTCGGTGGCGGTGCGCTCGCCGAGATCCTGGATCTTCTTGCCCTGGCGCAAGCGCAGGAGCTCGATCGCCTTCTCCAGGTCCCCCGCCGCCTCGGTGAGGGCCTTCTTGCAGTCCATCATCCCCGCGCCGGTGCGATCGCGCAGGGCCTTCACGTCTTTGGCGCTGATCTCAACAGCGTTCATGTCTGTGCCTCCTCAGGGGTCTCGACCGGAGCAGCTCCATCCGGCTGGGCTTCGACCGGAGGGTCAGCCTCGGCGCTTTGCGGAACCTCCGGGGCAGCGGCCGGCTCGGGCGGCGCCGCCTCGGCAGCAGGCGCGGCCGTGGGTGGCTCGACCGTGGCCTCCGCGGCCGGCGGCTCCGGGGACGGAGCGGTCGCCGGAGCCTGCCCAGATACCTCTTTCGGCGCCTGGGCGGCTGCCTTTGCCTCCGCCGGCGCCTGTGGTGCCTGGGCCGGCGCGGGAGCCTTCGGTGCCGCCGGTGCGGCCTCAGCCGCCGGCGGAGCTGCCTGAGCCGGCGCGGGTGCAGCCTCAGCTGCCGCGGCGGCGGCTGCGGCGGCCTGCTGCGCGGCGAGGCGTTCCTGGGCCTGCTGGGCGGCCTGCTCCTCGGCCTCGCGGCGGGCGGCGTCTTCCTCGGCTTCGCGTTTGGCGCGCGCCTCGGCCTCGGCGCGGGCGCGCTCTTCGGCTTCCTGGCGGGCACGTTCCTCCTCGGCGCGGAACACGTTGCGGCCCTCCGCGACCACGTCGCCGATCGCGCGGGTGATCAGCGAGCAGGAGCGGATCGCGTCGTCGTTGCCGGGGACCACGAAGTCGATCCCGTCGGGGTCGCAGTTGGTGTCGACCAACCCGATGATCGGGATCCGCAGCCGCTGCGCCTCGCGCACCGCGATCGCCTCGGTTTTGAGGTCGATCACGAACATCGCGTCGGGGACGCGCTGCATGTCTTTGACGCCGCCGAGGTTGGCGCGCAGCTTGATCAGGTCGGCCTGGCGGGCCATCCGCTCGCGCGTGGGCAGCAGCGCCAGCTGACCGTCGGCCTCGTAGCGTTCGAGGTCGTGCAGACGGCGAATACGGAGGTTGATCGTCTGGAAGTTGGTGAGCAGCCCACCCAGCCAGCGGTGGTTGACGTAGGGCATGCCGGCGGCCGTGGCGACGTCGCGGACGATGTCACGGGCCTGCTTCTTGGTGCCCACGAACAGCACCACCCCGCCGCGGTGGGCGAGCGTGCCGGCGAACTCGCGCGCCTGTTCCAGCAGGACGGCGGTCTTGAGCAGATCGATGATGTAGATGCCGCCGCGCTCGCCATGGATGAAGCGGCGCATCTTGGGGTTCCAGCGGCGCGTCTGGTGGCCGAAGTGAACGCCGGCCTCCAGCAGTTCCGCGATGCCTACTTGTGCCACGGTGTTCTCCCTTACGTATGCCTTGGTGGTTGCTGTGAGTGGGCCGTACGGCGGGTCGTGGACTCGTGGGAAGCCACCGGCGCAGGCCGGTCACCACGAGCAGGGCCACGATCCGTGGTCCCGTACGGGTCGAGGGTTGGAATCAGCCGATCAGGATAGCCGTTCCGCGCGCTCCAGTGCTGCGGCGAGGTCGGGAGGAAGCTCGGAATGCGCCTCCAAGCGCTCCCCGGTCATCGGGTGCGGCAGCGCCAGACGGGTCGCGTGCAGGAACTGGCGCTCCAAACCGAGCGCCCCCGCGGTTCCGTACTCGGGGTCGCCGGCCACGGGGTTGCCGATCGCCTGCAGGTGCACGCGAATCTGGTGGGTGCGACCGGTGTCCAGCCGCAGGCGCAACAGCGTGTGCGCGGGTAGCGCGCGGTCGAGCGTGAAGTGGGTGCGGGCCTCGCGGGGGAAGTTGCCGCCAACCGCCATCCGTGTGCGCACGGTGGGGTCGCGTCCGATCGGCGCCTCGATCGTGCCGCTCCGCGCGCGCGGGCGACCCTCTACCAGCGCGAGGTATTCGCGCTCGATCTGCCGCGTGGCGAGCGCCTGTTGCAGCAGGCGGTGGGCCTCCTCGGAGCGGGCAACCACGAGCAGGCCGGAGGTGTCGCGGTCGAGGCGATGGACGATGCCGGCGCGCTCCGGGTCGCCACCCGCGGCTATGCCGGCGAGCAGCTGCGAGAGCGTGCCCTCGCGGTGCCCGCGCGCAGGGTGCACGACCAGGCCGGCGGGCTTGTCGACGACCAGCAAGTGGTCGTCCTTGTAGGCGATCGTGAATGTAGGGATCAGGCCCCCCGGGGACGCTCGATGATCAGCAGCAGGATCAACACGCCAAGTGTTATGGAGACATCGGCGAGGTTGAAGGGCGGCCAGCCGAGCGGCAGCTTGACGAAGTCGGTGACATACCCGGCGCGCAGGCGGTCGATCACGTTGCCGAGCGCGCCCCCGAGCAGCATCCCCGTCGGCAGCCAGATCAGCGGGCGAGTGCTGTGCAGCGCGAAGTACACCAGCAGCGCCAGCAGTGCCAGCGCGATCACGATCGTGACGGCGATCGGGTCGCCGGGGAGAAAGCCGAAGGCGACACCCCGGTTGCGCGTGTTGACCAGCGCCATCCCGGGCAGCACGCCGCGTTCATCACCTTCAACGATCGAGGCCCTTACCGCGTGCTTGGAGAGCTGGTCGAGCCCGACGACAACAAGGGCGACGAGCGCAGCGCGGATCCAGGGGGAGCGTGTCAAGCGGGGAAGCGTGTCAACCGCCGATGATGCGCTGCACGACGATGCCGTTGACGAGCTCCAGCACGACGATCGCGACGATCGGGCTGAGGTCGAGGCCACCGAAGCTGGGCAGGACGCGGCGGAAGATCCGCAGGAACGGTTCGCACACGTCGCGCAGGAAGCCGATCACCGCGCTGGAGGCGCGCGAGTAGGGCGGGCGCACGCCGAACGCGAACATCCAGTTGACGACGATGTGGGCGAAGATCAGCAGGATGTAGACGTAGATCAGCGTCGAGAGGTAGTTGGCCACCTCGCTGCGGGCGCTGGCGAGCAGGATGCCCACCGCTCAGCCTTCCGCGCCCAGCACGGCGTCGAGCGCGTCACTGAAGGCCGTGCGCACCCCACCGCGCTCCAGTGCGTCCAACCCGCGGGCAGTCACCCCTCCAGGGGAGGAGACCTCGCGGCGCACGGCGAGCGTGTCGTACTCGCGCCGGCGCAGCAGCTCCGCCGTGCCGGCGAGCGTCTGTACAACCAGCTGGGCGGCCTGCGGAGCGGGGACACCGCGGCGTACGCCGGCGTCGATTTGGGCCTCGGCAACCAGCGCCACGTAGGCCGGTCCGCACGACATCAGACCCATCGCAGTATCGACGAGCGCGTCGTCGAGCACCACCAACGTGCCCAGCTCCGCAAACAGCTCGCGCACCTGCGCGTCGATCGCGCGATCCCCAGTGAGTGCCTGCGCCTCGCGCTCGGGGTCGGCCGCCTGCACCACCGCGCCCTGGCGGACCTCGACGGGCAGCGAGGGGATGAAGCGGTAGACCGGCCGATCACGGTATACGCCCTTGAGCGACGCGAGCGGAATCCCCGCGAGGATCGAAGCGACCGCGCGCACGTGAGGAGCGATCTCTTCGGCGACGCCGCGCAGCTGCGCCGGCTTGTGGCAGAGCACCACCAGCTCGGCGCGGGCGGCAACCTCGGCGTTGCTCGCCAGCGCCTCACCCCCGGTCTCCTGCGCCAGGGCGTGGGCACGCTCGGCGAGCGGATCGAAGCACAGCACCGGGTGCCCCCACCCGCGGGCGAGCGCGCGCGCCATGTTGCCTGCACCGATCAGACCAATCTGCATTGCGCGCTTAGGCTATCGGGCATTCCGGCCCCGCAGGTGGGCCGACCCCGCCCGAGCTCAGGACTGATTGAAAAAGCCCTTCTCGATCAACCTGGCCCGCTCCTCCGCGGAGATCTCGACGTTGCGCGGGGTGAGCATGAACACCTTGTCGGCGATCCGCTGCATACCGCCGTCCAGCGCGTAGGTGAGACCCGAGGCGAAGTCGATCAGGCGCTTGGCGAGATCGGTTTCGGTGCCCTGCAGGTTGAGAATCACGGGGATCGAGTCCTTGAAGCGGTCGGCCACCTGCTGCGCGTCGTTGAACGACTTGGGGATCACGAGGTGCACGCGAACGTCGCCGTTGGTGCGCGAGCCCACGGAGCGCAGCACCGTGGTCGGACCGCCGGCAGATCGGCTCCCGCCGCTGGGTTCATCCTCGGCGAAGATCTCGTCGTAGTCGTCGCGGCGGCGGCGCAGGCGCCGGACGTTGGGGCGCTCGCGGTAGCGATCCTCGATCGCCGCCTCGGGCGGGGCCTCGTCCTCGTACTCCTCGTGGTACTCCTCGGCGAGGCCGAAGTACACGAGCGCACGGTGCCATGAGTCGCGAAACGCCATTGTAAGATGGATCTTCGCGGGATACGCGAATTTCCCTGCTTATCGTAGCGTTTTGCCGTTGTCCCGCCGGGCGGCGCTTTGCGATCGCCGGCAGGCCCGCGTTTTACAGCGGTCGGTCGGCCTTGGGCATAGCGGTCGGGCGCCGGCGATGGCCCTCAGCGCAACAGCGCGCTGCCCAGCCTGACGATCGTGGCGCCCTCTTCGACCGCCGTCGGATAGTCCTGGGAGGTGCCCATCGACAGCTCCGCCAGCCCGTGCCCCCAAGCGAGCTCGCGCAGGGCGCCAAACCAGCGGCGGTTCTGCTCGGGCTCTTCGACGAGCGGCGGCATCGTCATCAGCCCCGCAACGCGAAACGGGCAGCGCTCGAGGTAGCGCGGCAGCTCCTCGGGGAGCACGCCCGCCTTGCCGGGCTCGCGCGCGATGTTGACCTGCACCAGTACTTCCAGCGCCGGACGTGCCTGCTCGCGGTGGCGCTCCAGCGCGTGCAGCGCCGTGTCGCTGGCGAGCGAGTGGATCAGGCGCACGTGTGGCACGATCAGCGGCACGCGGCGGCTCTGCAGCTGGCCGATGAAGTGCCAGGCGAAGCGATCACCGTGGGCGGCAACCTTCTCCTGCAGGTCCTGCGCACGGTTCTCCCCCACCAGCCAGATGCCCGCCTCGGCGAGCGCCGGCAGGTCCTCGACGGCGACGTACTTGGTCGCCGCCAGCACGTGCACCTCGGAAGGGTCGCGCCCGGCCTCCTTGGCAGCGAGTACGATTTCCTGACGCACCAGCGCGAGGTTGTCGCGCACCCGCGCGGCCGTAATGCCGGCGATCAGCTCAGTCATGGGAGTGGCTCACCCATGCAATTCCGGCCGGCGACCACACGCCGCGCTCCGTGCGGCGGAGGGCGATGAGGCGCTCGGCAGCGCTCAGCTCAACCATGCGATCCCTGCCTGGCGACCCGCTTCGAGCCCTTCGCGGCGGTGGGAGAAGAGGCGCTCGTCGCAGATCGTGCACACGCCGGCGTCCTCCACGTGCGCGACCCCGGCCGCCTTCAGGCGATCGCGCGCGAGCGCCGCGAGGTCGAGGTTGCGGCCGTCACGGTGGGCGTTGAGGTCTGGCCGAAGAGGGGCCCGGCTCGGCAGCCTTCGGCTGCCTGCGCCACCCTCTAGGGCGCTGTGCACCTCCTCGCCGACCTCGTAGCAACAGCCGCGCGCGCCGGGTCCCACCACGGCGGCGATCTCGCCCGCTCCGCCGAGCTCCCGGACGGCACGCACGCCCTCCTCGAGCACCCCGCCGGCGAGCCCGCGCCAGCCGGCGTGCACCGCCGCGACCGCTCCTTCTGAGCCGATGATCACAGGCAGGCAGTCTGCCACCAACACCATCACACCGAGCTTGCGCAGCGCGGTGGCGTGGCCGTCGGCGTCGATCCCCACGGGCTGCCCACCATCTGCGTGGGTGGGCAGGTCCCCCGCCACCCGCTGCACCGTGACGCCATGCACCTGGCGGCTGGCGCACACCCAGCGCAGGCCGAGCTGCTCGCAGAGACGGTCGCGTTCACGGAGACCATGCTCGTGAGCGGGGCCTCGCAGCGTCGAGAGGTTGCCCTCGGCGCGGCTGGTGAACAGCGCGACGCCGCCCCCCGGGAGCTCGAAGCGCAGGGCGAGATCGGCCGTGCCAGAGTCGAGATGATTATTGCCCATCGGCGCTCACCGCAGCTGGAGCGCCGCCGCCAGCTCCGCCTCGCGACCGCCCGTCAGTTCGCCGTCCAGCTTCGCGCACAGAGCAGCCTCCAGGCGGCGGCCGATCTCAGGTCCCTCCGGGAGTCCCGCCGCGAGCAGATCGGCGCCGGTGATCTCCAGGCGGATGTTGCGCAGCTCGGTCATCCAGCGGTGGGCGGCGATGCGGGAGTCGCTCCAGCTCGGCTCCTCCCACGCGCCGGCCAGCGCCACGCCCTCCAGCGATTCAAAGGAGGCCGCCTCGTATATCTCCGAACTCTCTTCCGCGCGGCTCAGCTCTTCGGCGAGAGCGTCGGCACAGATCGCCGCACGGGTCACGAGCGCAATCTCGCCCGAGCGAAACTCCATGCCTTCAAGCAGCGCGCACATCTCGCCTTCAACATCCACGTCCTCCTCCAGCAGGTCCACCACCATCGGCTGCAACACCACCGCCAGCAGCAACAGGTCTGCGCGCGGCTGGGGCTCCGAGGCACCGCCGGCCTCGGACAGCAGCTCCAGTGCGTCGCGGGCGAGGCGTGTGTCAAACCACAGCCGCCGGTGCAGCGCCGCAAGCAGCCCGAGCTCATCGAGCGCCGCCAGTGCCGCCACGGGGTCGGCTTCGCCCAGTGCCAGGCGCAGCTCGGCGCCGATTCGCGCGAGCGACACAGTTTGCAGCGCACCCTCCGCCACCGCAGTGGCGGCCAGCTGCGCAGTGTGCTCCTCCACTGCGAAGCCGAGGCGGGCGCGGTAGCGCGCGAGACGCCACAGGCGCGTGGGGTCGTCGATGAAGCTGCGCTCGTGCAGCACGCGCAGACGACGCGCGCGCAGGTCCTCCAGCGCCCCCGGCACCGCGTGCAGCTCCTCCGGCTGCGAGTCCTCGAACGCGCAAGCGAGCGCGTTGACGGTGAAGTCGCGCCGCTGGAGATCCTCCGCCAACGATCCCTGCTCGACCTCTGGCAGTTGCCCTCGGGCAGGGTAGTGCTCGCGCCGAGCGGTGGCGATATCGATGCGAGCCCCCTCCCCACCCTCCTCCCACTCCACGATCGCGGTGCCGAAGCGCTCGTGCTCGACCACCGACGCGTGCGCACCCAGACGTGCCGCCAGCGCACCCGCGAGCCGCGAGGCGGTCTGGCCGAAGGGGGCATCGCCGCACTCCACCACCACATCCAGCTCGCGGGGTCTACCACCGAGCATCAGGTCGCGCACGGCGCCCCCCACCAGGAAGGCTCCACCGGGGGCGACCTCTGCCGCGGCCGCCAGCAGCTCGCGGCCGCCGGGCTGCGCGCACAGCTGCCCGCGCAGGTCGGCAGCCGCGGTTGCGCTCACTGGCATCTCAGCCATCTTCACCGCCGCACTGGTATGCCGGCGCGCTCGAGGTACTCCTTGGCCTCGCCGATCGTGTGCTGGCCGTAGTGAAAGATCGAGGCGCACAGCGCCGCGTCGGCGCCCGCGTCCAGCGCATCGGCGAGGTGCGAGAGCTCGCCCGCGCCGCCGGAGGCGATCACGGGCACCCCCACCGCCTCACTCACGGAGGCGGTCAGCTGCAGGTCGTAGCCGTCGCTGGTGCCGTCGCGGTCCATGCTCGTGAGCAGGATCTCCCCCGCCCCGCGCTCGGTTGCCTCGCGCGCCCACTCCAGCACGTCCCGCCCCGAGGGGGTACGCCCGCCCGCGACGTGCGCTTCCCACGCCCGTTCCAAGCCGAGATCCACGCCGTCCACGCGGCTCGGCCGAACGCCGTTGGTGGATGCCGGCCGCGCCTGCGCCTTGGCATCGATCGCCAGCACCACGCACTGCGCGCCAAACACCTTCGCCAGCTCATCGATCAGCTCTGGGCGCGCCAGCGCCGCGGAGTTCACCGACACCTTGTCTGCGCCAGCATCCAGCACCGCCTGCGCGTCCGCCACTGAGCGGATGCCGCCGCCGATCGTAAACGGCACGAACACCTCGTCCGCCGTGCGTCGCGCGAGCGCCACGATCGTCTCACGCCGCTCGTGGGTGGCGGCGATGTCGAGAAACACCAGCTCGTCGGCCCCTTCGCGGTCGTAGTGGGCGGCCAGCTCCACGGGGTCGCCGGCGTCGCGGATGTCGAGGAATTCGACGCCCTTGACGACGCGGCCGCGGTCCACGTCCAGGCAGGGAATGACGCGCTTGAGGTGCACGCGCTCACGGTAGCGTTTGCGCGATCAGCCGGCGAGCGCGGCCTGAGCTTCAGCCACCGTGAAGCGCTTCTCGTACAGCGCCTTACCGACGATCACGCCCTCGAGGCCATCGAGGCCCTGCTCCTCGCGCAGGTGCGCCAGCGCTTGCAGATGCTCACGATCGCCGATGCCGCCGGAGAGAATCACGCTCCCGTCGCCGGCGGCCCGAGCGGCCATCGTCGCCTCCTCCAGGTTGGGGCCGTCGAGCATCCCGTCGTGGTCGATGTTGGTGAAGACGAAGTGACGCACACCTCGCTCACGCAGTGCCGCAAAGGCCATGGGCGCCTGGACGGCGGTATCCATCAGCCAGCCGTGCGTCATCGCATGCCCGTCGCGCACGTCCACCCCGACGAGGATCCGCTCGGGGCCGTGCGCCTGCAGGCACTCGCGCAGCACGCTGGGATCGAGGAACGCGACCGTGCCGAGGATCACGCGCGCGGCACCCGCGTGAAGCGCCTGAGCGACCGCGTTCGCGGAGCGCAGGCCGCCGCCGTACTGCACGGGTACACCAACCTCGGCGGCGATCCGCCGCAGTTGCTCGATGTTGACCGGCTTCCCCTGCTTTGCGCCGTCGAGATCCACCACGTGCAGGTACTCGGCGCCCGCGTCGACCCAGCCGCGGGCGGCGGACAGCGGCTCCTCGTCGTAGACCTGCTTGGCGTCAAAGTCGCCCTTGACCAGCCGCACGGCGTTGCCGCCGAGGATGTCGATCGCGGGGTAGAGGTTCATCGGGGGCTTATCGGGGCTCATCGTGCGTCCCGGGCTCATCAGGGATCATCACGGTCATCGGGAGTTCGTCATGGGCGCCCGGGTGTTCGCCGGCAGTGGTGTGATCACGACGCCAGTGGCATGCGCGCGTCCGCCGCGGCGGCGCAGATGCCGACGAAGTTTCCCAGCAGCCGCAACCCGTGGGTCGAGGACTTCTCGGGGTGCGACTGCGCACCGTAGATGTTGCCCTGTTCGACCACTGCGGGGAAAGCCTCCCCATACTCCGCCGTCCCCAGCACCACCTCGGGGTCGGTGGGGTGCGCGACAAAGGAGTGCACGTGGTAGAGGAACGCTGGGTCGGGCAGGCCCTCGTCGAGCGCCGTGTGCCGCCGCCACCGCACCTCGCTCCAGCCGATGTGCGGCAGCTTCAGCTCCGGCGCCCGCAGCGTGCGCACCTCGCCGCGCAGCAGCCCGAGACCCTCGGCGCCTCCGTGCTCCGCGGAGCGCTCGAACAGCAGCTGCATCCCCATGCACGACCCAAACAGCGGGGTGCCCGCCGCCGCGCGCTCGCGCAGCAGCTCGTCTAGGCCGAGCTCGCGGATCGTCGCCATCGCCGCCGGAAAGGCACCCACGCCGGGGAGCAGCAGGCCGTCCGCCGCCCGCAGCTGCGCATGGTCGCGGCTGACAAACGCGCGCGCGCCCACGCGCTCCAGCGCCTTTTCCACCGAGCGGCGGTTGCCCATCCCGTAGTCGACCACGGCGATCTGAGGCGTCATCTCCGACGCCTCTCGTAGTCTCGGCTCATCAGGTGAGCGTCCCCTTCGTGCTGGGCACGCCCGTCTCGGTGGGGTCCAGCGCGACGGCGCCGCGCAGCGCACGCGCGAACGCCTTGAACGCCGCCTCGATCATGTGGTGGGCGTTGCTGCCCGCCTCCACCCGCAGGTGCAGCGTGAGCTTCGCCGCGTTGGCGAGCGCGCGGAAGAACTCCTCGGTCAGCTCGTGCTCGAAGCCGCCCGTGGCGCCCGGCGGCAGGTCGGCCTCGAACAGCATGTAAGGGCGTCCGGAGATGTCGAGCGCGCAGCTCGCGCGAGCCTCGTCCATCGGCACCAGCGCCTCGCCGTAGCGGTGGATCCCAGCACGCTCGCCGAGCGCCTTGTCGAGCGCCTGGCCGAGCACGATCGCGGTGTCCTCGGCGGTGTGGTGGGCGCCCGTCTGCAGGTCACCGCTCACCTGCACGTCGAGGTCCAGTCGCCCGTGGCGGGCCAGCAGGTCGAGCATGTGATCGAGGAAGCCCACCCCGGTCGCGCGGGTGCCTTCGCCGCTGCCGTCGAGGCTCAGCGTCAGCTTGATGTCGGTCTCTCCCGTGCGGCGCTCGATCGTGGCGGTGCGGCTCATAGCTCGTCATTCTCCCCCATTCGCGCTTCCATCGACCGCGCGTGCCACTCGAAACCCTCGGCACGGGCGATCGGCGCGCCCGCGGCGGCGAGTTTGCGCACCGTCTCGCCCCCCACCTCACCGAGCCGCACCTCCGCCATCCGCCGGTGGAAGTGCCGGGGCGAGAGCCCAGAGGCGAAGCGCGCTGCCCCCGCGGTGGGCAGGATGTGGTTGGAGCCCGCCACGTAGTCCCCGAACGCGGTTGCCGCCGCCGCGCCGACGAACAGGCAGCCGGCGGTGCGCACCAACGGAGCGAGCGCCTCCGGCGTGGCGCCGATCAGCTGGAGGTGCTCGGGGGCAAAGACGTTGGCGAGGTCGAGCCCCTCGCGTGCGTCGGCCACCTCGATCAGCATGCACAGCGCAGATTCCTCTCTCGGCTCCTCTCCGGGGCGCTCGGCCGACAGGCTCTCGACCAGGCCAGCCAGCGAGTCCAGGGTCTCCCGGGAAGACGAGACCCCCACCACCAGGCTGGCGGCGCCGTGCTCGGCCTGGGCCAACAGGTCCAGCGCCACCAGGTGAGCGTCGGCGTCCTCGCTGAGCAGCACCATCAGATCGCTGGGGCCGGCGAACCCATCGATGCCCACCACACTCGCGACCTCGCGCTTGGCTTCCTGCACATACAGATTGCCCGGCCCGACGATCACGTCCACACGGTCTACCGTCGCGGTGCCGAACGCCAGGGCGGCGATCGCCTGCGCGCCGCCCATTCGGTAGACGCGCTCCACTCCCAGCAGCCGGCAGGCGCCGAGGATCACAGGATCGATCTGCCCGTTGGAGCCCGGCGGGGAGCACACGACGACCTCCATCACCCCGGCCGCTCGCGCGGTGACCACACCCATCACGGCGGTACTCGGGTACGGCGCGCGCCCCCCCGGGACATACACCGCGGCAGATCCCACCGGGATCTCGCGCAGCGTCACCCGCTGCCCCTGGGGCAGCGTCACGGACGCATCCTCCCCCACCCCGGCCTGGGCGACCTGGGCAACATTGGCGATCGCAACCTGAAGCCCCGCGACAACCTCCAGCGGGAGTTCCTGAATCGCGTCATCGAGCTCCTCTCGCGGCACGATCAGCGGCCGGGGATCGGCGCCGCCGGTGTCGTGGGCGCGCGTGAACCTCAGCACGGCCTCGTCACCCTCGGCCAACACCATGCTCATGATCTCATGTGTGCTCTTCACGACCGCGGCGGGGGTGGCGGCGATGTGCCGTATCTGCTTGACCACGCCGTCCGCTCCGCCCGCACGACGCACCTCCGCGAGACTCAACCGCTCAACCCGCACGCAACCGCTCCAGCAAGTCGTCGATCGCAGCCGCCTTGAGCTTGTGGGCAACCGGGTTGGCGATCAGGCGAGCGGTGCAATCGAACAGCTCCTCGCGCACCTCCAGGTCGTTCTCGCGCAGCGTGGTGCCAGTTGCCGTGAGATCCACGATCGCCTCGACCAGGCCCGTGAGCGGCGCCAGCTCGACCGAGCCCTTCACCTCGACGATCTCCGCCTGGCGGCCGGTCTCCTCGAAGTGGCGGGCGGCGATCAGCGGGTACTTCGTGGCGACGCGCATCACCCCCAGGCGGCGCAGGGCCTCCGCCGCGGGGTCGGGCCGGCCGGCGATCGAGGCGAGCACCATCGTGCATCTGCCATACCCGAGGTCGAGCAGCTCATACACCTCGCGGCCGGTCACCGAGCGGCCGACTCCCCCCACTTCGCCACCAATGGCGCGCTCGGAGAGCACGTCCTTGCCGGTGATCCCGATGTCGGCGGCACCGGCCTCCACGTAGGTGGGGACATCGGTGGGGCGCATCGTGATCACCCCGATCTCCGCGAACAGCAGCTTGCGATCGTTGGCGCTCAGCTCGCCGGTCTCCACCCCCAGGCGCGCCAGCAGCGCCACGGTGTCCTTGAACAGGGCGCCCCGCGGCACCGCGATCGTGAGGTGGTTGAGTGTGCTCACCGCGTCAGCCCCGCTCCCCTGCCGCGCTCCTCGCCTGCGAGCGCGATGTGCAGGCGGTCGACGCCCAAAGCGAAGCCCACCGCCGGCAGCGAGCGCCCGAACTGGCCCAAAAGCTCGTCGTAGCGCCCGCCGCCGCCGATCGGGGCGCCCAGCGCCGGGTCGTACACCTCGAACACCGCGCCCGTGTAGTAGCCCAGCGAGCGCACCAGCCCGAAGTCGAAGATCACGCGCCCCGCGACCGCCGGCTCCAGCAGCGCGTACACCGCCAGCAGCCCCGCCGCCGCCGAGGCCGCCGGCCCCGGCAGGCCCTCGAGCGCCTGCGGGCCACCCCGCAGTTGCGGCACCCGCAGCAGCAGATCCGCCTCGGCGGGGGGCAGCCCGGCCTCCCCCAGCCGGCGCTCCAGCTCGACGAAGTCGCGGCGCACCAGCGCCTCCAGTAGCGATGCGCGCAGCCGCTCGGGGACGCCCACGCCCGCCATCAGCGCGGGAAACAGCGCGGCGTCGCCGAGGCCCACCCGGTAGTCGGCGAGGCCGGTCGCGTCGAGCGCGCGGCACAGCACCGTCAGCGCCTCGGCGGTGCCCTCGGGCGCGGGCGCGCCAAGCAGCTCAATGCCAGCCTGCAGCAGCTCGCGCGGCTGACCGCGCGAGGGGCGCACCTCGCGGTAGCAGTGCGCGAGGTAGCAGAAGCGCAGCGGCGGCTCGGCGTGCGGGTAGCGGGTGGCGGCCACGCGGGCGATCGGGACGGTCATGTCCGAGCGCAATACCAGCAGCGCGCCTGTCTCGTCGAACAGCCGATAGGCCGGTGGCGGGGCGGCGCTGTCGGCACGCGCCAGCACCGCCTCGTACTCGAGCGCAGGGGTATACACCTCGCCGTAGCCGGCCTGCTCGAAGACCTCGCGCAGCGCCTCGGTGATCGCGCGCATCTCGCGCATCTCGTCGGGCAGCACGTCGCGCGTGCCGCTGGGGATCGGGTGGGTCATGGCGTGAACATGTATACGACGAAACGGGGACGGTGCGGTGAAGGTCTACGGAAACGGTGGAGGCGACGGCGATAGGGCACGACCAACCCGAATGCGGGCCACCCTACGCGTGGATCGCCGGCTGTGGCTCGACCGCGACGCGCTCGATGTTGGCGCCCAGCTCGCGCAGGCGCTCGTCGATCCGCTCATACCCGCGGTCGATCTGGCGGATGTTGCCGATTTCCGAGCGCCCGTCGGCGCACAGCGCCGCCAGCAGCATCGCCATCCCGGCGCGTATGTCGGGCGACTCCACGCGCTCGCCGCGCAGCCGCCGGGGGCCGGTGACGATCGCGCGGTGGGGGTCGCACATCACGATGTCTGCTCCCATCAAAATCAGCTTGTCGGTGAAGATCAGGCGGTTCTCGAACATCCACTCGTGGATCAATATCGAGCCCTCCGCCTGGGTGGCGAGCGCTACCGCGATCGAGGTCAGATCGGCGGGGAAGGCCGGCCAGGGCCCGTCCTGGATCTTGCTCTTGTACTCCCCCACGTCGGCCTGCGCCACCAGGCGCTGGCCACCGGGCACGAGGATGTCATCGCCCTGCACCTCGGTGCGCAGGCCCAGCCGTTCGAAGACGAGGCGGATCATGCGCAGATCGCCGGGGACGGTGTCGCGCACGCGCAGTTCGCCGCCGGTGACCCCGGCGAGCGCGATGAAGCTGCCGATCTCGATGTGGTCGGGGGCGATGCGGTGCTCGCAGCCGTGCAACTGCTCGCAGCCGTTGACGGTGATCAGGTTGGAGCCGATGCCCTGGATATCGGCGCCCATCTTCACCAGCATCCGCGCGAGGTCCTGCACGTGCGGCTCGCAGGCAGCGTTACCGATCACCGTCTGCCCGGGGGTGAGCGCGGCGGCCATCAAAGCGTTCTCGGTCGCCATCACGGAGGGCTCGTCCATGAACACGTCGGTCGAGCGCAAGCCGCCCTCCGCCGTGAGCAGGATGTCGCGCCCGCAGTGCACGCGCGCACCCATCGCCCGGAAGGCGTCGAGATGTGGATCGAGGCGCCGGCGGCCGATCACATCCCCGCCGGGCGGGGGCATCACGGCGCGCTGGAAGCGCGCCAGCAGCGGCGCGGCGAGCAGGAACGAGGCGCGGATCTGCTCGGCCAGCTCGGGGTCCACCTCAACGCCGTGCACGTCGGCGGCGCACAGCGAGAGCTCGTTGGGTCCTACCCACGCCGCCCGCACTCCCAGGTGCTCGAGGATCGCGACCATTGCCTCGACGTCGCGGATGCGAGGCACGTTGTGCACCAGCACCTCCTCCCCGGTGAGGACACAGGCGGCGAGGATCGGCAGCGCCGCGTTCTTGTTCCCGGCCGGGGTGAGCGTGCCGGAGAGCGGGACGCCGCCTTCGATGACGAACTTCTCCATGGGCTTCGAGCGCCCCTCGCGGCCGAGGATCGGACCGGCGCGGCGTCGTGAGCCAAGGGTAACAGCCATGTTGCTTTGAAGTTCGCGCATTGCGCCGCCGACCCTGCACGATCGGCGCTCGCCGATCTCGATGGCCCCGGTGGGATGCAATTTTCGTTGCAGCTTCGGCGTCCCGATCTGGCTCAACCGTGCCATTCGCATGGCAAAGCGCAGGGTACGCACGTATGTTCGGTGCGTTCCGTCCGGAGGGGTGCGTACTGTGCGAACACATGTTCTGTTCACCTCGGACATCGAAGCTCACGCTGGCCGAACCGGGGACTCGCGCCAAAGGCCCGTGTCTCCTGGCTTCGGTAGCCCGGGATGCGCTCGCGCTGACCCGCGCGTTCCTCCTGCTCGAGGACGACGATCCAGTCGACTGGGAGGTCGGCGAGGAGGATCTCGCGGCAGCACCTCACGAGCCCACATGGGCTCCCGCGCACCGCGCAGGGCTGAGTGGATGGCAAACACCGCGGCGGGGAGGCCAGTCGGCAGCCCCGCCGCAGGTGTGCCTCTGTGCGAAGGGCCCCAAGAGAAACATTCCAGTCACTTCGCCTACCCCGAAGTCTCCTTTCGTGGCGGCGCATAACCAGTCGATTTGCACGGCATTTGCGAAGCCCGGCGAGCGGAGTGCGGCGTTTTACGCAGAGCCGCCAAGCCACGCTTGACGGGCTGCCGACCGCTGACGATCATCCCTCCACGGCCCGGCTCGCCGAACCCGGTGCCGGGCCCTACTACCTCTGAGGGATCGCAAGGGAGATCGTGCGCACATCCATCGTCCTCACCGCCGGGCTGGTGGTGATCGCGGCGCTCGTCGGTGTGACGCTGGCGCGCTCGCCACCGACGCTCGCCGGCACCAACCGGGTGCCGGCGGAAAGCTTGATCGGGGTCGTCGAACACGATGTCGGAGTCTGCCAGGGCGAGGAAACGCTGCCGGCGGGCACCTCCGCAATCCGCCTGTCGCTGGTGTCGATCGTCGGCCCTCGGGTGGCGGTGAGAGTGCTGTCGGGCGGGCAGGTGGTCACTCACGGGAGCACCGACGCCGGCTGGACCAGCAGCGAGGTGACTGTGCCAGTGGCGCCTGCCCCCCGCGGCACGGCGCCGGTGACCGTTTGCCTGCGGCTGAGCGACCTCAACGGGGAAGTCGAATTCAAGGGGGCTCGCACCTCGGCCCCGGTGGCGGTGAGCGAACGCGGAGAACACCTGCACGGACGGCTGCGGGTCGAATACGTGCGCGCGGGGCACCGCTCGTGGACGACGCTCATCTCCACGATCGCCAGGCATGTCAGCCTTGGCCGCGCCTGGAGCGGAATGTGGGTCGTCTTCTTCCTGCCGGCGCTCGCGCTGAGCGTGGTGGCGCTCACGTCTTGGGGCATCCTACGGGAGCTGCGATGAGCCAGATCCAAGCTCCCCACACGGGCAGCATGAACGTCGCTCCCGACCTCGCCGGCCGCAAGCCGGGGGGATGACCGGTGAGTAGGCGCACGGCAGCGCGGACACCGGTGAGACGTCCGCCCGCCGGGAAGGGGGCGGTTGGAGAGCGATCGCCCACCCGCGGCGGGCCGGTTGTAGGGCGAGCGCCGGGGAAGCGTCGGGCGGCGCCGGCGCCCTCCTCGCGCCGGCTGGCGGAGGCGTTCGCGAACATTCCGCGGACGGCGTGGATCTGCGTCACGGTGGCGTGTCTCAACTCCGTGTGCTGGTCGCTGATCTCGCCTCCTTTTCAGATCACCGACGAACCCAGCCATTTCGCCTACGTGCAGCACCTCGCCACGACGGGGACGCTGCCGACCTCCAACGAAGAAAAGTTCTCCGCCGCTGAGACCGAAGCGCTGATCGGGCTCAAATACCAGCAGGTGCGAGAGCTGCCGCAAAACCACACGATCGCCTCCGCAGCCGAACAGGCACAGCTGGAACGGGCGCTGAGCACGCCGGCGTCGAGCGCGAGCCAGGACGCGGGCGTGGCGACCGAGCAGCCGCCGTTGTACTACACGCTGGAGACGATCCCCTACAACCTCGGCGGCACGGTGCTCACGCGGCTGGCATTGATGCGGCTGCTGTCGGCGCTGATGGCTGGCGTGACGGCGCTGTTCGCGTTCCTGTTTTTGCGCGAAGCGCTCCCGGGCGTGCGCTGGGCGTGGACGGTGGGCGGCCTCGGCGTGGCGCTGTTCCCGCTGCTGGGCTTCATGTCGGGCGCGGTGAATCCCGACGCGATGCTGTACGCGGTGTCGGCCGCGCTGTTCTTCGTCCTGGCCCGCGCGTTCCGGCTGGGATTGACGCCGGGGTGGGCCGCGGCGATCGGCGCCGTGATCGCGGTGGGCGTGCTGACTAAGGTGAACTTCATCGGCCTGCTCCCGGGCGCGGCGCTTGCACTGGGGATCCTGGCGCTCCGCGAGGCGCGGGTGTCACGCTCGGGCGCCTACCGCGCGCTGGCGCTCGCAGCGGGCGTGGCGGTGAGCCCGGTGGTGGTGTACCTCACGCTCA
>Ga0187855_10001079_pt1 | contig 22206 bp, 18 predicted proteins | sample June2016WEW_8_10_2_FD_132969 | JGI IMG/M metagenome (GOLD analysis project Ga0187855, IMG submission 132969) | Peatland microbial communities from SPRUCE experiment site at the Marcell Experimental Forest, Minnesota, USA - June2016WEW_8_10 | ecosystem: Environmental > Terrestrial > Soil >...
TAGTCGTCCCACATGTCCAGATGGACGGAATCGCGAGGAGAGGCGTCCTCGCCCCAAAGCTCGCGCGCCGCGAAGCGCACGGAATAAACATGCTGCCGCTTCTCGCCCCGGAACTGTGCATTGGTGTCCGGGAAGACATACACGCCGTGGTCGCGAACGATCTGTCCCGTCTTGCCGCGCGCGTAACGGGGCAGTCGCGTATGCCCCACAGGGTTGATGTTTCGCGCCCGTACGCGTTGCCCCACCTGGAACAGCGGGGCTACGGAGGGGTCGTTGCTCGAAGGAATGCCTCTGCTAATCACGGCAGCCATCGCCACGGTATAAGCGGGATTGACCTTCGCGGAGCCCGGCGCCGGCTGGCCGCTTTCGAGTTCGTCCCTGGTAACCAGCCCGTACTTCACTACCCGCTTCTCCATGGCTGCAAACCATTTTTCGTAGTAGCTCATCCGCAGGTAGTCGGCGGGGGCAAGCAACTCGATGTCGTGCCGCCATGCGTCGAGATTCCACTTACGCCACTCCGCCAGGGCGCGGTTGAGTGCGTACACGCGACTCTCCCAGCGTGCGTGGAAAACCGGCTCGTTCTTCTCGTAATGGATGGGGCCCATGCCATGCATGCCGCCCATGTCATGCACGCCGTTCATGCCTTGCCTCCGGCGGCTGGCGGCAAAGCTTTCGCCACACCGACCATGGCATCGCGCGTCACCAGCTCGGCAAGCTCCGTCTCGCTCAGCATCTCGCTCCCGGCCGGACGCTCCGGCAGCACCAGATAGCGCAGCTCCGCGGTGCTGTCCCAAACACGCACCTCCACGTCTTCGGCCAGCTCCAGCCCAAACTCGCGCAGTACGCCACGAGGATCGATCACCGCCCGCGACCGGTAGGCCGTCGACTTGTACCACACTGGCGGTAATCCCAGCACCGGCCAGGGATAACAGGAACACAGAGTACAGACCACCAGATTATGAACCTTCGGCCCGTTCTCGACGACGACCATGTGCTCGCCCGCCGAGCTTCCGTATCCCACTTCGGCGATTGCAGAGGCGGCATCGGACAGCAGGCGCATCTTATAGGCGGGGTCCACCCAGGCCCGCGCGACCACCCTGGCGCCATTCCGGGGCCCGATCTTATGTTCGTAGGTATCGATCAACGCATCCAGCGCCGCCGGATCCACCAGTCCCTTCTCAACCAGTAGCGACTCCAGTGCCTTGACCCGCAGCGTCGGGTCTGAAGGCACCGCCTGATGCTCATGATCGTGAGTTGAATCCTGTCCGTGCAGATTCCCTCCCGCTGCCACCGCGCCGGTAGCAGCCAGGAAACTACGCCGACTCGTGCTCAAAATGCACCGCCCTTCGCCCTCAGTTCAGATCAGCCAGTCCGCCGACAAAAACGCTTTGAAGTAGTGTACCAAAGGATTGACCGGTATGACGGCTTGTTGGCAGGCGAAAGCGTACCCCACTCCTACGGCCAGCGCACGCTATCGGGTGGCGTATTGTGGCACTGGTTGGAGTCGGTGATGCCGGAGGAAATCAGGGCGCAGGCATTCTCCGTGGCCGTCCGCAAAGCCAGCTCGCGGGTGCGCGCGGAAGCCGTACGGCAGGCGTTGCGTCCCTGGTAGGTGATGCAGACCTCGCAGCGTATGCGGCCGGCGCCCATCGTCGAATAGACAACGATGCCAAGGAATGCCACGAGGAACAGAATGCCCAGCAGAACGCTCTTCTTCACGCGAAAAAATTGCCCATGCGGCGGAACTTGGCATACCGCTGGTCGACGAGTTGGTCGGGGCCCAGGCCGGAGAGCGCCTCCAGGGCCTTTACGACGCTCTCGCTGAAGAAGCGCGCTGCCGCGTCCATATCTTCGTGAGCGCCGCCGGGCGGCTCGCTTACCACCGTGTCGATCAACCCGAGCTTGAGCAACTCCTCGGCCGTGAGCTTCAGGGCAGCCGCGGCGAGCTCCGCCTTGGTGGAATCGCGCCAGATGATGGCGGCGCAGCTTTCCGGCGAGATCACGCTATAGATGGCGTTTTCCAGCATCAGGACCTGGTTGCCGACGCCCAGGGCCAGCGCGCCGCCGCTGCCGCCTTCGCCGATGCAAACCACGATCACCGGTATTGCCAGGCGGGCCATCTCGCGGAGATTGCGGGCTATGGCTTCGGCCTGGCCGCGCTCCTCCGCGTCGATTCCGGGATACGCTCCGGGCGTATCTAGCAGCGTGATCACCGGCCGTCCGAACTTGGCCGCGAGTTGCATGATGCGCAAAGCCTTGCGATAGCCCTCCGGCTTCGGCATCCCGAAATTGCGATAGAGCTTTTGCTTGGTATCGCGGCCCTTCTGCTCGGCCACCACCATGACCGGCTTGCCGCCCAGAAACCCGGATCCGCAAACGATGGCGGGATCGTCGCCGAACAGGCGGTCGCCATGGATCTCGCGGAAGTCCGTGAAGACGCGCTCGATGTAATCGAGCGAATGGGGGCGTTTTGGATGCCGCGCCAATTGCACGCGCCGCCAAGCGTCCGCCCGCGCTTCGGCAGTCGCGGGCAGTTGCTGGGACGCAGGGGTACTGGGTTCCGGTGACACTCTCCACCATATTAACAGAGGCGGGGGAGTACCTCGGCTGGAGAGCGCCCTCCGGGACCCTACAGAACCCCCACTTCTGGTTCACTGTTATAAATAGTCCAGAGCGATGCGACAGAAGTCTTGTCATCTCCCGCCATCCGACCCAAACTCAAAGTAGAGGGTCGAATGGGCATTTCTGCCTGTCCGAATTCATCCAGAGGAGGGAAAACCAAATGTGTGACTATTCTTTAATGGCGGTTCCGAACCGGCTGGCTGCGGAGCAAGAAGACTTGGTAGCTTACAGGTTCCCAACCGGCTCGCTGGGGCTGGCTTCACCCGCGGATGTGAAACGGGCTTGCTATCCGGCAAAGGCCCGGCGAGGAGGACTTTGGACGGCCGTGAAGAGCTTCTTCATTCCGCCTGTCCACCATCCGGTGACGGCGGTTTGCATTCCGCCGGGCGCCCGGCTGCTGCTGCAGGATATTCCGGAGCGGCTACAGCGGGAACTCGCCGTGGGACCGGCGGAGGAAGTGACTTTCACCCAGGTCAGCGCCGCCATCAACACCTATCGCGATGCAGTGCGCTTTTTCAATGGCCGCCAGATCCGGCTCCAGGAACTGCGCGAGGGCCAGCGCGTAAGAGTGCTGGACATGTCGCTGGCGGAGGCCTTCGAGCCCCTGGCGGAAGAGTACTTGCGGGACGTTTTGCGCTAGGGCTGGTGGATCGGGAGACCCTACCGCACCCGGTTGCTGTTTTTGGCGGCATCGGCACTGGCGTTCGAGGATGGGCTGACGGATGTCTACCAGGTCCTGATGGCCAAGCGCGCCAGCCCAGGCGGCGGCTGACGCGGGCGTACACGTATCGCTAGCGAGCTTGGTGCGGTAGAATGCGAATACTTCCCCCGGGCGTTGCTCCGCGCAAAAAAGGGAGCAGAGGAGGTTTCCATGCCTGTGTGGGCCCACCGTCGCAGTGCCGGCGCAAAGGGCATCCCGCCCGCCGTCCAGGCGCGCACCGAGCGGCGTATCCTCGATTACGCCGCCGAACACTATGCCGGAAGATTCACGCGCATCGACGTGCGCTTCCGCGGCGCTATTTGCTACATCGATGCGTATACTGAACCGGGGGTGCCCGACGGGTACCGTCCGCCGGCCGGTAAGACTCGCGAGGAGTGGCTCCAACACCTGCGAGACACTCCGCATCATCTTTGCCGGATCCGCTACTTTGGCAACGAGGATCGCTGGAGCTTTGCGTTCTACACCTACGCGCACGAAAAGTATGAACCGAGCTTCTTGCTGAGTGGCGCAAATCAGGGCGCGCCGGAGGAAGCGTTCGCGACGTCGGCGCTGTTTTTGTAGCGCGTCAGACATCCAGGTTCTCACATCCAGCGCGTTGTCTTCGATGAACTTCCTGCGGCTCTCCACGCCTCCGCCAATCAGGATTGACTCATTCTCCTGCCTGAATGCTTTAACAGATTTAGACCAAACATGGATACCCTGAAGAAATGCGTCGGCCGAGTGGAATCCGAAATCGAAAGGGCTTTGGCAAGCTGGGCTAGACCCTGGTCCCCCGTCCAAGAATGCCTTGACACCCTAGGGGAGAGGCGCTAGTATCACCCTTAGGACGTCTAGGAGAGTAAGTCCTAGGCTCTCTAGGGAAAGATATGAACAAACCCGTCGATATCCTCCAAGGCACGCTCGACATGCTGATTCTGAAGGCCGTCTCGCTCGGGCCGCTGCACGGCTACGGCATTCTGCTCCGCATCCAGCAGATTTCGAAGGAAGCGCTGCAAATACCGCAGGGCTCGCTGTATCCGGCGCTGTACCGCCTGGAGCATCGCGGGTGGGTCTCCGCGGAGTGGGGCGCCAGCGAGAACAAGCGTAAAGCCAAGTACTACCGGCTCACCGGGGCGGGCCGCAGACAGTTGAAATCCGAGCGCAAAGAATGGAAGCGCCTGGCGGTCGCCATCGCGGATGTGCTGACGGCGAAGCCGGAGGAGGTATGACATGCTGGCGAGGGTGCGATCCTGGTGGCGGGCGCTGACGCGGCCGTCGCGCATTGAACAGGAAATGGCCTCCGAAATGGACAGCCACTTGGAAAGCTATGCGGCTGACCTGGTGGCCCACGGCGTCGAACCCAGCGAGGCGCGGCGACGGGCACGGGTCGAATTTGGCAGCGTGCCGGCGGCGGCGGAGGAGTGCCGCGAGGCGGTGGGCCTGCGCTGGCCGGATGAGATCGCGCGCGACCTTCACTACGCCACGCGCGTGCTGCGCAAGAGCCCCGCGTTCACTGCCGCGGCGGTAGCCACGCTGGCTCTCTGCATCGGGGCGAATACAGCCATCTTCAGCGTGGTGGATGCAGTATTGCTGCGGCCGCTGCCGTATCCGCAGCCGGAGCGGCTGTTCTCGGTGGCCCGGCATTTTCAAGGCAAAGGCTCCAACGCCTACCAGACGAATCTGTGGGGTGCGGCGTGGGAAGGAGTGCGCGATCACGCCAGTTATGTGGACGCAGCCGTGTTCAGCGATGGTTCGATGGGCGTCAACTTTGCGGCGGGAGGCCGGGTCGAGTACGTCAAGCAGCAACGCGTTTCGGCGGGCTTCTTTCGCGTGCTGGGCATCGCGCCGCTCATCGGGCGCGAGTTTTCGGCGGATGAAGACCGCCAGGGCGGGCCGGCAGTCGCGGTGCTGAGTTACGCGCTGTGGAAGCGGGTCTTTCGCGCCGACCCCTCGATTGTGGGACTGGCGGTCACCTTGGCGGGCGAGCCGCACACCATCGTCGGCGTACTGCCGGCACACTTCCAGAGCAGCGTTCCGGCCGACCTGTGGACGCCGCTGCGTCCTTCCCGGGAGGGCGAAGGCGGGGGATCCAACTATGCCGTGGTGGCCCGTTTGCGCTCCGGCGCGACGTGGGCGCAGGCTAACACACAGCTAGAGGCGCTAGGGGCGCCGCTCTTGCGCGAGTTCGGGCAGGACCCTTCCACGGAACACCTCCGCTTGATCTCGTTCCAGCGCGGTATGAGCGAATACGTACGCCAGCCGCTGCTGATTTTATGGGCCGCGGTAGGGCTGGTGTTGGTGATTGGCTGCGTAAATATCGCCGGACTGCTGCTGGCGCGGGCGGCCGGGCGTACGCGCGAGATGGCCACCCGCATGGCGCTGGGCAGCGGCCGCGCGGCGCTGATCCGGCAAATGCTGGCCGAGAGCGTGGTGCTGGGCCTGTGCGGCGGGGCGGCCGGCGCTGTCCTAGGGTGGCTAGGAGTGAAGGCTCTCAAGGCCTTGATGCCGGCCAGTTTGAACGTATGGCAGGCAGTGGAACTCGACTGGCGCGCACTGGCTGCTACCGCTTGCGCGTCGATTGCGGCGGGCATCCTGTTCGGCCTTTATCCTGCTTTGGCGGCCAGCCGTCTGGAGATCCGCGCGGCACTGGGCGAGGCCGGACGAGCCGTGGCCGGCGGACGCAACCCGTGGCCGCGCCGCCTGCTGGTGGCCAGTGAAGTGGCGCTGGGCGTGGTGCTGCTGGTGGGCGCCGGTTTGCTGATCCGCACGTTTGCCCATCTGCAGGGCCTCGATCCGGGCTTCGATGCAAAGAACGTAATCGCGGCGCAGCTCTCGCTGCAGGATGCGCGGTATGCAACCAACCAGCGCGTGAACCAGCTTTTCGACAAAAGCCTCACGCGCATTTGCGAATTGCCGGGTGTGGACTCGGCGGCGGTAGCCCTCAGCTTACCCTACGAGCGCGCGCTGAACATGGGGTTCAAGCGCCTGGATGGTCCGCATCCGGACACGGAATCGCAGATCACCAATATGTTCTACATCACCCCCGAGTTCTTCCGGGTGCTGCGCATACCGTTGTTGCGGGGGCGCGTTTTCACCGCCGCAGACAGCCGCACCACGGCGGAGGTCGCGGTGGTCAGCGAAGCCTTCGTGAAGATGTACATGCGCGGCGACGATCCGGTCGGCCGTCACCTGGGCGACGACGGCGACCGGCGCGAGATCGTCGGCGTGGTCGGCGATATCCAGCAGAAGAGCGGCTGGGGAGACGGCGCACCGACGGCGGCCATGCCGGACATCTACATTCCAGCCACGCAGGTGGACGACAAGTTCATTCCACTCGTGCACACCTTTTTCTCGCCGAACTGGATCGTGCGCACGGCGGGATCGCCGGAGGGCATCATCGCGGGAATGCAACGCGCGATGCAATCTGTGGATCCGCAACTTCCGTTTGCGGGCTTCCACAACATGGAGGACGTGCGCTATCGGGCGCTGGCCCAGGAGCGTTTCCAGGCGGTCCTGTTGGGCGCGTTGGCGGGGCTGGCGCTGCTGCTCGCCGCTGTGGGGATTTACGGCTTGATTGCCAACTCGGTCGCGGAACGCACTCGCGAGTTGGGCATCCGGCTGGCCCTGGGCTCGACTGTGGCACAGGCCATGCGCGCCGTGGCACTGCCCGGCGTGGCGCTGGCGCTGGCGGGAGTCATGGTGGGCTCCGTGCTGGCTGGATTCGCGTCGCAACTGCTGCGCCACTTGGTGTGGGGCGTGCAGCCCGGCGACCCGTTCACATTTGCCGCGGTCGCTCTGGTGCTGCTCGCCGTGGCTGCCGCCGCCAGTTTCCTGCCGGCGCTGCGTGTGACGCGCCTGAATCCCGCCGAGACACTGCGGCAGGAGTAGCGCTTTAGGCAAGAGGCGCTCGCCGGGACGGCGAACTGAAGTTCGCCCGGCCCAGGGGGCACCCCAAGTGCTGTCCACGGGCAAACCATATAGCCCGAACTCGGCTGTGGCGCTGGATCCCCAGCAGGAACAGCCGCATGATCCGCCACCGCACCCGCCGTTTGGGGAAGCTGGGAGTGGCGGTGCGGAGCGGTGCCAAGCCGACGCCCAGCCGGGTACCGCGTGGTCAGCGATCGCCGCTAAACGCGCTTCCCCGGTGGGTGTAACTCCCTAAACCCTTACGGCTCAGCACCGGAACACCGGGGAATGTAAGAATGCCAAAATTATGATGGGTAGTGCCATGCCCGCAAATAGGGGCAAATTTCCCTCTTGACATCCTAGAGGAAACCATCCATACTCCTCTTGGATGTCTACACGAAACTCCAAGCCCGATGTCCTCCAAGGCACTCTCGACCTGATGGTCCTGCGCACCCTCGAAACCCTGGGGCCCCAACACGGCTTCGGACTCGCCAAGCGCATCGAGCAGATCTCCGATGGCGCTCTCGATCTCAACCAGGGCACCCTCTACCCCGCCCTCCTCCGCCTCGAACAGCGCGGCTGGACTCAATCCCGCTGGGGCGCCTCCGACAAAAATCGCCGGGCCAAATTCTACGAGCTCACCGACGCCGGCCGCAAACAAATCGGCCACGAAACGGACGACTGGGCCCGCACCGTCGCCCTCATGCAACGGTTCCTCCGACCAGCCGAAAAGGAAAGCTGATGCGCACTATCTGGAATCGCTTCAAGGCCCTGTTCTCGAACGGGCGCCTGGAAGGCGAGTTGAACGAAGAGATCCAAGTCCATCTCGCGATGCGCGCCGACGAGTTGCGCCAGCAAGGCATGGACCCCAAAGCCGCGCAACAGGCGGCTCGCCGCGAGTTCGGCGGCGTCGACCAGATGAAGGAAGCCTACCGCGATCGCCGCGGCATTCCGCCGCTCGAAATCCTGGCGAAGGATATCCGCTACGGTCTCCGCGGCCTGCGCCGCAATCCCGCTTTCACCCTCGCGGCCGTGCTCTCGCTGGCCCTCGGCATCGGCGCCAATACCGCCATCTTTTCCTTCGTCAACACTCTCATGCTCCACATGCTGCCGGTGCGAAACCCCGACCAACTGGTGTCTCTCTATAAGACCGGCGGTTGGGGCCGCGGCTATGCCTCCTATCCGCTCTACCTGGGATTCCGCAAGCACACGGACCTGTTCGCCGGCGTATTCGCGCGCAGCGGCGCCGACAAAGTGCGATTCGACCCCGGCCACAGCAATCGCGCCGAGTTCGTCCAGCGTGAGTTTGTCTCTGGCAACTACTTCGAAGTCCTCGGAGTCCAGCCCGTCTTGGGCCGCGTGTTTACCGGCGATGACAACCGCACGCCGCAAGCCCACCCCCTGGTGGTCCTGAGCTACGATTTCTGGCGCAGCCGCCTCGGCCTCGATCCCGCAGTGCTCGGACGCGTGCTCCTGGTCGACGAACAACCGCTCACGGTCATCGGTGTCGCCGCGCCCGCGTTTCATGGCGTCGAAGTGGAACATCGCACCGATCTGTGGGTCCCCGCCATGATGTATCGCGGCCAGATCATGGAGCCGGGCATGCACTGGATCTGGATCATGGCGCGGCGCCGGCCGGAAATCCCTCGCGCCCGCCTGCAGGCCGCGGTCAGCACCATCATGCAGCAGTACTTGGCCGGGGTTTACGGCGGCAACACTAACGCCGCGTTCCGCCGGTTTGCCATGGAGCAAAAGGTAGAGGTGCGCGACGCTGGCGTGGGCCTCTCGGAACTGCGCGATGCATTCGGCAAGCCCCTCAGAATCTTGATGGCGGCCGTCGGCCTGGTTCTGTTGATCGCCTGCGCCAATGTCGCCAATCTGCTGGTCGCGCGCGGCTCCGCGCGGCGCAGGGAAATCGCGCTGCGCTTCTCGCTGGGCGCATCCCGTGGCCGCATCGTCCGTCAATGGCTGATCGAAAGCCTGCTCCTCGCCATGATGGGCAGCATCCTGGGTCTGTTGTTCGCCATGCGGGGCGAACGCTATATGCTCCTGTTCGTGCCCGCGGGTTCCAGCGACGAATTCCATGTCGCGCCGGACGCCGCCGTCCTCGCGTTCACCGCGGGCATATCCATTCTCTCGGCCCTGCTGTTCGGCCTCGCGCCCGCATTGCGCGCCACTGCCCTCGATCCCGCCGCCACTCTCAAGGAAGGCGGGACGCCGTCTGCAGGTCGTGGCCCGAGGGCCGGCCTACGCCAGGCGCTGGTGGTGGTGCAGGTGGCCTTCTCGGTAGTGCTCGTAGTGGCGGCCGGCCTGTTCGCGCATAGCCTCCGAGACCTGCACTCCATTAACGCCGGATTCGCCTTTCAAAACGTGGTCACTTTCTCGCTCGACTATCCGCGGGCCTGGGAGACCGCGGACAAGGATCGTCTCCGCGAAAGACTCTCGGCCCGAGTGGCTTCTCTGCCAGGTGTCGTGTCGCTCAGTTACGGATTTCCAGGGCCCTACCTGAGCGGCAACTGGTCGAGCGGCATCCGCGTGCCCGGCTCCGCCCGCACAGCCAAGGAAGGTGTCGAAGTCGCCGAACAAGGTGTGGGACCCGCCTACTTCGCAACCATCGGCAGCCGTCCCCTGCGCGGCCGCGAGTTCGACGAAAGTGACATGCGCGCCACGCGCAAAATCGCTGTCGTGAACGAGTCATTCGTCCGCGAGTTCCTACCCGGCGTGCCTGACCCCGTGGGCCGCGTGTTGAGCTTCGACGACTCTAAGCCCGAAGGCGGAGAGCCCACTTACATCGTCGGCCTGGTGCGCGACATCCTGCACAATGGTCTGCGTAGCCGGGCGGAGTCCACCGTCTATGTGCCCTTTACCCAGGGCAAGCAAGGCCCCCTCGCCTTCGATCCGCCGCTGCTGGTTCGCGCGCCGCTTCCGCCCGATGCCCTGGTCCCCATGATCCGGCGCGAATTGCGCAACCTCGATCCGGAAGTCGCTCTCGTCGAGCCGCGCACCCTCCGCGAGCGCATCGACGATTCCATATTCCTCGATCGCATGATCGCCACCCTAAGCGGATTCTTCGGCCTCCTCGCGTTGCTCCTGGCGGCCGTCGGCATCTATGGAGTGATGGCCTATGCAGTCGCGCGGCGCACCGGAGAGATCGGTCTGCGCATCGCTCTCGGCGCGGCCCCGGCCCGGATCAAATGGATGGTGCTCGGTGACGGTCTGCTCCTGATCGCGCTTGGCATCCTCATCGGACTCCCGCTGTCGCTCGCCGCCGGCCGTATCAGCGCCTCATTGCTGTATGGCGTGCAGCCGAACGATCCGATCACACTCGTGTCCACCATCGCGGTGCTCGTAGCCCTCGGTATACTCTCCGCATTCGTACCCGCGCGCCGCGCCGCCTCGATCGCACCAATAGAGGCGCTGCGCCATGAATGAAAACACAACCCCGGCCACCAGCCCCTGGAGATGGGCTATTTCCGGCCGCAGCGGACACAACCACCATCCACCAGCCACCAAACACGGCGAGCAAAGCTCGTCCCGGGAGCGCCCCGTGATACCATCTGAAGCGAAAGGCAATCCAAACCGTTATGCGACTCCGCTTTTACAACGCGCTTCCCGCGCTTTTGCTGTTGATTCCCGCTGCGCTTCCCGCCGAAGATCCCAAGCCCGAAGCCATTATGGACAAGGCCATCGAAGCCACCGGCGGCAAGGCGGCCTACGAGAAAATCAAGACCGAGGTTTTGACCGGAACACTCGAGCTCAGTAGCATGGGCTTGAAAGGCACTATCACGATGTACCGGGCACTACCGGACAAGAGTTACACACTCATTGATTTCTCCGGCATGGGCAAAGCTGAAGAAGGATTTAACGGAGAGGTAGCGTGGGCCGTCAACGGCATGGAAGGCGCCCGCATCAAAAAGGGCGACGAGCGCGCGGTCGCCATGCGTAATGCTTCGCTGGCTGCCGAGCTACACTGGCAGGACTACTTCTCGAAGGTCGAACTGGCGGGATCCGAAGACGTCGCCGGCAAGCCCTGTTACAAACTCACTCTCACGCCCAAAGAGGGAAGCCCGGAAACCCGCTTTTACGACAAAAGCTCCGGCCTGCTCGTGAAGACAATTCTGCCGACTTCCACCGCGGACGGGCCCGTCACCGTCGAAATCGGGCTGAGCGACTATCGCGACGAAGCGGGCATCCTCATGCCGCACACCATCACGCAAAAGGTCCCCAGCACCGACATCGTGATCAAGATCGAAAGCGTCAAGCGCAACGAAGATATTCCCGCCAACCGCTTCGATCTGCCCGACGAAATCAAGGCCCTGGCCGCCAAGAAATAGCAGCCTTGGCGCAGGCACTCCTGCCTGCCGCGCCGGCTTCAGCCGGCGCAGGCGAGCCTCTTGCTCGCCCATCAGGGAGTGGTCTTAGTCCCCGGTGGGGCAGGCGCTTCCGCCTGCCAAGAGCGTTTCCGTCCCCGCGCGGGGCAGGCGCTTTCGCCTGCCAACACCGTTTCCGTCCACGCGCCATCAGGGAGCGGTCTTCGTCCCTGGCCCGCCCTCGATCTGCACCAGTTCCACCGCACGCGGCACCGGCGCCGGTGGACGCAGCAACTTCCCCGGCACCCTCGAATAATAGGCCAGCCGCTCAATCACCGGCAGCAGTCTGCGCACGGTCTTACCGTGAACCATCAGGCTGCCCGCCACCAGCGCCGGATGCGGAATCGTCGTGCAGCAGCGCGCGCACACATCGATCTCGCCGGCCCGCCCACTCACGTGCGCGCGGCGCATGCTCTGCATCTGGTCGGAATTCCAGAGCCGTTCCAGCGGCTGTTCCGCAAGGTTGCCGAGCGGCGCGCCATCCAGCATGTAGCTCTGGCAGCATGGGTAGACGTCTCCGTTCTGCTTCACATACATCGGACCGCGCCATAAGTAATGGCAGGGATGCTTCCAATCTTCCGCCGCATGGCCCGCATCGGGATGCATGAGGTTGGTCTCGTCTTCCTTGATTCGCACTTGGTCCACGCCCGGCACGCCGCGCCAGAACCGCACGAACTCCGCGACCTCGCCCGCGTTGCGCTCCATACGCACCATCTGGACCACCACCTGCATCTTGGAACGCCGCGCGTGCTTCATCTTCGCGAACCGCACGAAGTTATCGCGCACCTTCTCGAACTTCGCCCCTTTGCGATAGAACTCAAAGCTCTCCTTGCTGGCGCCATCGAAGCTCAACGTGATCTGCTCCAACGGCGATTCGAGCAGCCTCCCGGCCAGGCGCTCATCCAGGAAGGTCCCGTTCGTCGAAAGCAGAGTCGAGATGCTGTGCCGGTGGCAGAACTCGATGCGCTCGAAGATCCGCCTGTCCATGAACGGCTCACCCAGCCCGATCAGCATCATGTGCTCGGCCGTGCTGCCGGATTCCCGTACCAGCCGCTCGAAGACATCATCGGACATATCCGCCTTGGGTTGCAGGTGCGTTTCGCGGGGGCACATGGGGCAATAGAGATTGCACTTGGCGGTGGTCTCGACGATGTACTCCACCGGCATCGCCGCCAGCGTCGAACGCCGCGCCAGGTAGCCCCACAGCAGTTTCGCCCGGTTCCAGGCCCGCATCGTCCTTTCATTGTAGCCGCAGCGCGCCGCCAGCCATCAAATAGCAAGATGCATGATCGCGTCCGTCAGCTAAACTCCGCCGGCATACGGCCCGGCGCCGAGTATGTTCTCTACTGGTCGCAGATGAACCGCCGCGCCGATGCTAACCATGCGCTGGCGTTCGCCGTGGAACTCGCCAACCGGCTCGATCTGCGAGTGCTTTTCTACGAAGGCCTGACTTGTTCTTATCCCTACGCCAGCGATCGCTTCCACCGCTTCATCCTGGAGGGCGTTCCGGAGACCGCCGAGCGCCTGGTTACCCTGGGCATCGGATATACGTTCTACCTGCGCAGGCGGCGCTCCGACCCGAATGACGCGCTCTACCGTCTGGCGGCCCGCGCGGCTGCCGTAGTGACCGACGACTATCCCACATTCGTCGCCGCCCGCCACAATGCCGGCGTAGCGCCCAAACTGGACGTAAGCTTCTACGCGGTGGATGCAAGCTGCATCGTTCCCATGAATTGTTTCGATAAGCGCGAGTACGCGGCTTACACCATTCGCCCGAAAATCCATAAGCTGCTGCCGCAATATTTGAAGCCGCTCACGCCCGTCAAAGTACGTAAGCCGTTTCTGGCGCGCCCGTGCGAGTTCCACACGCCCATTACCCCAGAGAACCTCGACGAACAGATCGCGTCCTGCGAGATCGATCACACGGTGCGGCCCTCCCCGTCGATCGCCGGCGGGCGCGTGGCCGCCAAGAAGCAGCTCGCGGCCTTTCTCAAACACGGCCTGCGCCGCTACGCCGCCGACCACAACGAGCCTTCCGCGCACGTCACTTCCGGCCTGAGCCCGTACCTGCATTTCGGCCAGATCTCTGCGCTCGAAGTGGCGCTGGCCGTCCAGTCTTATGCCCGCGCGCACAAGCTGATCGTCGACGAGTTCCTGGAACAGTTGATCGTGCGCCGCGAGCTAGCCTTCAACTTCGCCCGCTTCGCCCCCACAGCAGGCTCGCTCGATGTGCTGCCGGAGTGGGCCCGCGAGACCATGCGCCGCCACCGCCGCGACCGCCGCGATCCTATTTACACATGTGAACAATTCGAGCGGGCCGAAACGCACGACGAGCTGTGGAATGCGGCGCAGAAGGAACTGCTGATGCGCGGCACAATCCACGGCTACTATCGCATGTATTGGGGAAAGAAGATCATCGAGTGGTCGGCAAGTTACGATGACGCGCTGCGCATCATGATCTACCTGAATGACCGCTACGCGTTGGACGGCCGCGATCCCAATACCTACACAAATATCCTGTGGTGCTTCGGCCTGCATGACCGGCCGTGGCCCGAGCGGCGCTTGTTCGGCACGCTGCGCTACATGTCGCTAGAAGGCATGCGGCGCAAGACGGACGTGGACGAGTACATTCGCGAGGTGGAAGCGCTTTCAGGTACAGTAGCCTTATGACCATCGCGATAACCGGCGCTTCCGGGTTCATTGGCCGGCGGCTCATGAAGGCGCTCGCCGGCGGGAATCACTCGCTCCGCGTGCTTAGCCGCCATGCCGGCACCAACCTGCCGCCCGGCGTGAAGCTCTACGTCTGGGATGCGTCGAAAGGCCAGCCGCCGGCAGAGAGCCTGGAAGGCGTGGATGCCCTGGTGCACCTGGCCGGCGAGCCGATCGCGCAGCGGTGGAACGACGAAGTGAAGCAGAAGATCCACGAGACCCGTGTCACGGGCACGCGCAACCTGGTGCAAGCGCTTTCGACCGTTTCGCAGCGGCCTGCGGTGCTGATATGCGGCTCGGCGATCGGCTATTACGGATCGCGGGGAGATGAAGTTCTCACCGAATCGTCCGCTCCCGGCAGCGGCTTCGTGGCGGAGATCTGCATAGCGTGGGAGAAAGAGGCCGATCTGGCGGAGTCGCTGGGAATGCGGGTGGTGAAGGTGCGCACCGGTGTGGTGCTGGGCGCCAATGGCGGCGCGCTGGCCAAGATGCTGCCGCCGTTCAAGGCCGGCATGGGCGGGAAGTTAGGGCACGGCGATCAGTGGATGTCGTGGATCCATCAGGACGACCTGGTTGGGATCGTCCAGCACGCGCTGGACAATCCCGTGCGCGGGCCGGTGAACGGCACGGCGCCCAATCCGTCGAGCAACGCCGACTTCACCAAGACCCTGGGGCACGCCCTTGGCCGGCCCGCCGTCGTCGCCATGCCCGCCTTCATGCTGAAGACCATGTTCGGCGAGATGTCCGAGATAATGCTGGCCAGCCAGCGCGTGCTTCCGAAGGCGGCGGAAGCAGCCGGGTATCGGTTTCGGTACCCCGAATTGGAGCCGGCGCTGCAGAATGTCCTGGCGGCGTGAATTGTGAATTGTGGCGCAGTGGGACAGGCGCTTTCGCCTGTCAACCCCACCAAGTGATATACTGGTAAGCTCCAAGCTAAGCGGACCTTGTTATCTGTTGATTCGGAGCACCTTAAAATATGCGCGAAATAGGCCAGATTAGCCCTGAACCAGGTTTTTATCGCTGTGCGATCTGCGGCGCTGAGATTTACATAGAGGCCCGTCAGCCATTCCCATCGTGTCCCGGCAATGACCACTCGCCGCGATGGATCCTCATCGAGGAACACGCGTTGCTGATGGCCGGTGTCTAACGTGGTGGGGCAGGCGCTTTCGCCTGCCAACTCTGCGTCATGCCGATCATGCCGCCCCATGGGCTAGCCAGCCAGCGATAATACCTGGAGTGCCTCCCGGTGCTCCCAACGAAGCCCGCTGGCTGCGGTCCGAGCCCCGCCGCGTGTTGCCCCCGCCGATCGTCCAACGCATCGTAAGCCGCGCCCTGCCGCGTGCCATCGTCACCGGAATCGAACCGCTCTCCGACGGCTTGCGAAACGCGAACTTCAAGCTGCATCTGGACGCCCCCCGCGAGCCCGCCGTACTGCGCATCTACGAGCACGATCCGTCGCTGTGCCTGAAAGAGGTGGACCTGCTCCGGTTGCTTGCCGCATCGGTTCCCGTGCCGGAAGTGCTGTACGCGGAGCCTAGCAGTTGCGACGATCTCCCGCCATTTGCCCTCCTGCGCTACGTGGAAGCCATCACCTACCGTGATCTGAAACGCAGCGAAGATCGAGACGCCATCGCGCAAGCTGCGTACTCCGCAGGCGAAACGTTGGCCGCCATCGGCCGCATCACTTTTCCGAAAGCAGGCTGGCTCGCTCCGGGACCGGCTATCACCTCGCCGCTATTGGAGGGTGCCGACGCAGTCCCCCGCTTTGTTGATCTCTGTCTCGCGTCGCCCAATCTCCAGCGCCGTATGCCCGCCGATCTGCGGGACCAAACCCACGCCGCGATCTGGCCGGCAGCGGCGCCGCTCACGCACTTGCACGGCGACACGCATCTCGTCCACGGCGACTTCGGCAGCCGCAACCTGCTGGTGCGCAACCTCGCGGGGCTCTGGCGCGTGGCCGCGGTTCTCGACTGGGAGTTCGCCATCTCAAGCTCTCCCCTGGTGGATCTAGCCCACTTCCTCCGCTACGAGCGCGCCACGCGCCCTCTCGCTGAGCCGCACTTCTCCACCGGCTTTCTCGACGCCGGCGGCGTGCTGCCGCCCGATTGGCGCCTCCTTTCGCGATTACTCGACCTCACCTCCTTGTGCGAGAGCCTCACACACGAAGTCCTGCCGGATACAGTTGCCGAGGAACTGGTCGAGCTAATCCGCGCCACAGTCGAGGATCGTGAGCCGCAAGTCTCATAACCACGGCGATGCCGTTCCGCGCGGCTCAGCGGCGTTTACGCGAGGGGTGGGCATGCTCGGTCATACCGGGAATCGTGCTCCATTGCGGATCGCGGCCGAGGCGAGCGGATTCCTCGCGGACGAGTTCTTCGGGAACGGGCTGGCCGTTGACCAGGTAAGGCATAGCTACTTGCTTATGGGCCCCGCGATGACGGGAGGATAGCAATATGGGGCGGCGGACGACGCCCCCGTCGTGCCTTCGTTGGTGAGCACCATGACGCCGCCGCTGGTATCTGGCACTACGATGTCGGGCAGGCCCCTGGACGGACGTTGACCGTGCAGGTTCTCCGTAAGGAGATCTCCAGGGGATGGCCCAGTGCCGATGCAGAAGGTCGTCGCATTGAACGTTGCGTTCCCGGTTCCCAGGAAAATCCCGATCGTGTCGGGTTGCAGCACGGCGATATCCGGGACGCCGTCTCCGTTCAAGTCGGCGACCACGGCGAGTGTCGGTCCACCTACCGGGATCGCGAAGGCGGTCGTGAAGGTGAACTCGCCCGTTCCGTTTCCTAGGAAAATGCTGACGTCCCCGTCGAGGTAGGTGAGGACGAGGTCCAAGTTCCCGGCGCCGTTCAGGCCGGTTAGAACGGCCTGAGTCGTCAGATTTGTGCTGGAAGGGGCTGGGACTTGGGTGAAGCCGCCCTGCTGATTGTTGAACAGCACATAGACGTTGCTGTATGGGACATTGACGTTCGTCAGCACCACGTCTGGCCAGCCGTCGTTGTTGATGTCGCCGACGGCAATGTTTGAAAATCCACCGCTCGGCGTGCTGAATACGAATGGCTCCGGTGTTTGGAACGTGCCATCGCCGTTTCCCAGCGCGAGCAGATTGCCGGACGTAGCGAAATCCAGCTTGCCGTCGTTGCGACAAAGCCGCCGGACGGCGTGGCGGTAGATGGCGAGAGTAAATGTGCCATCGCCTTTGCCGAGATACGCGACGACCGTGTCGTTAACCGGCACCAGCAGGTCGGGGATGCCGTCTCCGTTCAGGTCGCCGGTTACCAGGCAGCCCGCACCTTCCAGAGCGATGGTGGCTCCGGCGGTGAAGGGCGATTTGGCTTTGCCGGTTCCCAGGAGAATGGAGATTCCTGTGGCGGTGTTGACCGCGATGTCCGGTTTGCCGTCGCCGTTGTAATCGGCTGCGGCACCGCAGCCCGCCCCACCCGCGACGGCGGTCCATTCGCCGTCCTCGTACACGCCTTTGCCTTGGTTCAGCAACACGGAGTTGCCGAGGTTCCAGTCGGTCACAATGTCCGTAAGGCCGTTGTTGCGTAGGTCGGCTAGAACTAGGTTGTAGTTGCTGCCGGAGGACACGACGGGGTAGTAGACCGGCGGTTTGAAAACGCCGCGGGCCGTGCCGAAGGCGATGTAGCCGCCTGAGGAGACCAGGTCCGGGATGCCGTCGCCATTGACATCACCTATCGCGATGCCGACGCCGCCCGTTCCCGGGAGATTGACGTAATGAGGTCCTGAAAAACCGCCGACGCCGTTGCCGTAGTATAGGTATACGCTGTTGCCTTGAGCGCCGGTGCCTCTCACGGCGATGCCGGGATGGCCGCCCTTAGTAAGCACACCGGCTGCTACCGGGACCACGTTCTGCAACTGGCTAAAGGTCCGGGGGCTCTGGAACGTGCCGTTCCCGTTGCCCAGCACGACGGCGAATATGCCGCCGCAGCACGTCACTGCAAGATCGAGGTTGCCGTCGCCGTTGAAGTCGACCGCCGCGAGGTTCCTGGCTCCTCCGGACAGCGGGATCGCCAATACGCCGGGATTAAAACTGCCGCCCCCCGTGCCTGTGAACAGCCACACGCCCAGCGCTCCGGCGAATGCACATCTGGGATCCCGTCGTTGTTGAAATCTCCTACAACGAGGCCAGCCGCCTGGGTGTCAGCGATTTGGTAGAATGCGCCAGATTGGAAAGTCCCGTCGCCGTTACCAAGGGACACGCCGATCCCCGGTGCGTACTGCGGAGGGCCGAGTCGGCCGCTTTCCACGATATCCACCACTCCATCGCCGTTTAGGTCGACAGCGGCGAACTGGTAAATGGTCGGTGCAGGAGTGTAGGAAGACGGACCGGGCTCAAATGTACCGTCCCCGGCTCCGAGAAGAACCTGCATTTTGCCGGTCCCCGCTGTAGCGACGATCATGTCCGGAATTCCGTCACCGTTGGTGTCGGCTACCTGCACATATCCGCCGAAGAGCCCGAGGTAGTCGCGGCGGGCGGAGAAGTTGGGCATTTTGGGGCTGGCTGCGGCGGTGGAGCGGTCGACGTCAAAAGCTCCGTCCCGTTGCCCGGCAGAGTCCATAATCCGATCGCCTGATACCGGGATCGCATCTGGGATCTTGTCGCCGTTGACATCCGCCGCCTGGATTCCGCCGGTGGCGCCGTAGTCTTGGCGTGCGGAAAATGTCGGCTGCTTAACGTCCGACGAGGCAGTGGCATACAAGCCCACGAGCAGTAAGACAAGTGTACGCATTGCCTTTGGCCCCCCTGACCCTCAGCCGCACGCACCCGGCTGACGGTAACGAAATAGCTGCTCAAGTATAATCGAGAGCCCCCTAAGTTCGCAATTCTTTGCGAGAATCAAAGGGTACTATTGGTTATTAAAACGCGTCGGACGCCTATGAGAAAGGGCCTGCTTGCCCGGATCGCGCCGCGGCCGAGCCGAGCGCCTCCGCCCAAGGACCGCCGCCTAGACCTACGCCTGCTAACAATCGTGCCATCCGTTGAGGCAAAATAGGAATGGGGAATGCATGAGCCAATCTTTCGTTGCGTTGAGCGTAAAGCTGGAAGCGCGTACGCGCCAAGATGGTAACGTATGGCTGGCATGGTGCCCGCCACTCGATGTAATGACTCAGGCAGAGAGCGAACAGCGCGCGATGGAGTCTCTGCAGGAGGCGGTCGAGCTATGGTTCGAATCGTCGATCGCCCGCAACGTCCTTGACAAGGCGCTGACCGAGGCCGGCTTCTATCGAATGCGGCCCGATGGCGCAACTTCGCCCGATGCCGGCGTCGTTAGGGCGAGGCAGCGTCACGGCCTACCCCAAGCCCCGGCGGCCGGCCTGGATGCCTTTACCAACGAGCGCGAGATCGAGGTATCCATTCCCGCCTACGTAGCGGCGTAAACGTTTCGTCGAGCAAGCACCGTGCGCCCCGTCGATTGGAAGAAACTCGTTAAACTCTGCGAGGGCGAGGGCTGCCTCCTGGACCGCGAGCGAGGCGACCACTACATCATGACAAGGCCCGGTCTCGCACGCCCGGTCGTAATCCCGAAGAAAGACGACCTGTCTGAGGACGTCGTTCTTTCCGTCGGAAGAACGCTTGGATTGAACCGGAAGGCAATTGAGCAGAGACTAAGCCGTAAGCGCAGAAAACGATAGCGCGCACTCCCTCCTCCTGCGATATCCTGCGAGAGGATAAACAAATGACCACTGCCGACGAAATCAAACAACAACTCCACCCCGGCAAGCTCTTCATCAACGGCCGGCACGAAGACGCCGCGGACGGCCGGACTATCGATATCGTCAACCCGGCCACCGGAGAACTCCTGACCACCGTGCCGGACGGCGGAGCCGCCGATGTGGACCGCGCCGTCGCCGCCGCGCGCGCCAGTTTCGAGCGCAAAAGCTGGCGCGGCATGGACCCCTCCAAGAAGGAAAAGCTTCTCTGGGACATCTCCGAGATCCTTCTGAAGAACCGCGAAGAGCTGGCCGTGCTCGAATCCATGGAGAACGGCAAAACCGTGCGTGAAGCGGGCGGCGCCGACGTCGATCCGGCCATCGACGCTTTTCGCTACTACGCCGGCTGGGTGCGCAAGCTCTATGGCGAAACCATTCCGGTGGATGGCCCGTTCCTGAATTACACTCTGCGTGAGCCGGTGGGTGTGGTGGGCGGCATCGTGCCGTGGAATTATCCGTTGCAGATCGCGGCGTGGAAGGTGGCGCCCGCGCTGGCTTGCGGATGTTCGGTAGTCCTGAAGCCTTCGGAATGGACTCCGCTCACCGCCCTCAAGCTCGCCGAGTATTGCCAGCAGGCGGGCCTGCCCGACGGCGTCCTGAACGTGGTGACCGGCTATGGCCAAACCGCCGGCGAAGCGCTGGCGCTGCACATGGACGTCGACAAAATCAGCTTCACCGGCAGCATACGCACCGCGCGGCGCCTGCTGCAAGCGTCCGGCGAATCCAACCTCAAGCGTCTCAGCCTGGAGCTCGGCGGCAAGTCGCCCAATATCATCTTCCCGGATTGCGATATGGAAGCCGCGCTGAAATCGGCCTTCTGGGGCATCTTCGCCAACAAGGGCGAGATCTGCAGCGCCGCCTCGCGCCTGCTCGTGCACCAGGATATCCACGATCGCTTCGTCGACGAAATGGTCGCGCGCGCGCGGAAGCTGCGGGTCGGCGATCCGCTCGATAAAGGCACCCAGATGGGCTCGCAGGTTTCCGGCAGACAGATGGAGCGCATTCTGGACTACATCAAGTCCGGCAAGGAAGAGGGCGCGAAGCTGCGTTGCGGCGGCGAGCGCGACACCGAAGGCGCCAAGGCCAAAGGCTTCTTCGTCAAGCCCACCATTTTTTCCGAGGTGAAGCCCGCCATGAAAATCGCCCAGGAGGAGATCTTCGGCCCGGTGCTTTGCACGCTGAAATTCAGCGATGCGGACGAAGCCGTGGAGATCGCCAACGGCACCATCTACGGCCTGGTTTCGGCGGTCTGGACGCGCGACATCAAACTGGCCCACCGCCTGGCGGCCGATATCAAGGCCGGCTCGGTATGGATCAATACGTACAACGGCTTCGATACCGCATCGCCCTTCGGCGGCTATAAGCAGAGCGGCTTCGGGCGGGATCTGGGCTCCTACGCGCTCGAGCAATACACCAACATCAAGTCCGTGTGGGTGGCCCTCTGATGGACCTCGCGTCGCTCCAGGCGTTGTTTGACGAGCATCACATCAGGCGCGTGAAGCTGGGCGCGTTCGACATCGATGCCACGTTGCGCGGAAAGTACATCAGCATGGAAAAGTTCTGGTCGGCGGCGGAGTCCGGATTGGGCTTCTGCGATGTGATCTTCGGCTGGGATATCGGCGACGTGCTGTACGACAACGTGAAGTACACCGGCTGGCACAGCGGTTATCCGGACGCGCATTGCCGCATTGATTTGTCGACGTTCCGGATGGCGCCCTGGGAGCCGGGCACCGCGTTTTTCCTGCTGGATTTCTACGACCCGCAGGGGCAGCCGCTCGGTATCGCGCCGCGGCAGGTCTTCCAGCGCGTGCTGAAACGCGCCGCGGACCGCGGGTATACTGCATGCTTTGCCGCGGAGTACGAATTCTTCATCTTTCGCGAGACACCCCAGAGCCTCCGCGACAAGCATTTTGGCGGGCTCACCCCTTTGACTCCCGGTATGTTCGGTTACAGCGTGCTGCGCGCCTCGGCCAACGCGGAGCTGGTGCTCGATATCCTGGAAGCGCTGGCCGCATTCGACGTGCCGCTCGAAGGCTTCCATACCGAAACGGGGCCGGGCGTTTACGAAGCGGCCATCGCCGTGGAGGCCGGTCTCGTGGCGGCCGACCGCGCGGCGCTGTTCAAGACCGCCGTGAAGGAGATCGCCGCGCGCCACAA
>Ga0187855_10001085_pt1 | contig 22151 bp, 16 predicted proteins | sample June2016WEW_8_10_2_FD_132969 | JGI IMG/M metagenome (GOLD analysis project Ga0187855, IMG submission 132969) | Peatland microbial communities from SPRUCE experiment site at the Marcell Experimental Forest, Minnesota, USA - June2016WEW_8_10 | ecosystem: Environmental > Terrestrial > Soil >...
ACGCAGGTACGTGAGGTCCTGGGCGAGAGCCGCCCAGATCCCCTTGACTTTCTCGATCACTGGCTGCGCGTTCTTGAGGCTGCCCTGGATCTGGGTCGTGGACGTGTCAGCCAGGGACAGCATCGCGACGAGTGCGCTGTCGGTCGCGTACTGGCCCTTGGCCTGGTCGAGCTCTCCTTTGGCCGCGTCCATCGCCCGCTTGACCGCCGCGGCATCGGAGCCGTACTTTCCCGCCACAACGGCAGACGCGATCGTCCCGAACGGGAAGATCCATGCGTACGTCGCGCTCGTGGCCGCGATGATGACATCCTCGTCGTACTCCTTCTGCATGTCCGCGAGCATCTGCTGCAGATCGGAGATCCGCTTCACCAGGTCGGCGAGCTCCTGCTTCAGGTTGTAGGTGGTGTTCAGCCGGTCCGACTCCTGGGCCAGCGTCGCCGCATCCGCGTCCGTTGCGTCGGAGAACGCCGTGACCAACTGATTGGTTTTGCTGGCATCACTGCCCATGGTGGTCGCCGACTGGAGGAGGCTGTTGATGATCTCGACCCACGCCGACTTTGCGTCCGGATCTCCCTTGATCACCCCGGGGATGTACTGCTTCAGCGCCCCATAGAAGGTCCCAGCCTTGGTGGCGTAGTGGACGAGGTCACTGGCGAGGTTCACGGTGAGCGGGAAGGTGTGGTTCTTCCAGGTCGCGCTGTGACCGGCCATGCCCGCGTAGATCGAGGTCAGGGCACTGTAGTCGGCTTGCGCAGTGGCTACGTCGGTCTTGAGCATGGTCGCCATCGCCTCGTCAGTGACGGGAAGGTGCAGCGCGTTCTCGACGTACACCTGGATCGTCACCCAGTCGGCCTGGCTGACCGCGAACGGGTTCGATGTCGGGGCAAGAGCGGGCGCGCGTTCTGCGGTGGTCATCGGAATCTCCTCGTGGTCGTTAGCTAGCTGGTCTGGAAGACGACGGTCCCGTTCGAAAGCTGAGGCGGCGCCCGCGTGAGGGATGTGAGCGTCAGCGGCACGACGTGTCCGGGACCGGGGTCGGACGGGAACGGATCGTGACCGGTCGCCGCGCTGAGCAGCAGGCCGGTCTGCTGCTGGACAAAGAAGAGTCCGGTAAGCGACCCCGTCTCGGTCTGCGCGGGGGCCCAGGGCACCGTCATCTGCAGAAACCCGACCTCGTTGGCGATGAACGGCCGCCACATCTGCGTGGTCCGGCCGGTGAAGTCGGTCAGGACCACGGCGGTCCCGGGCGAGGGCTGGTCCGATTCGGTGCCCAGGCACTGGCCCGTGCTCAGGACGACGATCTGGTAGTAGCCGAAATCACGGCCAGGAAGGTGCCGGAAACTCACCGTCGGCCTGTCGCCGTCGGCGGCGGCCAGCCCTACGCTGCCATCCTGGGCGACCTGGACCGTGTAGTTCCAGCGGAACGATTGTCCCCAGTTCGAGAACTCGTCACTGGTGAACCAGCCCAGCCGCCGGGCCTGGCTCAGCTCAAGGCCGGTATCCGGAAAGACCGACTGGGAGCTGAGCGTGGCCGCGAGCGCCCCCGCCTCCTGGCCGACCTTTTCCCATTCTGCCTGGGCCTCCGCGAGGCCAAGCTGGCTCAGCAGCTGGGATGCCGCCGCAGCATCCGTCCGCAGGATTGTCGCCACCTGCTTGAGGTCGCTGCCCAAGGCCGACCACGCGCCGCGCATCTGCTGGATCGTTTGACCGGCGCTCCCGAGCGGGGCGAGGAACTGCCGTGTCGGATCATCCGGGTCGGGCATCCCGAACGGCAGCGGCTTGAGCGCCAGCACGGCCGCTACGGCGTCCTTGAAGGTGTCCGCGAAGCTGGAGAAGTCCGCGGCCAGCGAGACAGACGCGGCAGCCTGCGTCGTCGCTAGCTCTTCGAGCGGTGACAGGACAGCTGCGGCGGCCGACGCGTCCGCTGCGGCGAGTGCCCGCTGGAGGTCGCCGTATGCCGTCGTGGCGTCGGCGTATGCCTTGATGGCCGCGAGCGCGGCGACCGCGCGTGGGCGCAGACCGCCGAACCATTGCGCGGCCACCTGATAAGCGGTGCGGCATGCGCCGACGTAGCCGGCGTCGGTCGGGTACTGGTAGCCCGTGAGCAGCAGGCCGGTCGCCGAGTCCGGGTTCCCGAACAGCGTGGACGCGGCGGTGTCGACGGTGCCCCACGACAGGGCAAACGGCGACGCGTCCCCGGTGAAGCCATGAGGGCCGAGGTTCAGGCCAGCGGGCACCCCGGATGACAGGATCGGCACGCTGTTCCCCCTCCCCGGCCTTGACGCAGATCCCAAGGGCGGCTGGGGCAGCAGGCACTGGATCCAGTGCCAGCCGTCGGACGGGTGGTTTCCTGGTCCCCCATGGCTACCCAGCCCTCTGACACGATGCGCTCGCCGCCGGCGCGGAACGTCCGTAACGATTACGGATTTTTGCTTCTCGCAGAGTTACCCTCGAAGAGTCGGCGGTGCGGATGACGGGGCGGGGCGCTCGGCGGACAGGCCGGAAACGACTCGGCAGGTGGTGCTGGCTTGCAGCTGGAGGGGGGAGCAAGCGCCGGTATCAGCCCGGCGGTTCCGGACCTGGTGGGTCGGGACCAGGAGCTCGGCCAGGTCCGCTGGTGCCTGGCCGCGGCCGAGGGCGGCCGCGGCAGCGTGGTGATCTTGCGCGGCGAGGCCGGTATCGGGAAGACCCGCCTGGTCGGTGAGATCACTGGCGATGCCAGCGCCCGGGGGATGGCCGTGCGGTCCGCGGAGGCCAGCGAGTTCGAGCAGACCAGGCCATTCGGCGTTATCTGCGACGCGCTGGGTGTCTCGCCGCGGGCCCCCGATCCAGCACTGGCCGGGCTGGCCCGGCGCATCGCGGGGCACGAGGCCTGGTCCGGGCGCCTCGAGGACATCCCAGTGGAGGTCCACTACCTGATCGAGGCGCTGGTCGGCGTGTTCGAGTCGCTGTGCACGACAGCCGAGCTCCTGCTAGTGATCGACAACCTGCACTGGGCGGACCGCTCCAGCATGGCGCTGCTGCGGCGGCTGACCCGGCTGTGCCCGCAGTATCCGGCCCTGGTCCTGGCCACCACCAGGCCGACCGACGAGCAGGCGGTCGCGGGCCTGGCCGACGCCGCCCGCCATGGCCAAGGCGCCGTGATCGACCTCGCCCCGCTCGACACCCAGTCGGCGCTCTCGCTTGCCGGGCAGCTGGCTGGCGGCCCGCCGGGTCCGCAGCTGGCGGAGCGGGTGGCGCAGACCGCGGGCAACCCGCTGTTGGTGGTCGAGTTGCTCACCACGCTGGTCCAGCTGGGGCGGATCTCTATGACCCCGGCCGGGACGGCGGAGGTGGCGGGCGGCGGCGCGCCCGCCGCGCTGGCCGCCAGCATCTTGCACCGGCTCAGCCTGCTCCCAGCCGAGTCGATCGAGCTGCTCCGGGCGGCCGCCATCGGCGGCCGAACGGTCGATATGGCCGAGCTGTCCATGCTCACCGGCCGGGACACCCTGGTGCTGGCCGAGTCCCTCCGGACGGCGGTGCAGGCCGGGATCGTAGAAGCTAGCGGCGACAAGCTGTCGTTCCGGCACGAGCTGATCCACGACGCTCTCTACAAGGACTGGCCGCTGCCCGTGCGCCGGTCGCTGCACCGGGACCTGGGCGAGCGGCTGGCGGCCAGCGGCGCCCCCGCCTGGCGGGTCGCCCACCATCTGTCCCTGGGCGCCCGTCCCGGCGACACGGCCGCCGTCAGGTGGCTGCACCGGGCGGGCGTGGCCGCGGCGCCGCGCGACCCGGCCGCCGCCGTGTCGCTGCTGGAGCGGGCGGCCGAGCTGGTCTCGGCCGAGGCGACGGACCGCGACGTCATCCGCACCGACCTGTCCGTGGTCCTGGTGTGGGCCGGGCGGGCCGAGGAGGGGAAGCGCCTGGCGGCCAGCGTGGTCGCCGAGACCGTCGACGTGCAGGTCCGCGGGCGGGCCGCCTCCTGGCTGGCAGCTTTTCTCCTGGTCCGGGGCAGGCCGCAGGAAGCCCGAGCCTTGTGCCAGCGGGCACTGGCCTCGGGAGTCGGATCGGAGCGGGTCGAGATCCTGCTGCGCATGGTTGAGGAGACCGCGTCCATCGCCTTGGGGAGTCGCTCCGGCGCGCTGGACCGTATGCATCATTTGCTGGCCGCCGCGGCCCGACTCGGCGACGCCGCGGTCCGCTCCATGTGCCTGCAGGGCCTGGCGCTCGCCGAGGCCAACGAGGGCCATCTGGACGCGGCCGCGGCGTACGGGGGCGGGGCGGTCCGGGACGCCGAATCCGCTTACACCGCAGAGGCCTTCATGACCAACAGTCATGTGATGTACGCCTGGATCCTGGAGGAGCAGGACCGCCTGGCGGAGGCCTTGGAGACGGTGGGGCGGCTGCGGACGCTGGCCGGGGAGAACGCCGAGTCCCCGGTCGCGGCGCAAATCTAGCGCTGGCGGGCCAGGGCGCACTTCGCCGCTGGGCGCTGGGACGAGGCCGTGGTCGACCTGGACTCCGCGCTGCAGGTGTATGAGGCCGGTCTAGACGTGTGGCCCGAGGCGTTGGCCTTGCGGGCGCTGATCGCGGTGCACCGCGGCGAGCTGGACAGCGCCCGGGCGGATCTTGCCCGCTTCGACGGTGCCATCGCCTCCGGTAGTCCTGGTTTAGTGCTCGACCAGCCCGTGCTGGCCCGCGCCTTCCTCCTCGAGGCCGAGGGACAGGTGATCCAGGCGAAAGATGTACTCGCCTCCGGCTGGGAGATCGCCGAGGCGGCTCCGCTGGCGTTGGCCAAGCCCACCATCGGTCCGCATCTCGCCCGGGTGGCCGCCGAGGCCGGCGATCTGGCCACGGCCCACCGCGTGGCCGCGTCCCTGGGCGCGCTCGCTGGAAGTAATCCCACGGTGGCCCGCCTGCACGCCGCGGCCCGGTGGGCGGTCGGCCTTGCCCGGGCCGACGCCGGCATCCTCCTCGAGGCCATCAAGTTTCAGCAGGCCGCGGCGCGGCCGTTCGACTTGGCGATGGTGCAGGAGGACACCGCCGCCGCCATGGCCCGCGACGGGCGGCTCGACATAGCCAAGGACCTGCTCAACCAGGCGCTGGAGTGCTACGAGGGGCTTCTCGCCCGCCAGCGCTCCGCCGCTGCCCGGGCCCGGTTGCGTGCCCTCGGCGTGAAGCTCGGCGCACCCGGGCGGCGGAGACGGCCGGCCACCGGCTGGGAGGCCCTGACCAACGCGGAACTCCAGGTTTCCCACCTGGTAGGCGATCGCCTGTCCAACCAGGAGATCGCCGAGCGGCTGTTCGTGTCACGCCGGACCGTGGAGACCCACGTGTCCCACGCACTGGCCAAGCTCGGCTGCACCACCCGCCGGGAGCTGATCGCCGTGATGCGCGACCGTCACGCGGACCCGCTGAGGTGAACGCAGCAGGCCCTCGATCGTATGAGGGCGAAACCGCCGGGGATGTCACGCCAGGACGACCACTACAGCGATCAGGGCGATGAGCGCGATCAGCATGTAGGCCAGGTAGGCGCTCAGCCGGCCGGACTGGAGCCGCTTAGCGGCCCGCACGAGCATCATCAGTGGCTGAGCCAGAGGCCGGTAGACATAGGTCTCCACCACCTCGATGACATCCGAACTGTAGCCGAGGTGCGCCCCGGCCGCGGGTATGCCCGGCCCGGATGCGTCCGGCTCGGATGCGTCCGGCTCGGAACGCGGGGAGCTATCTGGCCACGGGCCTTCCGGGGCGGGGCCATTCTGGGCACGACTCCCGGACGCGGAACCGTCTGCAGGCGTGCCGTCCGTGCCGGCACCGCTCAGCAAACTGGCGGGTTCCCCATACTCCGGGCCGAGCGTGCGGACTTCAGCCCGGGTGTGCAGCACGGCCGCCAGCACCCGGCGGGTCGGGTTGGCAAAGCCATAGGCGGTGTAGCAGTCCGCGCCCTCGACCCCGGCGGTGGCTGAGCGCCAGGCGGGCACCCGCCGGACCCGGGTCATCCGGGTCCCGGAGACCAGCCGGGTGACGATCACCACGATGGCCAGCAGGCTCGGCATGGCGATCCACAGCCACGACGGGGAAAGGATCGAAAACCCGTCGAACACGGGCTGCACCACCCAGGGCGACTTGAGTGCGGCGGACGTGACCGCGGACGGAACCACCGGGGACAGCCCCGCCGCGATCACCCGGATCACGAGCGGCAGCAAGGCCGCGGTCGCCAGGCAGCCCGCCGCCAGGATGACGAGCCCGGTCCGGCCCAGCCACCCGTAATCCCGCCATTCCCCGGCCCGGTCACCCGCTCCCTGGGCAGCGCTCCCCTGCCGGGCCGGGCGCCAGCCCAGGACGATGAAGCCGACGAGCCGGACGAACGTGACCCCGGCGAATCCGGCGGTGAGCGCGACCGCAGCGCCGGCGAGAGCGAGTACCAGCCGGTAGCCGAGCCCGGGTACCCGGAACTGCTGCATCAGCGATTCGAGCAGGAACCACTCCGATGCGAACCCGGCGGTCAGCGGGAGCCCGGCCAGCGTCAAGGAGCCGATGGCCAGCCCCGTCCCGCTCCACGGCAGCCGCCGGGCCGTGCCATGCAGCGCGTCCAGGTCGCTGGCCCCAGATCCCGCCTCGATCATCGCGCTGCTGGTGAACAGCAGCGACTTGGCCGCGGTGTGCGCCACGATCTGCAGGGTCGCGGCGAGCAGCCCGGCCGCGACCAGCCGCCGGTCATGGACGGCCGCTCCGACCAGGGCGACGCCGAACCCGGCCAGGATCAGGCCCGCGTTCTCCACGCTGGAGTAGGCGATGACCCGCTGCAGGCCTTGCTGCACCGCGGCGTGCGCGATGCCGAGCAGCGCGGTCATCGCGGCCAGGACCAGCAGCAGGCCGGTCAGCCAGGCAGGCGCCCCGCCGAACAGTTCGAGGCTCCGCCACAGGCCGTAGAAGCCGACGTTGACGGCCACCCCCGCCATGATCGCGCGGGCCGGCCCGGGCGCGGCCGGGTACCCGCGCGGCATCCAGACCTGGAACGGCACCAGGCCGACCTTGATCGTGAACCCGGCGAACAGCAGTGTCTCGGCGGCGTCCCGGGCAGTCCCGCCACCCACGTGCGTGAACGACGCCAGGCTCAGCGAGTGGGACCGCGCGGCGAGCAGCAGCAGCCCGACCAGCAGGGCGGCGCCGCTGACCCGGCCGAAGACCAGGGTGATGAACGCGCCCTCGGGGCGGCCGCGCCGGCCCCGCTCGAAGCCGGCCAGCAGGTAGAACGCGACGGTCAGCGCCTCCCACGCGAACAATGCGGTGAACGCGTCGGTAGCAGTCATGATCACGGCGACGGCACCAAGGGCGAGCGCGTAACTCGCGCCCAGGCCCCGGCGGCCTGCCAGGGTGCGCCCGGCCCTCGCGTGGCCCGTGCCGTCCCGGCCGACCGTGGCAGGCCGGGCCGCCCAGTTCGCGAAGGCCAGGGACACCCCGGTGGCGGCCACGAACGAGATGAGGAGGAAAAGCCCGGAGAGCCGGTCGGCGACGAGGCCCCGTGTCTGCGTGCTCAGCGTGCCTGACCCGAGCCAGCCGCTGACCGCCAGCCGGGCTGACTGGCCCGCGAGCACGCCCGCGCCGGCTGCCGCGAGGCAGCCCGACCCAGCCGCGCCCAGCAGGTAGGGCACGCTCATCAGGCGCGGCCAGCGGGCACCGGCCGCCAGGTCAGCAGCTGCGGCGGCGGCCAGCAGGATCAGCCCGGCCGCGAACACGGCGCTCACCGCGCTCTGCCTCTGCGTGCAGGCCCATCGCGCTCGGGCAGCCGGCCGAGCACGAGCAGCAGCGCGTGCAGGATGCTGAACGGGCTGGGCGGCGAGCCGGGCAGCCAGGCGTCCACGCTCACTGCCTCGCTCACCCCGCCTGCCGTGGCGTAGGAGGGGCTGATCAGCCCGCCGCTGACCGCGTCGGTGCCGACCGCGATCACCAGCTTGGGGTCGGGCATGCCGTCGAAGGTCCGGCGCAGCGGCCCGGTCATGCCGTGCGCGCCGGCCCCGGTGACGAGCAGCACGTCGGCGTGCCGCGGGCTCGCGGTGATGAAGATGCCGAGCCGGTGCACGTCGTACACCGGACTAAGCAACGCCTGGATCTCCTGTTCTTCAGTGCCGTCCGACCCCGCGTCGACGTGACGCAGGTGCACCGACCGGCGCAAGGCCGCTGTCCTCAGCCGCAAGCCATTGCGGATCGTAGCCAGGTTTTCGGGTGTTTCCGGGATTTCCGGCACGACGAGCCCGCCGCGGGTCAGCGCGGCCGCACCGGGTCCTTCTGGCCAGCCGAACATGTCGGGCCGCTCGGCGACGCACCGCCCGCACAGGATGCACCTGCCCTGATCCAGGCGGACTCCGGCGCCCGGCTCGCTGCTGATCGCCCCGGTCGGGCAGAGCGCCTCCAGCTCTTCCGGCCCGCCCGCCGCGGCGGGGGCGAGAACGGTGGCCGGGCCGCGCCAGCCGCTCGCGTATGGGTCAGGCCGGGCGGGCCAGCGGGTGGTAACCACCCCATTGCGAAGGCCACGCAGCACCCAGGGACTCACAGCGCCGCCCCCGCGACCGAGAGGCCGAAACTGGCCTCGATGAACGGGAAGTCGGTGAGGATATCCCCGGCAAAAACTTCGTGGAACAGGACCAGGTTGTGAAATGACGCGGACCGGGGCCTGCACCGGGTAATCTGCCCGCCCTCGATCCGCAGGTCGTACAGCACCTCGCCCTGCGGGGCCTCAGCCCAGCCCACCGCCCGGCCGTCGCTCACCGCGCAGTCCGCGCGCAACCCGCCGCCCCCTCTGGCCGCATCCGCCCTGGTCAGCTCACCGACGTCGGACAGTTCCTCCGCCGCCTCTCTGAGCAGGCGCATCGCCCCGGACACTTCGTCCCACCGGACCCGCAGCCGGTCCATGGCGTCACCCTCGTCATGAGGAAGGCGCTCCGGAAGGCTCAGCAGGGCATAGGCGTCGTAGGGGCGGGCGCGGCGGTCGTCGTCGTCGTAGCCTGACGCCCGGCCGACCGGGCCGAGCGCGCCATGCTCGCGGGCCCGCTCCGGCCGCAGCGGGCCGGTGCGCCGCAGCCGGTCCAGGAACGACGAGGTGCCCATGAGTACCGCGACGTCCCCGCTGATCGCCCGGTCCAGCCGGGCCAGTTCAGCCAGCAGGTCAGCTGCACCGATCCGGGGCGGCGCGGCGACCCCGCCGGGGACCACCACCCCGCGCCCGAAGCGGCTGCCGCACATCCGGCTGACCAGCCGGAGCACTGTTTCCTTATGCAGCGCAAACCTCGCCGTGGCCACGGCGAGGCCCGCGGCGTCGGACAGTCTCATGGCGACGTCGAGGTGACCGGCGAGCCGTTCCAGCTCGGCGTGCAGGACCCGGACCAGCGCAGCCGGCCAGGGTACCTCGACATTGGCTACCCGCTCGATCGCATGGCAGTAGGCCAGGGCATGAGCGACCGAGGCGACCCCTTCGGTCCGCTCCGCGAGCAGCACCCCGTCCGCCGGGGTCATCCCCTCGAACCGTTTCTCGATGCCCCGGTGCTTGTAGTAGAGCCGCATGTTCAGGTGCGGGATGTCCTCGCCGGGCGTCTCCACCAGGTACTCGATGGATTCCATCACGCCGGAGCGGACCGGCCCGTGCGGGATCGTGAACAACCCGGGGCCCAGCACGTGGCGGGGCAGCGAATGCTCGTCGGGTTCGATGACCTCCGGGCCGCCCGGTGCGCCGGGCCGGGGCCGCGGAGCGCTCCGGTCATGCTGCGGCAAGACCAGGGGGGCCAGCCTCGGATGGCCCTGCGGGGTGATCCCGAACAGGTCATGGATCAGACGTTCGTACCAGAACGCAGCCTCCAGCCGGGGAGTCAGCGCCAGGTAGGAGTCAGCCCCCGCCGGCAGCCGCGACTCCCGGATCACCAGGCCCGCGGGCCCGGCCAGGTGCACCGACAGAAGCACGCCGTCTGGCCGCTGGGTGGCCATCAGCCCGGCGAAGCGGTGGCCCGCGGCGACGTCCCGGGTGACGTCATCCCACAGGGCGTTCACGCTGGCGGCGGACCTGATCCAGGCGTCGCCTGCAGCGAGGCCGGCCCCGGCGGCCTGGTCCCCGGTCATGAGGTCCCGCCTAGCTGGGCCACCGCGCGGGCCAGCAGCCCGGTCAGCTCACCGGGCGGGTGCAGTCCGAGCACCAGCAGCGCCACCAGGCCGACCGCGACCGGCACGACCATCCAGGCGCTCGGCTCACCCCGGGTCAGCGCGGTGTCGGCCTCCTGACCGGGTGGGTGGCGCGGCGGGGACAGCATCATGCGGTTGGTGGCCAGCGTGAGACCGAGGAAGGCCACGGTCACCAGCACGACGAGGATGACCGCGGGGACGTTGGCGTCCGCGGCGAGCCCGCCGCGGACGATCTCGAACTCGCTGCGGAAGATACCGAACGGCGGCATCGCGCACAGCGCGAGGATGGCCGCGAGGAACAACGGCCCGCTCCAGGGCAGCAGGTCCAGGCCGCCCCGGACGGAGGAGATCCGCTTGCTGCCGAATTTGCGCAGCAGCACGCCGGATCCCATGAACGCGTTTCCCTTGGCCGCCGCGTGGGCGAGGACGTGCAGCAGGACCCCGGCCAGCGCGATCGGGGCGCCGAAGCTGACGCCGATGGCCAGGATGCCCATGTGCTCCATGCTGGAGTAGGCCAGCAGTCTCTTGTAGTCCCGCTGGTCCAGCAGGTACAGCGCGGCCAGCAGCAGCGTGGCCACGCCGAAGACGAGCAGCACATCCCGGGGGAAGCGCGGCCCGAGAGCGGCCACGGCGACCTGGTAGTAGCGAAGGATCGCGTAGAAGCTCACCGCCAGCAGCGACCCGGACAGCAGCGCCGACACAGGCGTGGGCGCCTCGGAATGCGCGTCCGGCAGCCAGGTGTGCACCGGGAACAGGCCCACCTTGGTACCGAAGCCCAGGACGGCGAGCACGAACGCGATCCGCACCGGGACGATGGCCAGATGGCGGGCCGACTGCAGCAAAGGGGTGAACGCCATGCTGTAGTGCGGCCCGAGCACCTGCTCCCCGGCGTAGTACATGAAGATGGTGCCGAGCAGCGCGATGCTCAGCCCGGCCGAGGCGATCAGGATGTACTTCCAGGCCGCCTCCGCCGCTCCGTCGGTGCCCTCGATGGCGACCAGCAGGGCCGAGATCACGGTGGTCACCTCGACCGCGACCCAGAGCAGGGCCAGGTTGCTCATGAGCGGGGCGGCCAGCATGGACCAGGCGAACAAGTTCAGCCCGAGGGAGAACCGGCGGGTGTAGCGGGCGGATGCGTCATGGCCGTGACCGCCGCGCAGGTAGCCGATGGAGTAGATGGCCACGGTGGCGTACAGGAAGCTGGTGGCGAGCAGGAACACCACGCTGAGCGCGTCGACACGGATGAATCCGAAGTAGGTCGCGGCCCGCTGGGAGGCGTCCGGGATCAGCGCCAGGACCAGCCCGAAGCTGGCTACCCCGGTCACTGCGGTGAGGGCCTGGCCGGCCCGGGGCGGCGCGGCGGATGAGGCCAGCCCGGCCAGGAACGGGATGATCAGCAGGAGTGCGGCGATGACGCTCATGGCTCACCCGCGCAGTCTGGTCAGGTCGGCGGTGGACAGCGACCGGGCGCGGCCGTGATGCATCCGGATCAGCAGGCCGAACACGACGACGGCGAGCAGCAGGTCGAACAGCAGCGCCACCTCGAGGATGAGCGGCAGGCTGGCCGCGACCACCAGGGCGGCCAGCGAGATCCCGTTCTCCAGCGAGAACAGGCCGATGGCCTGGGACACCACGTCCCGGCGGTGGATCATCAGGACGAACGCCACCAGCACCACCGCGATCGAGACGGACAACGCGGTGATGGGCGCGGCGTTATTCCGGATGCCGAGCCTGCTGGCGGCGAAGAACCCGAAAGCCGCGACCACGATGGCCAGCAGTACGGTGCTGGCCACGCCGAGGCCGCCGCTGCCCGCGATGTCGGCACCGCCGGCCGGCGCGTCCACAGGGTCTGTCTCCCGGAGCAGCCTGCGCAGCAGCAGCGGGATCACGATCACCTTGAGGGCGACGGTGAGGGCGGCCAGTACATAGAGATCGGGGATGTGCCGGGCGGCGGCCACGACGACCGCCAGCACCGCGATCAGCGCGGACTGGGCCATGTACAGCCGGATGTGGTCGCGCAGCAGGGCCTGGCGGAGCATGCCGAATTCGGCCAGCAGGATGAGCACGGCGATGACGTTCGCGCTCCCGGTGAACACGCCCGGGGCCTGCGTGGGCAGCGATTGCGCCAGGTGCATCAGCCACCCCCGAGGTAGAGCGTGAACACGCCGAGCACGGCGAGCAGGAAAGCTGCCGACACGAATTCCGTGATCTTGAACAGGCGCAGCTTGGCGAAGGAATTGTCGATGACCGCGACCACCACACCCAGCGCGGAGGCCTTGGCCAGCAGCGCCACGATGGCCAGCAGCACCGCACCTGCCTGGGTGCTGGCGGCCAGGCCCCACGGCGCAAGGAACACGTTGATGAGAATCGTGTAGAGGATCAGCTGCTTCGCGGCCGATCCCCAGCGTAGCCACGCGAAGTACGGGCCGGAATGCTCGAACGGCCGGGCTTCCTCGATCATCCCGAATTCGTTGGTGCCGGTGTGCGTTTCCACCGGGATCCGGCCGGTCTCCGACAGAATCACCATGAACAGGGCGGCTGCCGCGAGCGCGTGGGCCGGCCGGATGATCTGGCTAGCCGAGGACCGGACCGTGGCTGCCAGTGCGTACGGCAGGTCGGTCCCGGTGATGAGGCCGACCGTGAACACCACGAACAGCACCACCGGCTCGGTGATCGCGGAGAACGTCTTGGCCCGGCTCGCGCCGAGTTGCGCGTACGGGCTGGAGGTATCCGACGCAGCCACCGCGACCAGGAAACTGGCCAGCGACAGGATGAACCCCCCGCCGAGGATGTCCCCCATGTAACCCAGAGGCAGCCCGTAAGTGGTCAGCACCGGAATCAGCAGCGGGACCGTCAGGTAACAGGTGAACGCGGCGAGAGGGGCGGCCAGGAACACCCAGCTGGCCCCCTCCGGGGCGAGCGCTTCCTTGCGGAACAGCTTGGCCAGGTCGTAATACGGCTGCAGCACGTGGGGACCGCGGCGGCCCTGCAGCCGCGCCTCGACCTTGGCGATCACCCCGGAAATCCCGGGCGAGCCCAGCGCGATCGTGAGGACCTGGAACAGCTGGATGACCGGGACCGGCAGGGCCGCGCTCACTCCGCGGCCCCCGTATGGTGGCCCGCAGGCTCCGGCGCGTCGTCACTCATGATCGGCTCCTCACCACTGCCCTGAACACGGTGGTAGAAGCCATCAGCAGGACGGCCGCCCTGCGGTTACGGCGAGCTTCATCGCCGAGATCATTGTGGCCGATAAGGCCCCCCGCCCGCAAACCCGGCCAGCAATCGCGTGGTCGCCGCCAGCTAGCATGGGGGCAAGCGATGAGGCCCGCTTCAGGCGCCACAGCGGCTGATGGCTTCTATTGCACCTCGAAGGACAGGTCGTCGGGAACGACATCAGTGCGGACGGGTCTTCGTTGCTGAGAATTACCGGAGCCAACCAGGGCGGGAAGTCGACCTGCCTGCGCGCCATCGTCCTTCGGTCAAAGCATCGGTCACCAGTTGGCCGAGATTGTTGTCACCAATCCTGTGAAGCGCCCAACAGGTGCCCGGATTCCGGCGGCCGGTCGTGGTGCTATCCGCGGCCGGGCGCGGGCGGGCGGGCGGTGCTGGTCAGCCCGGCGGGCGGTGGGCGGTGGCGAGCAGGTGGGGTCCGATTCCGATCAGCTCAGGTACTCGTTCCAGGGCGGCGGCGGTCTCGATGACGACCCGCCGGTCCTGATCATCGGCCAGGCGCTCGCCGAGGTCGCTGAGCAAGAACGCGGGGCCCTCGACGCTGACCAGGTCAGTTAGCCGCAGGCCGCTGGCGGTGATCTCGGCGCGGAGCTGGCCGGGCCGCTGGGTGTAGCCGGTGAACCCGCCGCGGGACAGCGGGGTCAGCCGCCCGGTGCGTTCTGAGCCTGTGAGCAGGGCTTCGGCCAGCGGTGAGGACTGATACAGGCGGTTGCGCAGCACGCCGTCGAGCCGGGCGGCCCAGCGCGAGATGGCCGCTGCGAACACCGGCCCGCCGGGACGGACCACCCGCGCCGCCGCGGCCAGGGCTCTGAGCCGGTCCTCGCGACGGTCCAGGTGATACAGCGGGCCGAGCAAGAGCACCGCGCCGACGCTGCCAGGATCGAGGCCGGGGTCGCGGGCGTCGGCCACGGCGGAGTCGATCCGCGGGTCACCGGCCGCCTGGCGCCGGAGCTGATCGACGTGCAGCGGCACCACGTCGCGGTGCAGCACCCGGTAGCCGAGCGCGGCGAGCCACAGGGAATACCGGCCCGGCCCGCCGCCGATGTCGGCCACGGTCGCGGGCGGCGGCGGCAGGTGCCGTGCGATGATCTGCCTGGTCCGCGCGAACTCCAGCTGGCCGACCGACTCATCAAGCCGGCCCCGCTCCCCGCCGCGCTCGTAGTACTCGAACATCGCCGCCAGCGCCATGTCATCAGCCATGGCCAATGATCCCCTGACCAGCACATCCCGCGCATCCCGTTAATCGCCCGGCCGTGCCGCCATCCCGGTGCTGCATCCAGGCGCTTGAGCGCGGTAGCCGATGTCATCCATTGTCGCTGTTCAGTCGCGGCCGCCTGTTCCCTTGGCGCGCTAGCCCGTCGCGCATCGCTTTCGGATAGCAGGGCGGATCGCGCCCAGGTTTCCCGCCACCGCTTGACTTATAGCGCTTGAGGTTTGTTTTGCTGGTCGCATGGCAGCTCTAACCATCCAGGATGTATCCCGGCGCAGCGGTCTCAGCGAGCCAACACTGCGCTACTACGAGCAGGTCGGGCTGATAGGGCCGATCGAGCGCGACGATAGCAGCGGGCACCGCCGCTACCGCGAGGACGACGTCGATACGTTGCAGGCGCTGGCATGCCTGCGCGCCATGGGCGTGGGCATCGAAGAGATGCGCACATACCAGGCCAACCGCACGCGTGGGCATGAGGCGTCGGGTGAGCAGCGCGATCTGCTGCTGCGTCACGCCGAGCGGATCGAAGCCCAGATCGCCACGCTGCACATTCACCTTGACTACCTCCGCGCGAAGGCAGCGTCGTGGGATGCCCGCGACCACGGTGATCCCGACGCGGAGGCCGAAGCAAACCTGCGGGTGCAGCACATGTATCCCCGCCTGGAAGAGGTGGTGCTGCGATGAGCCCGGTGCTGGTGACCGGCGGGTCCGGTTATCTGGGCACGCAGCTGATCGCTGCGCTGCTGCGGGACGGGCGTCGGGTGCGCGCGACGGTGCGATCCCTGGAGCGCGAGGGCGATGTGCGTGCGGCGGTGCGACGCGGCGATGCAGACGACAGCCAACTGGAGGTCGTCACCGCCGAGCTGACCGCCGACGAGGGCTGGGCTGCCGCGGCGGCCGGCTGCGAGGAGGTCCACCACGTCGCCTCGCCAATGGTCCAGTCCGATGATCCCGATGAGGTGATCGTTCCGGCCCGTGACGGCACGCTGCGTGTCCTGCGGGCCGCGCGCGACGCTGGTGTTCGACGTGTAGTGCTGACCTCGTCGTTTGCGGCGGTCGGTTACTCACCAAAGCCGGGTGCCGAGTACACCGAGGCCGACTGGACCGACCCCGACACGCCCGGCCTTCCACCGTATCCGCGGTCCAAGACGATCGCCGAGCTAACCGCCTGGGACTTCATCGAACATGAGGGTGGCGACACCGAGCTGGTCGTAGTCAACCCCACGTTCATCCTCGGCCCTACATTGACGACGCAAGCGCGTTCGTCGTTGCAGCTGACCAAGGCGATGCTTGAGGGGACAATGCCCGTAGTGCGACGCCAGCGCTTCGGCGTCGCCGACGTGCGTGACGTGGCCGATCTGCACATCCGTGCCATGGCCGCGCCCGAGGCGGCCGGAAAGCGGTACCTGGCCTTGGCCGACGGGCCGACCATCAGCTTCCTTCAGATGGCCCAGATCCTGCGCGAGCGGCTCGGCCCGCTGGCCGAGCGAGTACCAACCGAAGAGGCACCAGGACCGGAGCCTCCCCGGCTGATCATCCACAACGACCGCGTCAAGCAGGAGCTCGGATGGCGCCCACGCCCAGCCGAGACCACGATCGTTGAAACCGCCGAGAGCCTGCGCGGCCTCGGCCTGCTGGAGAAACCCCTGACACCCTCTCCAGGGACAGTCATAGACTCCCGGGCATGGACCTCAGGGACGCAACGCTCATGATCCTTAATGAGTCTGCTGCCCATCCCAGCGTGGCGAAAATCGCGCAGGCCGCATACGACCAGCTGGCCAAACGGCCAGGAAGTTGACTACCGCGTCCTGGACGAGCTGGTGGGAGAGGCCAGTGGCAAGGGTGTGCTCCGCGCCATCGGGCAGAAGTACGGTGCCACGGTCCACGAGGCCATATTCGCGCCTATTCTTCGTGAAATCGACCGGGAGAAGCCCGTCCCGCCACGCCGACGGCCAGCCGCATACCAAGACAACGCCGATCCGCTCACTGCCAGCAGCTGGTGACACCCGAAGCTGACGTTCGCGAAAAGTGGCGCACGTCACATCCTGGCCGGGCGGCAGACGGCAGCGGGGATGGACCGGCAGGACGGGTGATGGCGGTGATCGCGGTGGGCGCCTTCTACCGGTATCGCGTGCGCGGGTCTACCGTCGGATCATGCTCAAGCGAAAATTGAGCTACCGCCAGAGCACCTCTACCGACCAGAGCACCTCTACCGAGCGGACGAATGGCGCATCGTGGAGACGCGTTACCCAGATGAGTTCGTCGGTCTCACCGAGACCGTCTTTTCGCTGGGCAACGGATCCCCCACGGCGAGGAAAGCTACCTCACCGAGGAGGGCGATCCGCTGGAGGTCGTCATCCGGGGAGCCGCACCTGCTCAGCCCCGGGCCCGCGGTGGCGATCAGGCTGGCGCCACCATGACAGGGACGCTGCGCGCCAAAAATCGGTTTCCAGCGCCCGTGCCCCAGCTCCGCCCAGGGCGCACGCTTCGCGCCAGAAGAGCCCGGCCGTGAGGGCATTGGAACGTCCCGTGGCTTAGCTAAGCTAGACGAAAGGCTCAGCAATATGACTAGTAGCGTGATACAGCCAGCCGATATCCGCGAGGTGGCGGTGATCGGGCTTGGCCTCATGGGCTCGGGCATCGCCGAGCTACTTGGCCGCAGTGGCCGCCGCGTCGTCGCGATCGAGGTCAACCAGACTTTCCTGGACCAGGGCATGGCCCGGCTGCGCGCCTCCCTGGACAAGGCGGTCAGCCGGGGCAAGCTCACCGACACCGCACGGGACGAGATACTCGCCCGCATCCGGCCCACGGACGACATCCCGGCCGGAGTGGCCGGCGCCGACCTGGTGATCGAGGCCATACCAGAACGCATGGAACTCAAGCGGACCCTCTTCGACCAGCTGGACGAGGCCTGCCGGGCCGATGCGATCCTGGCCACCAATACCTCCTCGCTGTCGATCACAGAGATCGCGGGTCGTACGCGGTATCCGCCCCGGGTGGCGGGGCTGCACTTCTTCAATCCCGCTCCGGTTATGAAGCTGGTCGAGGTAATCTCCACGGTGCTGACCTCGCCGGAGACCGCCGAGACGCTGGCTCTGCTGTCCCGTGACCTGCGCAAGACTCCCGTCCAGGTCAGCGACCGAGCCGGGTTCATCGTGAATGCGCTGCTGGTGCCCTACCTCAACCACGCGGTGCGGCTGCTGGAAACCGGGCAGGCCACCCGCGAGGACATCGACAAGGCGGCCAACATAGGGCTCGGCCTGCCGATGGGGCCGCTGACGCTGCTTGACCTGATCGGCCTGGACACGTCTCTGGCGGTCCTTGAGGTGCTCCAGGCTGAGTTCGGTGGCACCCGTTACGCGCCCGCACCCCTGCTGCGCAGGCTGTGCGACGCCAGGCTGTTCGGCCGCAAGAGCGGACGGGGGTTCTATGACTATCGGCACAGTACTCCCGCGGCCGCAGCTGCGGATCACGACCTGGCGGCGCCTCTTCCCGCCGAGGTCGCGGTCATCAGGGAACCGGGCGGCCTGCTGGACGAGCTGGCCAGCGACATCGCCGCGGCCGGCATCAGCGTCGTGCCGCAGCCATCACCCGAGACCGGCCTGGTCATCCTGGCGGCAGACCCCAAGCACCGGGTCCTGGACGCGGCCCTGACCGTGGGCCACCCAGCCGATGTAGTCGGTATCCACTTCATCGACACAGGTGACGGCAAGCGGGGACTCGCGGAGCTGGTGTTGCCGGACGTGACCGCGGCGGGCACGGCCGCCAAGGCGGGCGCGCTCGCGGTCAACCTCAGCCTGGATGCGGTCACTTCCCGGGACCGGCCGGGATTCCTCACCGAGGCACTCGCCTACGCGCAGTTCAACGACGCGGTCCGGATGTTCCAGGACGGTTATGCCAGTCCAGCCGACATCGACACCGCGATGATGCTCGGCTGCGGTTACCCCCGCGGGCCGCTTCAGATGCTCGACGACGCCGGCCCGGCGCGCGTCGTCGGCGTGCTGGAGGCGATGCACGCCGCTACCGGTGACCAGGCGTTCACCCCGGTACCCTTGCTGGCCGAGTACGCCACAGCCGGGATCCGGTTCCGCAGCTGAACCCGGCGCAGCGCCAGACACACGAAGGCACGACCCGCACGCCAATCCATTGCGCAGATACGCGCTGGAGATCTTGTCGCCGGACCGCGCGGCCGTGAGCGGGGCGGCCGGCACCAGGTGCCGGAATATGTCGTCCCCGCCGGCCGCGTTCCCGCGATGAGTTTCGGGTGCCTCCGCCGTCGAAAAATGCGACGGACCAACTCGAAAGGCGGGCGCAATGGCGGATTCTGAGACCACTCCACTGACGGCGTCACCAGCCGTGAGCGATGTGAACCAAGACGATGAGTCGCGCATGCTCCTGGGCTTCCTGCAGTACCAGCGCGACTCCGTGCTGAAGATCGTCGAGGGGTTGCCTGAGGATGCCTGGCAGACGCCGGTCGTGTCCTCCGGCTGGACGGTGGCCGGGATGCTCAGGCACCTCGGCGGCGTCGAGCACCACTGGCTCCAGCACGTGACCACGGGCGTCATGGAGGAACCGCCAGCGGGCGAGGAAGCGGGGGATGAGGAAGAAGGCACGTACGATCCGGAGGCCGCCTTCACGTGCGACTGGCCCAGCGCCGACCTCATCGCCAACTACCGCGACGAGTGCAGGCGATCCAACGAGGTCCTCGCGGTCACCCCGTTGTCCGCGGCCCCGCGCGGGCTCGACTTTCACCCCGACCCGGAGTACACCAAGCAGATCACGAACAACCGCTGGATCGTCCTGCACGTGATCGAGGAAACCGCCGCGCACTCCGGCCACCTGGAAATCGCACGCGAACTGCTCGACGGGAAAACCAGGCTCGGCGGACGCTGACCCGCCCCAGTACGCCGCCGCCATTCGTGAACCCTCCCCTAGGGATGTCTCCGCAGACGCTCCCGATCGGCGTCTGCCGGACCTGCGATGCGAGGAGTAGGTCTGCCGCGCCATCGACCGGTACCTGGCCGCGGGGGCCCGGCGGTCAGGCGTCCCGGCGGATCAGCACGACGGCGGTCACGGTCAGCAGGATGGCCGCGAGAACGACGAAGACGCCGGTCTCGATGCCCTGGAATGCCCAGAACCGGCTGGCGGGCTGGTAGGTGATGAAGGAGCGGAATCCGGTGAGCGCCGCCCGGCAGGATGAGGTCAGGCCTCCGGCGGCTGAGGTCAGGCCCCCGGTGGGGCCGGCCAGCCCGGCGCAGGCCTTGGGCAGGGAGCTGACCGGCACCCCGAAGGCCGCCATCTGGTCCTGCGGCCCCACCATCAGCAGGCCGGCTGGGTTGCGCGTGCCCTGGCTGATCAGCCAGTACGAGCCGGTCAGCTGGGGCTGGGCGGGCAGGCTGCGGGTGACCGTGACCGCGCTCAGGTAGTGCGGGCGCAGCCAGAGCGTCACCGCGACGCGGGCCGCGATGAATCCGCCGAGGGTGACCGCCATCGCGGGGACGGTGCGGCGGATCAGCGCGCCCGCGCAGATGCCCAGCGCCATGGCGAATACCGCGTAGGCCACCGGCACGAGGTACAGGACGTCGAACCGGCCAGGGTAGAACTCGCTGCCGTGCTCGGCGTTGGTCGGGCTAGCCCACCAGGTGGTCAGGGCGGCGATGACAGCGCCCCAGGCCGCCGCGGCGAGCAGCAGCCAGCCGGCCTTGACCGCGAACCAGCGGGCCCGGGTGATGCCCTGCATCCAGGCGAACTGGGTGGTGCCGGCCTCGAACTCGGCGGCCACCATGGGGGCGCCCAGGAACAGCCCGGCGAGGACCGGCGTGGCCAGCAGGATGAGGCTCACGAAACCAGCCGTGGGGCCGCCGGAGAACAACCCGCCCCCGATTGAGCAGTTCACGCTGGTCGGGCCGTTATGGGCGCCCGACGCGCATTCGGTGATGATGGTGTGGTATTGCGAGACGAACTCCAGGCCGGTGAGCACCAGCAGCAGGCAGAGCGCGGCCATTACGGCGGTGCCCACGGCGAACTGGGCCCGGTACTGCCGCCAGGTGAGCCAGGTCATTGGTCCTCTCCAACCGAGGTCAGCTGTGATGTGGCGGGTGCGGCGTCCTGGCCCATGTAGGCCAGCACCATCTCCTCGAGCCCGACTTCGGAGCTTTCCCACGCCGGGTCGATGACCGGGGCGTTGCCGCGGATCAGCAGCGTGGTCTGCCGGGCGGTGTGCACGGCCTGCACGATGGTGTGCGTCCTGGCGATCGCGGCGGTGTCCCTGCGCGGCCCGACCAGTACGCGGTGCTCGGCCAGCAGCGCGTCGATGTCGCCGGATAGCTGCACATGGGAAGCCGACAGCAGAATGAGGTGGTCGACGACCCGCTCCATGTCCGCGACCAGGTGCGAGGACAGCACGACGGTCAGCCCGTCGCCGGCGACGGCGTCGGCCATGGTGGCCAGGAAATGCCGCCGGGCCAGCGGATCCAGCGCCGCGACGGGTTCGTCCAGGAGCACCAGCCTGGGCCTCTTGGCCAGCGTGAGCGTCAGCGCGAGCTGGGCTCGCTGGCCCCCGGACAGCGAGCCCGCCGCGCGGTCCAGCGGGATATTCAGGGACTTCAGCCGGTCGCGCACCAGCGCCGCGTCCCAGCGGCGGTTCAGGTGCGCGCCGATGCTGATGTGCTCCTCGGCGGTGAACCGCCGGTACAGCGGGATCTCCTGGGCCAGGAAGCCGACCTCGGCCAGGAAAGCCGGGTCCTGGCGGGGCGCGCCGCCCAGCACCGACATCTCACCCGCGGTCGGCCGGGCCAGCCCGGACAGCAGCCGCAGCAGCGTGGTCTTGCCCGCGCCGTTCGGGCCGATCAGCGCGCATATGCAGCCCTCGGGCACGGTGACGTCGCAGTCGCTCAGGGCGGTGACCCTGCGGAACCGCTTGACCAGTCCCCGGGTCTGGATGACCGTGGTCATGCGATCTCCTCCTCGGCTGCCTGCAGCGTGAGGCGCAGCAGTGATTCGATCGACTCATTGTCGAGTCCGGCCTCGCGGGCTTCCCGCACCCACCGGGCCAGGCTGCGGCCGAGCCGGGAGTGCGTGCCGGGCGGCGGCCCCGGCGGGCGCTTCAGCACGAACGTGCCGTGCCCGGCCCGGGCCTGCACCAGGCCCTCGCGTTCCAGGTCGCGGTAGGCCTTGAGCACGGTGTTGGGATTGACGGCTGTCGCCGCGACGACCTCGCGCACCGTGGGCAGCTGGTCGCCCACGTCCAGTACGCCCATCCGCAGCGCCTGTCGTACCTGCTGCGCGATCTGCAGGTAGGGCGGTGCTGCCGACCGGCCATCAATGCGGAAATTGATCATGCCCTGCATCCTTAATGTCTTAAGCTGTTAAGACATTAAGCCTTAGCGGGCCAGCCGTCAACGGCCCTCCTGCGCCGACCCTCCTGCGCCGGCCCGCCGGCACCGTCAAACCTAGGCGGGCTGTCGTTAGCGCAGCGGGCTGAACGCCGCCCGGATCTCGGTCGCGAACAGCTCGGGCTCTTCCCAGGCGGCGAAGTGGCCGCCCTTGTCGACCTCGTTGA
>Ga0187855_10001086_pt1 | contig 22104 bp, 21 predicted proteins | sample June2016WEW_8_10_2_FD_132969 | JGI IMG/M metagenome (GOLD analysis project Ga0187855, IMG submission 132969) | Peatland microbial communities from SPRUCE experiment site at the Marcell Experimental Forest, Minnesota, USA - June2016WEW_8_10 | ecosystem: Environmental > Terrestrial > Soil >...
ATCTGATCGCAAAGCGCGATGCGGTAACCCTTACGCAGCAGCCGCGTCAGGTACTGCTCCACGGCGTGATAGGGCACGCCGCACATGGGTAGGTTGCGTTCCCTGTCGCGCGCCGTCAGCGTCAGTTGCAATTCGCGGCTGGCGACGACCGCGTCGTCGTAGAAGAGCTCGTAGAAATCGCCCATCCGGAAGAAGAGCAGCGCGTCGGGGTTCTGGCGCTTTGCCGCAGCCCACTGGCGCATAAACGGGGTCGGTTCGCCCTTGTCGGGCATCACTTTAGCGGGCGGATCGGCCGCCGCGAGAACGAACTCTTCCTGAGCCGGATTCTCCCCGGCCGGCGCGCTACTGTTCACAGGAGCCGGCGCTCGGTCATCGGCCAGACCTTCTTCCGGTAGGGCGGCGCTTTCGAGGTCGCTCGGCATCACGCTGGCTCTTAGACTAACGTGGACGCGGTCGAGCCCGATAGGATCGTGCGCTGCGGAAATCCGGGCAATTTCACTTTGGGCTGGCCCCAGGTGTGAAAAAAGAAAAATGGGCACCCGGGAGCGCCGGCGCGTACAATCCTTGGGTTCCCGCGCAGGGCCTCGCAGGCTCCCCCAATCGTCCCTCTGGCCGAAGCGCCAAAACCAAAACTCCCCACGGAGGAATGTTCCAATGAAGAAGACCCAGCGTTTGATCGTATGCGCATCCTTGTTGCTCGCAGCGCTTTCCATTGCTGCTGTTGCCCAGGCTCAGTCTCCGTTCGACGGCACCTGGCATATCAATCCCAGTCAAGCCAAGTTCGACCCGAAGCCCTTTACGGTCTACACCAGCCAAGGCTGGTACCACTGCGTAAGCTGCACTCCCCCTTATGACGTCCAGGCCGATGGACAGGCTCACCCGGTTACCGGGCAGCCGTTTGACACCGAGAGCGTGACTGTCGTCGATCCGCACACCACGTCGTTCGTCGATCAAAAAGGAGGCAAAACGACCACCGAAGCTACGGTGACGGTATCGGCCGATGGAAAGCTGCTCACCATTAAGAGCAAGTCTTACCCCATGGGCGGGGGCGCACCGCAGAGTTCGTCGCTGAGGCTGAAGCGCGTCGGTGTCCTGCCTGCGGGTGTTCACGCCACCTCGGGCAATTGGGTGCCGACGGGATTCACCGACACTGACGCGGATCTGACCTTCACCTTCAAGTCAAACGGGGATGAGCTGACGATGACCGATCCGACCGGAGACAGCTATACGGCAAAGTTCGATGGCGGCAATTACCCCTTCAAGGGTTCGTATCAGACAGATGCAGTCTCGCTGAAGAAGATCGATGCCCACACCATCGAAGAGACCGATAAGCACAATGGCACGGTGACCAACGTTTCGAAGATGACAGTTTCTGCCAATGGCAAAACCATGACCATGGTGAGCCACGATCCGCAGCGCGACGTGACGTCAACCTTCGTTGCAACCAAGAAGTAGGAACGGATGTGGATGCAGACTTGCTCTGGTCGGGCATGTACGTCTCAAAAGGCAATTCGTGGGCCCGGGTGACCGGGCGCCCCCACAATGCTTACGAAATGCGCCAAAACCCAATCACGGAGGAAAGATCTTATGAAGAAGCTCGACCGTTTGGTTCTCTCTGCGTTGTGTCTAGTAGCTTTGCTTTGCCTCGCGACCATTTCCCGCGCTGAGTCACCGTTCAACGGCACCTGGAAGACCGATGTCGCGCAGGCAAAGTGGAGCCCCAAACCGCTGATCTTCTACATAAGCGAGGGCTGGTATCACTGCGTCACCTGCAATCCCACCTTCGATGTGGCGGCCGATGGGCAGGATCACGCGGTGGCGGGCCAGTCCTACGACACACTTGCGGTCACGATTGTGGATGATCACACCATTTCAACGACCACCAAGAAGAATGGCAAAGTAACCGCCGAATCGACCCGCACCGTGTCGGCTGACGGCAAGACACTCACCGTGCATTCCACCTCGCACCCCAAAGACAGCGACAAGGCACTGACCTTCGATGCCAAAGCCAAGCGCGACGGCGTGGCGCGCCCGGGGGTTCACGCGACTTCAGGCAGATGGATTGTGCAACAGGAAAAGGGGAGCGATGAAGCCTTCACTACGACGTTCAAGGTGGACAGCGACCAGATTTCGATGAGCCAGCCCGACGGTGAAAACTACACGGCCACGCTCGGCGGCGGCGATTCTCCCTACAAAGGCGCTTATGGATTCGACGCAGTCTCTGTCAGACGGGTCAATGCAAACACGATTGAGGAAACCGACAAGCGAGACGGACGGGTGATCGACGTGAACACAATGACTGTTTCTCCCGGCGGCAAGATGATGACGATTGTGGAATCTGACAAAGTGACGGGACGCACGACTACCTTCACTGCGAAAAAGCAATAAGGCGAAAGAGAACCAGTCCGCCAAATTGGAGTCGAATGGCGCCGGGGCAGAGATTGTGCCCGCGGCGCCGCCTTGATTGCGACCGATTGGAAGAGTCCCAGCGCGGAAATCACGGTGGCGCTGTGTTGTTGCTTTATTCGCGCCTCTCCAGGGTCTGTTTCCTCGGCAGGATGCCCCTCTGGTCAGGCGCGATGCTTCTGCCGCCATCGAATCCCTTCAAACACACAGAGATACTCTGCGATACTCGTAGCGATGCGCGGATGGCGTAAGGTGATCTGCATCACAGTGCGCCTGCCGGTTGCGTCTTAAGGTGAAAGCTGGTTATGTACCTTCTCTGGCTACGAGTTGCGGCTATTTTGTATGCAGCGGGCTGTGCGGCAGTCTTTCCGGCCGTGCTCAATAATTCGTTGCCGTGGCGCAAGAGCTGTGTTCATCTCAGCGGTCTGGCCTTCTTCTTCCACTTCGTTTCCATCGTCGAAATGCTGGTTGTTGCCCATCGATGGGTTCCCGTCGGCGTCCGCGAGATCGAGTCGCTGCTGGGCTTTGCCGTGGCCGGGTTGTTTTTCCTGGTCTGGTGGCTCTACGACGCCATTTCCCTGGGGATTTTCGCATTACCGGCAACATTTTTTCTGGTTTTCATTCCTGCGCTGGGCCCCGACCGCTACACATTCCCCTCTGAAGGAGTTCGCACCAGCTGGCTGGTGGCGCACATCATTGCCTTGCTTCTGGCCTACGCGGCGCTCTGCTTCAGCCTATTAGCAAGCCTGATGTACCTGGTCGAGGAGCGCAGGATCAAGGCCAAGCACAAGCCAGAGAGGAAAACCGGCTGGTCGCCGGTCGATTGGATACCGCCTCTCGATACTCTCGAGCGGATCTCTCATGCCACTCTCGAATTCGGCTTTCCCTGTATGACGGTGGGCCTGATCATTGGCTCAGTACTGGCCCAGGAAACCTCGCTGGGTGCGGCCTATTTCCGCGACCCAAAGGTTATCGCTTCGTTTGCGATGTGGTTGGTCTATGTTGCCCTTTTGCTGGTCCGCCGCAGCGCAGGATTGCGCGGCCGCAGGGCGGCCTACGTCTCCGGAGCGGCTCTGGTAGTGATGATGGCTGTATGGGCCGCCAACCTCGTCAGTCACGTTCATAGGTTCGGTGCGCCATGACGCTGGCGATCCTTGGCGTGAACCACAAGACTGCGCCCATCGCGCTGCGGGAGAAGATTGCGATTGGCCGCGACGAGTTGCCAGAAGCGGTACGGGCGCTGGCAGCGACCGCAGGCGTGGCGGAATGCATGATTGTATCGACCTGCAACCGGGTCGAATTGCTGGCCATTGTCGAAGAGAGCTCGACTGACCTGAAAGGCTTCTTTGCCAACCACTTTGGGATTCAAGTTGATGGATTGCTTCCACATCTTTATGAGCACCGCGACAAACCAGCAGTAGGCCACCTGTTCCGGCTGGCGGCCAGTCTCGACTCCATGGTCGTCGGCGAATCGCAGATTCTCGGCCAGGTAAAAGAGGCCTTCGCGGTTGCGCGCGCTCAAGGAACCGTTGGCAGCCAGCTTGAACACCTGTTGCAAAGTGCCTTCGCCGCCGCCAAGAAGGCGCGCACGGAAACCGGAATCGGTTCGAACTCCGTCTCCATCGCGTCGGTGGCGGTCGATCTGGCCCGCAAGATCTTCGGATCGCTGCAGGGCCGAACCGTGTTTCTGGTGGGCGCGGGAAAAATGAGCGAACTGGCCGCGCGCCATCTTGTTCAACAGGGAGCGGGCGCCATCCTGGTAAGCAATCGCACTGAGGAGCGGGCTCGCGCCCTGGCCGGGCAATTCAACGGCCGCGTGATTCGCTTTGAGCAGCTCTACGAGGCGGTCAGCGAAGCTGACATCGTGATCAGCTCCACGGGCGCGCCGATGCCTATCTTCCGCCGCGAGCACGGCCAGGCATTCCTTCATCGGCGCCGCAACCGGCCCATGTTTTTTATCGATATCGCGGTTCCGCGCGACGTGGATCCGGAGATGAACAAGCTCGACGGCATCTTCGTTTACGACATCGACGACCTGCAGCAAGTGGCCGCGGCGCACATGGAAGAGCGCAGCCGGCAGGCGGTGGATGCGGAAAACATGATAGCCGCCGAAGTTGAGCGCTTCGAGCAGCGCCAGCGAACGGTGAGTGCGGCTCCGGCCATCATCGCCCTGCAGCGCAAGGCCGAAGAGATTCGGCGGGCCGAACTCGAGCGCATCCACAGCCGGCTCGGATCGCTCAGCGAAGAGCAGCTTGCTGCCGTCGAGGCGCTGACGCGGGGAATCGTCAACAAGTTCCTGCACCCGCCCATGCAAGCTCTCAAACAGGCTGCCCGGGAAGGCGATTCGGCACGGCTCGACGCGGTCTGCGACGAGTGGTCAGTTTCACTCGCCGGACCAGTGGAAGCTGAGCGCCGCGCCACTGAGTCTACGCCACAGTCAGGCGAAGAGAACAAGGTGGTCAGCATCAGAGTTCGAGAGGGCGGCGCGGAGGTGCGCCGTTGAATTTGCGCATCGGCAGCCGCGGATCGCAGCTGGCACTCTGGCAGGCCAACCACATTGCGGAGTTACTGCGCGGGCAGGGGCATTCGGTCGAGATCGAGATCATCAAGACCACCGGCGACCGGCTGCAGGAAGTGACGTTTGCCCAAGTTGGCAGCAAGGGTATGTTCACCAAGGAAATTGAAGAGGCGTTGGCCTCGGGCCTGGTCGACCTCGCCGTGCACTCGCTCAAGGATCTGCCGACAGAACTCCCCGAACCGTTTGCTTTGGCGGCAACGCCTGTGCGCGTCGATCCAAGAGATGTTCTGGTTTCAATCAAATATGCCAATCTTGCCGCGCTGCCCAAAGGCGCAAAAGTGGGCACCAGCAGCCAACGGCGGCGAGCCCAGTTGAAGGGGCTTCGCCCGGATCTCGATTTGGTCGAGTTCAGGGGGAACGTAGACACGCGGCTGCGCAAGCTGGCCGAGAGGCAAGTGGACGCGACTCTGCTTGCGGGTGCGGGACTTGATCGGCTGGGAAGAACGGACTGGGTGCGCGAGCGGCTTGAGCCAAAGGATTTTTGCCCGGCTGCGGGGCAAGGAGCGCTGGGTATAGAGACGCGCAAAAACGACGCGGTAACCATCGAGGCTGTCGCGTTTCTCGACCATGAGGACACTCGATTTGCTGTCACGGCCGAGCGGGCGGCGCTCGCCGCGTTAGGGGGAGGCTGCCAGGTTCCTATCGGCATCCACTGCCGGCGCGCATACGGCAAAGACGGCGAAAGCTGGAATGAAATTTTCGGTGTGGTGGCATCACCCAAAACCGGCGAGGTGGCCCGCGTTCACCTCCGAGCGCCTTTGGAGAATAGCGATCCCGGAAAGCTGGGAGAGCTGACCGCCGTGAAGCTGCTCGAATCTGGAGCCGAACGACTGTTGGCGGCTGCCGAAGAGGCCGGCGGCGGAGCGGCGTGATGGGCGCGCTTCCGCTCGCCGGACGCCGCGTGCTGGTGACGCGCGCCGCGCATCAGGCCGGTAAATTAAGCGATGGCCTTCGCGCGCTCGGCGCAGAACCGGTCGAGGTTCCTGTGCTGGAAATTCGGCCGCCAGCGGGCTATGACGCGATCGATCTCGCGCTTCGCAGGCTCGACTCTTACGATTGGCTGATTTTGACCAGCGCGAATACGGTGCGGGCGTTTGCCGAGCGGGCGGCCGAATTGGGCTTGCCGCTTGCACCGCAAGGAAGGTTCAAGGTGGCGGCAATCGGAGAGGCAACCGCGGATGCGGCCCGTAAGCGCGGATTGCCGGTCACGCTGATTCCAGGCGCCTACGTTGCCGAAGCTATGGTCGAGGCGCTGGCCAAGCAGGCACGCGGGCAAAAATTCCTGCTGGCACGGGCCGAGGTCGCGCGAGACGTAATTGTCGATGCGCTAAGGAACGTTGGAGCAAAGGTAGACGTGGTGGATGCCTACCGAAACCTGATGCCGGAGGCCGCGCCAGCCTTGTTGCGCAAGGCACTGCAGCAACCAATCGACGCAGTGACCTTTACCAGCTCCTCGAGCGTGACGCACCTGGCCGAAGCGGCGGAACAGGCCGGAATTCCCTTCCCGTTCGCCGGCGTTCCCGCCATTTCGATCGGGCCGATCACCAGCCGGACGCTGCGCGAACTGGGCTGGGAGCCGGCGGCCGAAGCTAGCCCGTCGGAGATCCCCGCCCTCGTGAATGCAGTGGTACTCGCCCTCGAGAAATCCCTGCCGAAGAAGAAACCGGCAGAGGCATGACCCAAACAGGCGGTTCGAAATCGACTTCGGAACTTATGCCAGCGTTGTGCTGATGTTTTGGAACACCGTGTTGATGGCGGTGGCAACATTGCTGGTAGCGGCGATGCACCCCAGCGCGATCAAGGCAACCAACAACGCGTATTCCACCAGGTCCTGACCCTCGTCGCCGTGGATCAATGACTGGAATTTCGCGTGCAGACTCAGAATCAAGGTATTCATTTGGCCCTCACTGACGGATCGAAATTAGGTCTGGCGAAACTCCAGGCCAGTCACCTCTTCTGGTAACAGTAAAGCTTGTTACCGTTGAGGGTTCAATGACACCTCTGCGTCAGCCCTTGACCCTTCGGCACTAGAGGCCGCATCTCCTTGTAGCGCAGTCGTTTCTGAAGCGGCGATCTCTCTTCGGCCGGGCTGACCGAGGGTTTCGGCTGGTAAAGATATCCGTCGGAGGGTTCCAGCGGAGGCCGAAACTCGCTGCAGATAGTGGGAAAGCCTTTCGACCTTTTGCGCGCTAAAATCGTCTAGCAGGTGAGGATCGGCGCTTTCTGAGATGGGCCGGCTCCTAAAGGACTGTGGTGCAAGAGCTTATGACAATGGGACGAGCGATGATGGGACGAACGGGGCGCCTTGCCCGCGCCGCGCTGCTGGCCGGGCTGGGATGCTTGGGGGCCGAGGCACAGACAGCCCAATCCGCAGCGGTGACGCGCTTTGTGGGCTCGATCGCGACCATCAGCGGCGATACGTTGGCGGTGAAGACCGATCAAGGCGATGTACACACGGTGCAGGTTCCCTCGACCGCGCAGCTCAAGCGTATCGCGCCGGGGCAGACCGATTTAAGCAAGGCCGAGACGATCGATTTCAGCGGTCTGGCCGTCGGCGACCGCGTCCTGGTGAACATAGACCCCAACGCCAGCGGTGCGACGCCGCAAGCGCTCCGGGTCATCGCCATCAAGCAGGCCGATGTAGCCAAGAAGCAGCAAGCCGAGGCTGCTGCATGGGCGCAAGGAGTTCACGGACTGGTGAAGAGCGTCGATGCCGCCTCAGGCGTCATTCAAGTGAACACCCGAACAGGCGCAGTGACCAAGCAGGTCACAGTGAATACAACACCTGCGACGACGGTGAAGCGGTACGCAACCGGCTCAGTGAATTTCAGCGATGCTCAGCCTGCTCCGATCAGCGCGATCCAGACAGGAGACCAGATTTTCGTGCTGGGAACGAAGAGCGCCGACGGCACATCGGTCGCTGCGCAACAGGTCGTTTCGGGCAGCTTTCGCAGTATTCCAGGAACCATTGTTTCGACTGACGTAGCGGGATCGACCGTCACCGTGAAGGATCTTGCAACCAAGAAGACGGTCACAGTGCACATCACTGCGGACGCTCAACTGCGGCGGCTGGATGACCGCGCGGCGACGATGATCGCGGCGCGATTGAAAGGCAATCAAGGTGGCGGCGCAGGTGGCGGCGGGAACGCAGGTGACGGACAACGGAGTTTCAGCCAGAATCGCGGAGGTGGACCACCCCCGGGCTTTAGCCAGGCCGGCGGCAGCGGGCCGCGTGGCAATGGCCAGGGGGGCGGAGATTTAGAGAGCATTTTGGAGCGCGCGCAAACCGTCGAGCTCAGCAGCTTGCAAAAAGGTGATGCTGTAATGATCGTGGCCACGGAAGATTCAACCGGCGTGAACGCTATCAAGCTGCTGGCTGGGGTCGAGCCGCTGCTAGAAGCGCCGGAGGCGCAAGATCTGCTCGCCAGCTGGAGTTTGAATCAGGGAACGGCTGACTCAGGCCAATAGCATAGAGGTCTCTCCGATCCAGGAACAAACGGGGGAAGTGTGTCCAGAAAACTGAACTGTTTTGCAGCTCATCTCATTGCCTTCGAGCTGATACTGGCAGGGGTTGGCGCGCGCGCGCAATCGCCGCAGACAGCCACGCCTCCGGCAAGTTCCGGCGCGGCCAGTGCGCCGGCCTCGGGGCAGGCCTCATCTGCCCCGGCACCTCAGGCGCCGGCTTCGGCCACACCCGACGCACCTGCGCCTGCACAATCGGCGCCGGCGATGCAAACGCCCTCTCTGACTACTCCAGTAGCTTCCGGGCCGGCGACGGCAAGCGCGGTTCTGCACGGCCATATCAGCGACCCCACCGGCGCGCTCATCCCCGGCGCACAGATCACGGTATCCGCCGCGCAAAATGGCAAACGGGTCGGGCCGGTAATCTCGGCTGACGCGACCGGCGGCTATCAATCGCGCGGCTTGCCGGCGGGCAGTTACGTAATTCAGGCCAACTTTCAGGGGTTTGCTCCGTTTGTATCCACTCCTATTTCACTCGCCAGCGGCCAAAGCAAGAATGTCGACATCCAAATGGCGATCGAGGCGGCCGATGTACAGGTGGTGGTGACCGACGAAGGCGGGCCGACGGTAAGCACCGACCCCGACAACAACGCGGGAGCCATCATTTTGAAAGGCAGCGATCTCGATGCGCTCTCCGACGATCCCGACGAACTTTCGAATGAGTTGACGGCCCTCGCCGGTCCTTCGGCAGGCCCGAACGGCGGACAGATTTATATCGACGGATTTTCGGGTGGTAGTCTGCCGCCCAAGTCGGCTATTCGCGAGATTCGCATTAACCAGAATCCATTTTCAGCCGAGTACGACAAGTTGGGCTACGGCAGAATCGAGATCCTAACCAAGCCGGGAACCGACACTTTGCACGGACGCGTCTTTGGGCAGGGGAACGACAACGCCTTCAATACCGGAAACCCTTTCACTACCGAGCTGCCTTCGTACTACAGCTACCAATACAACGGTTCGGTCAGCGGCGCCATGTCAAAATGGGCGTCATATTTCTTCAGCGTGGAACAGCGCAACAATCAGCAGGACAGCGTCTATTCGATTCTGAACGGGCCGGTCTTCAACTCCGCGACGAACACCTATTCCGCGGCCCCGGGAACAAGCACCGTCTCCGGGAGCCTCTTCAGCCCGGGAACCCGGATTTCCGTTTCGCCGCGGATCGATCTGCAACTGGGGCAGAAGGACACTCTGACACTGCGCTACCAGTTCTCCCACAACAGAACCACCGACTCGCTGAGCGGATCGACATCTTTGCCTACGCTGGCGAGCAACTCCGACTCCAACGACAACGACCTGCAGATCAGCGATTCGCACATCATAAGCGACAAGATCGTGAACGAAACGCGCTTTGAATATCGCCGTTCTAATGAGACGACCACGCCGGCCAGCACCGATCCGTCGTTCTCAGTGCCGGGTGCGTTTTCGGGAGGCGGCAATAACGGCCAGACATCGAACTCTCATTCGGATCACTTGGAACTGCAAGACGCGATCACGATGACGCACGGCAAGCAGGCCATCAAGATGGGCACGTGGCTGCGCGACAACCGCGAGGCCATCACGACCGACGGCGCATTCAACGGCAACTTTACCTTCCCATCGGTTGCGGCGTTTATCGACACCTGGAACGGGATCGTGGCCGGCGAAAGCTTCGCGGAGATCGCGGCAGGGTGCCCGTCGACTCAAACCGGCGGATGCCTGCCCACCAACCTGAGTTACACCACCGGCAATGAGAATTTCGCAGGCAACGTCTTCGACGCCGCAGTGTACTTCCAGGATGATTTGAAATACAACAAGTTCCTCACCCTATCGGGGGGCCTGCGCTGGGAAGGGCAAAATCATACCGCCGATCACAGCGACTGGGCTCCGCGCGTCGCGTTTGCCTATGCGCTCGACGGCCACCAGAAGGGCGCGACGACGAAGACTGTGCTGCGCGGCGGGATCGGCTTCTTCTACGACCGGTTCGGCATCAGCAACCTGATGAACCTGGAGATGTTCAATGGCACCGCCAGGAGCCAGAAGCAGATCAGCATCGCGAATCCGATGTGCGGCACAGCCACCAGCCTGAACTTGGTCGACTTTTCCTCGTGCGGCACCGGCACAGCCAAGACGCCGGTCATCGACCAGATCTCGCCTCGCTATCATGCCCCCTATGCGGAGCAGGCAGGCGTGAGCCTGGAGCGGCAATTGACGAAGGTGTCGACAGTCAGCGTGACCTATCTGCATTCTTTTGGCGTGCACCAGCTGGTCACGCGGGATTCCAATGCGTATGAGCCCGGCACATACGAATATGGCAGCCCTACGTTGACGGGAGTACGGCCGAATCCGAATCTCGGCATCATCGACCAGTTCTTTCCCGAGGCGGTGTACAACCAGAACCAGATTATTGCGAACGTGAACGCGCGCTTCTCGCCGAAGCTCAGTGTGCAGGGGTTTTTCAACTGGACGCAGGGCAACTCGGACGGCGGCGGTGGATCGAACCCTACCAACTCCTATAACCTCTGGCAGGATTATGGCCGAGCCGGCTTTATCCGCCCGCGAATGCTATTTCTGATGGGCAACTACACCGGCCCATGGGCGATCACTTTCAATCCCTTTCTCGTGTACCAGGCGGGCAGGCCGTTCAATCTGACGACGCCTTACGATTTGACGGGCGATACTTTCTACAACGATCGGCCGTCGTACGCAGGCGCCAATGCGCCAACCGCCGATGTGGTCGAGACGAACTTCGGCGCCCTGGATGCAACTCCGCAGAGCGGCGAGGCCCTTGTGGCGCCGAACCTCGGTAACAGCCCGTCGAGCTTCGCTTTGAATCTGCGCCTCGGCCGGTCGTTTGGTATTGGACCAAAGATCGAAAAAGCGGCGAGCGGTCAATCTCAAGGCGGACCCCCGCCCGGAGGACCCCCGCCGGGAGGTGGCGGCGGACCGGGAGGCGGCGGACCCGGCGGAGGCTTGGGTCCAGGCGGTTTGAGCGGCGGAGGCATGCGCGGCGGCGGCCCAATGGGTGGTATGGCCAGCACGGGACGCAAGTATTCGCTGAATTTCAGCGCGCAGGCTCTGAACGTGTTCAATGACATCAACCTGGGAACGCCGGTTGGGCAGATCACGGCAAAGAGTTTTGATCACTCCACGAGCCTGGCAGGCGGAATGTTCTCCTCGCCGGGTAGCACTGCATCGCGGCGCATCTTCTTTACGGCTGCGTTTCAATTCTAGAGAACAGAGATCAGAGAACAGGGAGTAGCGAGAAGGAACGGTCTCTGGTCTCTGAGCCATCGTTCACAGCCCCGCGAGCTCGCGATAGAGTGCTTCCCACCGATCTGCGGCCGCGTCGATGCTGAACCGTTCCACGATGCGCTGGCGCGCGGCGCGGCCGAGGACGCTGCGCTCTTCCCTGCTCTGCTGCATGACGTCGAGCATAGCGCTGGCGAGGGCCTCTGGATCGTGCGCGGGAACGACGACGCCTGCATCGCCGATGAGCTGGCTCACGCCGCCAACGCCGGTCGCAACCACCGGCTTCTCCACGGCCATGGCTTCGCCCACAGCCAGCGGCATCCCCTCCCACGCCGATGCGGAGACGAACCCATCGGCTGCGTCGAGAAGTGCGGGCATATCGCGCTGCAGCCCGAGCCAGCGCACGGAGTGGTTCAGCTTCAATTCCGCCATCATGGATTGCAGGTCGGCGAAGATCGGGCTCGTTGCTTCGCCGGCAATCCACAAGCGCGCATCCTGCCGCATCGCACGCAGGCGCGCAAAAGCACGCAGCAGGTTGGGATAGTCTTTCGCCGGCGCGATGCGCCCCGACGCGAGCCAGAGAAACTCTGCGCCGGATTCCGGAGCGACGCCCATCTTTGCGCGTGTAGCAGCTCGCCGACTTGAGTCGGGAGCGAATTCTATCGTGTCAATTCCGTTGACGAGGACGCGGCACTTTCGTGCTGGAACTGCCTTTAGCTCGACAAAGCGCTGCGCAGCCGCATCGCTGACGGCGACCGTTTGCCGGCTCAGACCGTCGGTGAGCCGATAGGCCATCATCCGCCGCGAGCCGCCTTCGTAGACATTGTGGACAGTCGAAATCACCACCGGCCCCGACACGAGCAGCTTGAGCAGGCGGGCAAAGATGTTGGCGTGGAAGCAGTGGCTATGAATCAGATCGGGTTTGAATTCGGCGGCAAACCGGCGCGCACGCCCGAGACCAAAGAGAAAACTGAGCAGTGAGCGGCGCATGTTCAGATAAAGCCGCATGAGGCTTGTCGGCCATTCCTCGCTCACCTGCGGCCTCAGCACGAGCAGAGCGATCGTGTGCCCGCGTTTCTCCATTCGCTCGCCCAAGGCAAGCGTCAGCTTCTCCGCTCCACCCATGCCGAGCGAAGTGAGCACATAGAGAATGCGCATCGGGCCCGTACCTTGCTGAATCAGGACGAATGCTAGCGGATTCGCTTCGCGCAGTCTGTGATCGATGAACCCGCTTTTGGTATTGGCTCATTTCGCCGGCCGATGCTCTGTTTCGGGTGAATGTCTACAGCGGGTCCTTGGATGTGAGCAATCCGACATGATCCGCCCCAGCACCTTTTCCGATATCCACGACCCTTGCAACGGTAGAGAAGTCAAGATTTTTGTCCCCTTTGACAAAGATCACTTTGCTTGCACGAATCGAGAGAATGGAGCTCAAACGGCTCCCAAGCTGATTGATGCTTACATCCTCCTGGTTGATTTTGTAGCTGAGTAGTCCATCGCGGGCACTCAAAATCTGCACGATCACTGGATTTTCCGGTCCCTGATTCGGACTGGCGGATCGCCAGGGCAGTGCGGCACCGAGGCCGCGAGGCAAAACTGGAACGATCACCATAAAGATGATCAACAGCACCAACAGAACGTCGATCAAGGGGGTCACGTTGATGTCACCCCGCAGTTGATTTAAAGCGCCACCATTCTCGATCGTCATAGGACGATGTCCTCCTTGCCTCCCGAGCCTCGAAGAACCTTCGGAGTTTTGACTGCGCTCGAAAGTGCGAGTTCTTGTGGTTTAGACACCGCGGTGTGACGAAAGGATCCCGCTCAAACTTCCAGCGGCTTCTCAAGTCTGCGGCTTGGCAGCAAACAGTCTGGCGAGCAAAGTGTCGACGGCAATCCGTCCTGGACCGAGGATCAGGATCAGGAGAGCAGCGAACCAGTAGGTATATGGCGTGGCGCCGTAGAAATCGCTGGGATTGGAGAATATGTGGGAGAAATTGACGCGGTCGTCAGGCACGCTGAGGTACGCCATGGTCATGTTGACAAACAGAACGAGCGACACCAGCCGCGACGCGATGCCGGCCGTGAAAAGAACGCCGCCAACCAGCTCGACCGATGCGACAAAAAACGCCGTCGCGCCGGGCGCGGGAAGATTGAGCGAGGTGAAGAAGTCTGTCACGCGGCTGAGGTGAGTCAATTTTCCCCAGCCATCCTGCATGAATTGAAATCCCCAGTAGAGGCGAATAGCGAGCAAGAGCGGGCTTTCAAGAGAGCCAAGAACTCGTGCGGCGCGGGCGTAGAGGTTTCCGATAAATTGGACAATCTTCTGCATGAGGGGTCTGTCGCTCCGTCGAAAATCGGCTAGGGTTCCATCGCCCCTACGGGGCTCATCGATTTGTTGGGCATCATTCCCAGGACTTCGTCCTGGGCTAACTTCCTTGCTCCCTGCGGGAGCGGGTACGAGCAGCTTCCCATTTCATTCTCTCTGCACCTCGGGGTCCGTGGCTAGCCCCGAAATGCAGGTCCTTCGACTCCGTCCGCCCGCGGCGGACTTCGCTCAGGAAGACAGTTCATTTGGGTTCGAAGTTCTTGGCTCACGGCTTGATCAGCGATTCCAGCTCGGGTGCGCAGATCCAGCCAAGCTCGGCCCAGGTGGCGAACCACGTGCGCACTCTTTGCGCCTGGCTGTTCGCGGCAACACGCGAATCGGCAAAGCCGGCCGCAATCGCCTGCGCCAGCGGCAAGCCCTGCCGGATCGCCGAAAGCATCTGGAATTCCCCACGCTCGAGGCGGCGATAGTAGACGCTCAGGTCGACGCGATGCGCGGCAAGCCAGGCGGAGCGCTGGCGCAGCCGTGGCAGCTTCAGGGGCTTTTCTGATTCTTCTTCGTGCTCTGTTTCGCGCTCCACGCCGGCTTCGCTGGTTTGGCGCTTTTGCTGCTTGTGTAGCTCGAGCACAAGGTCGTCAACGGGAAAATCGAGCGCCGTCAGTCGGAGGTGTGGCTGCAGTGCGAGGTGTGAGCCGCCGTCGAGAGTTTCAATTTGGCTCACCGTAAGCGGCGCGCGCTCTGCAGAATCGAAGGCTTCAATGAAAGCCCATTCCACCCGGGCAACGTCGAGAGCTAGCCGATGACGGCGGCCAGCCTTCTCAGGATGCGCGGCCAGCCAGGCCGGCAAATGCGCGCCGAGGTTGCGCAGGGTAAACGAGCGACTGGGATGATCGGTGAGATAGGCAACAGAGATGGCTTCGAAGCGGCGCGGACCGACGACGGCACGCAACGCGGGAAAATCCTCTGCGAGAGCGCCCAGAACCCGAAACCAGTACTGACGGTTGTAGATTTCCAGGCGCTCGACTGCGCTCAGGCGGCTATTGGGTGCGATGAACGATTCAGCGACGGCGCTCATCGGCCGGCCATTCGCGGAGCGCTGCCGCATTCCGTCTTTACGGTCGAGCGGTTGCATCACCGCAGCGGCCATTTCGCGCTGCAGGCCGGCTAAGTCCATTTGATAGCCCTGTTGCACGGTTGAGTTCGATCTTTTCCCACCCTTTCGTCCGCTGCCGCGGACGAGAAGGATGGGGCACCCCCATGTCTTCTCATCGTGCGACCCCTGTCACTTCAGGCGCAATGCGGTGCAAGTAACGCTCCGCTTTCTTTGCCTCGGCGTGGACCTCTTCGAAGGTCGGAATGCGATCGTCCCACTCGAGCAAGGTGGGCGTCGGGCCGCAGCGTTCGATGGCCCGCGCATAGAGCTCCCACACCGGGTCGATCACAGGATGATCGTGCGTATCGAGAATGTACTTCTCGTATTTGGAATGCCCAGCGATGTGAATCTGCGCCACGCGATGCGCCGGAACGGCATTCACATAGTCCATGGGGTTAAATTCGTGATTCATCGCCGAAACGTAAATGTTGTTCACGTCGAGAAGAATTCCGCAATCGGCTCTTTCGACAACTTCGGTCAGGAACTCCCACTCCGTCATCTCGGAGGCGGTGAATTCGGCGTAGGAACTGACATTTTCAACCGCTACGGGAATCTCGAGAACGTCCTGGACCATGCGCACGCGCTCAACGGTGCGATCGACCGCTTCCCAGGTGTAGGGCAGCGGGAGCAAGTCGTGACTGTAGGTTCCATCGACGCTTCCCCAGCAGAGATGATCGCTCAGCCACGGAGTTCCAGTGCGGCGAACGAGGTGTTTGAGCCGGCGCAGGTGCTCGGGGTCGGGGGCTGTGGCAGACCCGAAGTACATTGAGACGCCATGCTGAACCACGCGGTAGCGCTCGAGAATCCGATCAAGCATGGCCAACGGGCGGCCGGCGTCGATCATGAAATTTTCCGAGATGATCTCGAACCAGTCGACCACCGGCTTTCGCGAGAAAATGTGCTCGTAATGAGGAATGCGCAGGCCGATTCCGACGCCGTGGTCTTGAAACGCATTGAATCGATTGCCGGGCATGGGATAGTGGCCAGGGGTTCCAGGTTTCAGGTTTCGGTAAATGCGGTGAGGTTGCGGGGATCGGAGGGTTGGAGTTGAGAAACGAGTGTGGGCCGCCGATCCCCGAATTCCCTAGACGAAGTTCGGCGGCATCTTCGAGCCGTCTGTTGCGCAGCCGCCCTTGCCCTTGCAGCTATTCTTTCCGCTGCAGCCGTTGTCGCTGCTCTTGCAGCCACCCTGGCCTTTACAGTCGTTCTTGCCTTTACAGGAGTGTTTTGCAGGTGCCTGGTCAAAACCCGTATAGCGAAGACCGGCTTTGGCCAACTTTGAAGTGTTGGAGCGGGCGGTGTTCTGGGCGTGGGCAGCAACCGTGGTTCCGCCCGTGAGACCAGCCAGCGCAGCAGTGAGAAGCAGAGCATTCAGTTGATTCTTCATGAATTTGACCTCGCTTGGGGTGGGTTCGGCGGAGACTCTCCGCAGGGTTTGGGGAATAGGACGGCCAACAAAATCCGTCCTGGGGAATTGTGCGTACCCATGGTGGGAGTCGTCAACTGGGAAATTGGTTAAACGCATTTGCCGCTGACGCGTTGGATGCGTCTACAGAGATATACGCCTGAAATCGGGAATTGGATGGTCTGAAGCCGGTACGGGACCCTGTCGCCGCGGATTTTTCAGTTCTGCCGGTTCAGCCGGGCAATGCCTCAGTTACCGCATCCGGACCCGGCCTTAGGAGTCAATGACGCCGAGTCTCCGGGAAACGTCGATAAGCCAAGTGTCCCGACCCTGATAGCTGCCAACTCACCTAAGCTTCTCGCTTTCATCACATTCCTTGACATTCCTTATTTTCAATCTATCAATTGGGCTGTACAATTCCGTCACGAGGAGCAATATGGCCGGCGACATGCAAATCACATGCAGCGACTGTGGGCAGGAATTCACCTTTAGCGCTGCCGATCAGCAATTCTTCCAGGAACGCGGGTATTCGAACCCAAAACGTTGCAAGCCTTGCCGCATGGCAAAGAAGAACGATCAGGGGGGAGGGGGATCCGGCTACCGTTCGGCTCCTTCACAGGGAACACCTGTCATTTGTTCGGGTTGTGGGCAGCCAACCACTGTTCCATTTGAGCCAAGGGGCGACCGGCCGGTCTACTGCCGCGATTGCTACACCGCCCGAAAGGGCTCCGGCGGCGGATCTAGGCAGCGCATGCACTCGTAACGGGCGCGCGGCTCGGAACGAAACTAGCTCTCAGGCTTCTTGAAGCGTTGTTTCTCGCGGGCCGGTGTGATCTTCTCTTTCTGATTTCGACTTCTCAGATGGTTCGCGCCGAGCCGGAGGTTGTCGTGTGTTGATCCTCCGAGTGCACCCGGGTTATCGGCCTTCCTCACCGCCGATTTGCGGGTTTATCGAATGGTACTCGTGATGGCACCAGGAATAGACAGAAGCAACTTTGCCCGATAGACTTAACGCTAAGACCCCCCGGCAAAAGCAGACCGTCGAGGCACACTCCACACAATGGCCGCTCCACTCTCGTTCACGGGATTCGCTTGGAAGAATCTCTGGCGCCGGCGCCTGCGAACGGTGCTCACCCTCGCCGGCATTACGATGGGTATCTCGGCGTTCGTTGCTCTGGTGGGTTTTTCTCGCGGCTTTGAGCACGAATGGCTGCGCCTTTATACGAATGCCGGAACCGATCTTGCCGTCGTGGAGACGAATTTTATAAATACCTCGCTCAATCAGTCACTCGACAGCAAGATTCGCGCCGTACCCGACGTCGACCGCGTAGCGCCGATGATCTTTAATCTCATCGATCTCACTCCGGACGTCAACGCGATCGTCTACGGGTGGCAGGCCGGCGCCTATGAGCTCGATTCCGTCACCTTTCTCTCAGGAGGGCGCTTTCACGATGGCCAGCCGGAAGTCATCCTGGGCAATCTTCTCGCCGACGACCTTAAGAAAAAGACCGGTGACACGCTTCCCATTCAAGGGACGGTGTTTACGGTGGTGGGCATCTTTCATGGGGGCACCGCCCTGGAAGATGGCGCCGTGATTATGCCGCTTGACCAGATGCAGGTGATTTCAAGCATGGACGGAAAGGTGACTGCGTTCCATGTGAGGCTGCGGCCAGCGCCGCCGGGCGAATCGTACGACGGTTATGTGAAGCGCGCGGAAAAAGAAATTGAGGCCGCCGTGCCGGGGGTCCACGCCGACCCTGCCGCCGACCGCGCTGCGAACAACGGGCTGGTTTCAATGGCGCATTCCGTGGCATGGGGGACGTCGTCGATTGCATTATTGATCGGCATTCTGGGCATCGCCAACACCATGGCCATGTCGGTCTTCGAGCGTACCCGCGAGATCGGCATCCTGCGTGCGCTGGGCTGGAAAGGCTGGCATGTGATTGTGCTCATCCTCACTGAGGCCACGGCGCTGGGAGTGGTTGGCGGACTTGCCGGTATCGCGATTGGATGGGGTGCTCTTCGCGTGCTGGCTGCCCTGCCACAAACCGCGAGTATCGCGTCTGCTTCGGTCTCTCCGGTTCATTTGATGGAAGCCATGATCATCGCCATTGCTTCGGGAGTTGCCGCCGGGGCGTACCCCGCGTGGCGCGGCGCGCATCTCTCTCCGGTGGAGGCGTTGCGGTATGAGTAACCCGATTCTCGAGGCGAGAGACCTGATGAAATCCTATGACGACGGCCGCGTCCAGGCGCTCCGCGGCGTCGATGCCTCGATCGAAGCGGGCGAATATGTCGCCATCACTGGGCCGAGCGGAAGCGGCAAGTCAACGCTTCTGCACATGCTGGGCGGGCTCGACACGCCTTCCAAAGGCCAGGTGCTTTTTCGTGGGGCTCCGCTGGGCAATGGCGCCGCGCTCGATCTCTATCGCTCGCAGCAGGTGGGCTTCATCTTTCAGGCATTTCATCTACTGCCAACTCTCCGCGCCGTGGAAAACGTGCAGGTGGCGATGCTGGCACTCAGCCAGCGCAGTAATCATCGTGCGGAGCGTGCCGCAGCCCTGCTCGACGAGATGGGCCTGCGGGAGCGGATCAACCACTACCCGAATGAGCTTTCGGCCGGCGAGCGCCAGCGCGTGGCTATCGCACGCGCACTCGCCAACAATCCGGCGATTCTCTTAGCTGATGAGCCTACCGGCAACCTCGACAGCGAAAACTCCGCAAATATCATGGAAATCCTGCTCGGCATCCAGAAGCAGCGCGGCATGACGCTGGTGATCGTGACACACGAAAGCGATATCGCCCACAGCGCGCCTCGCCGTATTCGCATTCGCGACGGAAGGATCGAACCATGAAGGCGCTGCGCGCCATCAGCGTAATACTTCTGGCTCCTTTCCTTTGCGCGCAAAGCACGGATCTGCGCTCCATCCTGACCACATCGCGTCAGCGGATCGAAGCGGCGGATTTCAGCGCCACGGGTCATTTGGTTTCGGTTGAAGCCAGCGGGGCTCGAGTGAGCTATCCCATCACCATCAAGGCACATTGGTTCCCCGGCGTATTGAGGATCAAGGCGGATCTGGGGGGCGGGGCAAAAGCAGGTTCAAGTACGACGGCGATGGCCGCAACAGCCACTCATGCGCTCATCGAAATGCGGCCCAACGGGCAAAACGCGATCTGGATCGCGCATCCCGGAGACAAGGCGCCTGCTCCGCTTGCCTTTGACAAGTGGAGTGACGGGCCGGTTGACTCGGCATTCAGCTATGAAGATCTGCTCGAAGAGCAAATCTTCTGGCCGGACCAGGGCTTCGTGGAGCAGACGAAATTCGGCGCCCGCGATTGCATCGTAGTGAAAAGCACTCCCGGGCCCTCCGATAAGACCCACTATTCCGAAGTGAAGACGTGGTTCGACCGTGACATCGATTTCCCGGTTTATGTGGAGAAGACCGTCAAAGAAACCGGTGCGGTGAAGGAATTCACATCGTACGGCCTGCGGCATGAGGGCGGTTTGTGGTCGGCGCACCAGATCGAAATGAAGACGCACGGCAAGGGCGGCTCGACCCTTCTCATCTTCGATCGCGGCACCCCCAAAGCCCATCTCACGCTCGACGACTTCAACCCGGCTCAACTCACGCGTTTCTAGGAAAACATGGTTATCGTCCTCTGGATTGTCTGCGCAGCGCTGGTTTTGGTTCTTACAGGAGCCGTGTATCAGCACTTGGGAAGCCGCCGCGACTGCAAACGCTTTACCGATTCGGGGCGTTGGGTCCCGGTTAGCAGCGGAAGCGATCTTTTTCTCTTCGAGCTGGGATCGGGTGAGCCCAAGATTGTCTTTGAATCAGGCATCGGCGCAACACATCTCAACTGGCGTCACATTCAGGAATCGCTGGCTCCCTACGCGACGACGATTTCGTACGATCGCGCAGGGTTGGGTTGGAGCAGCCCGTCCCGCACCAGACGCACGCCGGCGAATATTGCCCGGGAGTTGCACGAGCTGCTGCAGAACGCGGGGCTTGAGCCGCCATTCATTTTGGTCGGTCATTCGTTTGGCGGACTCGTCATGCGCCGCTTTGCTCTGCTCTATCCCGACGAGGTGGCGGGCGTACTTCTGATCGATCCCATGCGTTGCGAGGAGTGGCCGCCGCTCGACCCCAGCAAGCAATCGCAACTCGACCTGGGACAGAAACTGATTCGCTACGTCACACCTCTCACGCAATGTGGGTTGGCGCGCCTCGGCGTCACGCTGCTCTTCCGCCGCGCCGGAAGACTCCCGGGAACGCTCGCCCAAGCTGCCGTGCCTAACGGACGGCACGTGCTCGACCGGATCACAACGGAAGTGAGAAAGATGCCGCGCGCGGTGTGGCCGGTTGTCGCCGCGCACTGGTCACGGCCTTCATTCTACGCAGGAATTCGCAGCCACCTGCAGTCCATTCCCGACACCGTGCGGGAAATGCACGTTGCAGAACCGATCCACGAGATTCCGATTACGATTCTCACTCCCGGCAACGCTGCGCCGCTTGACGAGAATCAACTTGAGCACACTGGCGACAACGTTCGCCAGATGATCGGCGCGCATAGCGCTCACTGGATTCATCTCGATGAGCCTGCTCTGGTTGTCGAGTCGATCCGCACCTTGCTCGACGCAGCCGGAGCGGCGACCGCTCTGGTTCCTCAGTGGCGCAGTGAAACCAAACTAGGCTAATCTTGAACCACGCTTCCCCATGAAACAGATCTGAGGTCAGGAAGTGAGCGTTTCATGGAAGTCAAGGTTTCGCAAATTGAAGGGGTGAAGTTTACCGTTCAGGCCAGATCGCATGTTATTTGTTGCGATCAACCGCTCGAAAATCATGGAACAGATTCGGGCATGACCCCGCCAGAGCTCTTCCTGGGTTCTCTGGCCTGCTGCGCCGCTTACTACGCGGCAGAATATTTGCGGACGCGCAACCTGGCGCAGACCGGCGTTGAAGTCTCGGTCACTGCTGAAAAGTTGCTGCAGCCGGCGCGCCTGGGCAATTTCTGCATCCAGGTGCAGAGTCCTGTGCCTCTGACGGTGCAGCAGAATGACGCCATGATGCGCTCCGTGGATGCCTGCCTCCTGCACAGGACGCTCATGACGCCGCCTGACGTGAAGATTGAGGTCTCCGCCCCGGCAATGGCCGCGGCATAGCCAGTGAGTCGTGGCTCGTGTTTCGTGAACCGCTCCGGACCACGCGCCGCCGTTCACCGATCACGAATCAAGTGATCCGAGCGCTCCTGCCGCGCGAGAGCACGGCAGCTTGACGGCGATCCTTTGAGGCATGGTCGATCTTCTTCCAGAAGCCCACGAAGTAATCGACCGCCGAGATCGTGGAAACCAGAACCGTGAAGTAAACCGCGGCGATGGCGTACCAGCGGATCGGGACTACGACGACGCCGATCTGCCAGTGATCCCAGCGATGGGCGAGAATGACAGCAACCACCGAGACAATCTGTACTACCGTCTTCAGCTTTCC